>ERZ813253.355-NODE-355-length-16765-cov-3.008715_pt1 | contig 16765 bp, 13 predicted proteins | sample MGYA00520893_ERZ813253 | MGnify/ENA primary metagenome ERZ813253 (study PRJEB31669, sample SAMD00080414) | marine metagenome | biome: oceanic hadal pelagic zone biome; feature: marine hadalpelagic zone; material: sea water | place: Pacific Ocean:Izu-Bonin Trench...
CTAGGAGTTGCGCGCCGTTGTCGCAGGACGACCCAACAATCACTTCGAAAGATATGGCAGCAAGGATGCCGCCGGTGATGACTCGGCCTTTTAATCTGGCCGGCGCCCCTGCGCTCTCCGTGAACTGTGGCTTCAACTCCCAGGGATTGCCAATAGGCCTCCAGATCGGAGGGCGACCCTTCCATGAGGAGACAGTATTAAAAGTGCGCCACGCTTACGAGCAAAACAGTCCGTGGCATGGCGCAAGACCCCCGCATGCCTGATCGGGCCTCTAGGCAGAAGTTATCAGTCTTGTTCGCCGACCCCGTTGGCCCGCCTGGCAAGCGCTCAATTGTTAATGTCCCAATCATTTGAGTGCTCAGGCGGCGGGCGCACTAACGTGGCGAGCGTAGCAGCTGACCAAATGTCTAAACGCTCGACGTCGGCTGGTTACAATTGACAGGCACCTGGACCTGGACGGCATAGGGGTCCAGTTCTGGCGGTGTTGCTGTTTAAGAGCGTTCACTGTTTTGAAAATTCCAGGAGGACAGATGACTAGAGTGATTCGCGTTGGCCTGATTCAAGCCTCTCTAGGCGACGACGTTCCGACTAAGTTGGAAAGCCTGAAGACCCATATGATCGATAAGCATCTAGCTCTCATCGACGAAGCCGCCAACCAAGGTGTAGAAGTACTCTGCTTGCAGGAGCTGTTCTACGGCCCTTACTTCTGCGCCGAACAAGACCGGCGTTGGTATGCCATGGCCGAGAAAATCCCCGAAGGTCCAACGGTTCGGCTGATGCAGGATGTGGCAAAGAGACATGGCATGACTTTAGTCGTTCCAATCTATGAAGAGTCAATGGCGGGTGTGTATTACAACACGGCAGCGGTGTTGGACTCGGATGGGTCCTACCTGGGCAAATACCGCAAGAGCCATATCCCTCATCTGCCACCTGGTTTTTGGGAGAAATTCTACTTCAAGCCGGGAAATTGTGGCTACCCCGTGTTCCAGACAAGGGTAGCCAAGATTGGCGTGTATATCTGTTACGACCGTCATTTTCCTGAGGGGGCGAGGGAACTGGGTCTCAACGGAGCGGAAATCGTGTTCAATCCTTCCGCCACTGTCTCTGGCTTGTCAGACCACCTTTGGGAATTGGAGCAACCTGCCCACGCGGCGGCTAACGGTTACTTCGTAGGTGCGGTCAACCGGGTGGGGTATGAGAAACCTTGGAACATCGGTGAGTTCTACGGCCAGAGCTATTTTTGTAACCCCAGGGGCAAAATCATCGCCCAGGGTTCCCGTGACAAAGACGAATTGATCGTCGCCGACCTGGATCTGGACGAAATCGAAGATGTCCGTCAAACTTGGCAGTTTTTCAGAGATCGTCGCCCAGAGACTTACGGTGGGCTAGTTCTACCTTAAGGCGTTGGTATGTGACGGCCATCTACGCTTTGCGCTTCCTAACTACAGGCCAGGGAATACAGCTGTGTCGCCCCTTCCGGAAGCGGGTGCTCACTCCAGTTCTCGCCGCTGGCCCGGCTGCCAAAGACCTGGCCACCGCTGGTGGCGCAGTACATGTTCCTCGGATTTCGGCTGTCGAAGGCCAGCCCGAATATGGTGCTGTTGGCCTCGAATCCGGTCTCCACTGTCCGCCAGTGCTCGCCGCCGTCGGAACTGTGGAAGAGGCTGCCAGAATCGCTCTGAAAGTTGGGTCCTCCGGACACCCATATGTTCCTGGAATCCCCCGGCGCTTCACGGATGGACCTGCAATAAGTCTGACCCTTCTCGTTGAGGGCGTCGATTCGGATGCGGTTCCAGTGATCGCCCTGGTCTTCGCTCCGGAACATTCCGGCCCGGCCGATGCTGAGAATATCTCCTGGGCGGAAGCTACTGGCCAAGACCCCGTGCATGTCCACCGGGTCGTCGTTTACGTATTGGCCGTGGCTAAGGTTTTCCCAGTGTTCGCCACCGTCCTTGGAACGGATGATCCCGCCCACCTCGATGGCGCCGAATAGCAGACCGGGGTCGTCCATCGTAGCCGACATCATCAGCACCCGTTTGGCCAGGTTGGCCCCCGGTCTCACAGTCACCTCGGGGAACCGGACGCTCACTGGCAACTGAGTCCAACGCTCGCCTCCGTCGTCGCTTCGGTAGCTCTCCGATGACTCGTATCCCGCGAACATCACATTGGGGTCCCTGGGATGGAACAACAAAGACCAAACCGGCAAACCGTGGTCTCTCACGTTCACCTTTTCCCAGTGGTCGCCGTGGTCCCCGCTGCGGTATGGCCCGTCTTGAGTGCCGGCGTAGATTACCTCTGGTTGCTTGGGGTGTACTGCAATGGCCCTCACCGCCGGCGATTCGGGCAGGCCGTTGGTGAGCATCGAACATTGGCCATCGTTGTTGCTCATACGGTAGAGGCCGCTGTTGATCCGCCTGCCGGGTGCGGTCTCCCCGGCCAGGCCCGCGTACACATAGAGATTTTGGTTAGATGAAGTCGTTGTCATGAGTCCCGCCTCCTCTTAAATCGTTTGCTCTGAGTCCTACGGAAGTTTGCAATCCCATGCTTTTGCTTATTCGTGACTGATCAAACCTTCGTCCATCATGGCTTTGATTGTGCCGTCGAAGGCCTCAAGACTCTGGTCTATGTCCGCTTCGGTATGGACTCCAGATAGGACCCCGCTGGTGCGTGACATGAGGTCCACACCGCGCACTTGAAGGCCTTGCCGGAAATTCGTTTGGACCTCTGGCGGGGCGCTCTTGAGGCTATTGGCGTCCAAGCCATCGATGGACTTGGCGCCGAAATATATGTGGAAGGTGGAAGACTCCCCATAGACGCAGGCGGCCACTTCGTACCGGTCCACGATCTCCCGCAGCCCAACCCGCAGCCGCTCGGCCATCAGGTCAGCGTTGGCTTGCATTTCGCCCGTCGCCACGATGTTGAGCGCGGCGTTGCCGGTGGCCGCGCAGTATGGGTTGGCGTTGAAGGTGCCGCCGTGATAAACGCGGTCGTACCGGTCGTGCTGCGCGTCGCCGGTCTGCTCCATCACCGCCATGACCTGTTCCCGGCCCGCCACGGCCCCGCCCGGCAGCCCGCCGGTGAGGATTTTGGCCATCGTGCACAGGTCCGGTTCGATACCCAGAATTTGCTGTAATCCGCCTGGGCTCCACCGGAATCCGGTGATCACCTCGTCTAGGATCATCACGACATCATATTTTCGAGTCAGGTCCCGAACTCCCTGGACAAAGCCGGGTTCCAACGGAACGGTGCCGTACGATGCACCCGAACCTTCTGTGATGACACCAGCTATGTCGTTGTCAGACGCCAATATCCTCTCTAGAGCAGCCAAGTCCGGCGGCAAAACGATTACGGACTCCACCGCGCCACGGGGTATTCCGGTGGATGCGGGCACGTCAAAGGGGGACAGGTTGCCCGGCATCACGTAATCATGCCATCCATGGTAATGGGATTCCCACCGGATGATTTTGTCTTTGCTGGAGTAGGCTCTGGCGATACGGATCGCCAGAGCGGTGGACTCCGCGCCCGAGCCGACGAACCTCACCTTGTCGGCACACGGGATCAGGTTGCAAACTCGTTCGCCCCATTCCAGCACCTTTTCCACCGGCGCTCCGTAATGGGAGCCCGATGGTGCAGCCTGCATCAATGCCTCGACCACCTCAGGATGGGAATGGCCCAATAGCAGGGATGCTGAGCCGAGGCCGTAATCGATATATTCGTTGCCATCCACGTCCCACTTCCGGGACCCCAGGCCGCGCTCGATGGTGATGGGGAAGGGGCTGGTTACGTAAGCGTCGTGGCCACCTCCGCCGGAGGGGAATATCTGTTTGAAGCGGGGAAAGAGCGCCGCCGATCTGGGGTTTTTCCGAATGTAGGCTCCTCTGATTGACTCTGCCATCGGTTCCTCCTCTTCATGGGCGATTAATGGTGATCCGCAACGTAACCTTCAATAAATTACTGCAATTTACTTAGCTATCCTGGCAATTCTGTGATCGACACCCAACACGGTCCATTTCCAAGTGGATAAACCTCCAGCGGGGTCAACTCTCCTGAATCTGGGTTGACATTGAAGGACGCCATGCGGCCCGAGTCCTGGCCGGCGGAGAAAAGAAACTTGTCCAGGGGCCCCAAGCATAGGGCGTTGGGTCTCGGCTCGGAGGCAACTATGCCGTTGGAGGTCAACAGTCCCGTGTAGGCATCGACCAAAAAGCAAGCGATGCTATCGTGACCCCGGTTGGGAGCGTACAGGAACCTGCCCGACGCCGAGATCTGGATCTGGGAACAGGTGTTCCTCTCGGCATAGCCTTCCGGCGGCAAGGTGGTTATGGTTTGAAATGCCGACAGCGTTCCGGCGGCAGTGTCCAGACGATAGCCGGTGACGCTGCAGTCCTGTTCGTTGGAAAAGTAGAGGACGTCGAGGGAGGGGTGGAAACAAAAGTGTCGTGGGCCCAGAACCTCTTCCGGCTCCACTTTGAAAGGTGAGTTTGGAGTTAGACGGCCGGTGTTGTCGTCGAACCTGAATTGAAAGATGGCGTTGGGTCCATTGCCAGCGATGTGCGGTACGAATGCGTAGCTATTGGTCGAGTCGGTCTGCATTGCATGGGCCCCGGTCGCCGTGGCCAACCATTCGATGGGCGGGCCTCCCACCGATCCATCATCCCCAATGGAATGTACCGCCACATGTGCTCCCTGGTAATAGGCCGACAGCACAAACTTGCCTTTGCGGTCTGTGGAAATGTAAACGGGCCAAGCCTCCAGGGGTACCGTCCCGGTCTGCGCAAGCCCTCCGTTGGCCTGGTCGATCTGGAAGCTAAATAGTTGCGGAGTTTCGCGGCAACCAGCGTAGAGGAACTTCCGGTTCGGGCTGATTGCCAACGTAAACGGCCCGCCGGTCACAGATACCTCATCCTTAGGCGTTAGTTTTCCGGTCTGAGGGTCTATGGTGAGAACCGATATCTTGTCATCCTCTTGCAGGGCAACGTACATGTAGTAAGGCATCGTGTCCTCCTTCCTTGGGTTCTTTCAGGCGCTATACCGTTCCGACCTGAACGACCAGTTCAAGGCGACCAACCAATTCACCACCACTTGGAGGCCTACCCGACCCGGATGGCGCCAGTGCTGTTCATTTCTTGAGTGAAATCGATGCTGCGGCCTCATCGCTTTGGGCCTGACCTCCTTTGCGTTACGCTTGGATGACATCATCCTCGAAACCGCCCGGTCTCGTCACATCGGAACTCGTCCTGGTTTCATGTCCATTTGGTGCTGGTAATATTACGCTTTTCAAGTGAGTGGCGCGCACTACTTGATTATTGAACGCGGTTAGCTAACCCAGCCTATGCTTGGCAGAATGTAACACCACTCTTAATGTTGCGTGGCAAGAGTGGGGTTAGGGTGCGGGGCATCTAAGAGCAGATCCGGGTGATTCAGCACCCTGCATCGCCTGCCTAGATATCCCAGCGCTGAGCTATAGCTCGGAATAGAGCCTGTAGCCACATTAACTGATCGCCTGCAGGGTCTGTTCCAAAGTGGTGCCATGTTCTTTGCTCGAAAAACAGGCAGCACTCAATTCGCAGTGAAACCGCGTTATAGTAACCGCCACACATAAGGAGCGATGTACTTGGCAGACCTACCTAAGAGAAAACTTGGACGCACTGGGTTGAGCGTGACTGCTCTTGGTTTTGGCGCGTTGGAGCTACGCGGTATGATTGCTGGCGTTGGCCGAGAGCTAAAACCAAGGCAGCCCGAGCGCATCCTGAACGCTGTCCTGGATGCCGGGATCAATTACATAGACGTCTCTGTTGACTACGGAGAGGCTGAAGAGCACATCGGCAGATGTATCGCCAACCGCCGCAAGGAATTCTTCCTCGCATCCAAATGTGGTTGCCCACCAGATGTGTCGAAATTTATACCAGCAGAGCGCACACGGTTCGGCGTACCGTTACCCCGGCTGCACGATTACAGCCGCGAGAACATAATCAAAACGTTTGATCAAAGCCTCCGCCGCATGCAAACCGACTACGTCGACGTCCTCCAATTTCACTTCAGCCCCACGAGAGAGCTCTTGGAGCAAGAAAAAGCCGTAGAAACGCTGGAATCTCTCAAACGGGATGGCAAGATTCGTTTCATAGGCTGCTCGTCCATCCTTCCGAATAGCACCGACCATATCAAGATGGGTGTATTCGACGTCTTGCAGATTCCGTATTCGGCTCTTCAGCCCGAGCATGAGGATACGATCGCCGCTGCTGCTAGGGCCGGGATGGGCATAGTAATCCGCGGTGGCGTCGCCAAAGGCCCGCCCGGTAAGGGCCAGGGTTCCGCCGCCTTATGGGATTTGTGGGACAAGGCCAAACTGGACGAATTGTTGGATGGCGAGCACCCCACTGAATTCATGCTCCGATTCACCATTACTAACCCGGACATACATACCACTGTACTTGGAACTCTCGATCCTGAACACCTCATAGGGAACATCGCTTCTGTCTTGAAGGGACCATTGCCTGCATCCGTTTACAGTGAGGCAAAACGCCGACTAGTTGGAGCTCGGGCGGCCTAGCGAACGGAGTAACGCTCGTAGAGATAAGACAAAGCCTGCGTGGACGATCTGTATTCCGACGAGAGCTACCACCCCAATCCAGCTTTTTAACCGATCTTCGAAGTAGCCACCACCCGCGAGGGCAGTGGCATTGCCTTAATAAACCAGACGCCCCAGACTCAAGATGAGCCTGAGGCGTCTGAATCGTGTTCCTGGTGGAGACGGGGGAGTCTTGGACGCTTGGGCATATCCACGGCCCGGGTCACGGCGTGAATCCTTGGACCACCCGCGGCATTAGAACCAGTGGACCTTGTCCACCACGTTCTTCAAGGGCTTGCCTTCGTTGAATAGTCGACAGTTCTCCACGAACAATTCGGTGCGTCGGTCCTCAAGATAGGGACCTCTTCCGGCCACATGAGGCGTTATCAAGACCCCAGGCGTGCTCCACAGCGGATGATCGGACGGCAGTGGCTCTACCTCGAACACATCCAGACCGGCGCCGGCTATTTGTCCTTCCTGCACTGCGTCTGCCAGGTCGTCTAGGAACACGGTGGCTCCCCTTCCGATATTAATGAAGAACGCATCGGACTTCATTCGGCGGAACTGCTCTTTTGCGAACATTCCTTGAGTTTCGGGGGTCTCTGGTACGGTTACGATGACAAAGTCGCCTCTGGGCAGCACATCATCGAGGGCTTCCGGGCGGTGGACCTCGCTAACGCCAGGTGTCGGCCCAGCCGCCCGAGGATCCACGCCAATCACGGTCATACCGAATTCCGAGCATAGCCTGGCAGTCTCGGCCCCGATGCCGCCGATACCTACTACGACAGCCGTGGAATCTGGAAGGTGGATAGTGTCGTACCCAGGACTCCATTGCCTCTGCAGTTGACGGGGTATATAAACGTGCAATCCTCTGGCAAAGGCCAAGACATATGACATGATGTGGGCACTGATGTGGTCGTTATATATCTCTCGAGTATTGGTCACCGTAACGTCACTGTCTAACAAGGCCTGGTGGTAATAGCCAGCTTTGGGGCCAGCTTGAGGACAAGCGACCCATTTGAGGTTGTTTGCCCTTTCAAATAGTTCTGGGACTATATTTCCGAATGCGGCATCGACCTCCCCTATCACTTCCATGGCCTCGCCAACGGAACGGGCCAGGTTGACCTCGATACCGGGTATGGTTTCCTTCAGTTTGTCTGGCCAGGCATTGATGTATTCCGTTCCTTCTTGTTCGACTGGGTTCAGTATCAGCAGCTTAAACCCCATGACTTCTGTGCCTCTCTAGCCGAGTAAATTCGGACGCAAGTTTAGATGGCGGTATTCCAATCGTCAATCGCACTGTGGACCGAGCAACCAGGCCTAGCGATCTGATACGCCTGTTCCTAGCTATCTGGTGAAGGAACAGGTGAAATAGTTTCAAATTCCCTCGTGGACGAACTGGCGGTTCTCCTCACGGGGGAGGAGACCGGTGGCAAATAGAATCCCCTCAGCCGTTCAGATGTTGAACTTCCTCCCCTAGACGGGTATGGGAATTGTCACGCGTTGTTTTCCAGGAAGATTTCGTTGGCAATGTCCATCGCGGCCCTGGTGAAGGGCAGGCCGCCGTAGAACGTGGTCTGGATGAACACTTCAATGATTTCTTCTTGGGTCAGCCCGATGTTTAATGCGCCTTTGATGTGGCTGTGCAGCGGGCCTTCCCTGCCTAACACGGTTAGAGCGGCCAGGGTGCAGATCGAACGGGCCTGCAGGTCCAAGCCGGGCCGGGGACATACAGACCCCCAATAATACTCGGTGGTCAATCGGGTGAATTCCCGTTCCGCTTGAGTAACCGGCCCCGGCCTTGGCGTTCCTGTCGGAGCGCCCATCAACTCTTGACGCCGCTTGACTCTCCGTTGGTAGAGATCGTCGGGGGTCTCGCTGGGGTCGAATACCAACTGTGGGGAAAACGGGATGTTTTTGGCCTTAAAGACCTCTTGGGCCACGCCCAGGGAGGTGAATGCCGTCGGCACCCCTCCATAGAATGAGGCATGGATCATGACCTCGATAACCTGTTGGGCTGTGAGCCCAAGAGTGACGGCGCTTTCCACATGCCGCCGCAGTTGGTTCTCCCTTTGTAGTACGGTCAGGACCGAGAGCACTATCATTTCCCGGTGCTCGATCTTCAGGGCAGGCCGTTGCCATATGGACCCGAACAACGCCTCATCGGCGATGCGGTGCAGATCAGGCGCCATCTCCCGCGATCCCGGAACCGAGCCACTGCTGGGCGTCCCGCCCCCAAATCTGGCGCGAATCTCGGCACCCCTCTGGGCGCGCTCGTCAAGTGTAGTCATACCAACCTCCCTCAGACTTTGTCTTGGTTTACCGTCTGTTGTCTCCGCTGTCTCTCCGAGCCAGATCACTAAAATCTAAAGACAACGCCATCTCCTTGTCTGCAACCGTTTGTCGCAGACATCGAATAACCTGCATGGGCGACACTTGCATGCTTGGGTAGCAGACTTGCATTGGATGGCCCCATATCTATGATTCCATAGAACAAAGGACATCAAACACTCGTACCATGGCTTCCGTGTCCTTTTCGCAGTATGCAAGTAATGCTTCCCTAGTCTTCTCTTTTTCCTCCGTTGGAGTGTTTTCAGAAACCATCCGCCCAAAATCTATTGCTGCCACGAGTCCATGTTGTATCTCGAGGCCTCCGTACCCCATATCCGGGGCAAGTACCGGAAGCACCGACTTGATGGAAAAACTCCCGTGGAACTGAGGATGGTAATACTCTTCTCGGACAAGCTTTAAGAGGTCGAAAGTACGGTCACACAAATCCAGTAAAGCATCTGCAAAACCCGGGAACTCCGCTGCCAGGTCTTTCATAACCCGCTGTTCGTAATTTGAATAAGCGATAATCGTTCCTTCAGGGGGAATAGCATCGATCAGGCTTTCCACCAATGCCGATCGCGGGTCATGCTGCTCCGACCAAAGGAACGATTTATGGATTAGATGTCCGGACGCGTCCTTGATGTGGAGAGACCACTGGAACGGTACCGCTTGGTACGGACTCGTGCCTACGTAGACAGGCAGAGCAGGATTGTATGTCTCAAAATCCAGGAAGCTCACCGGGAAGTTGATCTCTTGGAGTTTGGCTTGAAGATCTGAACCTACGAATGCACGATCGTTGACCACACATTCCCTCACCTGTTGTTGGAGAGCATTAAGTCCCGGGTAGCCAGCGGGAATCAATCGAATGTCTTCTATTCCAGACTTCTTCAGCCCATCGAGGAATTCTCTGCTAGCTCTGGGCAAATCACTGATTGGATGATCAGTGACCTGTTGATGGCAATGACCATAAAAAGGGCACTTATACGGCCTTGTGCAATGGGATCCGGTGTCGATAGCCGGTACCGTCTCTGATTGCAATGCCTCCCACATATCGGAAAGTTTGTCTGGCGTAGGCTTAGACACTAACTCCCGAGATTCTTCGGTAACGTCCTTCGACGAGAACAAAGCTCTTAAATCGTATGTTCCACCCTGGTATACGTATTCGTTGTTAATGTGCATCAAATACGCTGCCCGGATGGAGATTCCAAGACCTTCCAGGACATGAAGCTGTATCGCAACGTCTGGAATATGCTGTGACTTGGCACTTGTGGTAGATTTCACTTCGATAAGGTCGAATGTTCCGTCGCCATTCCGCGTAAGGATATCTGCCCTTATCCGGATCTTCTCGAAAGCGAAAGCACCCTCAAATATAGCCGGTACAGTAATGTCAGCTAGGACTGTTTCAGTGGTCTTAATCGCCTTGGCAAGCTCGAAATACTGCTCTTCAACCAGCCGTCCATTCGGGTACATCTCTCTAGCCAGTTCACCTACCCCGGTTCCTGTATCGAAGATGGCTTGCTGGCGTTCATCTATCGGGTCAGCAAGCTCCCGTTCATAACATTCCAAGTAGAGACGTTTCAGGCATTGGAGTCCCGCCATAAACCTGGATTTGGACAGTTGTGGCGAGTATTGTGAAGATGTCACTGGGTCTGTCCACCTCTTTTACTGTCACCTATTCTAGTTACCACTTGTATTCATAGTAACCTTGAATTCAAAAACCGGTGGGGGATGACCCAGCGTCAGTTCGACCCTCACCCGTCTCCCCGTCCACTAAGCCACATCGGCCAATTTTGTGACCCAATTTTCAACGCCCAACAAAGTAATGCCGGAAGGCAACAAAATATGGGTATTGGGAGATGGAGTAGACTCCAACTCCTGATACCCTACTTTTTGTACCGTGACCATGGTGGCAAAAAGAGGGGCGTATTCAGGCTTCGGTTCGATATCGACGAACTCTTTCCCGGCGATGGTGATCCGCAGGAATACCTGCCGGACCAGGGCCTCCCGTTCTTCGTGGGTCACCCCGGGGTGAAGCCAGAGGGCTGGCAAGTCTTCCAGGAAGTCGGCGGCGCGCTCCAGGTTGGGCAGGTGAGTAGGCATGACGGTGGTGGAGGTGTGCACCTTGAGTTGGCGCATGATGATCCCCCGCTCCCGGCGGTATTCATCATCGGATATGTCCCCCCATTGGTACTGCTTGCGGAGGTTCTCCAGTGCCCGCCGCAGCCGTTCTCCCTGTCCCCGGTCCTTAATCATCCGGTTCGGGTTCAGGTGTAAACGCGGCATGTTCCCCCGAATGCGCTCGTGGGTAGGCTGCGCCACCCGCATGACGCTTAACCAGAGGTGTCAGGACCATCACCAGCAAGATCAGCAATATCCCGGCCCCGGCGTTTAGGCCGATGGCAATGCCAATGCCGAAAGTGCTGGCGATTGCCCCAATCTCGGTCCCACCGACCAAGTGGCCCATGCCGTTGACTACGCCTTGTGCTCCCATGGTCCGACCCCGCATCTCCGGCGCCGACTCCAACAGCAACATGGTGCTTTGCATGGTGCTGAACCCAGCCTGCCCCAGCCCGCCCAACAGCAGTAGGGAGAAAGAAACAGCAAACCACGGAGACCAGGCCACCAGAGTCACCATTACCGCCACCAACAACGCCCCGATGGCGAATACTCGGCCGTATTGGCCGATATTCCGCCGGACCGCCAAGATTATCCCGCCAAGGAAATTGCCGATGCCCTCGGCGGAGCCCAACAATCCACCCAGCGTCGGGCCGACCATCAGCAGGTCACTGGCAATTACGGGAATGAAGTACTGGATCGGGAAAACCAACGAGTTCATGATGAGCGACATGGAGAGCACGCCCAGCACCATCCGGTTGCTCATGGAGTGTCCAAGTCCTTCCCGGAGACTCCGCCACACTTGCACCGGCGTGCCCTCGCCCAGCGGTCGGTGGGGCAGCTTGAGCCGCGAGATCATCAGGAGTGACACCGCGTCCAGAGCCAATATGACGGCGTAAGAGCCAACAAATCCGGTAGAGGCGATCAGCACGCCGCCGATCAGCGGTCCTGCAATCTTCCCACTATTGTTGTTGATCGTTTCAAGGGACATGGCGCTGGCCAAACGTTCCCGGCCGGCCAAGTCAAAAATGGCGGTGCGCCGGGAAGGGTCGTCCAGCGCCTTTGCCGAGCCCTGGAGAAATATGGCAATGAAGACATGCCAAGGTTCGACGGCGCCCATGACGAGCAGCAACAAAAGGACGGTCGAAATCACAGAGTATATGGCGTGGACGCCGATCAATACCCGGCGCCGGTCCAGCCGGTCTGCAACCAACCCGGCGAAGAGGGAAAAGAAGGGCCTCGGAAGATTCAGGAAGACCGCGATCAGACCTACTTGGAACGGAGAGTCGGTCATCCGGAGGACAAGGTAGCCCAGAGTCAACAGTTCCATTCGGCGGGAGACTTCATTTACCGCCTTGACGGTCCAGAGAGTGCGGAAATCCCCGTTTTTGAGGACGTCGAACGCCGGCATTGTGGTCAGGTCAGGCAAAATGACGGTACTCCCATCGTCCTAAATAGCCATCTTATCCGTAGCCCAATCTGAGCAACCGGAGCCAGCGGGGTAGTCCCGTTTCCGCAGCAGTCGCATGGCGGTACCTCACTTAGGGCACGAGCAGGCGTATTAATTCATCCACTGACGACGCCCTTTCCAGTTCATCCACCAGGTTGACCAGCCGGTTCCGGTTGCTTGCTGGTAGGTGGGCGGCGCCCTCCGCCCAGCAAGCGCAAAATTTCTCCAGGTGCTGCTCCCGGCTCAGTGGTTTGTCCGGGTGGCCCAAAACCTGGTCCAGGGTCAATTCGTGCTCTGCCCCGTTTTTGAGCCGAATACGAACCCGCAGAGGAACCGAGATGTTTTCGTCTGTGATCGTTAGGTCTTGTATCACATTGATTCGTCCCGCCAATTCGTGGACCGCCGTTTCACGGAGCCGCTCTTCCCAGAAATCGGTGATGAAGACCGTACCCGAATCAATGCGACGGCCACTACGAAAGGAATCGACAGCTTGGCATATTGAGGAGAAGGTGCTCCGCTTTCCAATGGACGCCCTACCAAGCGGTGGACCAATGGTGGCACCAAGGCCTCAAATTCGTCGACGTCATCCGCATTGAATCGATGACGCTCTTTTAGAGTCAGTGCGGCCTCGATCGCCCCATGGGTTAACCGTCCGCAAGGAAACGGCTTGTGGCCTATTCGCTCCACCTGCCAGACGTTGCCCAAGTTGGCAAGAGCTTCTTCAACGTCGTACTCGCCTTCAAAGAGTCTGAAGTATCCATACCGCCCTTCCAGCACCTCAGAGGCACCTTGGATCCCTCGGGCCGCAAGCGAGATGGCAGTGACTGCTGCCCTGGCGTTGAACCCGGTCTGCATGGAATTCACCTGGGCGCCCTCACTATGGGGCTGCAGCGTGCCACAGATCTGGCTGTAGACGATTCCCATAGCGTTGGACAGAGTCGCCTGGTCGAAACCGGCGATCTTCCCGGCTGCAGCCACTGCGCCGAATGCCCCGGTGGTGCCTGGACGGAAATGCGCGATTGGCGATCTTGACGATATTCCGATGGAACTGGCCACGTCCACGCCCAATGCAACTGCGATAAGAAATTCGCGGCCGGTCACACCACCTTGGGCCTCGGCCACGGCAATAGCAACGGGAAGGACTGTCGTGAAAGCATGCACCACCGCCAGGTCGTGTACACAGTCAAACTCCTGATTGTGCATCAGGAAACTGTTCATCATGGCGGACGAAGGAGCCGGTAATTTCTCTCCGGAAACCAGGACGGTCGACTCCCCTTTGCCTCCCCAGTCGCGGAGGACGCCCAACGTCTCGGAAACACCGGGAGCCAACGATCCGGCGATAGCCACCCCAAGAGAATCTAGAATGAAGATCTTGGTAGCGTCGACCGCCATTTCAGACATGTCCTCATAACGGGTATCAACGACGTTACGAACCAAGGCGTGGATGGCATCGGTCCGGCCGATGGGTCCGGTGGCGCTGCTGCTCATAACTGCCTGCTCCTGCCGAGTTTCAACATTCGCCATTCTACGTCATGCCGGACACAGAGTGACCGGTGATTTTTAGCATCGGAGCCATTGGGCAACACCTGAGTGCTTGGCAACGATCGCAACAGAGCGCATGGAACTGGTTTGATCAGGCGTGCGGGGGCCTTGCGCCTTGCCACGGGGTGTTTTGCTCGTAGGCGTGGCCCATCTTCAATACTGTTTCCTCATGGAAAGGACGCCCTCCGATCTGGAGGCCGATGGGCAATCCCTGGGAGTTGAAACCACAGTTCACCGAAAGTGCAGGGGCGCCGGCCAAATTAAACGGTCGAGTCATCACGGGCGGCATCCTGGTAGCCATTTCACGCGGCGGCATACTCAGTGCTTTGGGTCTTGGCGCCTATCAACTCCCTGCACCCGATTCCTAGCCCGATCAGGAATGCACGCCGATGATATTGTCCCAGTCGGTCGACTGCTGGTAGGCGTAAGCGGCCCTCATAACTAGGGGGTCTTCGAAGAAGCGCCCGACGATCTGCATGCTAACTGGGAGACCGGCTGACGACTTGCCCACGGGAAGGGCGAGCGCTGGGTGGCCAGTGTAGTTGAAGGGCAGGGTGTTACGGGAGCCTTTCGAGTTCGCCGTCGCTAGGTTCTCCTCGACGGCCTCTAGGTAGCTACCAGGGATGTGGTTCTTGGGCGCCGTCATGATGCATGTGGGCATCACGAGCACGTCGACGTTAGCAAATGCGGCATCGTAAGCCTTGATGTAGGTGGGACGCACGTTCTGGGCTTTGGCGTATACACGGCCGTGGTAGTTGCGGCGGCTCAGCTCGGCGGCGATGAGCGACAGTTTGCTGCGTGGCGCGAGCACATCGGCCTGGGAGGCCCACATCTTGTTGATGGCGGCGATGATGGAGGCGGGGTAGTAGGTCCTGGTGAAGGCGCCGAAGAACCCGGTTTTAAACACAGCAAGGGCGCCTTCGCCCGTGAGCGCAGCCTGAGCCGCCCTGATGTGGTGGTGCTCCGGAATGGTCACTTTGGATACGTCGGCACCTGCCTCTGCGAGGACGTCGACTGCCGCCATCACGAGGTCGTGCACATCGACCTCGGCATCGTCGAAGCCCTCCTGGAGCACGCCGATGCGCAGCCCGGACACACCGCCGGACAGTCCACTGAGAATGTCGATGCTGGTGGGGACGTCTCGCGTCTGGCGAGGATCGTAGGGGTCGTAACCCGCCGTGGCCTGGAGCATGGCCGCCGCGTCCTCCACGCTACGGGTCAGCGGACCGGTGTAGTCGATGCTCTGGTCCGAGCCGAACCCGACCCCGAAGTGGGACAGCAGTCCAAACGTGGGCTTGTGTCCGACGATGCCGGAGAATGCCGCGGGGATACGGATGGAGCCGCCCTGGTCGCCGCCGAAGGAGATGTCCACTTCACCGGAGGCCACGGCCGCGGCGGAGCCCGAGGACGATCCGCCGGTTACGTGATCGTGGTTATGGGGGTTCAGGGGCCGGCCGTAGTCGCCGATGCCTCCACCGGTACCGAAGCCGCCGCTCAGTCCGTTCATGACGTTCTTACCGACGATCGTGCCACCCGCCTGCAGAACCCGGGTAACGACAGTTGCGTCGAAGTCGGGGATGAAGCCTTCGAGGGCGAAGGAGCCGAAGCTCATGGGTATGCCTGCCACGGCGATGTGGTCCTTGTAGCTGACAGTCTTACCGGCAAGGAGGCCTTCGGCTTCCCCCTCTATCCGGCACTTCCACATCCAGGCGTTCAGCGGATCTTCTTCTAAGCTCGGCCGGTAACCGGGTTCCCGGGCGGCTGAGACCATCGGAGGTTTGGGTTCCTCCAACCTGGCCTGCACGAAGTCGTCCAACTGGGCCATCTGTTCCAACAGGTACTTCCGGTACTTGTCGGCCTCATCGGGGCCCAAGTGGATTCCCAGATCCTTGGCCACGGCCACAACTTCATCGACGTCTGGCACTGCGTACATGAGGCTCCTCCCTTTCTTCTTGGTTCTCAGACCGGTTTAGAACTGGAACTGATTCAGCTTGGTTTCGCTCTGGAATGCCCGATGGGCACCGGTTGACTTGGGATGGTGCATCTGATCAGTTGACCGTCAAGCCGGTACCCATCTTGGTCAAGGTCTCGCTGCCGGTGGGCGTGACCACCACGGTATCCCCGAAAGCCATGGCCAGGTGACGGTCCCAGTCAAGCAATATCATATGCATGAATATAACCATGTTGGGTTCCACGACCACGGGATTGCCGGCATAAATCATCGGCCAGTCCATCCACGTCGGAGGATACAAGGCCCCCAGGCTGTATCCGCAGGCGTTCAGCTTGTGCTCACCGAACCCCGCGCCTTCCAGCGCCTTCGCATGGGCGTCAAAGATGTCTCCGAAGGTCGCCCCCGGACAGCATGCTTCCTTACACGCCTCCAACGCCTCGACAACGGCCGAATGCATACTCAGGTGGCGCGGGTCGGGCTTACCGGTGAGGATGGTGCGCATCAAACACGAGTGGTAATGGCGGTAGGTCCCCCCGAACTCCAATTGAAGCTGGTCGTTGTTCCCAAGGTCGGAGTAACCGGTAAAATTCCGGACATTCAACGCCTGGGCTCCCGATCCGCTGATGAACCGGGAAGCCGGCTAATCGGCGCCGCCGCGCAAGATGGCGCTCTCCATGGCAGCTAGAATCTCCTGTTCGGGCCTTCCCGGCGTGGCCAAGTTATGAGCCTCCACCAGTGCTTCATCGGCCAGTGCCGCCGCCCGGCGCACATAGTCCAGCTCGGCCGGGCTCTTGATTATCCTCATCTG
>ERZ813253.356-NODE-356-length-16763-cov-3.234792_pt1 | contig 16763 bp, 11 predicted proteins | sample MGYA00520893_ERZ813253 | MGnify/ENA primary metagenome ERZ813253 (study PRJEB31669, sample SAMD00080414) | marine metagenome | biome: oceanic hadal pelagic zone biome; feature: marine hadalpelagic zone; material: sea water | place: Pacific Ocean:Izu-Bonin Trench...
GGTATGGACAACGGCGTTGTGCTCGGAGAAGCGAGTATCAAGGCATACTAACTTGTCGTTGACAGATCGGCCGAGATGATAGCTCTTCGTTGGGCAATGATTCCGGTACCAACCTACATCCATGAGTTACGCTTCCAAAGTGAGGGCCCTGATTGCAAGGATCTCGTACCCGAACAGCGTGGCTGCCCGCAGTGTTCCGTCATCTACGCCATCGAACAGAAGGGAACCGAGGAGGGACACACCGTCACCGCGAAGCATCTGGTTGTGATGGGCGACATGAAACTGCAGATTCCCGAGGAGTTCCGAACGATTCCGCTCACCAAGCTCTACAAGGGCCAGTACCTGAAGGCGGTGCTGTGGGCGGTGCTCGGCCGCGGCCGCGACCACGCGAAGTTCTCTCCGGTGTCCGGAGTGACCTTCCGCCCGCGCCAGATAGGTGTGATGGCCAAGCCGCGCAAGGCGAAGTTGCTGTTCGACCTTGACCTGAACATCACCCGCAGGGATTTCACAAAGGGTGTGCTCGACGATGTCGACAAGGTGGACCTGCTGCGCTCCGACATGAATCATGTGGGGGAAGGCACGGCCAGAGAGGCGGAATTCGACGGGGCGATAGTGCTTGAGGATGTCGAGGACGAGTTCGTGTTCAGCTTCGAGACCGACGGCTCGATGACCGCCCGCACCTGCTTCGAGCAGGCGTGCAGCGAACTCAACAGTCGCTTCGTCGACCTGGCGAAGGACATTGACAACGCGCTGTGAGCCGACTCACGGTTCATCTACCGCGCCTCGCCTGAGGTCGCTCGATGAATCCCATCCGCGTGCACTGTCCGGCGCACATCACCCTGCTGTTCAGCATCCACGACGCTGACAGTCGCCTCAGTCATCAGGGCAGCCGCGGAGCCGGATTCTGCGTCGAGGCCGGTGTGAATGTGGTCGCTGAGATATCCGAGCGCTCGTCGCAGGGCGAGAGTGGGGATGTTTCGGGTCGGGTGAATGTGTGGGACCGAGACGAGTCGCTCGTCGACCGCGAAGAGGAGTTGTCGTGCCACAGCATGTATCACGACATCGCGGAGCATTTCCGAAACTCCGGAAGCATCGATGAATCCGAGGCCGTGGATCTCGACATCAGGCTCGAACTCCCGCGCAGCCAGGGATTCGGGATGTCGGCCGCCGGAGTTCTCGCAGCCGCCGAGGCGTACAGACGGGTGCTCGGAATCGATGATCCTGCGCTGGCTCCCGGGTTGGCACATCGAATCGAGAGGCGCCGCTCGACCGGCCTCGGCGACGTGCTCGCGATGTCGGTGGGAGGGGTCGAGTTACGTCTCGAGCCCGGTGCACCACCAGAGCCCGGAGTTGTGACTGGATTCGCCTCGGACGCTCCTGTGCTGCTCGTCTGGCGGCCCGGAGAAGGCCGCCATACCAGCGGCTACATCGACTCACCGGATTGGAGGGATGACATCAGCGCGGCTGGTGGGGCTGCGGTCGATCGTCTGCGTCAAGGGGAATGGAACGCAGATCGCTGGCCTGAACTGCTCGAGGAATCACATGTGTTCGCACAGGCTTCGGGGCTGCTGGCTGAGCCAGAACGAAAGGCGTTGCTGGCGGACGTGAACGCGATCATCGAACGGTCGGCGTACTCTACCGACCTCTGCGCATGCCTGTGCATGCTCGGAGTCAGCGCTGCGGTCGTGCCACGCACGCTCACACGACCGGTTGGCGAGGAGGTGCTCGAGGAACTGGGTGAACAACTGCGTGCATGTGGGCTTGGCGCACAGGTGACGCGCATCGCAGCGCTTCAGTCCTGAGTGAGCCTTGAGAGGTCGAGCGGCGAGGAGTCGAGCAGCAGCGCGCCCCCCACCTTCAGTCCGGCACAGAACCCGTGGCGGTAGACGACCGCTCCGGTCCCCCATTCGTCGACGTAACGTCCTACCTGTTTCTTCGTCTTCTTACGCGGGAATGATAGGTTGGCGCCGTAGAAGTGCTTGGCATCGATCCAGGAGATCGGTACACCGTTGATCTCCACGAGGTCAATCATCAGCAGATCGGGTGTGCTGATCGGTCGTCCATGCTCCTTCTGCTGCTCTGCGAGCAACTCCTCTTGTCTGCGGAAGCGCACTCCTTCGCCCTCAAAATAGTCGCACAGGATGTCCTCGAAGGTGTTCGCCCGTACATGGGTCTCCGCCTGGTCGACGTTGGTCACTCGGTCGTGCTCCTCAGCCTCCTTGAACTCCGCGCAGTCACGCTCACTCAGCCGCTTCGCAGGAGCCCGTAGTGAATCGCGAATCCGTACCTTGGACCAGCCGCGCGAGGTTAGAATCGCGCGGAACAGACCTACCGGGGGATACTGGAAGCGGCGTGACAACGACAACACCCCCTCGCCGTTTTCGTAGCGTCGGCGTAGCATGTGCGAGCGCCCCATCATATCCCTGTGACTGTACACCGCCCGCTCCTGCATCAGCGCCCCGCGCAGCGACAGACACTGGTCGAGGCCGATGTCGTGCCGTTCGATGCGTTGCGCCAGTTCGTCGACCTGCTCGTCGGAGAGCCATCCGAATTCACCCGGGAAGACGACGAGATCACTCACCTCTCGCTCCACCTTCTGGGCCACCGGATTGTTCTCCCAGGTGAGGGAGATCTTTCGAGGTGGTGGGTCGATCGACTTCGGGAGACCCATCGGTCGTGGACTGACTTCGAAGCGTGTGCGTGCCCGTTCGTTCGGACTCAGGTCGTCAACCCGCCTCGCAGGCAGTGTCAACTTCGCTCGCTTGTCCCCTGGGTTTCGCTTGCCGCGCCCGCCCTTGCCGGATTTTCCCGAACCGCTGCGCTGGGAACCTCCACCATCCGGTTCCTCTGACTTCTTCCGCTTACGCCTTCCAGACCCGGCCTGGTCCGCATGGTCAGGTTCGACAGACTCAGATTGGGGCGGCTTCTGCCGCCGCTGTCTGCGTCTGCCCCCCCTTCTGTTCCTGTTCTTGCGTTGGCGTGTGCGATTGTCGTCGTCCTTGTCGTTCTGACTCACTTGGCGCGGCCGACCCGCTGCCCCCTTTTGAACCCGGCCCTGTCAGTGTCGCCGGTGGCGATGACGGGCGACGATGATGTATCCTAGGTCACGTAGCGGGAACGGCACGAGCCAGAGCAGCGCGCCGAGCGCGGGCCATGCTCTCGGGAGGCCAAGCAGGATGCGAGTGATTGCGCCCGAGCGTGAGTGCCAGCGACCACGCTGGTCCAGCAGGAAGATCGAATCCTGCTGCTTGAGCCTCTCCGGTCGCGCTTGGAGAAGCTGCTCACCGAACTCCGACTCTTGGCCGGCGAGCGTGAACCGCTCATCGGCATCGCGAGCCTTGATCCACCTGACGCCGCGGCTGCACATCGAGCATGCTTCGTCGAACAGCACGACCGGCGCGGATTCGTTCATCGCATTCCCGATGGCACACGCTGGAGACTCCGCCATGAACCATCCGCGTCAAACCGAGCGCTTCGCGCTAGTGGAACGACGATAAAGATGCAATCTTCCGAAACATTTATAAAGTCCGACATACTCTGCCTTTCCGTAGCGGGAGAAATGGAAGCGATGTATTGGCTCACTCACAACATATGGTGGGATTGCTTTCGCGGTCAGCATCGCTGACGTGCAACATTCAACACCCGTTTTCGACATCGGCTCACCATCGAGCGTGGGTCATGTCAACCTTTGCCCCGCACAGGAAGTGCGTGAAGGTCTCAGAGTCCACATGATTTCAAACAATAATTGCGTTCTCGACACCCCTTGCAGGGTGTCAGCATTCTACAGGCCGTGCGGTGCGATGGGGAGCACACTGAGGTTGATAGCCTCGGGGTTCAGAGGTTCGATTCCTCCCGCGGCCATCTCCATCTCACCATATTATTGGGCGTGTGGTGTAATGGATAGCATAGTGGGTTTCGGTTCCGCTGATCCGGGTTCGACTCCCGGCACGTCCTCCACTCAAACAGACACAGAGGTGAACAGATGACTGAGAACACCCCCAACGAGGACATCTTCGAACTGCTGAAGTCTTTCCTTGCCGAGGCCATCGAATACCTGAGGATTGCGTCGGAGGCCGGCAAGAAAGAGCTTGGTCAACAGGATGAGCCTGACGATGACTGGTCCGATGATGAAGACCCGTGGGGCCTTGGTTCGTTCTGCTTCTTCGCAGAAGAGGACTTTGGAATCATGTTCGGAGGGGTGGTGTTCAATGCCGAAAAGGAAGATTCCTTCGTCGAAGAGTTCCAGGATGAATGGGAGTGAGGTTGATCAGATGAATGAAGAAGATGCGAACATGAACGAGCACGGATTCGACAGTGAGAACGAGGCCGACAGGCTGCTGGCCATCGCTCGAATGGAACAACTCGGCTACAATCACGGCTGGGCGAGTCACCCTGACTGGGGGCCGGGCGGTGAGTACATCGCCCTGCTGCTCGAGGTGGCTGCAGGTGACCCCTCCCCACTTGTGCGGGCGGCAGCGGTTCGAGCCCTGTTCCACGAAGGCGGTGAGGACTGGTGCTTCGCTTGGGGAGACCGGGAGGGTCCTCTGCTTCTCGAGGAAGTGCGGCGAATGACCGAAGACTGGCCGTGGGAGCGAATCGACGGGCGGGTGGCCATCGAACTGCTCAGGCGGGGCTCACCGATGGAATGGTGATACAACAACCGGACCGTCACTGATAGGCGATGCCCGGCTCCAGCGGGAAGGCGAAGCGCGCCTTGTCACCGACATCGTCACCCTCACCGGCCGTCCACACCTGCACGGAATCGACGGAGAGTTCAGCAGCGATGAACTCCGCTGCGGCTGTGATGGTCGCAACTTCGTCGATGTCTGCTCTGAGCATTGCCTTCTCGTCGGGCGACCACTTGAACAACTGCTTCCGGACTCGCTTCCACACACCGGGGATCTGCTTGCGCACCTCCGCATCGTGGGCGAATTCGCGGGTCATGATGACCTTGAGAGCCGACTTCATCTCGAAGTCCTCCTCCTGCAGGTCCATGCCCATGCGGCAGAGTTCACCCTTCCATGATTCCGCGCACTGGATGATGACTTCGCTCGGCTCACCCTCGAGGTGACGGGCTGCCAGTCCCCTCATCTTGCGTGCCTGTTCGAGCAGGCTCCGCAGATACTGTTCCGCAGCCAGCTCGGACGCATCACCCTCCTGTTCCGCGCCCATCTCCCCGATCATGTGTGCGGCGAGCAAGCCCTCACCACCAGTCTCTTCCCACAGCTCCTCGGCGATGTGCGGGGTGGCTGGGTGCAGCATCGGCGCAAGTTCGCGCAGCATCCCCGTCACCAGCTCCTTGTTGCCGCCGCCGCGACGCCTGTACCACTGCAGGTCGGTGTGGAATTCGTAATGGCTGATGCGCACCGCCACGCGCAGTTCGACATCCTCCATCGCCGCCACCCACTCGCGTTGGCGCTGCCGGAAGCGGGCCGCCAGCCAGTTGTCCACCGGTGATGCGACATCATCCCATCCGGCGACCTGAGCGGGCAGCGACCAGATCGTGTTCAGCTGCCGGAAGTTGGATACGACCGCCGCATCCGACCAATCCATCCCGGCGGTCGGGTTGGCGGCGAACAGCATGAACAGACGCACCGTGTCAGCACCGTATTTGTCCACCATCGGCGTCGGATTGATCGTGTTGCCCTCCGACTTGGACATCTTTGCGGAGCGCTCGCCCAGCGGTCCACCGCAGTGCGGGCAGACCCCGCTTTCGCGGTGCTCGACGTGCAGGGTGGTTTTGCACGCTTCGCAGAAGGGAGTGGGAGCATTGACCATCCCCTGGCAGAGCAGTCTCTGGAACGGTTCGTCGTGCGAGTGCAGGCCGAGGTCTCTGAGAGCCTTGGTCCAGAAGCGGGCGTAGATTAGGTGCATCTGGGCGTGTTCGATGCCGCCACAGTAGAAGTCGACGTTCATCCAGTAGTCGGCCATGTCGGGGTCGAAGCAGGCATCCGAATTGCTCGCATCCATGTAGCGCATGAAGTACCACGAGGAGTCGACGAAGGTGTCCATCGTGTCGGTCTCCCGTCGCGCTGCGGCTCCACAGGTCGGGCAGTCGACGTCGAGGAACGTCGCCGACGTCTCCAGCGGATTGCCTTCTCCGGTGAAATCGACATCATCTGGCAGTTCGACGGGCAGATCCGTCTCGGGCACAGGCACCTCACCACATTCGTCGCAGTGGATGATGGGGATCGGCGTGCCCCAGTAGCGCTGCCGGCTGATACCCCAGTCGCGAAGTTTCCACTCGACAGTCCCATGGCCGACGCCTTCCTTCTCCAGCATGGCGATCACGGCGTTGATGGCGTCCGTGCCAGCCAGACCGTCGAAGCCGTCGTGGCTTGAGTTGACCATCGGCCCGTAGCCCTCGAACGCACGATCCAGTTCGTCAGCCAGGGCATCTCCATCGTGTTCGAGCAGCACCTGGCGGATCGGGATGCCGTACTCCTCGGCGAAATCGTAGTCCCGCTGGTCGTGACCGGGAACGGCCATCACCGAGCCGGTCCCGTAGGTGGCGATGACGAAGTTTCCAGCGTAGATCGGGACCTTCTCACCACTCAGTGGATTGGTGGCGTGCTTGCCGAGGAACACTCCCTTCTTGTCACGCAGCATGCCGCGCTCCATGTCGGACATCCCGAGCACCTCAGCGCGCAGTTCCCGCCAGGCGTCCTCATGCTCCGTGCCGGCCACCAGCCGCTCGGCGAGCGGGTTCTCGGGCGCGATGGTCACGAAGGTCACGCCGAAGATGGTGTCCGGCCGCGTCGTGAACGTCTCGATGACCTCAGCGGAATCGACGACCGGGAAGCGGATGAGCGCACCTTCAGAGCGCCCGAGCCAATCCTGCTGCAGCAGTCGCACGTTCTCCGGGTAATCGACCTGCTCGAGCCCGTCGAGCAGCTCATCGGAGTAATCGGTGATCCTCAGGAACCACTGGACCATCTCCTTCACACTCACCAGCGAGGAGCAGCGCCAGCAGCGTCCCCCTCTGGCCTGTTCGTTGGCGAGCACGGTGTTGCAGTCGTCGCACCAGTTGACCGGGGCGAGCGCGCGGTAGGCCAGCCCAATTTCCAAGAACTTGAGGAAGAACCACTGGTTCCAGCGATAGTAGTCAGGATCGTGGCTCATCAGCAGCCTGCGCCAGTCGTAAGAGAAGCCGATGCGCTTGATCTGGGCGGTGATCTTCGCCATGTTGCGCTCGGTGATCTCCCGTGGGTGACCCCCCTCGGCGATGGCAGCGTTCTCCGCCGGCATGCCGAACGAGTCGAATCCGATGGGGTAGATGACGTTGAATCCGCGCGCTCTGCGGTAACGGGCGATTGCATCGCCGATGCTGTAGTTGCGCACATGCCCCATGTGCATGGCGCCGGATGGGTAGGGATACATCTCCAGGCAGTAGAACTTCGGCTTGCTCGAATCCGCATCTGACTCGAACACACCAGCCTCCGCCCACGCATCCTGCCACTTGGGTTCGATCTGGCCCGGTTGGTATTCCTCGTCCATGGCTCTCCCTCGCGTGCGTGTGCGCGGCGTGCGTACGTGACGTACTGAACGCGGCCAATCACAACCCCGTTTTCAACCGAGCGGCTGAGAATCGAAAGTTCCGTCACTCATCGGGGACTGACAGATCGTGGTTGTTGATGAGCAGGACGGCTCGATCGGTGAGGCGGTAGCGGTAGCGCAGGGCGACCTTCTCCTTCTCTATCAGCCCCCACTGCTCGAGTGACTTGAGGTGGTAGGAAACCAACTGCTGGCTGGTCTCCAACTTCACCGCCAACTCCTTCTGCGACAGGTTGAGAATCTCGTTCTCATGGATGTCGAGCATCTCGAGAATCTTGCCCTGCAGGCTGTTCGGGTCGGGTTGCAGCACCGGAACCGGCAGCTCCTCCTGCGGCGTGTCCCGCGCGACCATCGCTGAGTAGTAGCGCACCTTGCGCCCATCCCTTCGCTTCCAGACGCGCTCATCGGTTTCGAGCACGTTGAGATGGTGCGCCAGTTGTCCGTTGGACATGCCCAACGACGAGAGCAGGGCGCGGAAGTGGATCCCCGAGTGCAGTTCGACGTAGGTCACGATGCGACCGCGCTGGTATTCTCCGCCGTTGTCGCGCTTCTTGACCAATCCGAGCAGCACCAGACCCCAACGGCTCGCTGGCATGCGGATCCATTCCACCTTGGCGATGGTGAGCATCGCCAAGCCGATGAATCCGGTGGAAGCGACCACGGAGATGAGCGCGGGGGTGTTGACCACGAAGCCACCCGCCTCGCTCTCTCCAGCCACCTCGTCGTCAGCCGCCGCTGCCTCTGGCTCGACGATGCGCTCGCCGAGCACCTCATCGACGACGATGCCGGGCGCCCAAGGCGCGCAAGCCGTCGAGACCTGCTCGCTCGCGTGCACCCAGTATGCTCCCTGCAGCTGCGGTTGCGGCTGCCACTCGACGCCGGTATCGTCTCCGACCAGCGGGTGTTCGTTCCCCTCGAGGTCCACCAGCAGCCAGCAGCCGCCGGTGCCGGTGGTGACGTAGTTCCAGTCACCCTCGATGATCGTCCCTGGATCAGCATCGTCCACCGGGCTGGCGATGCCTCCGCCTTCCTCCTCCGTGGACTCTGATGTGCTCGTTGAGTCTGTCTCCCCGGTGACCTCCGGTGTGCTCCACGTGTGCGCCAGTTGCGTGGACAGCGAAGGTGTACCGGTGGTCGTCGCGGTCACCACCCATGTGCCATCGCTGAGCGGATCTCCGGCGGCATCGACGAAGTCGACGGTGAATGGTCCCCAGTGGAGTGCATTCTCCCCTCCGATGGTCTGCAGCGCGCCACCGGGGTCGTCGCAGGCCTCCGACCAGACTCGGTGCGGCAGCACATCTCCACTCCTGTGCATCGTGAGGTCAATCCGGCACGCCTGCGGCCAGAAGATGTCCAGCGGCTCGGAACTGAGCAGCCTCAGTTCGAACTGGACCTCTTCCTGCAGCGTTCCCGCGTTGAGCACGGTCAGTTCCTCCACGGTGAACCAGACTGTGCTCAGGTCCTGGTTGGCCGCCCGGCAGGCGGCACCGCTGCCGTCTCCCGCATACTCGAATGCCCAAGAGCCAGCCAGACCATACTCGGGGACATCGACCACCAGCAGGTGCTCCCCGTCTTCGAGTTCACAGCCGGCGTTGTCGGCCATGTCCCAGTCTCGCAGCATCACGTTGAGCGTTTCGGATGGTTCGAGCTTCTTCTCGAAGTGCTCCATCTCGCAGTCGAGCGGCAAGCGGTCGTCCAGCACGATCAGCCCATCGCTGGAGATCACATGCATCAATGCCCAGCAGGAATTGTTGAACTCCACCTCGGCAATCGCCTGACCGGTGTTCTCGATGTCGGCGCTGATGGTGAGCAGGTCGCCGACTCTCAGTACGCCGTCGCCGTCCTGAACACCGTTCGTCGTCAGGGTGAGGGCGAGTGGAGTCCCTGAACTCACGTTCCCGCCCGCCTTGAACCGGAACTGGTGTGATGTCGTGCTGTCAGCAAGTCCGGTCAGCGAGAAGTCGAGCGTCCATTCGCCGTAGGAGATCTCGCTGCCCTGCTCGGTGAAGTCCCAACTCCACCATCCGAGCGAAGTTGATTCTCCCGGAGCCAGTGTGCTGCCTGAGCCGCAGCCGATGTCGGTCAGCCGCGACGTGTGCTCGCTGGTTACGCTGGAGGTCGAGACCTGCATCCGGCAGCCGACGTCCATCGGCACTGTGACCGATTGCTCCCCGGAGTTGGACAGCCCTGCATGTGCCCACAGCGTGTCGCCGGGCTGGAACGTCGTGCGACCGCCGCCTGGAGGCAGCGCGGCGGAGATGTCCAAGGTCAGCCCCGTTCCCGATACCGGCTGGCGCTGGAACTGGAGCACGAACTCCTGCATCGATGCATTGTCGAATTCGAACCTGAGAGTGACCGGACCTGAGGAGATGACCTCGCCCTGACCATCGCTCCAGTCCCAGGAGAATGAGTCCAACTGGCGTGTCTGGTGGGCGAGCAGGTCGATCGCTCGCTGCTGTTCGAGGCAGGTCCTGAGGTCATCGAGTGTGACGAACTCGGTGAGCGGCTCTCCGGTCAGCACCGTCATCTGTGCCGGGCAGGAGGGATTGTATTCCAGCGCGACAGAGGAATCACCGTCATTGCGCAGGGCGACGCTGATCTCCAAGGGCTGGGAATCCGAGTACCAATCGCCATCCTCCGTCGCCTCGGACAGGGTGACGGCCAGCGTCAGGTCATCGCCGTCGGCTGCGCTGGAGACAGATGTCAACGGTGCTGCGAGCAGGGCGAGCACGGCCGCGAACAGCAGTGCTCGCGAGCCCGCGCGTGCGCTGGCGCTCCGCCTCCCCATGGGAGGCGAAGGGCGAGAGCTTGCACTTAAGACCCGCCCTCAGGGAAAACGGCCGCCATTTCTATGCGGAATGGCCAGTTGGCCGGTCTGTGATGTTGGCTAGGGGCGAGTTCCACAGGACGACGTTCGACGATGGTGTCGAGGTCTGGGTGACGCAGATGGGCTCCTTTCTGAACATGAACACGGCGTTCATCAACCGGGCTACCGGGACGGTCGCGTTGGTCGATCCCTACGATGCCAGAGGCTGGCTCGCCGGTTTGGCCGCTGAAGGTCTGACACCCACCCACATATTGCTGACGCACACTCATCGGGATCATACTGCCGGAGTGAAGGGATTGGTGGGATCCGTAGCCGACCTGGAGGTATGGGGGCACGAGGAATCGGTGTCGCCGAGCCTGCTCGGGTTGGTGTTGTTCAAGAAGGTCGATCTCACCCATTCGTGGAGCCACGAAGCACACACCTCGGTCGAGTGGTCCTCAGGGGGAATAGAACTCGTTGTCACCCACTCGCCAGGCCACGCCCCCGGGCACGTCACCCTGCATGGTCACGGGATCTACCATGCCGGAGACCTGCTGTTCACGGCGAAATCCGGTCGTGTCGACCTGCCCGGCGGTGATTCGGTCACTCAATGGCGCAGCATCAGCCACGCCCGCGGCCTGCTCCAGGCGCTGCCACCAGAATGGCGTCTCATCCCCGGACATCGCTACGAATGGATTGACGGTTCGACGCCGGATTGGGTCACCATCGAACAGGCCTTGGCTCACAACCATGCCCTCAACGCGACGGAGTTGGAGGAGTTCGACGCCCTCCCTTTCCTCAGGTTCGACGATTGAGCGCCCGCGGAACATCGAATCTCTGGGATTCATAGGTTCCATTCATCGCCAGCGTCCGGCAGCACGAAGTCGAGCGGCAGGCGCAGGATGAATGTGGCTCCCTTGCCGAGTGTGGTTTCGTAGTCGAGCCTGCCGCGCATCAACTCTGTCAGCGCCTTGGCAAGCGTCAGTCCGAGTCCGACACCCCTGCGTAACTGGCCGTCCTGCAGCAGTGTCTTCGAGTACGGCTCGAACAGACGAAGTTCCGCTTCCGGGGAGATGCCCGGACCGGTATCGGATACCCTGAACGACATCTCCTCACCTTCTCTGGCGACCTTGAGCGAGATTGTGCCGTGGCTGGTGAACTTGGTGGCGTTGTCGAGCAGCTGTTCGAGCACCTCGTGCAGCCGCATCTCGTCGATGCGCATCCGCGTCATTCCCTCGTCCAATTCCAACTCGAATGTGATTCCCTTGCGTTCACAGAGGCGCCTTGCAGGCTCCGTGGTGCGCTCGAGCAGCGGCATCAGTTCGTGCCATTCAGCATGGATGCGCACCGTACCAGCAACCACGTTGGAGTAACTGATGACCGAATCGATCATCATGCGCAGGGTGTCGCCCGCATCGACCACTTCGCGCAGGTACTCGTGCTCTTCGACAGCGCCTTCGAGTTTCGGCGAGACGCCCAACAGGTCGGAGAATCCCAGCACTCCGGAGAGCGGTGTGCGCAGGTCGTGGCTGAAGTTGGCGATGAAGCCTGCCTGCAGGTTGTGCGCGCGCGACAGTTCGCCGTGGGCGAGATTCATCTCCTGGTGGGCGGTACGCGTTTCGTCCAGCTGTTTCTGCAGCGCGTCCTGTAACTCGATCAACTCGGTGACGTCCTGATATGATGCGATCGCCCCCAGAACCTCGCCATTCTCGCTCAGCAGAGGTGCGGCGCTGCCGAGCAGGTGCAGTTCCCGTCCACTCGGCAGGTCGATGCTGAAGTGCCAGTCGTGCTGCGGCACCCCGGTGCTGAGCGCGGCACCGAGCGGACCCTCCAGAGGATCGATCGGTGCACCGTGCGAGTCGCGCAAGGTGTGGATGGTTCCGAACTCCCTCTCCCAGCCGGGTGGAGCCGGAGTCTGCGGCAGTTCGGGCATGATCTCGCGTCCGAACGGGTTGACGTAGAGCAAGGCACCGCTCGCGTCGACCTCGAGCACCGCCGAGCGCATTGAATTGAGCAGAGTGTGCAGCCGGCCGCCTGTGGTGACTACCGTGGACGGGAATTCGTCGAAGGGGTCGCCGGCAGTGCTCATCTTGAACGGGCGGCCTCTCGCACCAGTCACGGATATGCCTTGTCATTGACAGCCCGCGGACATCAGTCGTCCAACAGGTCATCGATGTCCAGCGCTTCCGGAAGCGATTCGATCTTCTCCTCCTCTGCGGCGGCCTTCTCCTCCTCATGGATCTGCCACTGCGCCTTCTCCTCCCAGCCCAGTTCTCTGGCCTTCTCCAAATCTCCGCTGGCCACATAATGTTCGATCCACTGATCGCGGCGCCTCTCCTCCTCATCGAACAGTTTCTCATGGAGTTCGACATTCTGACGCATGAGTTGACCACTGCGCTTGGCCGCTTGGCGTGATATCATTGCCACGAGTATCGCCAGCAGGAGGAATCCAATAACGAAATATCCGGCTGTTTTCGCCATCTGCAAAGCACTCTTGCCCTCTTCCTCAGCATCGGATCCACGCGGCGCCTCTGTGATGGCACACTTTCCAGGGGGCTCCCATACGTCTGGGTCCCACATGCAGATGTCACCGAGGTCACTCGTACCGTCACCGTCGCTGTCCTCGCAGCCACGGCGGTCGCGCCACGAGGTACCGAATTTGGCACGGCAGTCGTCCGGCTCGAACGCGTCGCGCGTGGTGTTGTCACCGTAGCCGTCACCATCGCTGTCCTTCCATTGGCTGGGAACGAGTGGGAATGCATCCGGATTGGAGCCGTTGGGATTGTCCCCGTATCCGTCGCCATCGGTGTCGTTCCACTGGGTGGCATCGAGCGGGAAGGCGTCCGGCATCAGCGCATCCTCGCGGAAGATCCCGGGCCAGCCCGAATCGCGCGTGCCGTTCCAGGAGGTGTTGCCCCAGTTGTCTCCCCAGCCGTCCTCGTCGCTGTCCTTCCATTGCGTCGCATCAGTCCGGAAATCATCCATGCTGTCCGCCCAGCCGTCGCCGTCGGAGTCGGGACAGCCGTACCAGCTGCCCTCGGTGCTGTTCCCCCATTCATCCGGGCAGTCATCTCGCTCGGGAGCCAGCGGGTCGTCGGCGAACCCGTCGCCATCGCGATCCACCGTCTTGAACGGGTCGTTGGGGAACGCATCGAGGTTGTCTGCGACTCCGTCGAGGTCCGAGTCGGGGCAGCCGCGGTTGTCATCATCGTCCATCGTGCCGTATTCCTCAGGACAGAGATCTGAATCATTGCCAGCAGGGTTGTCTCCGTAGCCGTCACGGTCGGTGTCGTACCATTGGGTGGGATCATCTGGGAACCAGTCACCGTTCGGGCCGCTCGCGTGGTCACCGTAGCCGTCACCGTCACGGTCGGTGCACTGTGTCGGGTCGTCAGGGAACAGGTCAGGATTGTTGCCATTGGGGTTGTCACCACAGGAGGAGATCAGTTCGAACACATCTATCCTGTCCCCGTCTCGGTCCGACCACTGGGTCGGGTCGTTGCGGAACATGTCCGAGGCGTCCGACCACCCATCCCCGTCGCTGTCCTTGCATCCCGCCCTGTCCACGGTCGAGTTCCCGGCCGCGCCGGGGCAGGCATCCCCGTTGGTCCCCGAGCTGTTATCGCCGTAGCCGTCTCCGTCCGTGTCACACCACTGGGTCGGGTCGAGTGGCTTCCAGTCACCCTCTCCATTTCCACCCAGACACGCCGCCCAGTCGGCATCTGGGTCCGACCAGCCGTCTCCGTCCTCGTCAGGGCAGCCGAGCCGGTCCCAGACCGAATCGCCCCATCTCTCGACACAGCCGTCGGAGCGGGTCGTGAATGGCTCGTCACCCACCCAGTCACCATCGGTGTCGTTCCATTGGTCAGGATTGATTGGGAAGACGTCGATGTCACTGAGTTCAATAGCGTTCATCGTGATCAGGATACCGGGCCAATCGGCTGGTCGGATGCCGATCCAAGAGGAGTTGGCGAAGTTGTCGCCGTAACCATCCCCGTCGCTGTCGTTCCACTGCGTGGGGTTGTTGGGCATCCAGTCCAATGCGGGGTATGGGCTAGGGTCGCGCAGGTCCCCGGTGTTGTCCGGATACCCGTCACCATCGGCGTCAGCCCACTGTTCGGGGTCATTGGGGTAGGCGTCGTTGAGGTCGGACCAGCCGTCTCCGTCGCTGTCAGGGCAGCCGAAGCGGTCCTCGGTCGAGTTACCCCATACGTTGGGGCACTCGTCAGGTTCGTTGGCCGGTGCTGCATTGTCTCCGTATCCGTCGTTGTCGGTGTCATCCCACTGCGTGCCGTCCTCAGGGAAGGCGTCGTTCTCGTTGAGCACCCCGTCACCATCGATGTCAGGGTCGACGACCCAGTGGTAGATGCCCTCGTCGTTCCGGCCGTGCGCCGTGATGATGTAAACCCCGTTGGGGTGCCAATCCACACCATAAATCGTGCCGCAGCCGCTCGACCCTCCTGAACAACCTCCCGGACGAGGAGCGTCCAACGAGTCGACGATGTTGCCCGTGTCAGCATCGAATATCCTCACCCGCGCACCATCTGACTGGTAGTACGTGAACGACGCAGCCACCTGCGTCGAGTCAGGTGAGAATGTTACCGTGTTGCACGAGGTGGAAGACGAATAGGGCCAGCCAGGTGCAGGCTGTCCGCTTGCGACATCGTACAGCCTCACCCTTGCACCGTTGCCAGCGTACGCCTCGCAGGTCGCGAAGGAATTTCCGTCGGGTGACCATGCAATGCCGTTGTTGGTACCTCGATTCGTGTTGATCGAGCGGTTCACAGTCCAGTCACCGGTGTTGTAGATCCAGACGTCCTCGTCGCCCCCGATGAGGATCCGGCTTCCATCAGGACTCCAATCGACAGAGTAGAATTGGTCTTGTGCTTCTGCCGCTGGTGGGTTGCCCTCCATCAGGGTTGGCTCGAATGAATGAGTCAGGGATCCATTCATCGCGTTGAATATCTCGACCTGTCCATTTCCGCTTCCTCCGCTGCGAGCACCGACCACAGCGATCATCGTACCATCTGGGCTGTATTCCAATTCATACGTATCTTCGCCAGCTGTGCTGACAGAGAAGAGAGGTGTGACATTGCTCGCGTAGAAGGCGTGCAACTCGTCGCTGCCCGTGGTCACGGCGACGAATACCCCGTCAGGTGACCAACCGACGTCCCTGATTCCTCCGCTCCCCTGCACTGATTTCAGGTTGGTTTTGGTGGCGGTGTCCCAGACACGCATCCATCCGGCTTCATCCGATGTCAGATACTTGCTTCCATCGTGATTGAAGAACACGCCGTAGTAATCGTTGTTGTTGGTCAATTGTTCCGCATCCTTCAGGAAGCCGCCCGCCTGAATCGTCCACGGGTCGTTCTTGTCGCTGGTTCCATCCCCGTCCCTGTCCGGGCATCCGTCTCGGTCAACGGTGCTGTTTCCCGCTGCCAGAGGGCAGTCATCGACAGCGTCGTCGATGCCATCCCCATCCGTATCGCCGGCAGAAGCCAGTGGCAGCATTGAGATGGTCGACAGCAACATCAGCAGAATGAGCGAGAGTGAGCGGACTTGACTGAGTCGCATATTGGTCCCAAGCATCATTCTCGGCTCACATATCTCCCAAAAGGGATTGCGGTTGTTCTGCATCAACCGTTCTGAGGCTCCATAGGAGCCATAATCGCTGAACAAGTGCTGGCAGAGGAGGGAATCATTCAATGGGGGCGGTGCCCGCAAGCGGTCCACATGGCTGACAAGTCGCTGCGGGTGAACATCGCCGTCAACGACCGCATCCTGCTGCACCTGCTGGAGCAGGATCACCTCGCCGACCGCTACATCGTCACTGCGGGAATCACCCGTCCGGGAATCGCCGAGGCGTGCGCCCTGCACCCGCCCAACGTGAGCCGCGCGATGCGCGACCTGCTGCGCGCCGACCTGGTCAGCGAGCACAGCCGTCAGGTCCGCGGCGACAACCGCCGACAGAAGACCTGGCAGTTGACAGAGGCGGGTCGCGAGGAGATGCGCACCCGGCTGCAGACGTTGAGGGCGACCAACGTGCTCATCCGCGACAAGCAGAGCGACCTGCTGGAAGTGCCCGCCAGCGAAGCCGCCGAGAGGTTGGACAGTTCGCTCACACTGTTGCAGGTTCTGATGCTCGCCATGGTCGAGGGCATCCTGCAGTACGGGGACATCCGGCTCGGCCACATCGAGCGGGGCGAGGATGACCAGCCTCCCCCCGGCAGGCTGCTGATGCGCGCCGGAGCACACTCCACCTCCCACATACGGGCACCCGCCACCCGGACGGGGCACGGAAGGGAGAGTGAACGGGCGCAACTGGACGAGTGGTTCGCAGGGAACGAGCCGTGCATGGTGATCAGCGGAATCGCCGGTTGCGGGAAGACGACTCTGGTGTCGG
>ERZ813253.357-NODE-357-length-16731-cov-4.716635_pt1 | contig 16731 bp, 11 predicted proteins | sample MGYA00520893_ERZ813253 | MGnify/ENA primary metagenome ERZ813253 (study PRJEB31669, sample SAMD00080414) | marine metagenome | biome: oceanic hadal pelagic zone biome; feature: marine hadalpelagic zone; material: sea water | place: Pacific Ocean:Izu-Bonin Trench...
CGCAATGTCTAAAATCTGTGGTCTTGACAAAGAAGCGGTAAAAGAGGTTGCTATTGCTTACGCAAATGCTGACAATGCGATGGAGTTCCATGGTCTAGGGGTAACTGAGCATTCTCAAGGCTCACAAACAGTAATGTTGATTTCCAACCTTGCGATGATGACAGGCAACTTGGGTCGTGCAGGTGTGGGTGTCAATCCACTTCGTGGCCAGAACAACGTACAAGGTGCTGCTGACATGGGTTGTCAACCTCACCATGGTCCAGGCTACTTATGGATGAACCAAAAAGAAGTTCAAGATTATTACGAAGAAAAATTTGGTGTACCTTCACCAACAACGGACGGTAAGAAGATTCCTGAAATGTTTGATGGTGCTATTGATGGTTCAGTGAAAGCATTATGGATTTTTGCTGAAGACGTTGTCCAAACAGACCCGAATACCCACCATGTCAAGAAGAGTATGGAGTCACTAGATTTATTGGTTGTGCAAGAGATCTTTATGACGGAAACCTCTAAGATGGCTGACGTTGTCTTGCCAGGTACAACATTCCTTGAGAAGAGCGGCACATTTACTAACACTGAGCGTAGAATCCAGCAAGTAAACGCTGCGGTTAAGCCACTTGAAGGTTGTAAGACTGACGGCCAAATCATTGTTGAAATGATGCGTACCCTAGGTTTTGATCAGCCAGACTACGACGCTGCTGAAGTGCTTAAAGAGATTGCAGATGTGGTCTCATTCTTTGAGGGCGTCACTTGGGAACGCCTAGGTGCGAGCCCAATGGGTCTGCAGTGGCCTGTTAACAAGAAAGGCGAGGACACGCAAATTCTACATATCGGTGAATTCAAGCGCGGCAAAGGTAAGTTCCATTACTACGACTGGAGAGAGTCTGAAGAACTGGTTCAACACAAAGATAAATACCCATTCATTTTGACGACCAGTCGTGAGTTGCAGCACTACAACTGTTCGACAATGACGCGTCGTACGTCGAATGTGGACATTCTCTCTAAAGATGTTATTATGCTTAATCCGAAAGACGCGCAAGCAAAAGACCTAGCAACAGGTGATCGTGCGACATTGAAATCGGATCGTGGTGAAATCACGCTAGACGTTCAAGTGACTGATCGTGTTAAGAAAGGCGTTGTGCGTACAACCTTCCACTTCCCTGAAGTGCTGATTAACGAAGTTACAAGTGGTGTGACGGACGAAGAAACCAAATGCCCTGAGTATAAAATTGTGGCGGTGGATGTCTTAAAAGCCTCTTAAAGCATAAGCAAACCAAGCCCTTATTCGAGGCTTGGTTTATATTTAGCCCTTAGTAACGTCTTTTGAGTTTTTTCTTATTTATAATGCGCGTTGCAATCTCTTCAATCGATATTTGACTGGTGTCGAGAAACGGCACGTGGTTTTCAACAAAAATGTCTTCAGCGCGCCTGACTTCTTTGCGGCATTGGTCTATCGAGGCATAGCCACTATTCGCGCGCCGCTCATCTCGAATATTTTGCAAGCGGATCGGGTTAATACTTAACCCAAAGAGTTTCTCTTTGTGCTGTTTTAGCGCCTCTGGCAAATGCATGGTATTAAAGTCTTCTTCAACCAAAGGGTAGTTGGCGGCGTAGATGCCGTACTGTAGTGCTAGAAATAAGCAGGTTGGTGTTTTTCCAGTGCGTGAGACACCAGTTAAGACGATGTCTGCATTTTCGTAATTCTTGGTATTCAGGCCATCATCGTTATTCAGCGCAAAATTAATACTTTCTATACGGCTTGCATAGGTTTTGGCATTCGTAACACCGTGCGAGAGTCCGGCGGCATGAGAAGACTTTCCTCCCAAAGCTTTTTCCATTTTTGAAATAAAAGTTTCAAAAAAGTCAAAAACAATACCTCCGCTAGAGGACAATAAATCACGGTATTCACTGCTAATTTGGGTGCTAAAGATAAGAGGTGGCTGACCATCGATTTCTGATGCGGACTTGATTTTACTCACTGCTTTGTGCGCCTTTTCAAGGTTGTCGATAAAAGCTAAATTAACACGTTTGAACTGTATATCACCAAACTGAGTTAACAAACTGTTGCCTAAGGCTTCGGCGGTAATACCCGTTCGATCAGAAATAAAGAAAACGGTTCTCACTGCATTTTAAAAGTCGCCTAGACGATTCCAGGTTTCAACCACAGTATCTGGATTAAGCGAAATACTGCTTATTTTTTTCTCTAACAACCACTGTGCTAAATCGATGTGATCCGACGGCCCTTGACCACAAATACCAATATACTTTCCTTGGCGATGACAAGCATCGATTGCCATTGAGATCATTTTTTTAACCGCTGGATTACGCTCATCAAAACTCTCAGCAACAAGACTTGAGTCCCTGTCAATGCCGAGTGTTAGCTGAGTCATGTCATTTGAGCCAATTGAGAAGCCATCAAAATACTGAAGAAATTCATCAGCCAAAATAGCATTGGACGGTAGTTCACACATCATGATAATTCGTAAACCGTCTTTGCCACGTTCAAGGCCATTTTCTTTTAGCAGTTCAATCACTTTTGCTGCTTCATCAGTAGTACGCACAAAGGGGATCATAATTTCTACATTGGTGAACCCCATGTCGTTTCTAACTTTTTTCAAAGCCCGGCACTCGAGCTCAAAACATTCTCGGAAATCTTTCGAAATGTAGCGCGCTGCACCTCTAAAGCCAATCATCGGATTTTCTTCATGAGGCTCGTAGCGATCACCCGCATAGAGGTTGGCGTATTCATTTGATTTGAAGTCTGACATGCGAATGATGACCGGAGAATTGGCGAAGCTTGCAGCAATGGTTACAATGCCTTCGGTCAATTTTTCAACATAAAAATCAACCGGTGAGCTGTAGCAAGAGGTTTTGCGTTCGATTTCAGTTTGTAATTCCACTGGTAATTGGTCAAATTCAAGTAACGCCTTAGGGTGAATGCCAATGATGTTGTTAATAATAAACTCAAGGCGCGCAAGGCCAACCCCTGCATTCGGTATTTTGGAGAAATCAAAAGCGCGAGAAGGGTTGCCGACATTCAACATAATTTTAACATCCACTTCTGGCAATGTATTAACGGCAGTGTGTGTACGTTCAAATTCCAAAATACCTTTGTACACTCGGCCGGTGTCACCCTCTGAGCAACTGGCGGTTATTGCTTGGCCGTTCTTAAGTGTTTGTGTCGCATTACCACAACCAACGATGGCGGGCACACCCAGCTCACGTGCAATAATGGCGGCATGACATGTCCGACCGCCACGATTGGTAATAATCGCCGAGGCTAACTTCATTACCGGCTCCCAGTCTGGGTCGGTCATATCGGTCACCAAAACATCACCTTGTTTCACCTTGTTCATTTCAGATAAGTTTTTAATTACGCGTACGATCCCAACGCCTATTTTTTGCCCAATAGCACGCCCTTCGACCAGCACCTCGGATGTATCTTTAAGTTGGAAGCGTTCAATTTGCTGAGAATTGCTTTGGCGACTTTTTACTGTCTCAGGCCTCGCTTGCACAATATAAAGTTCACCATCGCTACCATCCAGCGCCCATTCGATATCCATCGGCCTCCCATAGTGTTCTTCGATGGTCATGGCATAGTGTGCCAATTGGTGGATTTGCGCGTCATTTAAGCTGAATGTTCGACGCTCATCATCATCAACAGACACTGTTTCAACGGGCTCCCTAGCAGTGGCATCAGCGTAAATCATTTTGATGGCCTTAGAGCCAAGATTGCGAGAAAGGATGGCATGTCTGCCAGCGCTCAAAGTTGGCTTATGTACATAGAATTCATCCGGATTGACCGAGCCTTGGACAACAGTCTCGCCCAAGCCATAAGCAGAGGTGATGAATACCACGTCATTAAAGCCCGATTCAGTGTCAAGAGTGAACATCACGCCGCTGGAGCCAATATCGCTACGCACCATTTGTTGTACGCCCGCAGATAGAGACACTGCTTCATGTTCAAAACCTTGGTGTACACGGTAGGAAACTGCTCTGTCGTTGTACAGTGAAGCAAATACTTTTTTAATGGCGGACAATATATTACCGATACCACTGACGTTCAGAAAGGTTTCTTGTTGTCCGGCGAATGAGGCTTTCGGCAGATCTTCTGCGGTGGCAGATGAGCGTACAGCAAAAGTTGCTGCAGACCCAAGTTTGTCGACAAGTGTTTTGTAGCTGTCGTTAATGTCTGTCAGCAAGTCTTCGGGAAAAGGCGCATCCTCAATCCACTGACGAATCGTGGCACAGGTTGTTGTTAGTGCCTCAATATTACTGGTGTCAAGACGACTTAACAGAACGTTGATTTTTTCTTTCAGATTAGAATGGCTTAAAAAAGACTCGAAAGCGTCAGCAGTAGTTGCAAATCCATCAGGAACACGCACTCCTTTTGAGCTGAGTGAGCCTATCATCTCACCTAAGGAAGCATTTTTGCCACCCACTTTATCGACGTCATCCATTCCAACGTCATTCAGCCAAATTGTAGTTTGAGTCATTTTCCTCCAAATTTACAATTATTACCAATCACAATGAACCTAGTATTAATATTACTGAAGAGAGTAACCTTTGCAAAAAAGTTTAATTTTAATATATTTAATATTGAAATAATTTATATATTCAGTCGAAAGATAGTAAAAATATCGCTTTAATTTGAGCTTTTAAAAAAAGAAAAATGATCCTTTTTTGGTGAATTTTTTGAAACCAATCGTTGACCAAATGAGAGATGAATTTTTTTCGCATATTGTGGCTTTATTGAGGCGCTTTCTAACAAGGAATTTATTAAAAAATGTATAATACAGTGCTTCCTAGCAATTAAGGCTTTACCATGCCAGAACAAAGAGAATTAGCAAATGCAATCCGTGCTTTGAGTATGGATGCGGTGCAAAAGGCAAAATCTGGTCATCCTGGGGCCCCCATGGGAATGGCTGACATTGCTGAGGTGTTGTGGAACTCACACCTTAAGTACAATCCAAGCAATCCAAGTTGGCCAGATCGAGACCGTTTTGTACTCTCTAATGGCCATGGTTCAATGCTATTGTATTCATTATTGCATTTGACTGGTTTTGATTTGAGTATTGATGAGATCAAAAATTTCCGTCAACTACATGCTAAAACACCCGGTCACCCGGAGTATGGTTATGCTGATGGTGTTGAGACCACGACAGGCCCATTGGGCCAAGGCATTACAAACGCGGTTGGTATGGCGATTGCTGAACGCACATTAGCTGCGACTTTTAATAAACCAGGTCATTCGATTGTTGATCACTTCACTTATGTTTTTGTGGGAGACGGATGTTTAATGGAGGGCTTGTCCCACGAATCTTGTGCGATGGCTGGCACATTGGGCCTTGGTAAGCTAATCGTATTTTGGGATGACAACGACATTTCAATTGACGGCCACATTGGTGATTGGATGGAAAAAGGCGTTCCGGGTCGCTTTAAATCTTATGGTTGGCATGTGATTGCCAATGTTGATGGTCACAATGCTGAAGAAGTGAATGCAGCTATTGTTGAAGCAAAAGCTATGGTCGACAGACCAACATTGATTTGTGCACGAACTGTGATTGGTTTTGGCTCGCCAAACCTCGCGGGTTCACATGATTGTCATGGGGCGCCTTTGGGTGACGAAGAGATCGCCAAAACACGTCAACAATTGGGTTGGAAACACGCACCATTTGAAATTCCACAAGAAATTTATGACGGTTGGGAACATAAAGCACAAGGCAAAGAAGACGAAGAAGACTGGAATGAAAGATTTCGGGCTTATAGAGCTGCTTATTCTACTGAGGCGAACGAGTTTGAACGTCGTATAGCGGGAGAATTACCCCATAATTTTGTTGGAGAAATGGATAAATACATTGCCAAGACTCAGCAAGAAATGCCTAACATTGCCTCCAGAAAAGCCTCACAAAATACGATTGAGGCAATGGGTCCAATTGTGCCTGAACTGTTTGGTGGCTCAGCGGATTTAACCGGCTCTAACCTAACCAATTGGTCAGGCTCAGTGGTTGTTAACCATGACAATGCCGATGGCAATTACATATCATGGGGTGTGCGTGAATTTGGTATGGCGGCGATGATGAACGGCATGGTTCTTCATGGTGGTTTTAAAGTTTATGGCGCAACTTTCTTAATGTTTATGGAATATATGCGTAATTCATTGCGTATGTCGGCCTTGATGAAAATTGGTACAATTTACGTATACACCCATGATTCCATCGGTATGGGTGAAGATGGCCCAACACATCAAGCGGTTGAACAGATTGCAAGCATGCGTGTGATTCCGAATTTCCATACGTGGAGAGCTTGTGATGCAATTGAATCTGCGGTTTCCTGGAAAGCGGCTATGCTAAGAGGTGATGCACCTACAGCGTTAATCTTCTCTCGTCAGAACTTAACGCCAATGGAGCGAACTGAAGTACAAGTGGCGAATATTGAAAAGGGCGGCTACGTGCTGAAAGATTGTGACGGTGATGCCGACATTATTTTGATTGCAACAGGCTCCGAAGTTCTGCTTGCAGTTGATTCAGCGAAAGCAATGTCGGATAAGAAAGTTCGTGTGGTTTCAATGCCATGTACGAACGTATTTGATGAGCAAGATCAGGCTTACAAAGATTCCGTGTTAACGCCAGGTGTTAAGCGCGTTGCGATTGAAGCCGGCGTTGCTGATTCTTGGTATAAGTATATTGGACTTGACGGCGGTCTGGTTGCAATGACAACGTTTGGTGAGTCGGCCCCTGCGAGTGATTTGTTTAAATATTTTGGTTTTACAGAAGAGAAAGTTGTCGCTACTGTTGAGTCGGTATTAGGCTAATTTATTAGGAGTTATAAGATGACAATTAAAGTAGGTATTAATGGTTTTGGTCGTATTGGTCGTGTGGTCTTTCGTGCTATTAATAAGGATTTTAATGGCCTAGAAGTTGTTGGTGTTAATGATTTATTGGACAACGAGTACTTAGCTTATATGCTAAAGTACGACTCAGTTCACGGTCGTTTTGGCAAGGATGTAGTCCTTGAGGGTAACAATTTCGTTATTGATGGTAAGAAAATCCGATTGAGCTCAGAGCGCAATCCGGCAGATCTTAAATGGGACGAGGTTGGTGTAGACGTAGTCATCGATTGCACAGGTTTCTTCTTGACTGAAGAGAGTTGTCAAGCGCATCTTGACGCTGGTGCGAAAAAAGTCATTCAATCTGCACCTTCTAAAGACTCTACACCGATGTTTGTATACGGTGTAAACCATGATTCTTACGATGGTCAAGCTATTATTTCAGCAGCTTCTTGCACAACAAACTGCTTGGCGCCGGTTGCTAAAGTATTGAACGACAATTGGGGCGTTAAGCGTGGCCTAATGACAACGGTTCATGCTACAACGGCAACACAGAAAACTGTTGACAGCCCTTCAATGAAAGATTGGCGAGGCGGTCGTGGTATTTTGGAGAATATCATTCCTTCATCAACGGGCGCTGCAAAAGCGGTAGGTATTGTGTTGCCAGAATTAAACGGCAAGTTAACGGGTATGTCGTTCCGTATACCAACATCAGATGTATCGGTGGTCGACCTTACCGTTGAACTTAACTCAGAAACAGATTACGTTGCTATTTGCGGGGCGATGAAGACTGCCTCAGAAGGCGCGATGAAAGGTGTTCTGGGCTATACTGACGAGAAGGTTGTTTCAAGTGACTTCGTGGGCAGCACGTATGCCTCAATTTTTGATGCGGGCGCTGGTATTGCCATGGATTCAACGTTTGTTAAGGTGGTTTCTTGGTACGATAATGAATACAGTTACACATGCAACTTGCTTCGTTTAACTGAGTTTGTAACACAGTAATTATTCAACTAGGCAGAGAGTTTTATGAACCTCATACGAATGACTGATTTGGATTTATCCGCTAAGCGTGTTTTAATCAGACAAGATTTAAACGTGCCCATTATGGATGGCGAAGTCACCAGTGATAAACGTATTCAGGCCTCTTTGCCAACAATCATCCATGCCGTAAAGTCAGGCGCAAAAGTGATGATCACTTCACACCTTGGCAGACCCACTGCCGGGGAGTTTGAGCAGAAGTTTTCTCTAGCGCCAGTTGCCAGACATTTATCCAAATTGTTAGGTCAAGAAGTGAGGCTTGTTTCAGATTGGCTTGACGGTGTTGCGCTTAACAATGGCGAAGTTGTCCTTTGTGAAAATGTCAGGTTTAATGAAGGAGAAAAAGAAAACGATGAGGCTCTCTCTAGAAGAATGGCTGATTTATGTGATATTTGTGTGCAAGATGCTTTCGGTACAGCGCATAGAGCTCACGCTTCAACGTGCGGTGTTGTGCAGTTTGCGCCGATTGCCTGTGCAGGTCTACTATTGGTTAGCGAGCTAGACGCACTCGGTAAAGCGCTAGATAATCCAGCACGTCCAATGGTGGCGATTGTTGGCGGCTCTAAAGTGTCAACTAAATTGAGCGTTTTAGAATCTCTTTCAAAAATTGTGGATCAATTGGTTGTTGGTGGCGGTATTGCCAATACCTTTATTGCCGCACAGGGGCATGTTGTGGGCCAGTCTTTATGTGAGCATGATTTGATTCCAACGGCAAAGGCCTTGATGGAAGACTGTCAGATTCCTGTACCAACGGATGTTGTTTGTGGCAAAGAGTTTTCGGAGTTTGCAACAGCCGAAATCAAAAGCACCACAAGTATTGCCACGGACGATATGATTTTTGATATCGGTCCAAATTCTGCACAAGAATTGGCTGAAATTCTGAAAAATGCAGGCACGATTGTTTGGAATGGCCCTTTGGGCGTGTTTGAATTTGACCAGTTTGCGAACGGCACAGAGGTTGTAGCTCAGGCTATTGCGGATTCTGATGCCTTCTCAATTGTGGGCGGTGGTGATACGCTGGCGGCAGTTAGTAAGTATAATATTGAGGATAAAGTCTCTTATATTTCAACAGGTGGGGGCGCTTTTCTGGAGTTTCTTGAAGGTAAGAAATTACCAGTTGTCGCGGCACTGGAAGCAAGAGGTGTTGAATAATATTTTTTTGTTGAAAGAGAGTATGACTAATGATTTTTAGAAGAACAAAAATTCTCGCCACTTTAGGACCTGCGACGGACAAGTCTGGTGTTTTAGAGGGTATTCTTGATGCTGGTGTTAACACTGTACGGATCAATTTTTCTCACGGTGAAGCATCAGAGCATTTAGGACGTGTTGCATCTGTCAGAGCTTACGCTGAGAAGAACAATACCTTTATCGGCATTTTGATGGATCTTCAAGGTCCAAAAATCCGAATTTCATCCTTTAAGGATGGCAAGGTCCAACTTAATGAAGGTGATAGTTTTGTTCTTGATGCAGAATTAGACGACCATGCAGGCGATCAAAACACGGTTGGCATTAGCTATAAAACACTACCTAATGAAGTCAAGACTGACAATTTGTTGCTATTAGATGATGGTAAGATTATCTTGAAAGTGACTGGTATAGATGGCGCTAAAATACATACTGTTGTTACTCAGGCAGGTCCACTGTCTAACAAAAAAGGCATTAACTTAAAGGGTGGCGGTCTCAGTGTAGTTGCCCTTACCGAAAAAGATAAAAAGGATATTTTAATAGCTGCTGAGGCAGACGCAGATTACGTAGCTTTGTCTTTTCCAGTGCATGGCGATGATGTAAGAGAGGCTAAAAAATTACTTTTAGCTGCAGGTTCACGTGCAGGTGTTATTGCAAAAATCGAGCGTGCAGAAGCTTTGGCGAGTGATATTATTGAAGACATTATTGAGGAGTCAGCGGGTATTATGGTTGCCCGTGGTGATTTAGGTGTTGAGATTGGTGACCCACAGTTACCTGCGCAACAAAAAAGATTGATTCAGCTGGCAAGAGCAAAGAATAAAATTGTCATTACTGCGACGCAAATGATGGAGTCTATGATTAACAATCCAATTCCAACCCGTGCAGAAGTGTTCGATGTGGCTAACGCTGTGCTTGATGGTACAGATGCAGTGATGTTATCGGCAGAAACAGCGGTCGGCAATTATCCTGTCAACGCGGTTAGGACGATGCACGAAGTGTGCGTCGAGGCTGAAAAAAATCCAACCGCGGCAGTGTCACGGCACCGATTGAATGAAGAGTTTACAAATATTGATGAGACGATTGCACTGAGTGCAATGTATGCAGCAAACCATTTGGGCGTTAAGGTTGTTGCATCACTTACCGAGTCGGGGAAAACAGCGCTTTGGATGTCAAGAATCAGCTCTAATATTGCCATTTTTGCGATCTCTGAAAATGTGAGCACTTTGAATAAAGTAACCTTATATAGAGGAGTTTACCCGTGCAGTATGGGTAAACAAAGTGCTGGCGACTGGGGAAAAGTTAATGGAGCAGTAATTGATACTCTGATAAAAAATAAAGTGGTAGAGGATGGGGATTTAGTCGTACTCACCAAAGGTATGCATGAGTTTGTATTGGGCGGGACAAACATGATGAAAATTCTTCGTGTTGGTGATGGTGATTATTAAATATTAAGGCGAGTTAGGAAAAAAAGAATGATTGAAAAACAAGATGAATTGAGGGAGACGGCCAGTCTCTTGGCGGCGAAAGGCAAAGGTTTACTTGCAGTTGACGAATCTACACCAACCATTGGTAAGCGTCTTGCGGGTATCAATGTTGAAAATACTGAGGAGAATCGTCAAGCTTATCGTGGCATGTTGTTTAATGCAGAAGGTCTTGGCGAGTATATCAGTGGTGCAATTCTTTTTGAAGAAACACTTTATCAAGACCACTTAGACGGTTGCACTATGATCGATAAACTTAATCAATTAGGTATCATTCCTGGGATTAAAGTTGACAAGGGATTGAGTCCTTTAGTAGGTGCTCACTCCGTTGAAACTTGGTGCAAGGGCCTAGAAGGCCTAGCGCAGCGTACAGCCGAGTATTATCAGCGTGGCGCACGTTTTGCAAAATGGCGCGCTGTATTACAAATCACTGCTGATGGCTGCCCTAGCGATCTTGCCATCAAAGAAAATGCTTGGGGTTTGGCGCGTTATGCCAGAATTTGTCAAGAATCTGGCCTTGTGCCAGTTATTGAACCTGAAATTTTGATGGATGGCGATCATACTATTGAGCGCACGGCAGAAGCGCAAGAAAGGATTCTTAGCGAAGTTTACAAGGCTTGTGAAGAAAACGACGTCTTACTAGAGGGTACTTTATTAAAGCCGTCAATGACCGTTTCAGGCGTTGATAATACCAATAAAGCGGACTCTGAAGAAGTTGCTAAGATTACTGTGCGCACCATGGATCGTTGCGTCCCTGACGCTGTTCCTGGCATCATGTTTCTTTCAGGCGGCTTAACAGAAGAGGATGCTTCTGTTTATCTTAATACGATGAACAGTATTGATCGTAAAGGCCCGTGGAGTATGACATTTTCTTACGGTAGAGCATTACAGCAATCTTGTTTGCAAGCATGGAAAGAAGGTGGTGACGAGGCGGGTAAAAAAGCATTAATGGCAAGAGCACAAGCAAACTCTGAAGCCTCTACAGGTGATTATGTTGCGGGCTCTCAACCCTCTTCGCCAGCCACTTTGTTTAAGGCTGGTTATAAATACTAGTCTTTAACAGCTCAGCATTAAGTGTCTGGAAAATTAGATGCTCTGGTTAAGTTGAGTGACAAAGGTATAATAAGAGGCCCGCAATGCGGGCTTTTTTATTGTTAAAACAAACACATGATCGAACAAAGCAAATATTATCCTGTTATTGTCGTTGGTGGCGGTCATGCTGGCACCGAAGCGGCACTCGCCTCGGCACGCATGGGTGTTGATACTTTGTTGGTTACTCATAATATTGAAACGCTTGGTCAAATGAGTTGTAACCCCGCCATTGGCGGCATTGGTAAAGGTCATTTAGTTAAGGAAATTGATGCGATGGGCGGCATTATGGCCAAAGCGATTGACAAGTCTGGCATTCAGTTTCGTACGCTTAATGCTTCAAAAGGTCCAGCGGTGAGAGCAACTCGGGCGCAAGCAGATCGTGTTCTTTATAAAGCTGAAGTGCGTTATGCTTTAGAAAACCAATCCAATTTAAGTTTATTCCAGCAAGCTGTTGATGATCTTATTATTGAAGCTGACCAGGTTAAGGGTGTTGTTACCCAAATGGGACTGCAGTTTTTTGCCGATAAAGTCATTCTGACTTCGGGTACTTTTTTGGGCGGTGTTATTCATATTGGTCAGAAAAATTTTCAAGGTGGACGTGCAGGTGACGCACCAGCTAATGCATTGTCGCAGAGATTGCGAAGCTATGATTTAGGTGTCGGGCGACTTAAAACAGGAACACCGGCTAGACTTGATGCCCGAACGATTAATTTTAATGTGCTGCAAAAACAGCACGGCGACACGCCATTGCCAACTTTTTCATTTATGGGGTCTAGTGCAGATCATCCGCAACAAATCCCGTGTTACATTACCCACACCAATGAAAAGACCCACGACCTTATTCGCGCCGGACTGAAAGACTCACCAATGTACTCTGGTAATATTAAAGGCGTTGGCCCACGCTACTGTCCTTCGATTGAAGACAAAGTGGTGCGCTTTGCTGATCGAAATTCGCATCAAATTTTTGTTGAGCCCGAAGGTTTAACAACCAACGAGGTTTATCCAAACGGTATTTCGACTTCACTTCCCTATGAGGTGCAAGAAGCTTTTATTCATTCGATAAAAGGCTTTGAGAATGCCAAAATCATGCGTCCCGGCTATGCGATTGAGTACGATTTTTTCGACCCACGAGGGTTGAAGCAAACCTTGGAGCTGAAGAAAATATCAGGCTTATTCTTTGCCGGCCAAATCAACGGAACAACCGGTTATGAAGAGGCGGCTGCCCAAGGTTTGCTTGCTGGTATTAATGCAGCATTGCAGGTGAAAGAGTTGACTTCTTGGGTGCCGAGGCGTGATGAGTCTTATATTGGGGTAATGGTTGACGACTTAACCACCAAAGGTGCTAGTGAGCCGTACCGCATGTTCACTTCGCGAGCAGAGTATCGTCTGCTGTTGCGTGAAGACAACGCCGATGAGCGTTTAACACCTCAGGCGCATGAACTAGGCCTTATCGATGGGGCGCGTTGGCGTTCTTTTTGTGGAAAATACGAGCAAATTGCCGCAGAGAAGCAAAGACTTAAGTCGTTTTGGGTGCAGGCTGATGACGCCCAGGCACAGAGTGTTTTGGGCGTTAAACTTAATCACGAATATAGTCTTGAGGCGTTGCTTAAAAGGCCGTCAATTAATTATAAATTACTCAGCAAAATTGAAAAAGCCAAGCCATTTTTAGAGGACCCTTCTTTAATTGAGCAAGTCGAAAATCAGATTAAATACGAAGGTTATATTAAGCGCCAATTAGATGAGATTGAGAAATACCGTAAGAACGAAGGCACAAAATTGCCAGAGGATATGGATTATCAATCGATCAAAGCGCTGTCCGCTGAAGTCATTCAAAAACTCAGTGAATCCAAACCGGAAACCATTGGTCAAGCAAATCGCATTCAGGGTGTAACACCTGCTTCTATTTCGATTCTTTTGGTTTACTTAAAAACCTTTAAAGCTGAGTTAAACGGCGCGTCGGTGCCCGCTTCTACGAAGCTTACACCCTCTGGGCGTCGAACAGCTTCGTGAGTGAAGAAAGACGCCTGCTTTGTGAGGGAGCAGAGTTGATGGGTATTTCGCTCTCTGAAGATCAGACTCAGCAGTTGCTGGATTACGGTGTGCTCATTCAAAAATGGAATAAAACGTATAATCTTAGCGCGATCCGTGACCCGCTTGAGTCTGTCAAAAAACATCTTATTGATAGCCTTTCAATATTGCCTTTTATCAATAAGGGCCAACTACTTGATGTGGGTGCCGGTGCAGGCTTGCCGGGTATTGTCATTGCCATTATGAGGGATGATATTAGCGTTAGTGTGCTTGATAGCGTTGGTAAAAAATGCCGTTTTATGCAAGTGGTTAAAACCGAGCTCAACCTTAGTAATTTGACCGTGGTTAATGCACGAGTGGAGTCTTTTGCGCCAGAATCTCTTTTCACGCAAATTACTTCCAGAGCTTTTGCTGAAGTGGATAAAACGCTGAGTTTAACAAAACACTTGTTAGCAGAGGGTGGCAGCTACGCTCTAATGAAAGGTGATCATGCAGATGAAGAGCGAGCCGTTGATGTCAAGATTGTCTCTCACAGCCTGAATGTTCCTTTTGTTTCCGACAGGCGCTCACTTTTAGAAATTCAGCTATAATCAAATTCCTATGAAAATTGTCGATTCTCATTGCCATATAGACCGTGTTGATTTAGAAGCCTTTGGTGGCAGTATTGAATCCATGCTTGCTCACGCTAAAGAATTATCAGTCACCGAGTTTTTATGTGTTTGTATTGACCTTGAGCATTTCGATGATGTTCATAATTTGGCGCTAGCACACCCTAGTATTTATGCGTCTGTTGGTGTTCATCCAACAGAAGTTGACGGCAAAGACCCTAGTGTTGACGAGTTAATCGAGCTTTCAAAAAGCGACCGAATAATTGCCATTGGCGAAACCGGCTTGGATTATTTCCATATTAAAAAGATTGATGCCGATTGGCAGCGCGATCGCTTTCGTCGCCATATTGAGGTGTCTAATTGCACTGGCAAGCCAATGATTATTCACACACGTGAAGCGAAAAAAGACACTGTCAAGATCATGCGCGAAGAAAAAGTTCAGGCGGGCGTGATGCATTGTTTTTCTGAAGACTGGGAGACGGCAAAGGCTGCATTGGACTTAGGTTTCTATATTTCTTTCTCCGGTATTTTAACTTTTAACAGTGCTAAGGAATTAAGGGAGGTGGCCAAAAAAGTGCCAGAAGATAGGCTTTTGGTGGAAACCGACTCTCCTTATTTGACGCCGATGCCACATCGTGGCCGCCCCAACAGTCCGGCATTTACTTATCATGTTGCCGAGAAATTGGCTGAAGTGCGAGGCTCTAGTATTGAGGCAATTGCCGAGATAACAACCAATAACTTCAAGCGTTTGTTTTTCTGATGGGGGGTCCGTCCTATCACACCGTTCAATTTGTCACTGTTGACGAGTTTTCTATCGGTCAACGTCTGGATAATTACCTATTAAAGCAACTTAAAGGCGTGCCTAAGTCGCATATTTATCGCCTTATTCGTAAAGGCGAAGTTCGCGTTAACAAGGGGCGTAAAAAAGCCGAATACAAATTACAATTGGAAGATGTTGTCCGCATTCCGCCGATCAGGCAAGCCACTGAGAAAACGCTTAAGCCCTCTGCCGGCTTAATTGACGCTTTGCAAAACTCCATTCTTTATGAAGACAAGGGTTTGATGGTCATTAATAAAAAGAGCGGCATGGCTGTTCATGGTGGCAGTGGCATTGGTATAGGGATTATTGAGGCACTGAAGTCAGAGTACAGGCAGCCGATTGAATTGGTGCACCGACTAGATCGCGCCACTTCAGGTGTTCTGCTGTTGGCAAAAAAGCGCTCGGTATTAAAAGCATTGCATGAGCAGCTGGCACAGCATCAAATGACAAAGCGTTATGTTGCGCTGGTGAGAGACTCTTGGAGTAAGAAGCGTCATACCATCGATGCGCCTCTTTATCAAAGTCCACGCTATACAGTGGTTGACAACAAAGGTAAAGAGTCTGTCAGCCATTTTCATCCGCTGAAAAATTTTCATAATGATGCATTCAGTGCCTCATTGGTTGAAGTGACAATAGAGACGGGCAGAACACATCAAATTCGGGTGCACAGTAAGCACGCTGGTCATCCAATTGCGCAGGATGATAAATATGGTGATCATGAATTTGATGCACAGATGAAGGCGAGGGGCTTGAAGCGATTATTTCTTCACGCAAAGTCTCTTACCTTTACGAACCCGACTACCAATGAAATTCAAAAAGTCATCGCACCATTACCCATTGAGTTGGAAGATTTCTTGGCCAAGTTATGAATGTTTATTTTCGTTTAATGCGTTTTGATAAGCTAATCGGCATTTACTTGTTGCTGTGGCCGACTTATTGGGCTCTCTTTCTTGCTGCAGGCGGATGGCCAAAGTTTGATTTACTTATTATATTTACGCTTGGCGTAATTGTGATGCGCAGTGCGGGCTGTGTTATTAATGATTATGCAGATAGGGATATTGACAAGCACATAGAACGAACTCAGAATCGCCCCATTGCCTCAGGCGAAGTGAGCCCTAAGAATGCTTTATTGTTGTTTTTCGTATTAATATTGGTTGCTTTTGGTTTGGTGTTGCTGACAAATATGCTAACCATTCAGTTGTCATTTTTAGCTATTGCACTGGCAAGCTTGTACCCATTTACCAAGCGCTGTATGCAGTTACCACAGTTTGTGCTCGGTCTTGCGTTTGGCATGAGCATATTGATGGCGTTCAGCGCACAAACAGATAGAGTGCCAGTTGAAGCGTATTGGGTATTTTCGGCTAATATTGTCTGGACGCTGATCTATGATACAATTTACGCGATGGTCGATCGCCAGGAAGATCTTAAAATTGGGGTGAAATCAACGGCCATCTTATTTGCAAAATATGACCGAATTATCATCGGAATACTGCAAATTTTGCTGCTTTTAATATTCTTTAAAATTGGCAAATTATTCGATTTAGGCGTTTATTATAAGTTTTCTACATTAATTATTTCGATACTAATGATTTACCACCAGTTTTTGATCAAAAATCGTCAAAAAACAGCCTGGTTTAAGCCATTTTTAAA
>ERZ813253.361-NODE-361-length-16637-cov-2.994973_pt1 | contig 16637 bp, 13 predicted proteins | sample MGYA00520893_ERZ813253 | MGnify/ENA primary metagenome ERZ813253 (study PRJEB31669, sample SAMD00080414) | marine metagenome | biome: oceanic hadal pelagic zone biome; feature: marine hadalpelagic zone; material: sea water | place: Pacific Ocean:Izu-Bonin Trench...
AGCACATCTCCGCACCAGAGACCAGGTCGCCACAGTACGCCATGGCCGCCACCCCTCGGCAAGGTCCAGCCGTTCCGCTTTCGTGGGTTCCGCACCGTCGTTGTAGAGTCCCTCTATTCCCCTGACCACACCCAGGTCACCCACGGGGAAGACATCGGGCCTGAGGAAGGTGAAGATGAGGATCATCTCGGCTGTCCACACGCCGACCCCCTTGAGTTCGCACAACTTAGCCACCACCTGTTCATCGGACAAATCGTCCCAGGCACGTTCACCGAAGCCAGACTGGAAGGCCTCCGATATGCCGAAGATGTAGTGCGTCTTCGAATTGGAGAGACCGCACGCACGCAGCTCATCGAAGGGATGTGCGAGCACATGCTGCGGAGTCACCTCGCCCACGAGTGAGACGACGCGGTCCCAGATCGCAGCGGCGGCCTTTCCGGAGATCTGCTGCCCGACGATCGAGCGCAGCAGCGTGAAGAACAGGTCGCCACGGGTGACCAGCACCTCACCGTCGTAACGAGAGATGAATCCAGCGAGCACCGAGTCGACCGCAGAGAGTTGCTGTTTCGCCTGCGCCCAGTAATCGGGCACCTCACCTGCTTCGGGCACGCGCTCACCCCTTGATGACCGCCAACGGGCGCATGCGGGCCACCGGCCGTGCCAGGTCAGCACCTGCCGTCAGGCGAATCACCTCGTCGACGTCCTTGTAGGCCTCGGGGGCCTCCTCTACGAGCACGTTCGGTGTGCGCGTATGGACGTGGATGCCCTTGTCCAACAGGGATTGGCGCAGTTTCTGGCTGTCGACGTCTCGGCGGGCGGCGGTGCGTGACAGCCGTCGTCCTGCCCCGTGGCAGGAGGATGAGAAGGCACGGTTGTTGCCGGAGGTGGGGCCAGCGAGGATCCATGAAGCGGTGCCCATGTCGCCGGGGACCAGCACCGGTTGGCCTACCCCAGAGAACCGGGGTGCGAGTTCGGGGTGGTCCCCGCCCAAGGCTCTGGTCGCTCCCTTGCGGTGCACGCAGCAGTTGCAGGTGACTCCATGCACCTCGTGCTGCTCGACCTTGGCGATGTTGTGGCAGACGTCGTAGAGCACCTCGACCTCGGCATCAGGCCCCCCGATGTGCTCGCGCAGGACGTCTCTCAGGTTCTGCGTGAGCGCGGAGCGGTTGGCGAACGCGTAGTTGCCCGCCGCCTGCATCGCCTGGAAGTACGCCTGACCTTCGCGGCTGTGGAATGGTGCGGCAGCCAGCTGCCGGTCGGGCAGCGTGATGTCCCATCTGTCGGAGTGCCAGGCATCCCCCCGTCCACGGTATTGTGATTCGAGCGCCGACACATGGTCGCTGCACACCTGATGGCCCAGTCCACGAGAGCCGGTGTGGATCATGGCGCACACCTGACCTTCCCTGAGTCCGAACGCCGCCGCAGCCGCCTCGTCCTCGATGCGCTCGACCACCTGCAGTTCGAGGAAATGGTTCCCGCTCCCGAGCGTGCCGAGCGCCTTCGAACCCCGTTTCATCGCCCGCTGGCTGAGTCCACCACCCCCCTCCAACTGGCCGTGGGATTCGATGGCCGCAAGGTCCTCGTGGAATCCCAGCCCGAGGTCCGCCGCCGCCTTCGCCCCCTCATCGATCACCTGCTGCAGGTCCCCCTCCCCTAGTCTGGCTCCACCCTTCGACGACACACCTGCGGGTATCCTGTTCGCCAGTCTGCGCGCCAGCCCCTTGAGGTCGTGCAGGTCGGACAGTTCGATGTCGGTCGTGCACAGCCGGACACCGCAGTTGATGTCGAAGCCGACACCTCCGGGTGAGATGACACCGCCCTCCTCGCCCCAGTCTATGTCGGTGGCGACGACTCCGCCGATGGGGAATCCGTATCCGAAGTGCCAGTCGGCCATCGCCCACGCCTCTCCGACGATGCCGGGAAGGGTCGCTGTGTTCACGAGCTGGCCGGGGGAGCGGTCGTCCGAATGGGCGGACCAGTGAGCCTCGTCGGTGACGAGCAGGGCATCGGTGCGCATCTCCCCGTGCTGCCGGATCCTGAACACGCACTCGGCATCCTGCTCGACGTGCTCCTTCCATCCGGCGTCCATGGTGACTCCTCGCGACGCACCGAACCCGGCATCCACCCCTTGAAGCGGTTTCTATGCCCATTGGTCGCCTGTTGGCTTCAAGTGGGGTCCGCAGGTCGGCCCCCTTTGAGGGGGCCGCACACGCGAGCAGAGGCAGCGCGAAGTCCGGCGAGACGAGGTGAGACGGATGGCATGGGGCGACATCGACATCCCGTTCTTCGCTGAAGCCGGCTTCACCCGCCGCGCCTGCCGCGTCACCAACCTCTGGTTCTGGAGCCGGGACCCCGGACGCGAGACCTGCGGCGACACCGTCGAGGACGAGTACACCTTCATCGGTGCACCGATCATCCCGGGATTCCCCGAGCGCGGCCGCGCCCTCAAGGACCGTATGCGAGAGTCGTTCCTCTCCTACTTCGAGCAGCACGGCCACACCCGCGTCGCACCCAATCCGGTGATCGCCCGCTGGCGCGATGACATCCACCTGACGATCGCCAGCATCGCCGACTTCCAACCGCATGTGACCTCTGGAGAGGTTCCGCCGCCGGCCAACCCGCTGACGATCAGCCAACCCTGCATCCGCCTGACGGACGTGGCCGCAGTCGGCCGTTCAGGCCGCCACCTGACGACGTTCGAGATGATGGCGCATCATTGCTTCAACCGGCCCAGCGACGGAGATGTCGTCTATTGGATCGACGAGTGCGTGCGCTACTGTGATGACCTGCTGGTGAACCACCTGAGCATCCCTGAATCCGAGATCACCTACGTCGAGAACCCGTGGGCAGGGGGAGGGAACGCCGGCCCCGCGCTCGAGGTCATCGTGGGTGGTCTGGAGTTGGCCACCCTCGTTTTCATGAACCTGGAAGAGGACCCCGAAGGCGAGATCGAGGTCAAGGGCGAGCGCTACCGAGAGATGCGACTGCAGATCATCGACACCGGTTACGGCCTCGAGCGCTTCTGCTGGGCAGCGGCTGGCACCCCGACGATCTACGAGTCGATCTACCCGGAGACCGTCGCATGGCTGAGAGAGGCTTCCGGATTCGATGCAAGACTTGCCGAGAAGGAGAATGTCGATACCGACCTGCTCCTCGGGGAACTGTCCCGCCTCGCAGGCATCCTGAACATCGACGTGGGCACCGATGTCGGCCCGCTCTACGACAAACTGCTCGAGAGGCTGGCCGATCGGGGGGTCGACCTCACCCTGGACGAGTTGAAGTCGATCGCAGAGCCACTGGCGGCCATCTATGCGATTCCCGACCACATGCATGCGTTGTGCAACATGCTCGGTGACGCCCTCGTGCCTTCCAACGTCAAGGCGGGCTACCTCGCCCGCATGCTGGCGAGACGAACACTGCGAATGCGCGACTCCCTCGGCCTGGATGTCTCACTCGCCGAACTGGGTGCCCACCACCTCGAACACAACCTCGATGGGTCCGGCTTCTCGCAGACCCGCGAGGGGATCCTCACCATACTCGAACTCGAGGAGCAGCGTTACACGGAGATGCTGCGGGCGGGAGAGGCGGCGGTGCGCACCGCCCTCATGGGAGTTCCTGCCGATGCAACCGAGGTGGACGACACCATCCTGTTCCAACTGGCCGAGACGCGCGGGCTGCAGCCGGACTTGGTCGTGGGCATCGCCCGCGGGCTGGGTTGGTCGAACCTGTCCGTCCGGGTCGGGTTCAGCGCCGAGATGGCCGCCCGCCACGCGGCGCAGGCGAAGGCGGCGGCTGGTGCCGAGGAAAGAGCGGGGATATTGGCTGCCGGACACGGGATTCCAGCCACGTCACGGGATTTCTATGCCGACACCACGCAGACCGAGTTCAGCGCCCGGGTTCTCCACTGTCAGAGACTGGCGGATGCGCAGGTCACAGCCCTCGACCTGTCCGCCGAGGTCAGCGGTTCACCCACGCACGCCATCGTGCTCGACCGTACCCTGTTCTACCCCGATGGGGGAGGGCAGCTCGGGGACCAGGGAACCCTTGCCAACGGCTCCACGGTCAACGTGCTCGACACACGAGTCGAAGGCGAGGTGATTCTGCATCTCACGGACGGGGAACTCCCCTCGGGCGAAGTTTCCGGCCAGGTGGACTGGGACCGGCGCAAGCAACTGATGGACCACCACACGGCGGTGCACATCATCGGCGGCTCGGCGCGGGCGATTCTCGGTCCGCACATCTGGCAGGCGGGCAGCAGCAAGGGAGAACGCTATGCCCGCCTCGACGTCACCCACTACCAGCGACTGACGCGCGATGACCTAGACGCCATCGAGGACCACGCCAACAGCATCGTCGAGGCGAACATCGGCATCGAGAAGACGGTGCTCGACCGAGCCGAGGCGGACGAACGCTACGGATTCGAACTCTATCAGGGCGGACCTCCCAAGCACACCCGCATCCGCATCATCAGGATCGGGGAGCACGACGTGCAGGCGTGTGCCGGCACGCATCACGACAGCACGGGCGAAGTCGGGGAGGTTCGCATCATCCGCAGCAGCGCGGTTCAAGACGGGGTGGAGCGTCTGCAGATCGTGGCCGGAGAGACCTCACGCGAGCACGCCCGGCGTCAAGAGCGGCTGCTGACCGAGGCATCCGAGGTGCTCGGGGTGCAACCCGGGGACCTGCCGCGCAGCGTGCAACGCTTCTTCGACGAGTGGAAGGAGCAGCAGAAGCGCATCGAGCAGCTGGAGGCCGAGATCGTGCACCTGCGCACCAGCGGCGGCGGTTCAGGAGGGGCTGTCGAGCGCGATGGAGTCCGCTACATCATCCTCGAAGGCTCCGGCGACCTGCGCAACCTGCAGGGCATGGCCGCTGAACTGACCCGTGATGCCAGCCAGCCGACAGTAGCGGTGCTCGGCAGCCGCGATGACGGGGGTAAACTGCTGGTCTCCCTGACCGAGGACAGCCCCGCGTCCGAGCGCCACGACGCCAGTGAGGTGCTGTCCGCCATCAGCGGTCACATCGGAGGTTCAGGAGGGGGAAGTCCGACCATCGCCCAAGGAGGCGGATCCAACCCAGACGGTCTCGATGCAGCCCTCGCGGCTGCCCGCACCCATCTAGGTCTCGATTGAAGTTCAATCGCCGCCAGCATCAGCCGCAGGGAAGAGCGGCAGGAAGGTGAGCAGCACGGCCTGCATGGAGAACAGCATCACCCACTCGAAGAAGGCCGACAAGAGCATCGAGGAGAACGCAATCGTTCCGATCGTGATCTGCAGTGACAGGAACGCCAGTGTCAGCAGAGACCAGCGCATCTTCACCAGAGAATGGCCGCGCCACTCCAGATCAGCGTCCAGCCTGCCTCGAGCCGCCGTCGCGCACGCGGCCCAGGCGATGCTTCCGTAGAACACGTACATCGCATAGGTGAGGTGGGCCACCAGGTCGGTGTGCATGGGATGCCGGGTCATGATCACCAGCGAGGCTCCTGATAACCCAGCCAACAGCAGGCCGGCCAGGTTGAACATCCGCCGAATGTTGGTGCCTTCGCCTTCCTTCAGGTCTCCCTCTGTGCGGAGCGCGAGCACGAGACCGAGGAGGATGAACAGCAGCCCTGCGATGCTAAGCCCGACTTCGAACACAGCCCGTTCAGGGTAGTACACCCCGGCGGAGGAGATGAACGGCGGAAGCCCGTCGAACACCAGCGTACGGTCGAGGTCCTCCAACTGGTCAGACAGGTCCAACTGGTCATCGCGCGGGCCGGAGCCGAGTTGTAGCATCACCTGTGAGATGATGCAGGTCGCGAGCGTGATGGCGACGGCGGCGAGTAGCAGCCGTCTGCTGACGTGGTCGGGAGGGGTGGGGAAACCGGCCAATGCCTCATTCCTCCGTGAGCATGCGCATCGCCTCGAGGTCGAACAGCGAAGCGGCGCGCGCCATCGCATCCGCCAGCGAGAACCAGCGCACCTCCTCGATCTCATCGGGTTTGAGCGTGAACTCAAGTCCGTCCTCGACATCGACCAGATAGCTGAACGAGACGAAGTTGATGCCCTCGGCGGTGAAGATGCGCTCCTGCACGATGTGCCTGTCCTCACCCTCGCGCACCTCACCCGCCTCACCCGACGGGTCGGACAAGCACAGGTCGAGCCCGAGTTCCTCCGCCAACTCGCGCGCCGCCCCCTCGCGCGGGTGCTCAGCATAGTCGACGAAGCCTCCGGGGAGAGACCAATGACCGGTGAAGAAACCCCGCTTCACCTTCTGCAGCAGCACTTCGCCGCTGGGGTTCCGAAGAACCACCTTGGCGACGATCCTGTGCAGGGTCCGGTAGACCGAGTCACGCACCACCGGATGCACGGCTGAATCCGAGATCACGTTGTCCTTCCATGCCCACTCCGACGGCCATTCGATGTCCGGGACAGCGTGAGTCACCTCATGCCAGGCATCCCCCAGACGGAAGCGGTTCGTGCGCTTGACCGTCCATGGAATGCCCATCGCGGTCGCTTCGTCCTCTGTGGGCAGGCGCAGCAGCCAGCCATCCTCGCTCTCTCGTCCGCGGACGGGCTTCTGTGGCCCGTTTCCGTCAGCATCGACGAGCAGCAGTTTACCGTCGTGCTCGAGATAGAGGTGTCGCGAGACCTGCTCGTCAGCGCTCGGTCCCTCGAACCGGTCGCTCTCCATGAGTCACACGACCGGTTGAGCGGTCATCAATGCGCCGCTTCAGTATCCGAGCAGTTCGGAGAGCTGTTGCTTGTAGAAGGCGCCCGAGCCCTGCAGGGACTCCAGTTCGGCATCCGTGAGTTCCAACTCGATGATCTTCTCGACGCCGTCGGCGCCCAGCAACACTGGGACGCCGATGTAGATGTCATCCATCCCGTACTGCCCCGTGAGGTGGGCGCTGCACGGCAGCATGCGCTTGCGGTCGTTGAGGATCGCCTCGGCCATGACGGCCGCAGCGGCCCCGGGCGCGTAGTAGGCGCTGCCCGTGCCGAGCAGTTTGACGATCTCGCCGCCACCCGCCGCGGTTCGCGCCGAGATGGCGGAGATCGTCTCTTCATCGAGGATCTGCGTGATCGGGATGCCAGCGACCGTCGTGTAGCGGGGAAGGGGCACCATCGTGTCTCCGTGTCCACCGAGAACCATCGCCTGCACGTCCTCGTTGGAGCAGCCCACCTCCTGGGCGATGAAGTGGGTCATGCGGGCGGAATCGAGAATGCCCGCCTGGCCGACCACCCGGTTGTGTGCGAAGCCGGTGACCCTCTGCATGTGGTAGGTCATCAGGTCGAGCGGGTTGGTCACCATCACGATGCGTGAATCGGGGGCGTGTTCCTTGATTCCGGCACCCACCTGTGAGATGATGTCGGCGTTCTTTCCGATGAGGTCCTCACGACTCATGCCCGGCTTGCGCGGGAAGCCCGAGGTCACCACAATGACGTCCGCCCCGGCGATGTCTGCGTAATCCGAGGTTCCTGTGAGTGACCCGTCGTAGTTCAGCACCTGCCCACCTTGGCTCATGTCGAGCGCCTTGCCCTTGGCGACGCCCTCGTAGATGTCGAGCAGCACGATGTCCCCGAGTTTCATCTGCGCCAGCACGAACGCGCACGTCGCCCCGACGTTTCCCGCCCCGATGACGGCTATCTTCGCTCGCCCTTCTCCCATGTCAGTCACCACTGTCGCTCCGAGCGGGCAGGGCGAGTCCCAAATAACCACCGCTCCAGTCACTTGAATGGCTGAAGGCTGCGGTGTGCCGATTGCACCGGTTGCGTCCAAGAAGCGTATGCCACAGATTCAAGAACTGCTCGCAGGTCGCCCGTTTCGACATGAATGCCGAGGCAGCGCTCGTGAGTGCGCGTGCCGACGGATGTCGGGGTGTCTGAATGCTTCTGGGAGTGGTTGCCGAGGCTGCACCAGAGACCCGTGTCGCCATCGTGCCCAACTCGGTCCTCAAGCTCGTCAAACTCGGATTCGAGGTCGTCGTCGAGTCGGGTGCGGGCGACGCAGCCCATCACTCGGATTCCGCATACGAGGGGAAGGGGGCCACGATCTGCGACCACGCGACCGCGCTGTCAGCGGACATCGTCATCGCCATCGGCATGCCCGACGTATCGCAGATGAAAGCGGGACAGATGCTCGCCTGCATCACCGACCCGTTCCGCTGCCCTGAGAACATCCGAGCCGCCCTCTCTGCAGGAATCACCCTGTTCAGCATGGACATGATCCCTCGCCGAATATCTCGAGCGCAAGCGATGGACGTCAACTCCAGCCAGGACAACCTCGCCGGCTACAAGGCGGTGCTGATGGGCGCCGATGCGCTCTCCAAGGGAATCCCGATGATGACCACCAGCGCCGGCACCGTCCGCCCCGCCAAGTTCGTCATCATGGGCAGCGGCGTAGCCGGATTGCAGGCGATCGCCACCGCCAAGCGACTCGGGGCCGTCGTCTACGCATCTGATGTGCGCAAGTCGGCCGCCGAACAGATCGAATCGGTGGGCGGCCGCTTCATCGAGGTCGAGGGCATGGATGACTTCGAGGATGAGTCGGGATACGCCAAGCCGCTGACCCCCGAATTCATCCAGAAGGTGAACGACACGGTCTGCGAGGTGGCCGCCGAAGCCGATGTCATCGTCACGACGGCCAGGATCTTCGGACGACCAGCACCGATCACGGTGCCAGCGAGCGCGGTGGCGTCGTTCAAGCGGGGCTCGGTCATCGTCGACATGAACGCGGATGTGGGGGGGAACTGCGAACTCACCCAGCCCGGGGAGGTCATCACCACCGAGAACGGTGTGACCATCATCGGCACCACCAACCTTCCCGGGCTGCTCGCCAGCACGGCTTCGATGCTCTACTCCAACAACCTCACCACCTTCGTCGCAACCCTCGTCAAGGAGGGCGAACTCACCCTCGATGCCGAGGACGACATCCTCTACGGCTCACCTGAGGGAGACGACTTCCACGTCCCGGGGATGGGAGGCGTTCTCATCTGCTCCGGCGGGGAAGTCGACTCTAATCAATCAAGAATCAAGGAGGCGCTCTGATGGAGCTGACACTCGCGGCGCTCATCGCCAGCATCACCGTGTTCGTGCTCGCCATCTTCCTCGGATTCGAACTCATCAGCAAGGTCCCCCCGACCCTGCACACGCCGCTGATGTCCGGTGCCAACGCCATCTCGGGAATCACCATCGTGGGGGCACTGATCCTCTCCAACGCCGCCTTCAATGACGGCAGACCGGGCACCGCCGCCACGCTCGCCTTCCTCGCGTTGGTGATGGCGACCATCAACTGCGTTGGCGGCTTCATGGTCACCAATCGCATGCTCGAGATGATCGCCGGTAAACGCCGCCGGTAGAAGGGAGGTGACTGAGATGGTCGACCCGGTCGTATGGGACATAGGATACCTGGTGTCCGCTTCGCTGTTCATCTTCGGCATCAAGCGTCTGTCCAGCCCGAAGACGGCGCCGAGCGGCAACCGCCTCGGCGCCTATGGCATGATGCTGGCCGTGGTGGTCACGCTGGTGCGCATGGAGACGGAGTCGCCCGGAATCATCGGGTGGGAGCTCGTCGTCGGCGGCCTCGCGCTCGGCGCGGTCATCGGCGCCATCATGGCGACCAAGGTGCAGATGACCGGAATGCCGGAGATGGTGGCGCTGTTCAACGGATTCGGTGGAGGTGCATCGGCACTGGTGGGCCTTTCAGAAGTCCTGCGGCGTCTGCAGGTCGGGGACATCCCGGAAGCGGGGATCGGGCTCTATGGGACATGGGTGGCCCTCGGAATGACGGCGCTCGTGGGCTGGATCACGCTGACCGGAAGCCTGGTGGCGATGATGAAACTCAAGGGCGGGTTCTACATCCCGCTCACCAAGAAGGACGACCGCGGTCGGCGCAAGTGGGTCAACTTCCCCACCTGGGGACCACCGTGGCTCAACTTCGTCAAGGCACTGCTCCTCATCGGCGCCTTGGCACTGGTCGTGCTCACCATCCAGGAGCCGAACAACACAGACTGGATCTACGGCCTCGTCGCCGTCTCTTGCCTGCTCGGGTTCCTGTTCGTGATCCCCATCGGCGGCGCCGACATGCCAGTGGTGGTGTCGCTGCTCAACTCGCTCTCGGGGATCGCCGCCGCCTTCACCGGCTTCGTCATCGGAAACAACGTGCTCATCATCGCCGGCTCGATGGTCGGCGCCGCCGGTCTCGTGCTCACCTTCGTCATGTGCAAGGCGATGAACCGCACCCTGCCGGCTGTGCTGTTCAAGTCGTTCGGCGGCGGGGGCCGCGAGAAGAGCACGCGCACCAAGGTCGGCAGCGACGCCGTGGAGGTGGCGATGGTCTGCGACGGCATCGCCAAGTGCATCATCGTCCCCGGATACGGGATGGCGGTCAGCCAGGCGCAGCACGCGGTGAAGGAGTTCGCAGACCTGCTCGAGGCGATGGATGTCGAGGTGAAGTACGGTATTCATCCGGTCGCAGGTCGTATGCCGGGCCACATGAACGTCCTGCTGGCCGAAGCGAACGTTCCCTACGAGCAGCTCATCGAGATGGACGACATCAACTCGGAGATGTCCGAGTGCGATGTCGTGCTGGTGGTGGGCGCCAACGACACCGTGAACCCGGTGGCGCGCAGCGGCGAAGGACCGCTCGGAGGAATGCCGATCATCGATGCCGACAAGGCACGGGTCGTGGTGTTCATCAAGCGCAGCCTGAGCGTCGGATACGCCGGCGTCGACAACCCGTTGTTCTATGAGGACAGCACGATGATGCTGTTCGGCGACGGCAAGAAGATGATGGTCGAGTTGAACGCCGCCATCAAGGATCTCTGAAGCCCTCACCAGCGAAGCAGGGCTCCGACCCCGTCGGTTTCATCCAGCACGCCCGGCTCATCGACGAATGCGACCTCGGTCCCGTAGGCCTGGGCGATCAGGATCAGCTGGTTGTGCATCTCGGCGCGTACGACATCACCATCCCGTGGGTGCAGGATGAGTGTCTCGACGCGGCCCTGTTCGAACATCGCGCGCACCTCCTGCTCCCCGATTGTCGCCGGACCGCCGCGCATGACACCCTCCTTCAGCCTTGACAGGAGGTCCACATCTTCGCGCTCCTCCGCCCGCAGGAAATGGGGCAGGGCCAACTCCAGCAGCTCACCCAACTCGCGCGGCTGATGCACCGACTGCACACCGACGAGCCGATCTTTGAGATGGGGTGGAAGGCTCTTGCCGAGCCGCGGTGCCAGTTCCTTGTCACCGAGGATGACGAGCCTCTCCGAGCGGTTCTCGCCGATGATGCGCACGAGGTCCTCGACCACCTTCTTCACCCAATGGTGCACCTCCCCCTCGCGGTTGCGTGCGTAGCGCTTCTGCGACCAACCTCCCTTCTTCACTCGATTCTTGATGTCCACTCGGCCAGTGTGGCGGGTCTCGGGGAGGCCGGCGGTGACGGTTACCAGGCGGACTCGTGAATGGTCGATGAAGACGATCGAGAAGGTCTCCCAGTCGTCCCACACCTCTGCCAGCGGCAGCAGATGGGGCAGGCTCCCGAACACGACCCGTTCGCGCATCTTGACGGCGACTTCGATGGCCTCGGCGAGGTCGAGCGAGGGGCAGACGTAGGCGATTCCCGTGCCGTGCTGACCCATGCGTGACAACAGTTTGGCCGCGGTCTCTATCGCCTCCTCCAGCGGTTGCGAAAGTCGCTTGTCACCACGAACGGCCAGACGCAGACGACGACAGCGGCTCTCGAGCCTTCTCTCGACGTGCCGGCCCAGTCGCAGCACGACCGTGAGCACCAGGCTCTCCGGGTCGTCGAGGTCGGCGAGGCGGCGCATCAGTTCCTGCAATTCCGACATCGCGATGTCCACCCCTCACGGGGCAACTTGGGCAGTCGCTTTTCAAACAGTCCATCGATGCTCTGAGACGTTTCAGGGGTCAGGCTGGTCGGCGCAGCGGGCGAGCGCCTCCGCCGACAATCGTTATGAGTCGACCATAGGTCGATTTCGCCATGGGTGCAGCCGTGCGTTTCTCCGTCGGTCAGGTTGTTGCAGCACTCGCCCTGCTGCTGATGCTCGGCGGCAGCGTGCTCGCCTACTCAGCCGGTCCGCCAGAATCGAACAACGCCGCCGGTGACTCGACGGCCACCTACGGCTGCACGTGCCACGGCGCCGGCGCACCCTCGGCAGGCACACCCTCGACCGAGGTGGTCGTCTCGATCTCAGGTGTTCCTCACTCCTACGATAACGGCACCGCCTACAATTTCACCATCAAGGTCCAGCATTCCTCGAACACAGCAGGCGGCTTCCTGCTCTCCTCCGGCGGCGTCGGCATCTTCTCGTGGACAGATGATGACGACATCCGCCCGGCAGCCGGCAGCGATGAGCCGACCAGCGCCAACAGCACCAGCGCCAACATCTCACACTCCAGTCCGGCAAGCCCGGCGGAATGGACGTTCACCTGGACGGCACCAGCGGCAGATGAGGGGAATGTGACCTTCTGGCTGGCGGGCAACTCGGTGGATGGAGGTGGAGCGAACGACGACAGCGACCACTGGAACCTGCTCTCTTTCGTCGTGAACGAGCCCGGAGCGACCGATGCGCAGTCGCAGGAGGGCCTGTCCACCCGGGTGATCAGCGTGGGGGACTACGACAGCCTGTTCGTGAGTGAGGAGGACCCCGAACAGTTGGAGCGAGAGCGGCAGGCGGAACTTGCCGACGGTGTCTTCTCAACCGGGAACACGCTCTATTTCACGTCACTGTTGGCGCTGATCATCGGGGCGGTGTTCCAGCGGGAGTTCCTGGAGCGCAAGCGTGGAGAAGGGCCGCCGTGGCTTCCCAAGGAACTCGCCTATCCCCAGGGTCTCCGGAGGGGGATTACCGCTGCCTTGTTCTTCCTGCTGGGTCTCTATTGGATGTCCAACGATGAGCCCACTTACATGACCGGGCCTGCCATCTTCGTCGGCTTCTGGGCCGCTTACGGCGTCTACCGCACCGCCAGAGCGACACGACAGCAGCCGACCGAGCCCGAGATCGCCTGAGACTCCCACCTGACCTGCGGGTCAGGTTGAGAATGGTTCGTCGCCAAAGCCATGAGACGGTGGAGAGTGGAGGGGTTGTGGAGCGAACTCTCACGCCGCGCGACCGCGCCCTCCCCTTGTCCGCGCACGTCGATGAGGCAGTCGGTCGGATCCGCTTCGCCCTCGTCTACGTCGTGCTGATGGCGGTCCTGTGGGCGACGGTCGTGGATGACCTGCTGGCGGCCTGGCTGGCGACGCTCCCGCTCGCAGAGGGGGCCACGACGCTCACCCTCTACAGCCCGTACGACTGGCTGGACACCCGCTGGACGGCAGTCGGTCTGCTCGCGCTGCTCTCATCGCTGCCCGTGCTCGGCTGGCAGGCGTGGCGATTCGCCCACCCCGGTCTGCTGCCGTCGGAACGCACCTGGCTGGCGACCTACATCGCGGTCGGAGGCGTGCTCATCCTCGTCCTCATCCTGCTCGTCTGGGGTTGGGTGTTCCCGCGGATGATATCCGCCGCCGAGGGTGCAGTGACGATCGAGGGCGTCGGTATGCACTACGACGTGGTCGCCCTGTTCCAGATGGCTCTGGCGATGAGCTGGGTGCTGCTGCTCGTCGCCCTCGCCGTGCTGGCGCTCGCCCTCGCCCGCATGCTCGGACTGGTCGGGGACGACCCGCTGGACATCATGCGCATCCGCATCCACTTCGTCTCAGTGGTGCTGCTGTGGGTGGTCACTCCCGACGCGTTCTCCGGGCTGTTCCTGCCCACCGCGCTGCTGCTCGTGTGCACCACCGAATGGTCAGCCGGCCGTCTGCCCGTGCCGGCGAGCGGCCGCGGGAGGCCACCGACCTCGGTGCTCGATGCCGAGGGCGGAGTCCATCGGGTGGGGCTCGTCTGCTGCGGCTGCGCCGGCGCATGTCCCCAACCACAGGCCGAGCGAACTCCGGCGACCGTCGGGCTGCTGCCGACAACAGCGCTCTGCCTTTCGTTCGCACAGCAGGAGACGGTGATCGAGCGAGTCGTACGCGAAGGGTGGACGGACATCTGCATCACCGGCTGTGATGGCACCCCGCTCCCCTACCGCTTGAAGCGAGCGCTCGACAACCGCGGCGTCAACCTGACCGGGCTCGATCGCCTGTCCGGGCCACGGTCAGGTTCCGGGATCGCTGCGGATGTAGGTGAGTTCGTGGACCGTGTGGACCTCTCCCGCGCACGCCGTGCATGGTCGCCTGCCGCCATGCGTCGGGCGCAGTTGGCGGCTCTCTCCGACGTCGATTCAGCCGCCATCTCCCCCACACTCGTGTTCGCACCCGCTTCCGGTGCTCTTCCATGGGGTGACAAACTCGCCCAGAACGAGGTACTGCTCGCTGGAAAGGGCTTTGTTCCCGAAGGGTTGGACTTCGCTGTCAGACTCGCTGAGTAGCCGCCCGACTCGGGCTATCATTCAAGACGGACCCGCGGAACGGGTTTCCCATGCGAGCGCGCTACGCAGTGCCGATGGCACTGCTCATCCTCCTAGGTGGGTGGTGGACCGCGCAGGACCCGACCCGTCTCGGACCGGTGTGGGATGTGCTCGAGGAACATATCGGCGTCGTCGTCGACGATGCAGAGCTCGTGCAGTTGCAGCCCAACGAACGCTGGTTGGTGATCGTGATCGATTTCCCAACCGCTCCGGTCGGACCGACGCGCAACATCGAGCGTGCCAACACGATTCTCACCGGCGTCAGCGGAGGTGACGACTACATCTCGCAGCTCAGCGGGGAGCAGTCCAGCCTCACCGTCGACGTGCTGCCGGATGTCTATCACGCCTCCAAGAACGTGCAGCACTGGGGGGCTGACGCCGATGGTGAGCGGGACATCGGGGAGACTGGGTCGGACGGACCGGCTGGCCTGGCGGCGGATGTCCTGAGAGATTCGTTGGAGGGGGTGGACCTCTCACCGTATGACCTCAATGGCGACAACTGGGTCGACCGGGTCCTGCTGCTGCACACGGCCAACGCGCAGGAGGATTCCGGTGGCAGTGGGACGATCTGGAGTCATTTCGGGGCTCTGCCCGTACCGGTTGTCGTGGGTGACATGCGCTTCGACCACTACACCATCGCCTCGTTCGACTCAGGATTGGGCACCATCATGCACGAGATGCTGCACCAGATGGGCGGCATCGACCTCTACGACGTCCACGGGTCGGGAACCGGCGAGGACTGGAATGGCGTAGGTGACTGGGACATCATGGCGAGCGGGAACTGGAATGGGGATGGGCGCACACCCGCACTGCCTTCACTGGCCTCGCTGGACCTCATCGGCGCCGACCGGATCACCGAGGTCGTCATGGGTACATACGAGCAGTCCTACATCCTCCGCCCCCTCTCGAACCGCGGCACCGGTCTCGAGATAGCACTCGCCCCGGATGAGCGGCTGCTGATGAGTTATCGCGCTGACAGCGGATTCGACTCGAAACTTCCCGGAGCGGGATTGCTGGTGACGATACAGGACGAGTCCGTGGGTGCCATCGACCAGAATCTCGTGAACACCGACCCGCAGATGCCGTGGCTCTACGTGTTGGAGGCGGATGGCGATGGCGGGTTGCTGAATGGCGACGACCAGGGCGTCGAGGGCGACCTTTTCCGAGAGGGAGACAAGTTCGGGGCCGAGGGCAGACCGGTCATCGACCACCGAGGGCGCAAGGTGTCGTGGACCGCTGAGGTCGTCTCGATGAGTGATCAGCAACTCGTGGTCAACTTCAGCGCATCCGGAAGCCCGGGGTTCGACGTGCTGCCGCCGCATCAGCCGCTCCAACTGCTTCCCGGAGATGGGATTCCCGTCATCTGGAGCCTCGCCGGCTCTTCCTCCTGCTCACCCACCCTGTCGCTGGTATCGACCGATGGCCGACAGGTCACCTTCGATGGTTCGGGGGACACGCTCTCCAGCGACAAACCGAGCGCCTTGCCAACATCGCGGACGGCCGAGCGAGGCCGGTAGGTGATGACGGCCGCCGCCATGCCCGCCCGCTCGCGCCCGTACTTCTCGTAGAGATACTGAATAACTTCTTCCCGCCGCTCGTGCTCGACATCGACGTCGATGTCGGGCGCTTCGTCGCGTTCCTTGCTGATAAACCGTTCGAACAACACGTCGATGCGTTCGGGATCGACCGACGTCACGCCGAGACAGTAGCAGACCGCCGAGTTGGCTGCCGAGCCGCGTCCCTGGCAGAGAATGTCCCGGCTGCGGGCGAACCGGACCAGATCCCAGACGGTCAGAAAATAGGCTTCGTAATGAAGCTCCTCAATCAGCTGCAATTCGTGGTCGATCAGCCGGCCAACCTTCTCAGGGATGCCGTGTGGATACCGGCGATGTGCTCCGTCCGTCGTCAGCCGTTTCAAATACTCGATGGGAACGGTCCCCGGCGGACAAAGTTCCTTGGGGTACTGGTAACGCAGTTCGCCGAGCGAGAACCGACAGCGGCCGGCGACTTCAGCCGTGCGGGCAACGGCAGCGGGGTCGTTAGCGAAGAGCGTCATCATTTCCGCGGACGATTTTAGATGTCGCTGGGAGTTGGGGAACAGCCGGCTGCCCAGTTGAGAAATCGTACAACCATGACGGATGGCTGTGAGTGTTTCGTGCAAAAATTGGCGATCAGGCACGTGGT
>ERZ813253.362-NODE-362-length-16621-cov-4.343398_pt1 | contig 16621 bp, 17 predicted proteins | sample MGYA00520893_ERZ813253 | MGnify/ENA primary metagenome ERZ813253 (study PRJEB31669, sample SAMD00080414) | marine metagenome | biome: oceanic hadal pelagic zone biome; feature: marine hadalpelagic zone; material: sea water | place: Pacific Ocean:Izu-Bonin Trench...
TGACTAATAATGTTGTTTAGCTCTTGATTTAGTGTAATCAATTGGTCTGGGGATTGATGGAGATTAGCACTGTAATAGGGAAAACAAGTGTATGTCACATTACCTGTAGGGTCTACTTTTGTCAACACCATTGTGTTTTGGAGTTGGGTGTTACAATTTGATGGATGAGCAAAGTCACAAGCATGTAGCGCTACCATATATATCTGCGAAAATGCTTGTTGTCCAAAAAAAGCAAAGGCGAATAAGAATATTAGTTTTTTCATAATTGTTTATTTAAATTTCCAGTTATAGGTATGTAGGTTTTCTACAGAGTATCTTAGTAAATCAATTGCTCCTCTTACGTCTTCTTTATGTACCATTTCAATTACTTGGTGTATGTGCCTGGTTGGTATAGAAACCGCCCCCGCAATACATCCTCCCGGATTCATTCTCTGTATTCCTGCCGTGTCTGTTCCTCCTGCGGGTAAAATTTCCAATTGTGTTTTTAATTTTTTCTTTTTTGCAATTTCTTTCATATAAGATACCATTCTATAATCACATACTGTGGAGGAATCCATTACTTTAATACAAGCTCCTCCACCAAGTGCAGAAACTTGTTCTTGCTTAGTGCTTCCTGGAGTGTCCCAAGCAATAGTAGTGTCTAGTCCAAATCCAAAATCAGGATTTATTTCCATTGATTATACATTGGCTCCTCTAATTCCAATTTCCTCTTGCACTGTAAATACGCCATACACATCATAAGGAGGTGTTTTTTTCATCTCACGGAACATTTCAATAAGAATAAAAACAGAAACCCTGTTATCCAATGATTTGCAGTTCAAACAATCTCCCATTTCAATCATTTTTCTTTCTCTTGTTATGGTATCTCCAATAGAAATTATTTTATCCAACTCTTTTTTTGGTCTTCCTGTGTCAATAAAATAATCTTTAATCACGGGTACTTTTTTTCTGTCAGCTGCACTCATTAAATGAATTGGCTTGCTTCCCATCACGCCAATTACATCTTCCTTTCCATGAATAATTACTCTTTGAGCAGTCAATGTTTTTGGGTCAAAACCTCCTAAAGTGTGGAAGAAAATAAAACCTTTATCATCAATGTGTGTTACAATAAAGCCAATCTCATCCATATGGGCGGCTATCATCACTCTTTTACTTTCTTTCCCTTTTTTGATTGCAACAACATTTCCCATATTATCAATCCTTATTTCATCAACCAGAGATTTTATTTCCCTTAGTACAATTTCTCTCACTCTTTGTTCGTGTCCTGGTGCTCCTGCTACTTCACATATTTCTGCTAATAGTTCTGTATTTATTTTTTTACTCATAACTTTAAGCTCTACTTATTTTCATCATATTAGTCATTCCTTTTTCATTTGCTGGCATACTCGCTACATTGATAACCAAATCGCCTTTTTTAATTAGTTTGTTTTTGATTAAAATCTCTTTTGTTTCCTTGATGGTTTGATCGGTAGTTGTTCCCCTGTCGTAATAAAACCCTTGCACTCCCCACACCAAACTAAGCGTGTTCAGAATAGAGTGATTATTGGTAAATGCATAGATAAATGCTGTTGGCCTGTAGCTTGATGTTTTAATGGTGTTATATCCTGAATAAGTAATTGTAATAATTGCTTTGGCTTTTGTTTGTTCTGCAATTTGACAGGCACTTGAACAAATTGCTGAAGACAAAAACCTTTCATTTTTAGAAGCTACTTTTGTTGATACTTTTTTTGAAATATTGTGTTCACTCCCCTCTACATCTCTAATTATTTTTCGCATGGTGTCAATTACTTTTGTTGGGTGTTTCCCGACTGATGTTTCTCCGCTAAGCATCATTGCATCTGCCCCGTCAATCACTGAATTTGCCACATCATTTACCTCTGCTCTTGTTGCTGAAATATTTTCAGTCATACTCTCGAGCATTTGTGTCGCAATTACTACTGGTTTGGATTGAGCGATACATTTTTCAACTATCCTTTTTTGGTAGATAGGTACTTTATGTAAAGGAACTTCAACCCCTAAGTCTCCACGCGCCACCATTACTGCATCTGCTTGTGTGATTATATTATCAATATCGGCTATTGCTTCTGGTTTTTCAATTTTAGCAATTACCCGAGCATTTGAGGTTTTGTTTTTCCGGATTATCTTTTTTAGTTTTATTATGTCCTCAGATGAACGAACAAACGATAGGCCTATCCATTCGATTTTTTCTCCTAAAATAAATGCTAAATCTTTTTTATCTTTTTGTGTTAAACAGGGTAAGGATATTTGGGTATCAGGAAGGTTTACTCCTTTATTAGAATATAGTTTTCCGCCAAAAATAACTTTTGCTTTTATTGTATTTTTAGAATTTGAATGAATTGTTTTTAGCGCAATTTTTCCATCATCCAATAAAATCCTATCTCCTTTTTTTACGTCTTTTGCAAAAGAAGAATAGTTTATAAATATAGCTTTTTTGTCTTTTTTATTAGTGCTAAAACTTACCTCAGACGCTTTTCTAAGTGTAACTGGTTTTTCAAAATTCCCCACACGAATTTTAGGTCCTTGCAAATCGGCAAGTATTGCAGTATGTACATGTAATTCCTGATTTATTTCTTTTATTATAGTTATAATCTCTTTTGCCTTTTCGTGCGAGAGATGAGAGAAATTCAATCTACACACATTTACTCCCCTACTTATCATTTTCATCAATATTGCTTTTGATGATGATGATGGGCCTATTGTTGCTATTATTTTAGTTTTTCTTATCACGAAAAATAAATGGGTTTAATGAGCTTATACTATCTAAATCGAATTCAAAAATCAACAAAATTTCGGGGATTTTGCTTAACTTTCCTATAAATTCTTCTTTTTCTTTTTTCCAAAAAGGATTTTGAATTTTTAGAAAGTAGTCTATATTCTTGAATTTTGGGAGTAAGTGCCCTCCTTTTGAGTAATTAGATATTAAATCGTGGTGGATTTCTAAATCTTTATCTTCAGAAGTAAACCTACTAAACTCAACTTCTGTTGTTTCTTCCGGTTTGTGGTATTTGTTTTTAATAAAGTTTACTTTTAGCCTATTGTTCATTTCCCAACACAACTTATATCCTTTTGCATGGCTATTAATAGCCAGCACTATAAAATCAACTTCATCTAAATATTCAAGTGTTAATGATTTCATAAATAGCTTTTGCTAAGCTACGAAAAGAACTTATATTTTTTTAAATACTACAGACGCATTATGCCCGCCAAAACCAAAAGTATTACTAAGTGCATAATTGACGGTTCTCCTTTCTGCCCTGTTGAATGTTAAATTTAACTTATCATCAATTTCAGGATCGTCTGTTTTGTGGTTAATTGTAGGTGGAATAGTGTTCTCTTTTACTGCCATAATACAAGCGATAGATTCAATTACTCCAGCAGCACCTAATAAGTGGCCAGTCATGGATTTTGTGGCACTAATGTTTAAATTATATGCATGCTCTCCAAATAAGGATTTAATCGCTTTTATTTCGGCAATATCGCCAAGTGGTGTTGATGTTCCGTGTACATTAATATAGTCAATGTCGCTTATTTTTGCATTTGCATCTTCTATTGCCAAGCGCATTACATTAGATGCGCCAAGCCCTTCTGGGTGAGGTGCGGTAATATGATAGGCATCAGCTGTTAGCCCTCCTCCAACTACCTCAGCATAAATGGTAGCGCCTCTTTTCTTGGCATGCTCATATTCTTCTAACACTATCGCTCCAGCTCCTTCTCCCATTACAAAGCCATCTCTATCTTTATCGAAAGGACGAGATGCTGTTTTTGGATCATCATTTCTAGTGGATAAGGCCATCATTGCATTAAATCCTCCTATTCCTGGTTCATAAACACAAGCCTCTGATCCTCCTGCAATAAAAATATCTGCTTTGTTCCATTTAATATAATTGAAGGCGTCAATTAGTGCATTTGTAGAAGAAGCACAAGCAGAAACAGTTGTAAAATTTGGTCCTCTAAAACCATATTTAATAGAAATGTGGCCAGCAGGGATATCAGAAATTAATTTAGGAATAAAAAATGGGTTAAACCTTGGTGTTCCGTTACCTGTTCCAAAATTTACCGATTCGGTATAAAAGGTGTTCATTCCTCCAATTCCAGAACCCCAAATAACCCCTGCTCTATCAGAATCTATTTTTTCAACATCAAGTCCTGAATCCTTAAATACCTCATTAGCAACCACCATTGCAAACTGACAAAATCTATCCAATTTTCCGACTTCTTTTCTATCTAAAAAGTCGGTTGGATTAAAGTTTTTAACTTCACAGGCGAACTGAGTTTTAAAATTAGTTGCATCAAAAAGCGTGATTGGAGCAGCACCACTCTGTCCACTAACTAATCCTTCCCAATATTCTTGCAGATTATTTCCGATAGGTGTAAGCACACCTATCCCGGTAACGACAACTCGTCTTGCATCCATAAGATTTTTGTTTACTTATACTGCTCCTTCCACAAAGGAAATAGCATCCCCAACGGTTGCAATGCCCTCTGCTTCATCATCCGGTATTTGAATGTCGAATTCTTTTTCAAGCTCCATTATAAGCTCAACTGTATCCAGTGAGTCTGCCCCAAGGTCATTAGTAAAGCTTGCCTCACTGGTTACTTCACTTTCGTCAACCCCTAGCTTGTCAACAATAATTGCTTTTACTTTTGTGGTTACATCTGACATGTCAAAATATTTTTAAATTAATATGCTGCAAAGAAATACATTAATTGTGCAATTTGCAAACATTTGTTTTATCTCTTCTTGCAAATATTTTTGTTCCTTTGCTCATTATTTTTAAAATTTTTATGCCGTGAAAAGTCGTGTTGCCATTTTTGCTTCCGGAGCTGGTACAAATACTGAAAATATTTGTCATTTTTTTACTGATACACCTGATATAAGTGTTGTTTTAATTTTATCAAACAAAAAGAGTGCTCTTGTTTTGGAAAAGGTGAAAAAATTACGAATAGATGTATGTGTTTTTACAAAAAACCAATTAACTGATTATGTTTTTATTCAAGAAATACTTGATAATTATGGTGTTGATTTTATTGTTCTAGCTGGATTTTTGCTTAAAATCCCAAAAAAAATGGTGGAAAACTACCCCAACAAAATCATTAATATTCACCCTGCTTTACTGCCAAAATATGGCGGAAAAGGAATGTATGGAGAAAATGTTCATAAAGCTGTTTTAGAAAATAAGGAGTCGGAATCTGGAATTACAATTCATTTTGTAAATAATAAATATGATGAGGGGAAAATTGTTTTTATGGCAAGGTGTACTGTTGAAAAAGTCGATACTCCTGAATCGTTAGCTAATAAAATTCATAGGCTAGAAAAGGAATATTTCCCTAAAATAATTGCTTCTATAATTCGAAAAAAATGATTACACTTTATACAGATGGTGCTTGTAGTGGAAATCCAGGGCCGGGAGGGTATGGCTTGGTTTTAATAAGAGGAAGCAACCGTAAAGAGTTGTCGGCTGGTTATCGACTAACTACTAATAATAGAATGGAACTACTTAGTGTGATTGTCGGTTTAGAATCTTTGAAAAAAGATAAATCATCCGTTATTGTGTATTCTGATTCTAAGTATGTGGTGAATGCCGTGGGAAAAAAGTGGGTTTTTTCTTGGGAAAAAAATAATTTTGGAAAAAAGAAAAATCCAGATTTATGGATTCGTTTTTTGAAGGTTTACCGAAAACACACCGTTACATTTGTTTGGGTAAAAGGGCATGCGAACAATAAAGAAAATGAGCGGTGTGATGGGTTAGCCGTTAAAGCTACTGAGAACAATCCTCTTGAAATTGATAGTTGGTATGAGGGGAATGTTGCAAACAAAAACGAATTATTCTAGTTTTTTGTTAAAGATATATCGAATTGCACTAGGTCGATAAATTCTTGCAATCTGTTTTCCACATCTTGATGTGTAAGTTCTTTTATTCTTTCTGTTCCAAATTTTTCCACACAAAATGATGCCATTACCGAGCCGTGTATTACTGCTCTTTTCATATTTTCAAAGGAGATATCCTTTGTTTTTTCTAGATAGCCAATAAACCCTCCCGCAAAACAGTCGCCTGCTCCTGTCGGGTCAAAAACATCTTCAAGGGGAAGTGCTGGTGCAAAAAACACTTCTTCTTTATTAAATAAAAGAGCGCCATGTTCTCCTTTTTTAATTACTAAGTAGTTTGGTCCCGTTTCGAGTATTTTTTTGGCAGCTTTTACTAGTGAGTATTCCCCGGAAAGTTGTCTTGCCTCTTCATCATTTATGGTTAGTACATCCACCTCTTTTAGGGCTTCTTTTAAGTCTTCTAAAAAAAGATCCATCCAAAAATTCATTGTGTCAAGCACTACTAATTTTGGTCTTTTTTTCATTTGGGCTAATACTTTTTTCTGAATAGATGGCATCAAATTTCCTAACATTAAGAATTCGGAATTTTGGTATTCCTCTGGCACTATTGGATCAAATGTTTCTAGCACATTTAGCTGTGTATCAATAGTATCACGCGTATTCATATCGTTATGGTATTTTCCTGACCAAAAAAATGTTTTTTCTCCTTCTTTTATTTGCAGTCCTTTTGTGTTAACATTATGCTTTTCCAGTGTTTGAATTGCATCCCTTGGAAAGTCGTCTCCTACCACCGAAACAAGGTTTAGGTTTTTGGAGAAAAATGAAGCTGATAAACTGATATATGTGGCTGCTCCCCCAACAATTTTATCCCTCTTTCCAAAGGGGGTTTCTATGGCGTCAAAAGCTACTGTTCCTACTATTAAAATACTCATTTTGTTTTTTTGCAAATATATTGCATAATTAACTGCTTTATACTAATATTGCAAACCGTTTTTTGAAATGATTCCTCCTTAGCTCAGCTGGTTAGAGCATCTGACTGTTAATCAGAGGGTCCTAGGTTCGAGTCCTAGAGGGGGAGCTAGCAAAAAGCCCGGCTAAAAATAGCCGGGCTTTTTGCGTATTAACCAAACCTTATTTTATTTCATTACCACAATTTTTTGGGTTTGTTTGCTTTCATTTGTCCGGAATTGACAAAAGTAAGTTCCGCTTGACAAATGCCTGGTGTTGTAATAAAAATGATGTTGGCCTTTGAGGTTTTTTTCCTCAAAAATTGTTGTTATTTCTTTCCCTTGAAAAGTATATAGTTTGATGCTTACCTTACTGGCTATTGGTAAATAATATGAAAATTTTGTGTTGTTTTTAGATATGTTATTTATTACTTCAAAAACTAAGTTTGATTTATTTGTTAGTGTTTTTTCGTTTACCCCATCCTGATTTAAGACCAATAATGCTTTTTCTGTTCCAATCCATTTGTTGTCATTTTCGTCAATATAAATACTATAGTGTTTCATTTTCTTTTTTGACGCTTTGTATGTTACCCATTCAGCGCCATCAAATGATGATATCCCTTCTTGTGTTCCAATCCAAATTCTATCATAATCATCAGTTGCTAAGGAGTTTATTATATTGTGAGGTAATCCGGAATTGTCCTGAGTATAAACTTTCCAGCTTTCGTCTGATAGGCGTAATAGTCCTTTTTTGGTTCCAATCCATTTTGTATTGTTTTTGTCAATTATTATATTCCACACGTGATTGTCTGGTAGTGGGGAGTTTTTGCTATTGTATTCTGTTAATGTATTATTATGAATAACTAAAAGTCCGTTATTGGTTCCTGCCCAAATATTATTTTCTTTGTCAATATCTAATGATATAAAATCATCATTCTTTATTTTTTTGGTTTTTTTACTAAAAACTGTCCAGTTTTTCCCATTATATTTTGCTAATCCTTTTTCAGTTGCTAGCCAGATGTTTCCATTGTAATCTTTTACAATTTTTCTTATTTTATCAGATGGTAAATTACTGTTTTCTGTATTACTAACTTTCCATTTTTTTTCGTCTATTTGCACTAGTCCTAATGCTGTTCCTATCCAAATCGTGTTTTCTAATTCTAAAATGCTTAGTATTTTATCAGAAGGAAGCTTGCTGTTTTTTGTGGTGAGTGTTTTCCAGTTGTCCCCATCAAATAATATTAACCCCTCTTGGCTGCCAATCCATTTGTTATTGTTTTTGTCAATAATTAGGGCTATGATTTTATTCTCTGGCAGGTTGGTGCTCGCGCTATTATATACTTTCCAGATGTTGTTTTGCCCTGGAGCTGAGGTAAATAAAAACCCCAATAATATGCTCGCTAGTATTTTCATTTTTTAATTTTGTATCTTTGTTTACGAGTGGCTTTTTTAATTCGTTACACCTAATGGTTATGAAAAAAGTGTTTCTTCTTTTGTTTGTTTTGTTGCTTTTTTCTTTATTGTTTTTAAAGGGGCCCCCGAATAAAGAACACTCTGAAGCCGTTTATAGTTTTTTACCTTTGTGTGGCTCTTCTTGTCATGTGGTTAACCATACTTACTATACTTTGTGTTATAACGAAAAACACGAGCAGGCCGCTTGGGTTTATTATGTTTTATCCGACTCTATGATTGCAGGAAATGCTGTGAGAAAAAATTATTTTTTGAGAGATTCTCTGGTTCTTTCTGGGACACCCTCACATAGTACATATACAAATTCGGGATATGACCGTGGTCATTTATTGCCAGCAGCTGATATGAAGTGGAATCAGTTTGCTATGGACGAAACCTTTCTGATGAGTAATGTTTCTCCACAAAATCCTTATTTTAATCGAAATGGCTTGTGGAGAAAGTTAGAAACAAAAGTGCGAGAATGGGTTGTAAATCATAATCCGCTTATTATTATAGTTGGTGGGATTTTGACTGACGATTTACCAAAATTAGGCGGAAAAACTGTTTCTGTTCCAAAATATTATTTCAAAATTATTTTGAATGAACAGGATTTTTCTTCTGTTTCTTTTTTGCTTGAAAATAAAAAAGATACCGGCTTGTTGTCTAGTTTTGTTGTCTCAGTTGATTCTATTGAGCAAATAAGTGGTCTTGATTTTTTTCATTTTCTACCAGATAGTTTGGAAAACGACATGGAGAAAACCGCTGATTTAAGAGATTGGTTTTAGTTTAAAACCTTCTTTTTGAATAATTTTTGTTTGGCTTTTTTGTTTCTTTTTTTGCTATTTGCCCCTACTTTTTTTCCGTCTTTTAACAAAATCAATTTGTATTTAGTTCCGTCTTTTCCTTCTGTTTTACTTGATGGCTCGTCATAGGCCGGGCATTCGCTTTTTGTTTTACAGGAACACAAAATAAAAATGAAAATAATGCTTGTTAGTATTAGTATTTTAGATTGTTTCATTTACAAACAAAATTAACATTAATTTCGCCACACACAAAATTGATAGATGAAGAAAAGAAAAAGAGGAAGATTATCTAAAAACCCCTATTCGAAAAAAGAGCTAATTGATGTGGTTTTAAGTTTTTTTAGAGAAAGTCCGCACAAAAACTTTAATTACAAACAAATCTACAAACTTCTTGGCAGTAAAAATCCTGAGATAAAAACGCTTATAGTGGGTGTTTTACTTGGCCTGTATAAGAATGGGAGTATCTTAGAAATCAAGCCTGGAAAGTATAAATTATCCGAGCATTCTCATAAAAAAACAGGGGTTATAAAAACGGTTTCTTTTAGGGGGTTATTAGTTGAAACAGAGGGAAAAGAAGAGGTTTTTGTTGATTTGGATTATAGCCGATTTGCTTTTATTGGCGATAAGGTTTCTGTGCTTGTTTTTCCACAAAAAAAGGGGCGCAAGAAGGGAGAGGTTTTAAAGGTTTTGGAAAGGAAAAAATCTTCTTTTGTTGGGGTTTTACAAAAAGATTCAAAATTTGCTTTTCTTATTCCTGACAATAAAAAAATACCTTTTGATATTTTTATTCCGAAGCAAGAATTGAAATCAGATTATGGTGGAAAAAAACTTTTGGTTGAGGTTACGGATTGGTCAGAAAACAGGAAAAACCCTGTTGGAAAAATCATTTCGGTTATTGGAGATGTTAATAATCACAATGCTGAAATCCACTCTATTTTATACGAATACGATTTGTCCCCTGTTTTTCCTGAAATTGTGACAGAAGCTGCTAAAAAAACGTCTCTAACTATTTCCGGAAAAGAAATTAACTCTAGAAAAGATTTAAGGGGTGTGGATACTTTTACCATTGATCCTGATGACGCAAAAGATTTTGATGATGCGCTTTCTGTTAGAAAATTGGAAAGTGGGAATTGGGAAATAGGGGTACATATTGCGGATGTTTCTCATTTTGTAAAAAAAGGGAGTGTTTTGGATTTGGAAGCCGAGCAAAGAGCTTCCTCTGTGTATTTGGTGGACAGGGTTGTGCCAATGCTACCTGAGGTTATTTCAAATGAAATTTGCTCGCTAAAACCTAATGAGGATCGGCTTTGTTTTTCTGTTTTGTTTACCATGGATGAGAAAGCAAATTTACTTGATTATTGGGTTGGTAAAAGCGTAATTCATTCTGACAAGCGTTTTTCTTATGCTGATGCTCAGGAAATAATAGATGAGAAAAGGGGTTTATTTTCTAAACACCTTCTGCTTTTAGATCGTCTTTCAAAAATATTAAGAAAAAATCGTTTTAAGCTTGGGGCTCTTGACTTTGAAAGTTCGGAGGCTAAGTTTGTTTTGAATGAAAAAGATGTGCCTATTGAGGTTTATTTTAAGCCTGTTTTGGATACAAATCATATGATTGAAGAGTTTATGTTGCTTGCTAATAAAACGATTGCAACACTGGTTGGAAAACCAAAAAACAAAAGCCGATCGCGCCCTTTTGTGTATCGAATTCATGATGTGCCTCTTTCTGAGAAAATTTCTTCATTAGGGCGGTTGGTTAAAAAGCTAGGATACAATCTTGATTCTTCTTCAAAAACAAAATTGGTTTATTCGTTAAATAACTTACACAAACATATAAAAGGAAGTAAAGAGCAAGATCTGCTTGAAAAACTAATTATTCGTTCAATGGCAAAAGCTGTTTATAGCACAAATAATATTGGTCATTATGGTTTAGGTTTTGATTATTACACCCATTTTACTTCTCCAATCAGAAGGTATCCTGATTTGATAGTGCACCGTCTTTTAGAACAATCCCTTGATGGAAAAAGCTCTGTTAGCGCAGTAGCTTTGGAAGCGGTTTGCAAATATTGTTCAGAAATGGAAAAAAGAGCTGCTATGGCAGAAAGGGATTCTATAAAATATATGCAAGTAAAGTATATGCAGTCAAATGTTGGAAAAACATTTTCTGGTATTATATCTGGGGTAACGGATTGGGGTTTATATGTTGAGCTTTCTGAAAACAAATGTGAGGGGCTTGTAAAAATCAATAGCTTGAAAGAAGATTATTTTATATATGATGAAAAAAACTTTGCCCTAACCGGAACTCAAACAAATGTTCGGTACCAATTAGGGCAAAGTGTAAGGATAAAAGTCATAGCTGCCGATTTAGAAAAAAGACAGCTTAATTTTACTATTGTTTAATCAGTTTTTTATTCCAAACCCAATCTTTTCCTTCCAATTTTATTTGGTATATTCCTTCTGAAAGGGTAGAAATATCTATTGCTTCACCAATTAATTCTGTTGTTTTATAAACCGATTTTCCATTGATATCCAAAATGTTTACAAAAACCGCTTCTTTTGGAAGGTTTTTCAAATACAGCTTTCCTGTTGTTGGATTAGGATAAATTACTATTTTAGAAAGCGCCTGCTCATTTACTCCTGTTGTGGGCGCGTTCAACATATTACAAAACTGATTGTTAATCGGGTTTGGGTCTGCAGAATAAGAGGTCCATACGCAAAGTTGTGCTGCTGGAGATCCGGCTGACATTGGTCCAATGGTTGTTGTAAATACATGGTTGATTGTGCTTCCCGGCGTAACAGTTGCTGTTACTGTTTCTGTTATTGTTGTTCCGGAATTAAACTGATAATTAACATCAAAATTACTCGCTGCATTAATACCAAAATTTTCTATTGTTACTTCAATATTTTGGCTTGTCCCAAGCGTGCTTCCGTTTGCGGGGTTCACAATGGTAGTTACACCAATGTCATCTGAAAATGGAATTTTTTCAATATCAATTGATATAAAGAAATCTTCATTTTCTACGTCACGATACGTTGCCCAAAAATTACTCAGCACTTCATAGGTTTGTCCTGAAATCGGTGGTTGAACGTCTTTTCCTAATCCAATTCCTGCTGCACCCATATACCACAATACATAAACCCCACCACTGAAAATTGTATCAGGAGACGCACACGGAACCACAACATTCGTTGGAGGTGTAAATGTGCCTGAATTAACCGTTACCGAGTCTAATAGTGTTCCTGCTGTTCCATTTGGACCATCAGAAGCATATATTTTTGCATCAAAACTAGCTCCTCCTGCATTGTTAGCAATATAAAAATTGGTGTTCTTAATAAGAGCTGGATAAAATGGAGGTTCAAAATATACTGCTATTCCTCCGTTTCCTCCCGACCAGTTAATACTTCCTCCTCCTGCGGAATGTGCATAGGTTAAGTTAATAAGTGTCCCTGTTGTGTCTGTTACTACTATTTCTTGTTCAAGAATGTTGTTACTTGCGTCCATGTCTCCTGTCAGTCCACTTAACATGGTTAAAAAAGTGTGCGGCCCTAATACGGATGATGTTGGTTGAAAAGTGTTTGTTAGTACAAAAGTAGTGTCTGCTCCTGTGTTCAGTGTGTTTAGTATTGCGCTGTTTGTTAATGTAGGAGGAGAGAATTGAGGAGATAAATTAGCTATTACTGTTGCTCCTCCGAAAGGAGTGTTTCCCTCATTTTTTATATTTGTTTTAAGTGTATAATTTGCCCCATCTGCCGATAAAAATATCCCCTTATTAGCTATATTATCATTCCAGTTTACCGCTATATCTGTAACTAATCCCGGATTTGTTGACGGATCAAAGCGTAATGAGTTTGGCATTCCTATATTTGGAGAAAACATATCAAAATACGTCCCTGTTGTATGTTGTAATCCAAAAGATCCTACTTTTGATTGTATACCAACCTTTATATCATTACTATTGGTGGTAACCGTTATATCTCTATCTTTATAATTAATTACTATTGTTGAATCTAGTTTATTCAAAACTATTTGAAAGGTATTATATCCTACCCATTCTTGTTGTGTTGGGCTAGTGTTTGGGTCGGTCCAAAAAGGAACGTTTATATAAGAAATAACTGTTTGTGTTGGATTATCATCAAAATAACATCTTGCAGGATTTGCTATGGTTCCTCCAGGAGCAATAGTTGTTGTGTCTGGAGCAAAATTCAAATCGCACATAAATCCTGCAATAAAATTGTTTTTTGCATATGAATTTGTTGGTATTATAGGGAAGGCTGAAGAAACTTGAACAGGTTTAAATCCAATATATCCGTTAGATCCTATCCAAATTTTATCTACAGAATACCAATAATAATTAAAAGCTGGCGCTATATTAAACGGTCCTACATTATTATCATCTCCTAATCCATCCACATAATTTTCATTAGCTTCTATATCAATCCAATTATAACTAGCTGGTCTTGTTGCATGATCACTGTTATACCAAGAATAACCGTATGGTCCTGGTCCTCCAGAGTTTTGTGCTAAAAGTGTTAAAGTTAAAAAAGTCAAAGTTAAAAATAAATATTTTTTCATAGTTTTAGGTTTTTAAATGAATCCGTGAAATTACACATTTTTTTGAATTCTCAAATTTTAATTTAACTCTATTATATATATTATATATTTTAAGAAATTAATTTAAAAATAAATTATTATTATATATAACTGTTAGTATGGTTAACAAAAAGAAACATTATTTTTTGGATAAGTAAGTTATTAATAGATATAAACAACCTCTTTAATAAAGAAAAAAGATTAAAATCTGAAACTTAAATATTTAAATATATAATTAACAATAAAATTAAGTTGTTAATTCCAATATTAACCCTTGTTTTTTAATAAATAAATTTATTTTTACAAGCGATAAAAGTTAATAAACAAACTTAAAAGTAAAAAATAAAATAAAAGAACTTGTATAGGTTTTAAAATTTATAAAATTGGTAGTAAAATTTATAAAATATAATAGGAAGGGTTATTAATTTTAATAAAATATTTATAAACAAAAGTTGAGGAGTTTTATTAATAAATAAAAGTAGGTTATCAGATAAAGAAAAAATAATACTAACAGACTGTTAAAACAATAAATTATGAAAATAGGATTAGCATGCGACCATGCGGGGTTTAATTTTAAAGAGAGGTTAAAAGACTATTTATCTAGTAAAGGTAAGTCAATTACTGATTATGGTTGCTATTCATTAGATAGTGTAGATTACCCTGATTTTGCTCATAAATTAGCGGAATCCATTGAAAAAAAGGAGAATGAACTAGGTATTCAGTTTTGTGGAACAGGTAATGGTATTAATATGTCAGCTAACAAACACAAAGGAATTCGAGCAGCACTTTGTTGGAATTCTCACATTGCAGAACAAGCTCGTTTACATAACAATGCAAATATACTAACCATGCCTGCTCGTTATTTAAAATGGGAGGAAGTTATTGTAATTATTGATACTTTTTTAAGTACAGAGTTTGAAGGAGGAAGGCACGAAAGAAGAGTTAATAAGATTAGTATTTAGAAAATAGATTATAAAAAAATGAAAATTACTCCAGAAAAATTAAATTGGGAATTTGGAAAAGCAGCAGGGTTTTGCGGAAAAACTTTATTGGATAAAGAAAATGGAGGGCTTAAATTAGTAAAAGTAATACCTTTAGCAAACTATCCTATTCATCAACATCCTAATAAAACAGAATTTATTTATGTATTGTAAGGAAACCCTATAATTACAATTGGAGAAAAAGGAGATTTTTTTACGCTACCAAAAGCAGTTAATCATAGTATAAAAAATAAAAGTACCACAATAGAATGTTTGTTAATAGCGGGAGCAATTAAAGAAGAAAAATAATGAAAAAACTACTTATACTTTTTATAGGATTAACAACTACAGTATTAGCACAAGACAATATTAAATTTGCTGAAACTATAAATATTCAAGATTTAGAAAGACATTTAACGATACTTGCTTCCGATTCCTTAGAGGGAAGAGAAACAGGAAAAAAAGGACAAAAAATGGCGGCTGATTATATAATGAACCATTTTAAAAACATTGGCATACCACCATATAAAAAACACACCTATTATCAAAAATTTAGAGTAAAATCAGGAAAACATATTTGTAAATGTGATGATTGTGATGTAAACTTTGTGAAAAAATTGTTTGGTAAAAGAAAGTGGATAAAAGGAGAAAATGTATTGGGTTATATTGAAGGGACAGACTTAAAAGATGAACTTATTATTATCACTGCACATTACGATCATTTAGGTAAACATGATAGTTTAATTTTCAACGGAGCAGATGATGATGGTTCAGGAACAGTAGCCCTTTTGGAAATGGCAGAGGCTTTTGCAAAGGCTAAAAGTGAAGGCTATGGACCAAGACGAAGCATTTTATTTCTACCGTTTGTGGGTGAGGAAAAAGGATTGCTTGGTTCAAAGTATTATGTTAATAATCCGGTTTTCCCGCTTGAGAATACCATTGCAAACCTGAATATTGATATGATTGGTAGAATAGATGAGGCGCATCAAGGAAACTCGAATTATGTTTATTTAATTGGAGCTGATAAACTGAGTAGTGATCTTCACAATATAAGTTCCAAATGTAATAAGGTTTATACTGGTTTAGAATTAGATTACACCTACAATAGTCCGGAAGACCCGAATCGCTTTTATTATAGATCCGACCATTATAATTTTGCGACAAAGAATATCCCAGTTATATTCTTTTTTACTGGAATACATGAAGACTATCATAAAGCCACCGACACTGTGGACAAGATAGATTTTAATAAAATTGAGAAGATTACTAAGCTGGTTTTCTTTACTGCTTGGACACCTGTAAATAGAGAAGATAGAATATTGATTGATAAAATACCCGAAGAGGTGGATTAAGTTTTAAAAAGGAAAATAAGCTATGTCAGAACAACTTAATAACTTTATCGTTTCAGCTGCAAAAAAAGCATCTGATTCCCAGCACAGGGCCAAGCTGGAATTCAACATAACTCAATATGACAATGCTGTTGTTACAGGTAAGGCAAAATACAAAGACTTAGAGCTCGCTAAAAAGCGGGCTGCCTATATTAAGGCAAAGACCATTGAGAACCTCGAAAATCACCTTAAAGCATTTGAATTTAATTTCACAAATAATGGGGGTAAGGTTATTTGGGCCAATGACGAAAATGTAGCCATTACTGAGATTTTGAGCCTGATGAGCAATGCCCAGGCCAGAATGATTGTGAAGGGGAAATCCATGACTACGGAAGAGATTCACCTAAATCAAAAACTTGAAGATAATAATATAGAATCGGTAGAAACAGATTTAGGTGAATTCATTGTTCAACTAGCAGGAGAAACGCCTTATCATATTGTTACTCCAGCCATACATAAGTCAAAGGAAGATGTAGCCAAACTTTTTAATGAGAAAGAGGGATTACCGGCTAATAGCTCCCCGCAGGATATCGCAGCTTATGTAAGGAAGGTGCTTAGGAAAAAGTTTACAACAGCTGATGTTGGGTTAACAGGAGGGAATTTTCTTATAGCTGATAT
>ERZ813253.363-NODE-363-length-16591-cov-6.368379_pt1 | contig 16591 bp, 19 predicted proteins | sample MGYA00520893_ERZ813253 | MGnify/ENA primary metagenome ERZ813253 (study PRJEB31669, sample SAMD00080414) | marine metagenome | biome: oceanic hadal pelagic zone biome; feature: marine hadalpelagic zone; material: sea water | place: Pacific Ocean:Izu-Bonin Trench...
TGCCTAGAAAAAATCGTTATTAAAAAATGTTTTTAGAATCTCAAATAGAACATCCTATGCAAAAAGGAAGTATTGAAGTTATTTGTGGCTCTATGTTCTCCGGGAAAACGGAGGAACTGCTTAGACGCCTGAAAAGAGCAAAATATGCGAAACTTAATATTAAAATTTTTAAGCCTAAAATTGATACTCGTTACGATAAAGAAAAAGTGGTTTCGCATGATGATAATTTTATAGATTCCATAACGGTAGATTGCTCCAATGACATTATTGAACTCTCGAAAAATGCGGATGTAGTTGCTATTGATGAAGCCCAGTTTTTTGATAAGGGGCTTTATGTTGTTTGTAATAAACTTGCATCAAAAGGGATTCGCCTAATTGTTGCCGGATTGGATATGGATTTTTTAGGAAATCCTTTTGGCCCTATTCCAAATTTGCTCGCCATTGCCGAACACGTCACAAAAGTTCATGCTATTTGTGTGGATTGTGGCGCAATAGCAAATCATTCCTTTCGAAAATCAGAAGATGAGCAATTGGTTAAATTAGGGAAGCAACAGGAATATAAGCCCCTTTGCAGAAAATGCTTTAACAATCAAAAATAGTATGTCTATCAATCATGAAACCATATTCTATGTTGATTTAAAGGTATTAGAAAATAATTATAAGTACCTGAAAAAAAAACTAAACTCCGACACAAAAATCATTGCTGTTGTAAAGGCATACGCTTACGGACATGGCGATACTATGATAGTAAAAAAATTATCTGAATTAGGGGTTCATGTTTTTTGGGTTGCCGATTTTGAAGAAGGGATTAATTTGAGAAAGTCAGGTGTAAAGCAGCTTATAATTGTAGCAAATCCTGGAGTAAAAAGCTATAAGGAAATTATTAAATATAATTTGGAACCCGTAATTTATAATTTCCGATTATTAGAGATTTTTGGTAAAAATACATCCCCTATTTCAGTACATATAAAATTTAATACAGGCATGAATCGCTATGGTTTTAATACAGATGAAATTGATTTATTAGTCACGAAACTGAAAGGATTTTCTCATCTAAAAATAGAAAGTATCTGTTCTCATTTAGCTGTAGCTGATGATATATCCAGAGATATCTTTACCCAAAAACAATTTGAAAAATTTGATATTATTTGTAAAACCTTTTCTTCAAAATTAAATATCAACCCAAAAAGACACATCTTAAACACTGCTGGTTTTTTGCGTTTCCCTGATTGGCAATATGAAATGGTGCGTTTGGGAATTGGATTTTATGGTGTTAGTAAAGATGATAATTTAAAAGCTGTTGGTAAGTTGGTAAGTAATATTGCTCAAATAAGAACATTAAAAAAAGGAGAGGAGGTTGGCTATGGCGCTTCTTTTATTGCAAAACAAGAAATGAAAATTGCAGTAATCCCTCTTGGTTATGCGGATGGGATAAACAGAAAATTAGGAGATGGAAAGGGGAGGGTACTTATAAAAAATATTTCTGCCATTATTATCGGAAAAATAAGTATGGACAGTTTTATGGTAGATATTAGTGGTGTAAATGCTAAAGAAGGGGATTTAGTAACCATCTTTAGTGAAGAAAATTCAGTTGATGATATTGCGAAAAATCTGGATACTATTCCTTACGAAATTTTAGCTACTCTTAATAGAAGAATTAAGAGGGTTTATCTAAATTAACCCTGCTATAAATAGTGTAGAAATAAATATAAAAAGTCGTAAGGATAAAAATAAAGAAATAAGAGTCAACAAGCATAATGGTCATAAACATTAATGGAAGTACGAGTCGGTGGAATCCGTTTTTAAGTACAATCAATTCTCTTATTTGAAAGTAAAATATTGAAAGTAATAATACAATCCCAAAAATCCCCAATTCAAACCACACATACAAATAATTATTATGCGGAGTTGTATGAGTGTGGAATTTATGTCCTGATTTAACTTCTCGGTTGAATATCGTTCCGAAACTACCTGTTCCATAACCTAAAAATGGTTTTTCTTTAATGTAATTAATGCTCTCCTGCACATATACATATCTGATATCTTTTATTTTTCCAGGTCTTTTCCCTTCATTTAAAACTATTTCCAATCCTTCATCAATTCTAACTTTAAATGGATGAGAGAGTTTATAAGCACCAAATAGCGAAATAGACATCAAACCTAAAATCCCTAATACAATAAATGCCTTTCTTCTTATATAATAAACTGAATAGAAAAGAAAAAATAAGATAAATATCATGTGTCCTGCCCTTCCAGCCTCAGAAAAAATACTACACCCATAAATTAGAATAAACAATAGTAATATTATTGGATATTTCGTCTTGGTTTCAATAAGTAAATAAAAAGATAGCAAAGCTGAAAATGCTAGTAGAATATTATGATAATTATATTTTATAAATGCTGATTTATGATCATTATTTAACGAAATCATATTAGTATAATTATGCAGTTCTTGAATAATCCCAAAATCAATAGCAATGGCTATAAGCGCAGAAATGAAAGTTGTTATTAAAAAAGCAATGGCCCCAAACTTGAATGCTTTTTGCTTAAAGTTTGCTGTAGCAAAAACGATAAACATTAGTAGTAGTGGTATCTTCTGAAAAATCCAAGAACTATTCTCATGATTATCGCCCCACAACATTGCAAGGCTGTAATAACTAATTAGTGCTAATACAGCCAACATCCATTTGCTTGAAATTATTTGTTTTGATTTTTCTTTAAACCCTCCTTCAAAAATCCAAAGTAACGCAAGAATCCCCATAATTATTCCACTTGCAGCTATTGAGGTAGGGATTGTAACCCCTAATAAAACAAAGAAAAAAGTTTGAAGTTTTTTTATAATCTCTCTCATTTTATTTAACGGAAGTCCCCGCTAATATATTATCATATCGCTTTTTGTCCTTTAAAACCTTTATTGCCTCTTTCACATCTTTGTCAAATTGAAGTGTTGCAATAATCCTGCCTTTTTGATAATAATATCTACTTACAATTTCGCTTGTGATTAGCTCTTTAATTTCAGATTTAAATTTATTTAAATCATCTTTTTTATTCACTTCTAATTTTGCAATTAGAGCATCATATTCAGTAGCTATTTCCTTAAAATAAAATTCTTCCTCTGCTATTTCTTTTAACTTCTCTACTACGTCTTCCGTTCCAGTTGTATATTCGTATTCTTTATCTGACAAAAACGATTTAAAATCTGCAAAATTTTCATCTGTAAACTGAAATTTATCAGCAGAAGCTATGCTGTCATGTGAAAAACGATAATCTGTCGCATAATCAAAAATTAATCTTTTTCTAATTAAGCTAATGGTAATGTTTCCGATTTTTTCTTGTTCTACTTCAATGTCTGGCTCAATTCCTCCTCCATCATATACCGTTCTGCCGTTTTTGGTTTTAAAAGCCGTTTTCAAAGAATCTTGAATTTTCCCAACACTACCATCCTCATTTCTATTGGAATAATCTAATGCCTGAATACATCTTCCACTGGGGGTATAATATTTAGCAACGGTTACTTTTAGCTGAGTATTATAACTAAGTTTTCTGCTTTGTTGTACTAGTCCTTTTCCAAAACTCCTGCTTCCAATTATTACGCCTCTATCTAAATCTTGCATTACTCCCGATACAATTTCAGATGCAGATGCCGAACTTTGATTGATTAATACGACTAAGGGGGTTTTCGTATCTTCTGCTTTTTGAGTTGCTTTATACACTTTTTCCCACTCTTTTATTTTACCCTTAGTGATTACAATTTCTTCTCCTCCTTCCACAAAAATATTGGAGATATTTACCGATTCGTTTAAAAGACCTCCAGGGTTTCCTCTTAAATCTAAAATTAAGCCTTTTAATTCTTGCTCTTTTTTAAGATTTACTAATGCCTTTTTTATGTCTTTTCCGCAATTTCGTGTAAAACTTCTAAGTTTTATATATCCTATTCCATCTGCAACAAATCCTGCATAAGGAACACTTTTTACAGTTACCTTTTCTCTGTCAAAACTTACTTCAAAGGGCTTGTCTTGGTTTTTTCTTTCCATAAGAAGGGTAACAGATGTATTGGGTTGACCTTTCAAAACTTTACTTACATCTTCAGTCGTTTTCCCTTTTGCTGACACACCATTTATTTCCAGAATTTTATCTCCTGCCATAAGCCCAGCCTTTTGCGCGGGGAAACCCTCATAAGGCTCACTGATAAAAACATAATCACCTCTTTTTGTAATTATCGCACCTATTCCTCCATATTGCCCAGTTGTCATAAAACGAAAATCTTCAATTTCAGATTCAGGAATGTAAGTGGTATAAGGATCTAATGATTTCAACATGGCATCAATACCTTTTTTCATTAATTTTCCAGGATCAGTTTCATCTACATAATAGGTGTTGAGTTCTTTGTAAAGTGAGGTGAAAATATCTAGATTCTTGGCAATTTCAAAATAATTATCGGTGAAACTAACCGATAAAAATGAAGCAATAATTACAGTAATTGCAACTAATGTTATTTTAATTTTTTTCATAATTTTCATATTTATGGCACAGGATCGTAGCCGTCACCTCCCCAGGGATGACATGTTAAAATTCTTTTTATTGTATAGTATCCTCCCTTAAAAGCGCCATGTTTGTTTATAGATTGAATCCCATAATCAGAGCATGTTGGGGTGTATCTGCATTTTGGTGAAAAAAGTGGAGAAATCATTACTTTATAGACTTTTATAATAGTGATAAAAATATAACTTATTAGTTTTTTCAAAGTTGTTTTATTAAACGATTTAAAACTAAATTTATTTCCAGTTCCACTTCTTTCTTTTTTATAATATTTGATTTTAAATAACTAATTGCAAAAATAATTTGTTTCTCTTGTTTTGACAAAGCTTTATATAAAGTCTGTTTCTGCTTGCGATAAGCTTCCCTTACTAACCTTTTAAGCAAATTTCTTTGATTAGCTTTGGCTATATTTCTTTTTGGGATGCTTATCATGATTTGTGCAGGAAATTCTAGATTCCCCTTTTGTGTTTTCCAAATTACCGCAAAACTTCCTTCTTTAAAACTCTCTCCTGTTGCGAAAAGATTGTCAATTTGTTTTTTACCACAAAGCCGCTCTTGTTTACTAAAAGTTTGCATGGGGGTAAATTACTAATTTCTGAGGACAAAAAAAGGGGCAATTGCCCCTTTTTTTTAATTTGATTTTTTGAGAATTATCTTTTTCTTTTGTTGGATACTTTTATGTACTGATCAAGCGCCATGGACATAGATGGTGCTTTTTCATTTGGGGCATCAATATCTAAAATTAGTTTATAATCGGCTACTGATTTTGCGGTAGTTGGCCCGAAAGCTGCAATTCTAGTATCCTTTTGCTTAAAATCAGGGAAATTCTTATAAAGGGAAGTAATTCCTGTTGGGGAGAAAAATACCAAAATATCATAATACACATCTTCCAAATCTGATAAATCAGAACAAACCACTTTATACATTACGGACTTGGTGAAATTAATTTCATTGCTTTTCAAAGTATCTACAATCCTTTCTTTTATAAGGTCAGAACACGGTAAAAGAAACATGCATTCCTTGTGCTTTTTTAAGACAGGAATAAGCTGAGAAAACATTTGCTCGCCTGTAAAAACTTTTCTTTTTCTGAAAGTAATAAAGTTTTGAAGATAGTATGCAATGGCCTCAGAAACGCAAAAATATTTCATGGTTTCAGGAACTTTTATCCTTAATTTCTCACACATCATAAAGTAATGATCCATGGCGTTTTTGCTGGTAAAAATTACCGCATCATGATTCAAAATACTTATTTTTTGCTTTTTGAACTCTTTGGTGCTTATCTCTTCAACATGAATAAAAGGAACGAAATCAATTTTTAACTTATGCTTTGATGCCAAGCTAAAATAAGGAGATTTACCATTTTCTGGCTTTGGTTGTGAAATAAGTATTGATTTTACCTTTTTCTTTCTTCCTTCCATGGTGTCTTGATTTTTATTTTTATTCTAATAGAATACCGCTTTGGTAAAAACTAAAAGTGGTAAAATTTCAAGGGTGCAAAGATACAGAAATAAATAATATCTGGAAAGCCCAAAGCCTCCTATCCCTATTTTCCATAGCCAGAATATTTTAATCCCTAAAAATAGGACGATAATTACTACTGAAAAGGTGATTAAAATAGGGCTAGCACTAATGGGAGAAAAAAATAGGAATACTATAATAGGAAAAAGGATAATCCCCATCACTCTATCGAATAAAAAGGAAAAATATACTCCCAATTTTGCTAAGGGTTTTAGCAAAAAAATATGCCCTAAAAGACGAATAATAATGGATTTTGATAGAAAATAAATGGCAGTAAAAATAATTACATTTAGGAAATCGGGGAGACTCAAATTAATGCCAAAAATAGTTTTTGCTAGGAACAAGCTAATGTTAATCAGCATTATGGTGGTTAGCAGAAAAGTGGCTCTTTCTGTAAATACATTTTCTTCTTTTAAGTACTGATTAGCATATCTTTGAGCAAAAACACTAAGAAACAGTTGTTTTGTAAATTTCTGGTAAAAGGCTTTTAGCAGTGCTATTAGAAGCAAATCAAAAGTGAGAATAATAAAAAATGTATCGCTATAAGTCAATTTTAGTCTTTTTATATATTGCAAAGATATGTTTTATGATAGCATTAACAATCTTATTAAAAAAGGTATTTTTGCCAAAAAAATAACAATATTATGTCACAAGATTTATTTCAGGCACCCGATTATTTTCAGTTAGATGAATTACTAACTGAAGAACATAAATTAGTTAGGGATGCTGCAAGAGAATGGGTAAAAAGAGCCGTATCTCCAATAATTGAAGAGGCTTGCCAAAAGGCAGAATTCCCTAAAGAACTAATAGGAGGATTAGCAGAAATTGGCGCTTTTGGATCCTATATACCCACAGAATATGGAGGTGCTGGGCTTGACCAAATTTCTTATGGGCTAATAATGCAAGAGTTAGAGAGAGGAGATAGTGGGGTGCGTTCCACAGCTTCTGTGCAATCTTCACTAGTGATGTATCCAATCTGGAAATACGGAAATGAAGAGCAAAGACAGAAATATTTACCAAAATTGGCTAGTGGAGAATGGATTGGCTGCTTTGGGTTAACAGAGCCTGATCATGGTTCGGATCCTGGGGGAATGACAACCAATATAAAGGACATGGGCGATCATTACCTTTTAAATGGAGCTAAAATGTGGATTTCGAATGCTCCATTTGCGGATATTGCAGTGGTTTGGGTAAAAAATGAAGTAGGTAGAATAAAAGGCATTATTGTAGAAAGAGGAATGGAAGGATTCACAACTCCAGAAACGCATGGAAAATGGAGTTTACGTGCTTCAGCGACTGGGGAATTGGTGTTTGATAATGTGAAAGTTCCTAAGGAAAATATGCTACCCAATAAAGATGGCCTATCAGCTCCACTAGGTTGTTTGGATTCTGCTAGATACGGAATTGCTTGGGGAACTATCGGTACCGCAATGGATTGTTACGACACAGCATTAAGATATGCAAAACAAAGAATCCAGTTTGGAAGACCAATTGCTTCTTTCCAATTGCAACAAAAGAAATTGGCTGAAATGATTACTGAAATTACCAAAGCACAACTACTAACTTGGCGTTTAGGCGTTTTAAGAAATGAAGGAAGGGCAACTACCGCACAAATTTCAATGTGTAAGCGTAACAATGTGGAAATGGCTTTAACTATTGCGCGTGAAGCCAGGCAAGTATTAGGTGCTATGGGCATTACGGGAGAATACCCAATTATGCGACATATGATGAACCTAGAATCTGTAATTACTTATGAAGGAACTCATGATATACATTTACTAATTACCGGTTTTGATATAACTGGTGAAAGTGCTTTCAAATAAGGTGAAGATTTTATTCAGAGTTATTGCATTTTTAGAAGGTGTTTCTTACATCCTTTTAATGACAGTTGGCCTTTATTGTAAATACCAATTAGATGACCCAAGCTATGTAAAACTTTTAGGAATGCCACACGGATTGCTGTTTATGGCTTATTTAGTATTGGCTTACTTATTAAAAGATGATCAAAAATGGGAAAGGAAAACTTTTCTAATTATACTAGCCGCATCTGTTATCCCTTTTGGAACCTTTTATATTGATAAAAAGTTTTTAAGGAAATAATTATTTCAATAAATTAGCCGCCTCCAACAATTCCTTATACCAAGCCTCTCCATATTTTCGGATAAGGGGTTCCTTTAAGAAAGCATAAACAGGAATTTCTAATTTACTCCCACATTCACAGGCTGGTTGACAAATTTTTATGTCTTCATAGTTTACCACATCAAAATCACGATACTCTTTTATTCGTATTGGAAACAAATGACAAGAAATAGGTTTTTTAAAATCTGTTTCCCCGTCCAAATAGGCTTTTTCAATAGAACATAAACTTATTCCCTTTTCTTTTATAACAAAAGCACATTCTTTCTTTTTTACTAGTGGAGTGGTCAAATCTCCATCTGCATCATATACTCCAAACCCCTGATTTTCTACTTCCCTAACCCCTTCTTTTCGCATATAAGGTTTTACTTTTTCGTAAATATCTTCTAATATTTTCTCTTCTTCCTTTAGTAGTGGCGCACCAGAATCTCCTTCCACACAACAAGCTCCTTTGCATGCATTTAAATCACAAACAAAGTGCTTTTCAAAAACATCCATTGAAATTATTTTGTCCTGAACTTGAATCATGGCACAAAAGTACGCTTTTGAGAATAGAATTTATATTTTTGTAGCATGGCAAATTATGAAGATGTTTTTAAAAAAGTAGTGGCGCATGCAAAAGAGTATGGATTTGTATTTCAATCCTCCGAAATTTATGACGGTCTGTCAGCCGTATATGATTACGGCCCAAATGGAGTAGAATTAAAAAACAATATCAAAAACTACTGGTGGAAATCAATGGTAAATATGCATGAAAATATTGTTGGATTAGATGCTGCCATTTTCATGCACCCTACTACATGGAAAGCCTCTGGTCATGTTGATGCTTTTAACGACCCTTTAATTGACAATAAAGATTCGAAAAAAAGATACAAGGCGGATGCGCTTATTGAAGACCATATTGCAAAAATTCAGGTAAAAATTGAGAAGGATGTTGTAAAAGCTGCAAAGCGTTTTGGGGATGCTTTTAATAGGGAAGAGTTTGTTTCTACCAATGGTAGAATTTTAGATAGGCAAAAGAAAATTGATGAAATAAATAATAAAATGAATGCCGCTCTTTCTGCAGGAAAACTGGAAGATGTAAAATCTTTAATTGAAAATTTGGATATAAAATGTCCTGTATCAGGTACTAATAATTGGACGGATGTTCGTCAGTTTAATTTGATGTTTAAAACCAAAATGGGAGCAACTACTGACGGCTCTTCTGATTTGTATTTACGACCAGAAACAGCACAAGGGATTTTTGTAAATTTCCTGAATGTACAGAAAACAGCCCGTATGAAAATTCCTTTTGGGATTGCACAAATCGGAAAAGTGTTCCGTAATGAAATTGTAGCTCGTCAGTTTATTTTTCGAATGAGAGAATTCGAACAAATGGAAATGCAATTTTTTGTTCGCCCAGGTGAAGAAATGAAATGGTATGATTACTGGAAAGATTTCCGTATGAAATGGCACCAAACACTTGGAATGGGAGAAGAAAACTACCGTTTTCATGACCATGAAAATTTAGCACATTATGCCAATGCGGCTACCGATATTGAATTCAAATTCCCGTTCGGATTTAAAGAGTTAGAAGGAATACATTCGCGTACTGATTTTGACTTAAAAGCACATCAAGAACATTCTGGGAAAAAATTACAATATTTTGATCCTGAGTTAGGGGAAAGTTATGTGCCTTATGTAGTAGAAACATCCATTGGTTTGGATAGAATGTTCCTTGCTGTTTTAAGTCATTCTTTCCGTGAAGAAAAATTGGAAAATGGCGAAATTAGAGTAGTACTTAAAATTCCAGCAGCTTTAGCGCCAATAAAAGCAGCTATTTTACCCCTTACTAAAAAAGATAATTTACCCGAAAAGGCAAGAGAAATAATGAAAAAATTACAAGTAGATTACCATTGCCAATATGAAGAAAAGGATTCTATCGGAAAAAGATACAGAAGACAGGATGCAATAGGAACGCCTTTCTGTATTACGATTGACCATCAAACTTTAGAGGATAATACCGTAACCTTGAGAGATAGAGATACTATGGTGCAAGAAAGAATTTCTGTAGAAAAACTACATTCCATTATTGCAGAAAAAGTAAATATTGGAAAATATTTAGAAAGCTAGCTTACTTTCCGTTAAAATCGGACATGGTTTTTGTAATCCCAATAGTTGTAAATGCCTGAATTATTTTAATGGCTTGTTCTATCCTTTCAGTTAGTTTTTCGCTATGCTCCAAAGTCCAATTATCCAAAACATAATTGGCCTGCCCGCCTGTTGAAAAATCATTTCCAACTCCAAATCTTAACCTAGCATACAGATGATGGCCAAGTACAACCTCAATATCTTTTAGTCCATTATGCCCGCCATCTGATCCCTTTTCTCGTAATCGCAAAGTGCCGAATTCAAGAGCAGTATCGTCCGTTACAATTAACAGATTTTTAATATCTACTTTGTGCTTTTGTAACCAATAATTTACTGCTTTACCACTCAAATTCATAAAAGTTGTTGGCTTTACAAGATGCAAAGTTCTACCTTTAAATTTTACAGTGGCTAAATGAGCGTGTTTGTCGGGGGTAAAAGAAATATGGGATGCCTGACAAAGGGCATCCAATATTTTAAATCCTATATTATGACGAGTATTTTCGTACTCCTCACCAGGGTTACCTAATCCTACGATTAAGTATTTCATTTTTATTCAGCAGCTGGTTTTTCTTCCGCACCTGCTTCTCCTTCAGCTTTTTCTGTTGCTTCCGCTCCCTCTACTACTGCTCCTTCTTCTCCTTCAGTAATTTCTCCTTCTTCTCCTTCCAATTCTTCTTCCGCTTCTTCCTCAATTATAAGTTCTCTTGCCGTTCTTACGCCTACAACTACTGCATTGTCAGGAGCTAAAAATGAGTATTTATCCACTCTCAAATCCTTGATAAAAATAGACTGACCTATTTCTAAATCTTCAATGTTTATTTCGATATATTCTGGCAAATCGCCAGGGATAGCTCTTGTTATAATTTTTCTTCTTCTAAAAGATAAAACCCCACCATTTCTTATCCCAATAGACATTCCTTCCAAATGAACAGGAATAGTCATGGTAACTTCTTTATCATCAAAAATTTGTAGAAAATCTAAATGAAGTAACTTATCGGTTACCGGATGAAATTGAAGATCTTGCATTACTGCCCGACATTTTTCTCCTTCAATATCTAATTCTACAATAAATACCTCTGGGGTGTATACAAGATTTCTAAAGTCATTTTCATGAGCATAGAAACACACTTGCTTTTCTCCCCCGTAAAGTACGCATGGTACATTACCCTGATTTCTTAGTGCTTTAGAGTCTGTTTTTCCAGTTCCCTTTCTTAATTTTGCACTAATTGCTAGTGTTTTCATTTTTAAATTTGTTTTTGGTTAGTTATTAATTTAACAGATAAAATTCTCGCTTATCGATTTTTTATCGTGTATTCTTTTTATGGTGTCGGCAAAAAGAACTGCTACCGAAATTTCTTTTATTTTACTGCTTTTATGTTCTCTTGGGATGGTGTCGGTCACTACAATTTCTGTTAGCTGTGAGTTTTCTAAGCGTTCGTATGCATTAGCAGAAAAAAGTCCGTGAGTACAAATTGCCCTTACACTACTTGCCCCTTGATTTATCATTAAATCAGATGCTTTTGCAAGCGTGCCTGCCGTATCAACCATATCATCAATCATTACTACATCTTTCCCTTTCACATCTCCAATAAGCATCATTTTGCTAATTACATTTGCTTTTTCTCTGTGTTTGTAACAAATTACTACCTCCGTATTTAAAAACTTAGCATAGGTATTTGCTCTTTTCGAGCCACCCATATCAGGGGAAGCAATGGTAAGATATGGCAAATTAAGGCTCTTTATATAAGGAACAAAAAGGGTTGATGCGTAGAGATGATCGACAGGAACTTCAAAAAATCCTTGTATCTGGTCGGCATGTAAATCGATAGTTATTATTCTGTCAACCCCAGCAGCAGTAAGTAAATTTGCAATTAATTTGGCGGCAATTGGCACTCTTGGTTTCCCTTTTTTATCTTGTCTTGCAAAGCCAAAGTATGGCAAAACAGCAACTATCGAATTGGCTGATGCCCTTTTTGCTGCATCAATCATTAATAATAATTCCATCAAATTTTCGGCAGGAGGCATGGTAGATTGCACGATAAATACATCCGACCCCCTTATGGTTTCGTCAAATGATGGCTCAAATTCTCCATCTGCAAACTCAATAACCGTTTCGTTTCCTAATTTCACTCCCAAACTTTCTGTAATTTTTTGGGCTAAATTTCTGGATGCACGTCCGGAGAATATTTTTATTTTTGTTTCCAAGGTTTTACTTAATTTTTCCTCTTAAAAATGGGCTGCAAATATAGAATTATTGCATCATTTTAACTAATTTTTATTAAATAAAAGATAAATGATTGTCTATCTGAATGGGATTAATTATTTTCGCCAACCATTTGCCCAGATGGCGGAATTGGTAGACGCGCTGGTCTCAAACACCAGTGGGGTTAAACCCGTGCCGGTTCGAGCCCGGCTCTGGGCACAAAGCCCTCAATTTAGAGGGCTTTTTATTATATTGCAAAACTTATGGAAAAACAACAACGATACGACAATGCATACATGCGAATGGCATTGGAGTGGGCAAAACTATCTTACTGCAAACGCAAACAAGTAGGGGCACTGATTGTAAAAAATCAAATGATTATTTCAGATGGGTATAATGGAACACCCTCTGGATTTGATAATTGCTGTGAGGATAAGGATGGGCAGACGCATTGGTATGTATTGCATGCAGAGGCAAATGCAATACTTAAAATTGCTGGTTCTAATCATGATTGTAGTGGGGCAAGCCTTTATTTGACCATGTCGCCATGCAAGGAATGTAGCAAATTGGTGCATCAGGCGGGCATCAAACGATTGGTTTATTTAAATGGCTATCAAGATTCTTCTGGATTGGAATTTCTGGAAAATGCGGGGATAGAAATAAAGAAATTGAAATTCTAAATGAAAAAAATATTTAAAAAACAATATCAACCAATTGCTTTCTCTATTGTTTTAATAATTGGTGTGTTAATTGGTAATTTTATCAATAACCCGGAAGAGGGGAATAGCAAACTACAAATTCATCAGAGTAGTAAAATCAATACCATTTTACGGCTAATTCAAAGGGATTATGTAGATACCATAAACCAAGCACAATTGGAAGAAAGTGCGGTAAAATCTATTTTGAAAGAGCTGGATCCGCATTCTACTTATATAAAAAAAGAGCGTCTACAAACGGTAAATGAAGATTTAGAAGGAAGCTTTGGCGGAATTGGTGTGGAATTTAACATCCAGAGAGATACTATTGTGGTGGTGTCACCAATAACCGGTGGGCCATCAGAAAGGCTGGGGATAAAATCAGGAGATAGAATTGTGGTGGTAGATGAGGAAAATGTTGCTGGAATTAGCATTGAGAATAGCGGTGTGATTGACCGGTTGAGAGGAGAAATCGGCACAAAAGTAAACATTCAAATAAAACGAAAGAGCGTAAATGAATTGCTAGATTATACCATAACAAGAGGGGAAATTCCGCTTTTTAGTTTGGATGTAAAACTAATGTTGGAAGAGGGGATTGGTTACATCAAACTCAACCGATTTTCAGGGACTACCACTGATGAATTTTTGGAAGCAGCTAAGGATTTACTCACAGATGGAATGGAAAATCTGATTTTGGATTTAAGAGGTAACCCTGGTGGCTATTTGGGTGCTGCCATTAGCATAAGTGATGCCTTTTTAGGTAGTGGAGAAATGATTGTTTTCACGGAGGGGAGAAACAGAAAAAAACAAGAATTTCATGCCAACAGAAGTGGCTTGCTTATAAGCACCAAAGTGGTGGTTTTGGTAGATGAGGGTTCGGCTTCTGCTTCTGAAATTGTAGCTGGGGCTTTGCAAGATAATGACAGGGCGAGCATTGTAGGTAGAAGAACTTTTGGCAAGGGATTGGTACAAGAGCAAATAGAGTTGTATGACGGCTCGGCTGTTCGGCTGACCACCCAACGCTACTACACTCCAACCGGCAGAAGCATACAAAAGCCATACGAAAATGGTAATGACGATTATTTTATGGAAGTGCATGAGAGATTGAGAGATGAGAAAAAGGATAGTTCGGCCATTGCAGACTCTCTAATTTTTACCACACCAAAGGGGAAAATAGTATATGGTGGTGGTGGCATAACGCCTGACTTTTTTGTACCGACTGATTCCACTTTGGACAACAAAAAACTAAGTGTGTTTTTTAGCAAGAGTTGGATTTTTGATTTTTGTTTTGATTATGCCGATAAACACAGAGAAAATTTTACAAAAAAGCAACTTTTAAAAAGAGATATTTATTCTGCTTTTGTAAGTTTTGTAAATACTAAAAATGCAGAATTTGTTTTTGATTTGAACCAAAATGAAAGGAACTACCTCATTAAACAACTAAAAGCCAATATTGGCAGAAATCTATTTGGAAATGAAGTATTTTATAGCATTTTACTTAAAGAAGATAAATTTATAGAAAAGGCAAAAGAGTTGTTTTAGATTTATACTTAAAACGCATTGATTGAAAATTTGTATTAAGTTTGTTGAATTATAAAAACTGAATAAGATGAAAAACATAAAAGAAATAATTATTGGCGTATTAATTTTAGCTTTTTTAGGAATTATGTGTTTCCGACAAACAGACAATCCTAATCTAAGTTTCAGAATAATAGATTCTAAAATAAACACGAATTACTTATTAGACAATAAAGATAAAATGATAGTTATTAAGTGTATAATAAATAATGGTGATACAACAATAATTAAAAAATTTGGTGATAAGCAGATGGATTTTTCTACAAAACATATTAATATTCTTTTGGATAAAATAGATAATCATAAAGATGTTATGTTTTTTTCGGATAAGGGAGATTCAGCTATTATTAAAGAGACTACCGAGAAAATGAAATGGGTTTCTGAGGATGGTAAAATAATTAAAATTTACTCCATAAAAAAATAGTTGATAGTAACTAATTTGTCAGAGAGGGTAAAATTGGATTTACCAAAACAAATTCTTGAATTTACAATTACAGTTTCATCCAATCAATTGAATCAATATAACTATACTAAACAAAAAAGGATTTTAACGGAACCTGTGATTAGTTCTATAAAATTAGTGATGGTTTAATTTGTTAGTTTTGTGGTATGAAAAAATTACTATTCATACTATTACTCACGATACCATTTATTGGATTTGGACAAGGTTGGGAACAAACTTATGGTGGAAGTGGTTCTGATGAGGGTTATTCAGTCCAACAAACAACTGATGGTGGTTATATTATTTGTGGGTATACTACTTCTTTTGGAAATGGAGGTACAGATGTATATGTAATAAAAACAGATTTCCAAGGAAATACATTATGGACACAAACATATGGTGGTACTGGTAATGATCGTGGAAAATCCATCCAACAAACAACTGATGGAGGATATATTATTTGTGGTGAGACAAAATCTTTTGGAAATGGACTTTATGATTTTTATTTAATCAAAACAGATGGAAGTGGAAATCAACTATGGAGTCAAACCTGGGGTGATACTCTTGAAGATAATGGTTACTCTGTTGAACAAACCACTGATGGAGGTTATATTTTATGTGGTAGAACTAGATCGGTTATAAATGGAATGACAAATGTTTATATAATAAAAACAGATTCCCAAGGAAATACATTATGGACACAAACATATGGTGGAACAACAGGAGGTGAAACAGGGAAATCTGTAAAACAAACTAGTGATGGTGGTTACATAATCTGTGGATGGAAGGATATGAATCTTTACCTTATTAAGACAGATAATGTAGGAGATTCATTGTGGACAAAAACTTATGTAGGAAATGGTGATGGAGGGAATTCAGTTCAACAAACAACTGATGGTGGGTATATTATTTGTGGTTATACTGACTCTTTTGGAAATGGAAGTGAGGATATCTACTTAATCAAAACAGACAGTCAAGGAAATATAACCTCAACTTTCAACAGACCTACACCATCATCAAATAGAAAATTAGAAAAGGTGGTAGATATATTAGGAAGAGAAACTATACCTCAACCCAATACCCCATTCATTGAAATATATGATGATGGAACAGTGGATAAAAAAGTAGTGGTTGAATAGGGATCAACCTAAAATACCCCACTACTCTACCGTAACTAATTTGTCAGAGAGGGTAAAATTGGATTTACCAAAACAAATTCTTGAATTTACAATTACAGTTTCATCCAATCAATTGAATCAATATAACTATACTAAACAAAAAAGAATTTTAACGGAACCGGTGATTAGTTCTATGGAATTAGTAACGGTTTAATTTGTTAGTTTTGTGGTA
>ERZ813253.365-NODE-365-length-16546-cov-3.043182_pt1 | contig 16546 bp, 14 predicted proteins | sample MGYA00520893_ERZ813253 | MGnify/ENA primary metagenome ERZ813253 (study PRJEB31669, sample SAMD00080414) | marine metagenome | biome: oceanic hadal pelagic zone biome; feature: marine hadalpelagic zone; material: sea water | place: Pacific Ocean:Izu-Bonin Trench...
GTTCTACACAGTTGTAACTGAACCCCCTGCCAATCAACGCCGGGCTCTGAAAATACTGAGATTATCCACTTTACCTCGCCGTATTCATTTTTTATCAAGCCATACTGAAACCGAAGTCTGGACTTCCCAGGACTGGCGACATCACTAAAAACGTTAAATGTAACCAGCATCACATAAGCGGAAGTATTCGCTGGACTATTCACCGCCATCGGCAACAATGTATTAAGCAAGTGCAATGCCGTACCGTGCCGGGCGAGGTATTTACAATGTGGACCCTCAAGCTACCATGGCTTTCCCCGAGGCAGGACTTGAGTAGAGAGAAACCTGTTATTCACCGCTCTCGCTTTTCGCCTGTCACCTCCACGTCTTCTCGTATTCCCCGCTGCGCAGCGGCGTCTTTGCTCTGCTTGCTGGCTTCGATTGCACTGGCATCGGAGCACGCTGCTATGGGAATGAAAACCAATGCCGATGGTAGCGCCAGTATCAGCATCAGCGCGCCCCACACCTTCGCCTCTGTTTTTCTGGACGGTGATGTATACAACAGTGACTACAGCCTCGAGATTGCAGCAGAAGATCGTGGCCAGTTGGCCAGTATTTTCATGGCAGGCACATTCAACGGCGACTGGCATTTGAAGTCTGCCAGCGGCTGGAATGCCTGGGACCCTGTCACCGAGCAGCTAACGCCTTTTGCCGAAGCAGTCCTGACTGAGGTGGTGGATATCGAAGCTTTCACGAATTCCTACCTGGCGGCAGGCGACTATGTAATCTATGCCGCTTATCAGCTTGCAGGGCAGGACCTGGTGGTCGCTCTGAACCCTCTAGCTTTTGAGGTGCAGGCTGCGAATGCAGATAGCTTGCATCGCTTCGCGTCGGACGCGGCCATGGAAGCCTATTTGAAGCAGGGTCTGGAGACCAGCGCGTCGGATCAGGCCTATGCCGAACTGGAGGCCAGTACCCTGGACGCAGTCGACGGCAGTATTGCCGCTGGTGCGGCGGACCGCGTATCCACCACCAATCTGCAGGAAGGCGATGTGGATGAAGCCGACACCATCAAGACCGATGGCAGTCACCTGTTTATGCTGCGCAACTGTGCCACCAAAACTTGCCTGGTCACCTATGAACTCGATGGGTCGGCGGCGACGGCCAGCGAGTTGTCGAGTCTGGAACTGACCACCACGCAAACAGTTGATGGCTTGTACCTGATTCAAGACCGGGCGCAAGGCAACGATCTGCTGGTAACCGTGGGAGGCAGAAACTCGTACACCAGCAGGTGGCTTGACGTCTGGTATTGGACCAGTAATGAAACCCACGTCGAATTTCTGGACGCCAGCGATCCGGCGGCGCTGGTTTCGCTGGAGACCCTCAGCATCGAGGGGCAATTGGTTTCCAGTCGCAGAATTGGCGACGTGCTCTACTTGGTTACCCGATACACACCGTACCTGGCGGGTTACGAAACTTATGCCTACAGCGATGAGTCCCGACAAAATAACGCTGAGCTATTGACTGGCAGTACCCTCGATGACCTGCTGCCCAAGGTCACCGATTCCCAGCAGCAGGTAAGCAATCTGATCGACAGCAGCGATTGTTACCTGCCCACCAGGTCGCTGGATGTGAACAGCGATCCTTCCATCATTACCGTTACCGCGATTCCACTGGCTGCACCAGGTGAGCAGCAAAGCACCTGTTTTCTGGGCGATTCGGAAACCCTGTACATGACCGCCGAGTCCCTCTACCTGGCGACCACCCAGTATAACTATCAGACATTCAGCACCGCGGCATTGGTGTACGACCCTCAGCACACTACCGCGATTCACAAGTTTGCCCTGCAGGGCGGGGGCATCGAATATCGCGGATCGGGGCAGGTGAGGGGGCATCCCGGCTGGGCCGAGGACAAGAAATCGTTTCGCATGGGGGAAAATGGTGACTATCTCAACATCGTGACATCGGTAGGTGACACCTGGGGTCAGACCTCCAGTACCCGGCTTACGGTGTTGAAGGAAGCTTCTCAGGGCAATGCATTGCAGGTGGTCAGTGTAATCGACGGCATCGGCAAGCCAGGTGAACGTCTGTACGCCGCTCGTTTCCTCGGCAACCGGGCTTACCTGGTGACCTTCCGTTTGACCGATCCACTGTATGTAGTCGATCTGAGCGATCAGGAAAACCCGGTCATCGCCGGCTCCCTGGAAATTGAAGGCTACTCCGATTACCTGCACCCCATCAGCGAGTCCTTATTGCTGGGTATCGGCAAGGACGCCATCTTCGATGATACTTCGTCGGATTTCGGTGGCGGTCGCGGGGCCTGGTACCAGGGCTTGAAACTATCCCTGTTCGATGTGAGCGATCCCGCTAATCCCAGCGAGGTGGCGGCCCTGGTACTGGGTAAACGGGGCACCGAATCCGCGGTGTTGAGCGACCATCATGCCCTGTCGTTCCTGCCGGCCAGCGGCACAGAACCGGCACGCCTGGCAATTCCTGTCGATCTTAATGACACCATACCGAGTTCGACATCCTTTAATCCCGCACTCCCCAATGCCTACTACGACTATACTCATAGCGGCTTGTACAGTTTTGAGATCGATGCCGAAGGGATCACCCAGGCTGGCATTATTTTTGGAACCCAGCTCGGGTCGAATTTATTCTACGGAGAGTATACCGACCGATCCATATTGTTGAATGACGCGGTATTCTATATCCATCAGGGTGAGGTGTTGTCATCGAACTGGGGAGAACAATAAAACCGGGGGCAGTACGGGTCGCCGTCAAGTCTGATCTCCGTAACTTTAGTTCGCAGCATAAATATAAAACCAGCAATACTACCCGCAAAGTCCCTATGGTAGGATTTGACACCATGAGAGCACTAACGCGAATAGCAAGCCTCGCTGTAACCCTGGCGATATCCTTGTCCGGGTTCTCAAGCTGGGCCGCAGAGGCCAGGGTGGCGATCGACGTCGCCTCGCTGGGACCGCAGATCGGTGAGCGGGTACCCGATTTTGCCCTGCCAGACCAAGCTGGCCGAATTCAGACCCTCGATTCGATCCGTGGCCCGAACGGTACCATGCTGCTGTTTCACCGTTCGGCGGATTGGTGACCCTACTGTAAAGCGCAACTCGTGGAGTTGCAGGGCCGCATGGAAGAACTTAAGAACTCTGGTATTGGTATCGCAGCGATTAGCTACGACTCACCCGCCGTACTCGCCGACTTCGCCGAGAGGCGCGGAATTACATATCCGTTGCTGGCGGACGTAGGCTCGTCGGTGGTCACGGAATTCGGTATTCTCAATACCGTGGCGGCAGAAGGCATGGGTCCCAACCAGGATGATCCCGGCGTTATTGCCGATGTCGCGAAGTATGTGTCCGTCTTTGGCTCCACTCAAGCAATTGTAGGCACCCCCTTTCCCGGCACTTTCATGCTCGACGCCCAGGGTCACGTCAGCTCGCGTTTCTTCGAGGAGTTCTACCGAGAACGCAATACCACGTCGAACGTGATGTTGAAACTGGGCATCGGTCTGTCTCCCATAGCCGCGATTACGGGAGAGACCACGCAGTTAAAGTTCACCGCCTACCCCAGCAATACCACGGTGTTCGTCGGTACCCGTTTTTCCATCGCAGTCGACGTAGAACCGGGTCCGGACATGCATGTATACGCGCCGGGCGCCGAGTCCTTTGGCTACCGCGTCATCGGACTCAATCTGACTCCCTCCAGCCATCTCCGTTTCGAGCCAGTTGAATTTCCAGAGTCGGAGATCTATCACTTCGAGCCGCTCGACGAATACGTGCCCGTGTATCTACGTCCGTTTACGTTGTTGCAGGAAGTCGTGGTTGAGGCCTCTGTCGCGGCAGCATCTGCTCTGGAAGACATTGACACACTGACCCTGACGGGTAGCTTTGACTACCAGGCCTGCGATGACGAATTCTGCTTTAATCCGGTCTCGGTGCCGCTGACCTTCACCCTCGATTTAGAAGCCCATGATAATCAGTGATATGGGGTCAGGTCATGCAAATTGACACAATCATCGAATTCATCCCTTGCTAAACATCCCACGCCGCAGGAAACTAGTAAGCCCCGTCGTGGCTATTGAAGGAATCATCATGAATCAATATCGAGTCTTAAAACCACTTTTCGTACTGCTCCTCCTGGCCTGGGGCCACGCCAGCGTGCAAGCACAAACGCAGCAGGCAAGCCAGATCAGCATCGGCAATGGCGAGAACAACTGGATTACGGTAGAAGGTGTTATCCGGGATCAATCAACGCTGACGTTTTCAGAAGTGCAGATTGCTGGCAATGGCTGGTTGGTGATACATCCCTTCGAAGACGGAGCCCCCAACGGGGATAAATATGTCGCCTCAACCTACCTCGAAGACGGCAAAAATCTCAACGTGAGCATCAATGTCCACAAAGGACTCGTCACCGGTGAGACGTTTATCGTGATGCTGCACCGGGATGTAAACGAGAACAAGGTACTGGACTTCGTTTTTATCGACGATCAAAACGTGATGGATACCGCCGTGTTCGAAGGCAGCACAATGATCGGTCATGCCATCGCCGCACCCTAGTCAATAAATTAGGCAAGCCAGGCTTGAGCAGTTCACGACTAACGGGCTGAGTAATGCTGCCTGCTGCAAGCTGAAGAGTTTGTGTTCGTGTCGTTGAACAAAACTACTTGAAATAACCCCGTCTCCTCCCTCATGTCCAACAACGCTTCTCACGACTACGATGTCATCATTCTGGGTGCAGGTGCCGCCGGTTTGCTGTGTGCAATTACCGCCGCTAACCGTGGTCGGCGCGTGTTGGTGCTGGAGAGAGCGAACAAAATTGGTAAGAAAATATTGATGTCGGGAGGCGGGCGCTGCAATTTCACCAACCGCTTTGTGGAGGTCGAGCACTTTATTTCCAACAACCCGCATTTCTGTAAATCGGCGTTGAGTGCTTATACCCCGTGGGATTTCATTGCCCTGGTTGAGAAGCATGGTATCGAGTATGAAGAACGCCGGCACAGTCAATTATTTTGCCAGCATTCGGCTAAAGACATCCTCACCATGCTGGTTGATGAATGTGAGCTATCCGGCGTAGAGATACGCACCCACTGTGATATCAATCGTGTCGAGGTTCTGGAACGAAATTCGAAGAAGCCACACTATCGCGTTGAAGTGGAGCAGAGCCAGGTCACAACCAGGAAATTATCAGGACTGAATTGTCAGTCACTCGTGGTTGCCAGCGGCGCGCTGTCGGTACCATCTTTAGGTGGCAGCGGTCTTGGTTACAAGATCGCCAGGCAGTTTTCTCTGCCGCTTACCGAGAGGCGAGCCGGACTGGTGCCGTTTATGTTTACTGATTCCATCAAGCCCCTGTGCGGGCGTCTGTCCGGGTTGTCCCTGGAAGTTGAAGTCAGATGCAATGCACAGGTTTTTACCGAACAGTTGCTATTTACTCATCGCGGCATCAGTGGTCCGGTCATACTGCAAATTTCCAATTACTGGCGTGCCGGCGATGAAATCAGAATCAATCTTTTGCCCGCAACCGATGTCGGCGAGTGGCTATTACAGATCAAGCGGGAAAAAGTAAAAACCCGGCTAAAAACCTTACTGCGACAGAAGCTCGCTAAATCGCTGGTAAATGAACTAGAGGCGCTATGGTGGCCACGGTTTGCCCCCACACCAATAGTTGAACTTTCTGCCACCCAGTTGCGAGTCATAGGACGGCAAATTAATGCCTGGCACCTGAAGCCATCGGCTACGGAAGGCTATCGTACCGCCGAAGTAACGCTGGGTGGTGTCGATACTGACGCCATCAGTTCCAAGACCATGGAGGTAAAAGCACAGGCGGGGCTCTATTTTGTGGGTGAAGTGCTGGATGTTAGCGGTCATCTGGGTGGCTTTAATTTTCAGTGGGCATGGTCCTCCGGCTATGTGGCGGGGCAGGCTGTGTAGAGGCTGAGCCATGAGAGGGACCCGAAGTCCTTGAAAGGCCGAGGACCACGGCAGGCTTATCCGGACCGGCCCCAGAGCTGATTCAGAGTGAGAACAAACGGGTGCCTGCGGAGACTAACAACTCCGTCGCTGAAAATAGTAACTTTGTCCTCTTTTTAGCACCTTGTGCCTGCAAAAGTGCTACATTTGGAGCCGATCCGAGAAACTTCCAGAGCCGGCACCCGCAGTAAGGCGCAGCGATGCAGAGCCAGGCCTGGAACACCAATCTCAAAACAGGGGATGGAACTATGAAAGATTCTAATAAGATGCTGTTGACGGGGCTGCTAGCTTTGCTTGCTCTTCCGGCGATCTCATTCGGCGAGACCGGAGAAATTACATTCCACAAAGACATCGTGCCCATCTTGCAGCGTAGCTGCCAGAACTGCCACCGGATTGGCGGCGGCGGTCCGATGCCTCTGGTAACTTACGATGAAGTGGCGCCTTTCGCCGGCTTGATTGAATTTAAGACCGGTATACGTGACCGGGCCGGTGCCATGCCACCGTGGTATGTCGAGAAGAACATCGGCATACAGCGCTTTAAGAATGACACCTCCCTCAATGATGAAGAAATTGCTGCCATATCTACCTGGGCGAGAAGCGGAACACCGGAAGGAGACCCTGCGGATGCACCGGAGCCGCTGGTTTTCGACGACAGCATAAAATGGAAAGCCGGCACTCCGGATCTAGTCGTCAAACTGGGTGAGCTTACCAAGCTGGCTGGAACTGCCGACTGGTGGGGCGAGATTGAGCCGGTGCCAACCGGGATGACCGAAGACCGCTATGTAAAATCGGTGGAGGTCATCGAGGTAAACGACATCGACATGACACAACTCTCTGGCACCGTCGGCGGTCGTTATATCTTCCACCATATGCTCTGGTTTACGGCACAAATGGACAGCGAAGGAAACGTTCAGCGTGGCTTCAATCCACCATGGCCGGTACATGAAGTCGGGCGTAATGCGGATATTTTTGATGATAAAACGGGGCGTCTTTTACAGGCAGGATCTGCGATTATTTCTGACTCGATTCATTTGCACTCCAACGGCAGAGATACTACCGCCCACCTGGAGATTGGTTTCATCTTCCAAGACCGGGACTTCGAGCCCAAGTATAGAGATTCGATCTTTTTTACCGGCAATGGTGTCGATATAAGCGTGGTTCCGAATCAGACAGATCAGGAACTGCATGCCTATAGTATTCTCCCAGCCCATACCAAGATTGTCTCTTTCGAACCCCATTTGCATGCCCCTGGCACTCGTATGTGTCTGGAAGCGATCTGGGGTCATCAGGTCGAAACGCTGTCCTGTGTAGGCTACGACCATAACTGGGTGCGTACCTATCAATTTGAGGATTCCGCGGCACCACTTTTACCCGAAGGCACCATTCTTCATATCACTGGTTATATGAATAACACGGACACCAATATAAATATCCCGGACCCGCGCAACTGGCAGGGATCCGGTAACCGATCTACGCAGAACATGTTTCTAGATCTCGGTATCCGGGTGACCATGAATGAGGAGCAATTCCTGGAAGCCATGGCGGAGAGGCGTGAGGTACTCAATATGGGACCGAATGACCATGTCATTGGCTGCCCTCTGTGCGGTGCAACTTTGGTATCACCGATCGAAGCAGAAGATTAAATGGAGACAGACCACGTTTTCCGTTTATACAATTGAGGATATTAGAGAAAATGAAACTACTAGCCAATGAATTGAGCATGGGTATGAAATTTCTACTGCTCGGCCTGTTGTTCCTGGTTACAATCCCTCTGCTGCAGGCAGAAACATTTATGCAAAGCAGACCTGTCTGGCCTGCCTTCGAGGGTTGGCGCCCCAATCCTGATGGAACCTTCAATCTTATGTTCGGTTACATGAACGAAAATTGGGAACAACAGCCCTTCGTGGAAATTGGAGATAGTAATTTTTTCTCACCGGGTGAACCGGACCAGGGTCAGCCGACCAATTTTTTCCCGCGCCGCAATCGCTTCACTTTCGAAGTATCGGTGCCCGCCGATTGGGGTGATAGGGAATTGGTGTGGACGCTGAATGTTAATGGTGTAGAAGCCAAGGCTTATGGGACGCTGAAACCGGATTACCTGGTGGATAATATGGTAATTGCGTCTGAAACCGGTTCTTTGGGTATTGGGGTCAGTAGTCCTGAATCCAGAGCCAATATCCCTCCGGTACTCACAATTCAGGGCGATGAAGTTCGCACGGCCGAGGTTGGTGAAGCGATTACACTGGTGGTTCAGCTTGAGGATGATGGGCTGCCAAGGTCCAGAAGCAGTTCTACCAGGAGTGAAAGCGATCTGCTGCGCGTTCTGTTTCGCGCTCCCCAAAAACCTACGGTAAACAAAATAAATGCACTGTACATGAGCTGGAATGTCTATCGTGGGGAAGGCGAAGTGACTTTCGATCCGCCGCAAACCAAGGTATGGGAAGACACTCGTGTGTCGGCCAACTCCCCCTGGGGTTCCCTGTGGTTGCCGCCAGAAATTCCGGACGATGGCATGGTTGAAGTAACTGCAACATTCCATGAACCCGGTACCTATGTGTTATGGGTACGCGCCGATGACGGTGGGCTCTATGACGATGGCTACATTACGGTGAACGTAACCGAGTAGAAATGGGGCCAGAGTCTGAGATGTTTCGGCACCGACAAGCTGACCTGCCAAGATAATTAAGCATATGAAAAAACTCATGAAGCGGGCTGGTTTAAGCATGCTGCTGTTGTTGCTGGTCGCACTGGTGTCCCTGCGAACCTTCGGTTTTGAGCCGCAAGATCGGCGTCCTGGGCTGTGGTTGGTGGGGGATCTGGTGACGGAGCCGGTCTCGGACTGGACCTTTACCGATCAGTTTGGGGAAATATTTGTACAGACCAATACCCGCTATGGCATTCCACATTCCATCACTACTTACTGTGTGGAGTACAACGGCAATTTTTACCTGTTCTCCGCCTACTACACCGGTGGCGTCTTTCCCGACACCAGAGGCTGGAACAGGAATGTGATGCGGGATCCCCGGGTGCGACTGAAAATGGGCGGCCGACTCTATGACCAAACTGTAAAATATGTCACCGATGAGGCCACGACGGCACCTGTCATAGAGAAGTTTGAGAGCAAGTACCCGGAATGGGAAAGCCCGGGTAACGAGAATGTGCATATTTTCCTGGTGCAATAAGAGTTGGCAGCGGGAATTACGCGCAAGTGACAGAACAAATAACCCTGTCCCTAATTGTCTGAATAAGCTACCTTTTAGCAAGCTCACATAATCCTCACTCGGATCACCTTATGAAAAAAGCTAACTCGCTGATTCTTCCATGCCTCGCCCTGGTGCTTACCTGGTCTTTCTCTGTCATCAGTTTTGCCGCCGATGACTATGTGGCGCCTCGCACCCAGTGGGGACAGCCGGATCTACAGGGAGTCTGGAATTTTTCTTCCAACATACCGATGCAGCGCCCGTCGCGGTTTGGCGATCGCCAATTTCTCACGGCAGACGAGATAGCCGAGGCCCAGGCTCGTCGGGCCGAAGCCGATGCTAACTCCGATGGCGCCCTGCCGATCGAGGGAGTCGATGGTTCCTACAATGATTTCTGGATCGAGAACGCCGGCATTGGCAGCAACGCCCGGACTTCACATATCATCTATCCTGCCGACGGCCGCCTGCCGGAGTTGGCGGAAGGTGCAATAAGACAGAGAGGCGTCTACGGCGGTGCCACCACCGGTGACTCGCGCCCCGTGCGTCTATCAGCCGGCGGTATTGGCACAGACGGCCCGGAAGACCGGGGTCTTTCCGAGCGCTGCCTGGTTGGCTTCAACGCGGGCCCACCGTTTTTTCCGAGTCTATACAATAACAATGTGCAGATTTTTCAGAGTAAAGATCATGCGGTGTTCCTCACCGAAATGATCCATGATGCTCGCATCGTTCAGATATTCGAATCCGCCGCTGATCAGACGGCACTGGACGCCGATGTGAGGCTGTGGTCAGGTGATTCCCGTGGCCATTGGGATGGTGACACCCTGGTAGTAGTAACACGTAATTTCAATGACCTCACTGCGAGCTTCGGTACCGCCGGCACCTCCGAAGACAAAGTACTCACGGAGCGATTTACCCGTGTAGGTCCCTATACCGTCGATTATGAATTCACCATCGATGATCCCTCGACCTTCACCGATAAGTTCACCGCCATCGTCTCCATGACCAAGGTGGCGGGCCAGCTTTACGAGTACGCCTGCCATGAGGGCAACTATGGCATGGTGAACATCCTGCGTGGTGCCCGGGTTCAGGAAGCGCTAGCCGACGCGCAATAGGCCTCGCTTGTGATCGCTCAGACAATGGTTTACAAGTAGATCACTGCTTGTTTAGCGTTACTTAGAGATGCTCCTCGGGCCATGAAATGAGCGCTACCGATATGAAATTAGACTTCTCCTCAATTAGACGTAGTCTGAGCTCAGTTTCCCTCAATGCCATTGTCTTGATTGCCTGCATCTATCATGTCACCGCCATCGCCCAGTTGGGCGCCACCGATGGTGAGTGGCATAGTTATGGCGGCGACGCCGGCAACACCAAGTATTCGCCGCTGGCTCAGATCAACGCCGATAACGTACAACGCCTGCAGATAGCCTGGACCTGGACCTCGGTAGACGAAGACATCAGGGCGAAGAACGAGATAATCAGGCAACGGGGCTCGTTTCGAAGCTATGCCTATGAGGTGACTCCATTGATGGTTAATGGAGTGTTGTACACGACGACTTCTCTCGGCCAGATCGCGGCCATCGATCCGGCCTCCGGCGAAACCTTGTGGAGCTTTGACCCGGTGTTGTATGTGGACGGCAGACCGGCGGTTCACGGTTTCATGACCCGGGGTTTGGCCTACTGGAGCGACGGCGAAGAAGAACGCTTGTTCTACGCCTCAGGCCGAACCTTCCTGCTCTCCATCGACCCGAAGACCGGCCGGCCGGATCCGGAATTTGGCAGCGCCGGCAGGGTTGATCTGAAAAAAGGACTCGGCCGCACCATCGATCCCAGCCTTTATGCGGTGAGTTCACCACCGATAGTGGTTGGCGATGTGGTAGTGGTAGGCTCCGCCATGACCGAAGGCACTGACTTCCGGGAAGCGCCACCGGGACATGTGCGCGGGTTTAATGTGCGCACCGGCGCGATGCAGTGGATATTCCACACCATCCCCCAACCCGGCGAGTACGGTGCCGACACCTGGCCGGATGATGCCTGGGGAGTTACCGGCGGCGCCAATGTCTGGACCCTGATGAGCGCCGATGAGGAACTCGGTTATGTTTACCTGCCGGTGGGTACGCCGGTCCCGGACTACTACGGCGGTCATCGCCTGGGAGACAATCTGTTCGCCAATTCACTGGTGGCTCTCGATGCCCGCACCGGGGAACGGGTCTGGCATTTTCAATTTGTGCACCATTCGGTATGGGATTACGATCCGCCCGCCGCTCCCAATCTCATCGACATCGTTGTCGATGGCCGTCCGATCAAGGCCGTCGCCCAAATCACCAAGCAGGGCTTTACCTTCGTCTTCGATCGCGCCACCGGCGAGCCAGTCTGGCCGATTGAAGAGCGCCCGGTGCCACAGTCAATCGTGATCGGTGAGCAGACCGCAGCCACTCAGCCCTATCCAACCAAGCCGCCGCTATTTCTGACTAACGGGACGACGGAGGATGCTGTTATCGATTTTACGCCGGCATTAAGGGCCCAAGGTCTGGAAATCTTTCGTCAGTATCAGGCCGGACCGTTGTATACGCCGCCGACACCGGGTGACAATATTATTCGACCCGGCTGGAGTGGTGGCGCGAACTGGTGGGGTGCCGCCTTCGACCCGGACAGCGGGCATCTGTTCGTCCCGAGCTGGGCGCATTTTTCCCTGGTGCATATTAATCCTCCGCAAGATCCAGCATCGGATCTGATGATTCGACCGCGGGTGCGCAATCTCAGTGGCCCCGATGGTCTGCCCCTGTTCAAGCCGCCCTACTCGCAACTCGTCGCCTTCGACATGAATGCGGGTGAGAAGCTCTGGGGCGTACCGGTAGGCGAAGGGCCGAGAGATCACGAGGCCCTGCAAGGACTGGAGCTGCCTCCACTGGGCAACTTTGAAAAACTCGGCGGTCCGCTGCTCACCAAGACCCTGTTGTTCATCGGACAGGGTTTCGAGACCAACCGACTCGGCGTGTATGACAAGCTAAGCGGCGAGGAACTGTGGTGGATGCAGTTGCCGGCTCGATTTCACGCTGCGCCTATCACGTATATGGCCGGCGGCAAACAGTATATCGTGCTGGCGCTGGGGGGCGGCGTGAGCGGGGCCGCGGAGCGTCTCATGGCGCTAACACTACCCTGATGTTTGCCGCCACCTGTGGCGATGCCGTACAGGACGCATTCAAGTTTGAATTTAAAACAAATCAAGGATAAGGACAGAAACGACAGGCTCGCCCACAAGCGCGACGAATTTCACCTGCCCAGTGGGCGCATCTATCTCAATGGCAATTCCCTGGGGCCCTTGCCTCTGAGAGCAAAACAGCGCGCCCGGGAACTCGTCGAGCAGCAGTGGGGCGAGGATCTCGTTGCCAGCTGGAATACCCATGGCTGGATCGAGCTGCCGTTTACCGCCGGCGAGAAAATTGCTGCCTTGATTGGCGCCGGTCCGCAGCAGGTGCTGTGTTGTGATTCCATCTCCATCAATCTGTTCAAGTTGCTCGCGGCTTGTCTGCAATTGCAAAGCGGTCGCCGCGTAGTGCTTTCCCAGCAGGATAATTTCCCCACTGACCTCTATGCCGCCCATGGCTTACAGCAACTGCTTGGAGAAAATCGCTGTGAATTGAAAGCAGTTGGCGCAGATCAATTGCGGCAGAGCCTCACGGAAGAGGTGGCGGTGCTGTTCCTCAGCCATGTAAATTTCCGCAGCGGCGAGCTGCACGATATACAGGCATTAACGCGACAGGCCCAGGAGCAGGGGATACTGGTGGTGTGGGACCTGGCCCACAGCGCCGGTGTGTTGCCGCTCGAGTTGGACGCCTGGGGCGTGGACTTCGCCGTCGGCTGCGGTTACAAGTTTCTCAATGGCGGGCCCGGTGCCCCAGCCTTTATCTACGCCAACCGCAAACACCACAACAATTTTGAACAACCCTTGCGGGGATGGATGGGACATGCCTCACCATTCGATTTCGACCCGGGCTGGAAAGCCGCCAGCGGCATTGCCCAGTTTCTCACCGGTACGCCAAGCATATTATCGTTGGCAACACTGGATGCCGCGCTGGACATATTCGATGACATCGCACTCGGCGATGTCCGACGAAAATCCATCGAGCTCGGCAGTTTATTTTTGGCATTAGTCGAAAGCCACGCCGAGTTGAAAGACCTGGTGCTGGAATCACCCAGGGATGCTGTCCAGCGTGGCAGCCAGCTGGCTTTTTCACATCCCCAGGCCTATGCTATCTGTCGCGCCCTGAATGCCGAAGCCGTCATCGCCGATTTTCGCAGCCCTGACTTGTTACGTGTTGGCTTTTCACCGCTGATTCTTACTTTCGAGGATATCTGGCGCAGCGTGGAAATTTTGGCCAAGGTGGTGGGGGAGGAAAGCTACAAGGCGACTGAATTCAATCAGCGCCTGAAGGTTACCTGAAGCAAATGTTATACCCAGGGCAGCTCTGAATGCTTCAGGGCTCGCTGAGATAAGAGGTACCCTGGCCATCGCCTATAGTATTAATAACATGAAGCAACTAGTTCTAGGGTTCGCGCTCGCATTGGCAGGAATCATCACCCTCGCTAACGCCGCGGACGGACCTGTACTGAATCTACCCTTGACCGAGCTGGCACCAAACCAGGAGATGCTGGTGTTGGAAATAGACCTCGCCCCGGGGCAGGAATCCATGCCCCATCGTCATAATGCCCATGTCTTTGTTTACGTGCTGGAGGGTACGGTAAACATGCAAGTCGCGGGTGGCGAACTGATGACATTGTCACCCGGGGAAATGTTCTACGAGAATCCTGGTGATATCCACAGCGTTTCCCAGAACGCCAGCGCTACCGAACCGGCGAAAATTCTGGTGCATATGATCAGGACTATTGGGACGGCAGTCAGTATTCCTGAGACTCCTTAGGTAAGTAAGGTCTGTAGGGATGCGTAGTTTTAACGTCGTGGCTCGATAATTTCCTGACCACTGCATCAGCAATTCTCGGAGTCTTCCAGGCTTGAGAGTTTTATTTGATAGTGACGTTTTTCTTGCGCAGAACCACTAAGGCTTGCCGCTCGTTGTAAGGATTTTTTCATTGCTGCCGTGTTCCCCAGGAGTTCATGCGATTTCGCCCGTGCTGCATGGAATGGGCCGTAGGACGATATTTCAGATTCCAGATTATCCAGAATTCCAGTCGCCTTGCTCAGCTCTCCAGCGAACATGAGGGCGACTGAATAATTCAGCGCAATGACCGGGTCGGTTCGCACCCGTAACAGGAGTTGGTAAAGGCCAACAATCTGCTGCCAATCAGTTTCTGCGGCTGTCGCTGCCTGTGAATGTAAACCGGCGATTGCTGCCTGTATCTGATAGAAGCCTGATTGGTGAAGCCTCAGCGCTTTTTGTAAGAGCACGTCTGCTTCCCGAATTTGGGATTTTTTCCACAGCGCTCGATCTTGTTTGTCGAGTGTGACCAACTCTTGATTGCCATCAACTCTCGCAGTGGCTCTGGCATCATGAAACAGCATCAGCGCAAGTAAGCCGAAGTTCTCGGGGGTGGGATAGGATCGACAGAGAGATCGAGCTAGAGTAATTGCCTGACGACACAGTTCATGGTTAATCAGCTCGCCACTGGATCCGTAGTAACGTTCATTAAAGATCAGATAGAGTACGAACTGAACCGGCGTCAGCCTGTTCTCCAGCATGGAATCTAGAGGCAATTGAAAACTGATCCCAGCTCTAGTGATTTTCGTCTTCGCTCGACTAATGCGTTTTTCCAGGGTCTTGCCTGGCACCATCAGCGCGCTGGCAATCTCTTCCAGGCTAAATCCCATGACCATCTTGAGAGTCAGGGCCAACTGATTCTCGATGGCGATGGCTGGATGGCAGCACATGAAAATAAGCCGTAATACATCATCATCCGGGCCCCCGCTTTCGATCATAAGACCTGGCACCGAGGTCTCGACTTCGTCGCCCGCAAGCGGCTGCAGCCGGGAATCCTTCCGATAGCGATCACGAAAACTATTCATGCCAGTGCATATCAACCACGCCTTGATGTTCTTCGGCACACCGTTCCTGGGCCAGGTTTCGAGCGCGCGTAGAATCGCATCCTGCATGGCATCTTCTGCCTGGTGCACCGTCCGCAACTGGCGCACCAGCGCGGCTTGGCCGCACTGTGATTCGCCTGTATCCTCTCATGCAAGAACTGCCGATCGGAAATTTCGTTGCGTTGATTAGTGAGGATCGATTTCATCGAACTACGCTAGCTACGACTGATCGAATACCATGATCGGCCGGACTTCGATCGAACCCCATTGTGCCGACGGGATTTGACTGCCTAGTTCAATGGCTTCGTCTAGGTCTACGCATTCGAGAAGATAGTAACCGCCCAATTGTTCCTTGGTTTCGGCGAAGGGGCCGTCAGTCGTCACCATCTTGCCCTCCCGGATACGCACGGTGGTGGCGCTCTCGGTGGGCATCAGTGCGTCACCGGCTACCAGCTTTCCAGATTCCCGCATTCTTTCGGTAAAGGCGAAATAGTCAGTCATGATGGCCTACTGCTCAGTTTTAGAGCGCGAAGGTAGATTGGTTTCATCTTCATAAATCAGACAGAGATATTGCATGATATTGATTCCTGTTTTATCAGTTAGTTTGAAAGCCCGTTATCTCCAGTCACTGTCCCCTAAGTTCCAGGCGACTGTGAGATAACGTATTTTGACCTCGGCCCGAGACTAAGGTCATACCTCATAGACGATTTGGGAGCCCCCAAACCGACAATAGCTAAGTAAAATATAGGGAGAGAGGGTCAAATAGTGCGAGTAGAGTAAGCAGATTGCCAAGGATGGCCCAGCTTTTCTAGTAGATAAAGCTGTCCCTCAAAATTCCACTTAATATAGCTCAGATAAGCAGAATATCAAATATGGGTGGGTGTTCTGCTTACTGTTTCCGAGTTTCAATCTTCTCGGTTTGCACATTTTTCATTACTTTTTAGTTCATTCCATAGCTCTACTACTCCATTCTTGTAGGCCGTCACGTCTTTTAGATGCAAATCCCTTTCTTCTCCGACGTAGTCAAAAAATGGCAGTCCGTCACCTAGAATAACAGGCATGATTGACAGTATTATTTCGTCCACCAGATTCAAACGAATGAATTCTTTTGTAAGCATCGCGCCTCCGACAAGCCAAATAATTTTGTAGTTTGGTTTTAGTCGGTCGTTTACAAATTTGCTAAGGTCGCCTGAGTGAAACTCGACGGATTCTCTTTCAGATCGAAGTTCTCTATGGGTCAGTACAAATGTTGGCTTGTCTCCATAGGCCCATCCAAAGTTCTGCGAAAGTTCCAGTGCATGTCCATAGGTCTGGAAGCCCATTACATAACAGCTCATGAGGTT
>ERZ813253.366-NODE-366-length-16525-cov-40.693987_pt1 | contig 16525 bp, 17 predicted proteins | sample MGYA00520893_ERZ813253 | MGnify/ENA primary metagenome ERZ813253 (study PRJEB31669, sample SAMD00080414) | marine metagenome | biome: oceanic hadal pelagic zone biome; feature: marine hadalpelagic zone; material: sea water | place: Pacific Ocean:Izu-Bonin Trench...
TGGAGCGGCGCTTTGCCTTTTACAATTCTATACGGAAAAACCAGCGGAGAAGTTGTAGATTTCTGGGAAGGCGAGCAGCCTGAAAAACGATTTAGAAAAGCAATTATTAACGCAATTAATTCATAGGTATGTAAATGAAAAAATTTATCAGTATAATTTTAATAGGATGTTTGACCATACTATCCGCAAAGGAACTGGACCTTGGGTCAATATTGCCATTGGGGGATATCAAAATGGCAGATATCAGCGGCAAGGACATATCCTTGAACGATGCAAAAGGAAAGAATGGTCTATTGGTCATTTTTTCCTGCAATACCTGTCCTTGGGTCATTGCCTGGGAAGACCGCTATGTTGAACTGGCTGAAACGTACAAAGACAAGGGTGTGGGTATAGTTGCGATTAATTCCAACGAAAAACAATTTGAAACTGTTGACAGCATGGAAGAGATGCAGGCGCACGCCAAAGAGCAGGGATATAATTTTTATTATACCATGGATAATGGTTCAAAATTAGCAAGCGAATTTGGAGCTACTAGAACACCCCATATCTATCTTTTTGACAAAAAAGACAAGCTTGTCTACCGGGGCGCCATCGATGACAATGCCCGCAAACCGGATCAAGTTGAAAACACATATTTAGCGGATGCTATCGATAATATGCTGACTGGAAGCGCCATTGACCCGGCAGCCACCAAAGCGCTGGGTTGTGCTATAAAATTCGCCAAATAGCCCCTAAATGAAATTCGAGACATTTGTACTGGAGAGAGAACAGTCTCTCTGGGAAAATGAGGTGCATTATAACCTTTCGGAGAGGGGTGTGCACCCCGGAACTATAAATGATCTTTTTTTTCAGGATGATATCAATGAGATCCTCAATACAGAATTGACCTACAGCCCCACCCAAGGTTCGCCAGAATTGCATAGATTTAAGGCAAATAGAAATCCTTGATAATTACTTTCTAAATCGGCGAATGAGAATACCCCTGTGGATATTTTCCCCAATATATATATTTCACCATAAATACCCATTGCAATTGCCATTTGCATAGCTGCTTCTTTTGATTCTACAAACTCCAATGCTAATCGATAGATTTCATTAGGTGGGTATTTATCTAATTGAGTTGAACTTTTTAATTATTTTTCCAGTGGCGTATTCAAGCCAATACCAAAATGTTTTAATATTCGTCCTGCCGCTTTTTCGCACGAACAGTCATTGTGATTTTTGTTAATTTCATCCAACGCTGCTTGAATTTCTGTATTGAATAATTTATTTAAATAATGAGACTCGTCATTGGGCAACATTAACTGAATCATAATTCAGCTGTTAATTCCTTATATCTAAAACAACTAATTACATGGTCATTTACCATACCTGTTGCTTGCATGAAGGCATAGCAGATGGTGGTACCGATAAATTTAAAACCTCGCTTTTTTAAGTCTATACTCATGGCATCTGATTCAGGCGTGTTTGCTGGTAGATCCGACATTTTCTTAAATGAATTTTGGATAGTTTTTCCAGCGGTGAATTGCCAAATATATTGATCAAAACTGCCAAACTCTTTTTGGACATCTAAAAACAATTTTGCATTCAAAACAGCGGAATTCACCTTGAGTCTGTTACGGACAATCTTTGGATTTTGGAGAAGAGCTTCTATTTTGGATTCTGAAAAAGTGGAAACTTTATCCACATCAAATTGGTCAAAAGCTTCACGGTATCCGTTTCGTTTCTTTAAAATGGTTTCCCAGCTTAATCCTGCCTGGGCACCTTCCAAAATCAGGAATTCAAACAGGGTTCTGTCCTCATGAACCGGAACGCCCCATTCTTCGTCGTGGTATTGTTGATAAAGGGGGCTAGTACCTCCCCATTCGCAGCGTATCATAAACTTTGGTTTGAATCGTTTGGATATGTCAAATCCCAGGATGAACGAATCGCATCCATGGTTTCCATGATCTGTAGAGATTCTTCCAATGGCATACGGGGACTTTCTAACAAACTCTCTCGTAAACAACGATGAACTTCTTTTACCTGGTAATATAAACCGTTTCCGATGATGGGTTTTTCAAACTCAATCTCTGATTGTCCCTTAATATGTAAGGATGCTTTATGGGGAACTGCAAAAAGATCCGGTAGTTTAATATAACCTTTGGTGCCATAAATATAAGCTTCATTAACGGTGTCTGTTCGCAATGCAAAGGTCAAAACAGCCATTGCACCTTGTTCATATTCTAGCAATGAGGCACCTTGCTCATCAGACCCATAGTCTCCGACAAACCCAAATCCGGAAATGTGTTGAGGTGCTTGTCCAAAAATCATTGATGAAAACCCAATAACATAAATTCCAAGATCCAATAAACTTCCGCCACCTAATTCACGCTTCATAACACGGCTTTCTGGCGTGAATTCTCCCCGAACACATCGATTAGCCTGTACAAGTCGAACCTCTCCAATTTGCCCCGTATTGACCCAATCCAGGACTTGATGGATCACAGGGAAATGTCGAGTAATTAATGCCTCCATGAGAAAAACATTATTCTGACGAGCCACCTGTATCATAGTCCTCGCCTCGCCCGCATGGATAGAAAATGCCTTTTCACACAGGACTGCTTTTCCAGCTTCCATACATAAAATACTGTTTTCCGCATGAAATACATGAGGTGTTGCAATATAAATAACGTCTACATCAGGATCATTTGCCAAGGCTTCGTAAGAAGAATAACAATGAGGTATATTATATTTTTGTCCGAAGGTATCTGCCGTTTCCTGATTTCTGGAACCCACAGCAATCACCTCCGCATCAGGAACATGCTTAATATCTTTCACAAAGCTATTTGCGACATTTCCCGTACTTAATATTCCCCAACGTATTTTTTTCATAATCAAAATTTACCATTCTGATAATCTTCAAATGCTTGCAATATTTCGCCCCGTGTATTCATAACAAATGGACCGCCCCGGGCGATGGGCTCATTCAAAGGTTCCCCAGCAGCAAAATAAATACCTGCTTTCGATTTGTTGGTTTTGAAATGAATATCCCCGGTTTTTTCATAGACGGCCAATTGGCCTTTAGAGTGCGTTAGTGCATCGCCCTCATAAACAAAACTGAAAACATTCCAACCGTCCGTTACGGGGATAGATATTTCGCTCTCCCTATTTAATCTTATATCCAAGATTAAAACAGGTGTATGAGAGAGTCCCGGTCCCAGCGTACCTCGAAAATTTCCTGAAATGATTTTCACAGTTCCAGACTGTTCTTCAATAATAGGAATTTCTTCAACATGGATATCCTGATAGGCTGGTTCAATCATTTTTTTCTCTTTTGGCAAATTAAGCCAAAGTTGGAACCCCCGCACAAGCCCATCGGTTTGGATGGGCATTTCGCTATGGACGACCCCACGACCGGCCGTCATCCATTGTACGGAACCATCGCCCAGCAAACCCTCGTTCCCCACAGAATCCTTGTGTTGCCACTTCCCATTTAACATATACGTTATTGTTTCAAATCCGCGGTGGGGATGGGGAGGGAAACCGGCGATATAATCATCTGGATTGTCGCTCCCGAATTCATCCAACAAAAGGAAGGGGTCCAACATGTTTAATTCAGGGCCGCCAATAAAACGAGTGAGATTTACTCCGGCACCATCTGTTGTTTTCAGACCATCTATAATCTGCTTGATTTGACGTATATCCATTCGTGGAGCCGTTAGTGATTATAAAGTTGTTTTACCCAATTTGCGTCTTCTTCTGATAAACACTCACCAAGCGTTGTTGCAATATTGACCTGATCAACATTTCGTTGTCCTAACAATACACAACTATTTGATGAGTCTGAAATGAGGGTATCAACGATACCTCTCAAAACTGGATTGGGATGATTTGAAAAGCGCTCCTGAAGAAAATGGGCGTTTTCTTTTATTTTATCAATAATACCCTGATTTTTAAACGCTTTTACATTATTTCTAAAATCTCCTTTATCAAAGGTAGCAGGTTCTAAATATTTACCTGTTAGTAATCCGTGCATTAAAGGTGAGAAAAAACAGACACCAATATTATTTTTCTCTACATATTTCTGTAAACCGCTTGATGCGTAGGTATCATCCCACACATTTCTATAAGGTTGCACCACGTCCGGATCAACTTGATTAATATAACGCATAATTTTGGAAAGATTCCAATCAGACAATCCTATAAAACGTGTTTTTCCTTCTTCTTGAAAACGCTTAATAACGTCCAAAGCATCGTCAAAATATTCACCTTGTTTACCAAACCCGCAATGGTGAAGATACATAAGGTCAACACATTCCGTTTTTAAATTCACCAACGAATTCTCCATTTGAATTCTCATGTGTTGAGGATTATACCAATAGTCAAACGAACCTTGGTTCCATCCAATTTTTGTGGCTAGAAAAATATCGTTTCGAGGAATAATTTTCCACATGGATCCAATGATTTGTTCTGAACGACCATCACCATACACATCTGCTGTATCCCAGTGGTTAATCCCCTTATTCCAACATTTTATAAGTGCGGATTTTGAATCATCATCGCGTTGTCCGGCCCAGCCTACGGGAATTTTCCCAGATGTATTTCCACCGCCATAAGACCACGTTCCTAAACTAATAGCCGATACAACAGCTTTGGTTCTACCTAGTGTAATTTGTTTCATTTATCCCCTTTGATTTAAAGGTAAAATTAGCCTGAACAAGCGTAAACTTGGTTTGGAAATATTATGTTAAAAACAATAGATATCGGCCACCAAAACCATCACTTGGATAAAGCACTGTCTATTTTAGAAACAAACGTCAGCACTGCTCTCCATGAAGGAAAAATCAGAGCATTGAAAATTATTCACGGACATGGAGAAGGGACGCTTCGCACTGCTGTGCGCACATGGTGCAATGAACAAGAGGGTCGGTTTAAAGCTGTTATTCCTGGAGAAAAATATGATATGTTTCATCAAGAAAGTGTGGATATGCGTTCTGTATGTGGTTTGCCGAAAGACCCTCATTATGGAACTAAAAACCGTTCTGTAACATATATATGGCTTTGGTAGATTGAACCAATGTGATCGCTTGGCGTAAATTAAATGGCTATAAACCACATTATGACTGAAGATTATACCAAATACGATTATTTATTTAGAAACATTATTCCAAACGCTATTGGCGGAATTCGTATTTATGGAAAAAATGATCCATATCAAAAACCTCAAAAATACAGCGAAGTAACCAATCTGGAAAATAAAATATGGGAAGATCTTTTTGTAAAACTTGAATCGTTGCTTAATCAATATGCATCCCGAGAGTATTTAATTGGATTGCGCACACTACCAATACCGAACGATCGCTTCCCCGAGTTTAAAACTGTTTCGCCATTGATTGAAAACTCCACAGGTTGGGTATTGGTTCCTGTGGCGGGTTTTTTGGAGGAAGAATTATTTTTTGAAATGAATTCAAAGCGTATGTTTCCGGTAACAGATATTATCCGCCAATCACCTCGATTTAAAAAAAAGTATGAAGGAATAAATATTCAAAACGATGAAGGCTATACACCTGAACCAGATATTTTTCATGATGTTCAAGGCCACGCTCCTTTTTTAATGAATATTAATTATGCGAATTTTTTATGTGATATGGGAAAGTTAGGTCTTGAAATAATAAAAGATGAAAAAGGATTGGGGCAGGAGCTGATTGATCATAATTTGAAACGTCTCCAAAACTTTGCATGGTGGACATATGAGTTTGGATTGGTCAAAAATAATGGCGAAACGGACAAATTCAGACGCAAAGCAAACGATATTGATTATGAAATTTATGGGGCAGGAATTATATCGTCTTACGACGAAACAAAGAATATTGAAGCATGCGCCAAAGGTCTTTCAACCCATTCAAAATTTCTTCCCTTTAATATCGAAGAGGTTGTGATGACTTGTTTTGACTACAGTGAAATACAGGATAGATATTATGTTGTTGACTCTATGTCAGAATTATACAAATCCTTTAATGAAAATAAAGACTTATTTTGGTATTTAGGATAGTTACATGATGGTCCCGAACAAAAAACATCTATTGATGGTGTTAACTCTAATAATAGTTGGCTGTGTTCCTACTGTGACCGAATTGGCAGAGTCTGAACCCGAAACCATTATTGCTAATAAAGAAGAGTTGTTAAAGGGAGAAAATATATCGGACGAAATAATTCAGGCGATTGTAAGCGCCCACAATAATTTGGGAACCAAAGCGTTGGCTGATGGCGATTATTCATCAGCAGAATTACAATTTAACAATGTGCTAAAAATTCAAACTAAAAATAAATCAGCCAAATATGGCCTGGCGATGATATCCGGGCATCGTTTTTTCAAGAAAGGAAGTAATTCAGCGCTGTGGAAGGCCTTGGAACAGTATGGTAAAGCTGCATATTATAACCCCGAAAAGAATGAACCTTATTATTGGATGGGTCGAACCTATGAAAAAAAAGATTCAAAAGATTTTGAACTTATTATTGAGTCATATCAAAAATCGTTAGAAGGCAATTTGGATGAAAATCTAACAAAAGACACAGAACAGCGATTAAGCGTAATGTTGAAAAAACAAAAGATATATGAAGATTTTTGGAAATAGAAATATAAACTGAAAGATAAGCAATGAAATTAGATATAGATATAAAACAATTATTAAATGCTGTAGACGTACCGGCGCAATGGGTGGGTCTGCGAGAAGTATACGAAGCACATACACCAAGAATGATACGGGATGGAGTTCCAGTTGCAAACGGCAGAGTATCTACTCATGGAATCATGGTAGAAGTGTTGGTCAATGGTCAGTTTGGTTATTATGGAACACCGGATATGTCGCCGGAAAGCATCGCAAAGGCTGCTAAAAAAGCATATCGGCAGGCGGAAATTGCATCTCACAACGCCCATTATCAATTTGATGAAAGCGCCCGCCCAAGCCACCAAGGAAGCTATCAATCTCCTTTTACTAAAAACCGGAATGATCTTTCTGCGGGGAAATTGAATGAGATTTTATTGGAAGCTTACAACCATCTAAAGGTATCTGATAAAATTGTAAGCGCCTCTTCTTTGTGTCAGGTAATTGAGACAACGTTTCGTTTTGTGAGCTCAAATGGGAGTGATATTCATCAGGATTTTCTAATGCTTGAATTTGACTTAAGCGCCACAGCTGCGGAGGGGCCAAATCAACAGACTCGAACCTTTGGCGGAATGCGCGGTACTTGCCGACAAATGGGGATGGAATACTTTGATAAATATGAGATCCTTGCAAATGCAAATCGAATTGGAGAACAAGCTCTAGAACTATTATCTGCTGATGATTGTCCAACGGGAGAAATGGATGTTGTTATTGCACCAGACCAAATGATGATGCAAATCCACGAAAGCATTGGTCATGCGTTGGAAGTTGATCGAATCCTCGGGGATGAACGGAATTATGCCGGTTGGAGCTTTGTGAAATTAGAAGATTTTGGAAAGCTGCAGTACGGGTCAAAACTTATGAATATTACCTTTGACCCAACATTGGAATCAGAATTTGCATCCTATGCCTTCGATGACGGCGGGTTGAAAGCAACGAAGGAATATTTAATAAAAGAGGGTTTATTGGTTCGTGGATTGGGTGGACAAGAAAGCCAGATTCGTTCAGGGCTTAATGGTGTTGCAAATTTCCGAGCCAGCGGTTGGAATAGAGCGCCCATCGACCGTATGGCTAATATAAATCTCGAACCAGGCAACAGTTCATTTGATGAATTAATATCCCAAGTTGAGTACGGTGTTTATATGGAAAGTAATAAATCCTGGTCCATTGATGACTACAGAAACAAATTCCAGTTTGGTTGTGAATATGGCAAATTGATTGAAAATGGTAAAATGACAAAGACAGTCAAAAATCCGAATTATCGTGGCATTTCCAATCCGTTTTGGCGCAGTCTGAAAGGTGTGGGGAATGCGGATACTTTTGGTATTTATGGAACGCCGAATTGTGGAAAGGGTGAGCCAAACCAGGTCATACGTGTTGGACATGCTTCGCCCGCCTGTCTATTTGAAAACATACAAGTCTTTGGAGGTGTTTAATTATGGAACAAATCTTTAATCAATTGAGTGAAAGTCTTTTTTCTGAATTACAAAACGGGGAAAACCTGATTCTTTCTTTTTCAGGAGAAACCAGTCAATTTATTCGGTTTAATAATGCAGCTGTTCGCCAGACTGGTTTAGTCGACGATACAAACTTAGGTTTAAAATTTATCGCCAACAATAGAACTATCCGCGGCGGGTTTACTGTGTCGGGTAATTTTGATATAGATGTTGCTCGCGGTAAGTCAGAGATTGCACGAATGAGATTGGAGGCCCAGGAAATTCCAGAAGATCCATTTGTTGTTTTTCCAGAGAACACTGGTTCCAGCCATGAAATAAAACCAGCCAAAAGTTTGCCGTTCGAACATGCGGTGGATGCAATTTTGCCAGCCATGTCCGGAGTTGATTTCGTTGGTGTTTGGGCCAATGGACGAATGTTCCGCGGCAATGCAAATAGCCTAGGACAAAAACATTGGTTCGAGACAGAATCATTCAGTTTAGATTATTCTCTGGTTACACCGGAACACCAAATGGTGAAGGGTTCATTTACAGGAAACAATTGGAATCAGGAAGACTATGAATCTTATGTAAAACGATCCCGAGAAAAATTAATTCTTATGGAAAGAAAGCCCATAAAGATTAATACGGGTAATTATCGAACCTGGTTTGAATCAGCGGCTGTAGCCGATTTCTTGGGAATGTTTTCATGGAATGGAATCTCTGAAGCATCGTTGCGCCAAGGTTGTAGTGGTTTTGGCCGTATGCGGCATGATGATATTCGTTTGTCTCCAAAGTTTTCTATTGTTGAAGATTTCTCTTCGGGATTTTGCCCCAAATTCAATTCTAATGGAGAAGTGTCTGCAGAGAAACTATCCTTGATTGAAAACGGAGAGTTGAAAAACACATTAGTGAGCTCCAGATCTGCAAAAGAATATGGTGTGGAGTCCAACTATGCCGAATCCGGTGAATATATGCGTTCTCCTAAAATGTCCACTGGAAGCCTGAATCATGAAAATGTGGTTAGTGAAATTGGAGAGGGATTATATCTTTCAAATATTCATTATTTAAACTGGAGTGATAATGCGGGTGGCCGAATAACTGGATTAACAAGATACGCATGCTTTTGGGTAGAAAACGGAGAAATCATTGCTCCCATTGAAACGATGAGGTTTGATGATTCGTTTTACAACTTCTTTGGAGGAAAGCTGATTGAAGTAGAAGATAAATTTAGTGTAAACCCGGAAGTAGAAACATATGGCGGTCGATCCTTAGGCGCAACAACATGTCCTGGTATCCTTGTAGACTCTTTTGCCTTAACGCTTTGATTAAAGCGTTAAAGCGTTAAAGAATTAAACCGAATCTCTATTGGTAACATTTCATTCAATTGTTCATTTATCACACCCCACACAATCACAATATAGAATTTAGTCCTTATATAATAATATGTAAGTCAGGTTAAAACTAAAACTGATTTCTCCTCGATAAAATACTCTTATATTTCTACTTGACACTTGGTCAGAGTTGTAGGTAAACTCATCTATCCAAGGCAGTAGTTCGTCTTGATTCTTGCATACCCGAGGTAACTTTATGAACATAAAATCGCTGTTTAAATACACACTTATTGTACTTAGTATTTTTGCTTATAGCTCCACCCTCAATGCAAAAGATTACAAAGTTAAAGGTACTGTATTTGATGCAGATGGTGAAAAAGTGGGCGGAACAACCGTTTTATTACTTACATCAGATGGCGTTGAATCCCAACGCGCCGAATCATCCAAAAGCGGATGGATAGGGGCGGTGGGTACGTTCAAATTTAAAAACGTCCTTCCTGGCGACTATGTTTTGGAAGCAAATGCTGGTAAAAAAGGTAAAGCCAGTATCCCCATTACTGTTTCAGATGATGATTTAGAAGATTTAGAATTAGTATTATCTGTAAAAGCAGAAGTCAAAAAAGAAGTCGTATTAAAAGGAGGTGGAGATATTCCTGGTAGCGATGCGGATTATGTAACAACAGAATTAAGTTTTGAACTAAAAAAGCTATCTGCCGAGATCAAGTATCTTAATTCCGAACTGGAAGACTTGAAGGCTTTAAGCAAAATGTGGATAAACCCACTGGCTATTTATTCAAAAGAAATAATACTTCAAAACGGTAGCACAGTATTTGGTAAGATTATTTATCAAGATGAAGAAACACTAAAAATCGAAACTTTATTGGGTTATCTGATTATTGAACGTAAAAATATAGTCAGGGTTATTGATAATGTGGTAACAGAGGAAACACAAGAATATGTACCAGAACAGATTCGCGATAGTTACTCCCCACCGCCCATGCCCAAACTGGCACAACCCAAATATACATCAGCTGATCCATTTAGTCGTTCAGCTGGAAAAAGATATTCTGCGAATTGTGTCCTAGTTGGCAATATCAGTGAGCGCAAGGATAATCAGGGTGCAATTATCTTTACAGGAGAGATTAAAAACATTGGCGGCCGCCGGGCAGATTTTGTGAAAGTTGATTTTGTATTTCGTAAAAACTGGAGCGGTGAGACCAAGACACTCACTACGTTTTTACGCGGAACATACCACACCTTCGACTCCGGCATCACCACAGATGCCACTTTACTCCCGGGGGCGTTTGGAGCGTTTGAATTATTCTTGCCCAATGATTTTGGATCCTTTATCGGATACTCTTATGTCATTGATTGGGAGGAATACGAATAATGACGGTGGTGTCTTTTTACCGCCGTGTTTTATTCGGACTGGGAATAACTTTTTCCCTAACGATTCCAATTAGTGGCCAACAGCACCCATCATCATCTTTATCAGAGATTTACCTTTTAGATCTTGGTGTTGTTATTGAACCGTCTAGTGGGGATGTTGTTTATAATCGCCACATAGAAAGCCCTTCAAAAGAAGTTAATATTAGGGTTAAGCAGGTTAAAAGCGGAACATTGAATACAATAGCAAACCAGGAGCTTTTAACTGCTATTGATAGAATTAATACTCGATTGATGAACTTGGAAACATCTTTCCACAATGAAGTAATGGTGTTAGTATCAGAAAATATTAAACTACAGCAAATACTTACAGATCTCTCTATACCAGCATTAGAGAAACCCGATCTTCCTGAAATCAACATGGCGCTTATTGATCCACAGATACTGGAAAATATTGACATTAAAGAACTGCCAATAGTAAAAAGTATTGTACTGGTTTTGCCGGAACAACCAAAACGATTTGACATGGATTTATATATGGCGGGTATGTATGCATACCAATGCGGAAACCTTGCTACTGCACTGCATTGTTTTGATGACCTTAACTTACAATCAGCGGATCTTGATAAAATTGAAAATGTTCTATATTGGAAAGCGGATGCATATTTACAAATGCATGATTATGAACGCGCTTTAACAGTTTTAAATGAATTATTATCATATAAAAAATCAGATATGGTTGATGATGCATTAGTTAAAAAAGGATTACTCTATAAAGATCAAGGCGATTTGGGTTTAGCTTTGAACTCTTTTAAAAAAGTAGTGGTGGGTCATCCTGAAAGTGAATACTTACGATTAGCAACATTAGAAATAAAGCGAGGGGAGCTGGTGTTGCAGTGAAAAGACGATCATATGTTTATTTATTACCGTTTTTGGTGTTAATGTCAGTATCTTCGGGTGCGTCTCGCGTTGCATACACTCGTCCCGGGTTTATGATGAAAATTCCAACATCCAGCACAACCCAAGCTCCATATTTATTCCGTACAGGTTTTGGTATAGAGCTTCACAGATTTGACCCTTTTAACTCGGCTAAAGGTATCTATTTTGATATGGAGCTAGGAAAGAATTTCACATTGGGTTTTTCATCTGTACAGACAGCAGACAGCACTGCCCCCGCTCTTCTGGGAAAAACGGGATACACGCCGCCCGTAGAATTTGGATTTCATTTGCAGCAGCGCGTCTATACATACAATAATGTTTCGCTTTCATTGGGTTTGCAGGATATTGTGTTTCAAAATGCAGAAACAAGCGGAGGAAGCGGTTTAAGTCTAGACCCAGAACAATTATCGTTTTTTGTTGTGGTAAGCAGTGAAAAAGATTTGGGTAAATATCATTTAAGCACTTTTATGGGTTTTGGGTCGGGTGGATTTGCACCTGCAGATACAATAAAGGCTTTAAGTACGTCTGAAGAAACATCATCTTCTACTCCAGAAGTAACAACGTCTGGAGGCACTAAATCTGGTGTATTTGTGGGCGTAATTATGAATACACCCTATTTGAAAAAATGGGGTGGAATAGATATTGTGGGTGAATTCGACGGGACAGGCATCAATGTGGGACTCCGCATCCCCCTTACCTCGGATTATCGCTTGAACCTAGGGTTCACCCACATAGAAAAACTGCCGGACTGGAAATCCAGATATTGGGAAGGTCATCCCGGTATTACTTTGGGATTTGATATGGCAGTACCACGCGGATTTAAAAAAGGTTCTGGTCGTTCAGGGGTGCCCTCACCTTTGCCCAGGGGACAGCTTAAACTACCTGCGACAGGTCAATATGAAACATTATCATCCTCTATGGACTCCACTTTGGCTATGGCTGATTTTGCTGTTCATACAGTTCGGGACTCTATGAACATGTTAAGAAATGAAATGCGTAATTTAATGGTCCAATTAGCGGCTATAGAGCAGCAGTCTCAATTTTTAGAAGATTCATTATTATCAATGAAGTTGAGTCGAAATGTTGACGAAAAAAATATGAATGAAGCCATGCGTCACTTATCTCGATCATTACGCTATTTTTATGCCGGAGACTACCGAGCCGCATTGCAAGAAGTGGAATCAGCTTTAGATTTGAATCCAAATATGGCATTAGCTTATGCTCGACGAGGCTCAATATATTATAAACTTGGGGATACGCAACGGGCAACGATTAACTGGAATTTGGCCTTGCGTCTGGATCCCGAATATGATGATGTGCGTAATATTTTAAAGGCTTTGCACGAAAACCGTTTAAATTCCACGAGCATTGTGGAGGAGTAGGGAGACTATGGATATTGCAACATTAGTAGGAATTATTCTTGGCTTGGTATCAATTTTTGGCGGAATATTTTTAGCCGCTTCAGCTGCTAATGCAGGAATGGGCGGATTTATTTCACCATCAAGCTTTGCAATTGTTTTTGGAGGAATGATAGCATCGGTATCGGTTGCTTTTCCTTTGTCAGATGTTCTCAAGCTGGGTTCCGCTATAGGCGCTGTCTTTAAAGGCGGGGAAGTTAAGCTGGGTGCAGTAGTTGATGATGCTATAGAAACAGCAGAGGTAGGTCGTAAAGGCGTAGTTGAACTTGAAAAATCAGTTGAAAGTATAAAAAATCCATTTTTCAGGGATGGTGTACAAATGGTAGTGGATGGTTATAGCTTAGATGAATTAACTGAAATATTAGAAACACGAATTGAATATCGGGAAATACGTGAAAAAACACAGGCAGGATTGTTTAAATCTATGGGGACCATGGCTCCCGCCTGGGGTATGATCGGAACGTTGATTGGGCTGGTTATTATGTTGTCAGGTTTTGGTGGAGAGGGTGGCGCGGATGCATTGGGCCCCGGTATGTCGGCTGCGTTGATTACAACATTTTATGGTACTGTATTCGCGAACCTATTTTTTCTGCCAATGAGTGAAAAATTAAACACACGAATGAGTTTCACGAGTACATTGCAGGCGATGCTGGTTGAAGCAGCTCGTCTTATTCATCAAAAGAAACATCCTTTGATCGTTAGGGAAAAATTGAATTCTTTTATACCGCCGAAGGAATGGAAAAAAGAAGAATAATTAAATGGCAAAAACGTCAGGAGAAAAAAAAGCATTTAAAGCTGGAATTAAAAGGGGGAAATCCCAAGTTGATGAAGGGTTACCTGGTTGGTTTGGAACGTTTGCTGATATGATGACACTTCTCTTTGCGTTTTTTGTTTTGTTAGCTGCATTGTCTACAATGGATCCAGTAAAAATTATGGAGATGGCAAACTCTGCAGGAAAATCATTAGGAAGTAAAATTAAAATAGAAGGCAGAGCAGAACTTGAAGGTAGGTTTGATAAAAAAGCAACAAAGTTGGTTGAAGTAAAAGCATCATTAAAAGAAATGGTAAAAGAAATAAAAGCAGAAATGAAAGACACTAAAGGGGATCCTCCAGTAGAGATAACCACAAGCCCTAAAGGAGTAACTTTGGAAATTAGCGGCGATTTCAGTTTTGCATCTGGAAGTTCTGAATTAAGCCCAGGTTTAATAAAATTGTTGAAAAATAATATTGTTCGCGAAATAAACAATTCGATCTTTCAAATTGAAGTAGCAGGCCACACTGATAGCGATCAATTGCCAAAAGTTTTTCACAAACAATTTCCATCGAACTGGGAGCTGTCAACGTCGCGAGGCGCAGCAGTGGTGAGAAATATTATTACTCAAGGGGTTGACCCTACTCGCCTAGTTGCTGCAGGTTATGCTGATTGGGTTCCACGTGACAGGGGCGATGCCGGTTTAGCGCTTAAATCTCTTGATAGGGAAACTGTCTTAAAATTCAATGATACACCGGAGAAAAAAGGCAGAAACAGGAGAATAGAAATAACATTTTTGAAACCAGCGCACCACTCAGCAAGTTATGTAGGGAACGATGGTAAAACGACTAATTAAAAAGGAATTTATATTTGATAAGCAAAGGAGCTATCATGAGTAATTATAAAGTATTTTATAAACAATTTTTGACAGCAATTTTCTGCTTAAGTATGCTTTTTGGGCAAGGCAGTGGTTACTTGGCACAAAAATTGATGGTAGAAAACGATCTTCGTCAGCGCATAACAAACGCATTGTCAAAAATAATTGATGATCGCAAATATGTAATTGATGTTAATGCCGATATTGAAATCATCGCTGGAACAGAAGAACAAATTACAATTGTAGATGACGGACAACAAAGTCCCCGACAAGTACTGGAAGCAATATCTACCGAGTCGTCGAATGAAGTTGATCATTTTACATACAACAAAAATAGTGGTATTTCTATGGGCTTACCCATTCCCGGTTTTGAGTTTGAATCTGATGCGGGTAAAATGACTACCCCTGCTATGAATGAAATCACATCTCCAGCGGAATCTCCTGTTTCAGTCCAGTCTAATAATGGACAAAATAAAGTTCTTTCACGCACGGTAACCAGTAGACGCCCTTCGACGGCTTTTATTAAAAAACTGGACATTAGTATTATTTTACAGGAAGGAGCAGCGCCGGAACTCATAGAAAATATCCGGCAGGTTGTAATGGTTGCTTCCCGATTTAATCGTGCTCGAAACGATGCTTTAAGTATTATGACAGCGACGTTTAAAGAACGGCGTGATGAGAAAACAGCCGAACAAATTTTATTGAAGAATATAGCTGAAAAACTTGAATCATTGGAACAACGGCAATCGGGTGATGGTCTGGTAAACTGGAAAGAGGAGTTAGACAATTATAAAGCACAGGAAGAAGCGCGTCGAGAACAAGACAAAATGTATTTTCAACAACAATTAACAAACCTAGAATCCGCTGCCCGAGAAAGAGCATATCAAGCAGAAAAAAGAGATATTTTGCGCCGCGATTCATTAAAACTACAAGCGCTTAACAATGAAATTACCAGCTTAAAATCTATGATGTCTTCTGATGATATTTCAGGAGATGAAGCCGCCCAAGCAAAAAATGCCATGGGTGAAAAAGTGAGTGAAAAAGCAGCATTAGACTCTCAGATAGCTGAAAAACTGGCCATGCTTGATGCTGTGCAATCAGATTTAGATCGTAGTATGAACAGAGGAGGTGGGTCATCAACAATGATGATTGTGTTCGTATCTTTATTGGGGGCATTGGTGATTGTGCTTGTTGTTGTGTTGGCAATCATGATTATGGGTAATAGGCAGAAACAACAATTACCCCCACCGTGGATGTATCCTCCTCGACCCCGGAAAAAAAAAAGTAAAAACACATCGTTGAAACCAGCACCACAAGCGACAGCCATACAAGCAGTATCCACCCCCGTGGAAGACACCAGTGTTTTGCAGAGCGAGATTTCTGATATGCGTCAGGCAGTTGTATCTATGAGTGTTAGTCAGCCAAGCACTGCGACGCGAATAGTAAAGGAATGGATGGAAGATGATACACCCCCACCCGAACCAGAGCCAGTGGTTGCGGCTACTCCCGCTGAAACAGAAGATGATGGCGATAAAAAGAAAAAAAAGAAGAAAAAATAAGGCAATCTCATGATTACAGATATTAACAGACTTTCAGGCCTTCAAAAGGCAGCAATACTGTTCTCTGTTTTAGGAGAAGGGCTTGCCCTTACGTTGGTAAAAGATTTATCAAAAACATCGGTACGTAAAGTTCGAGCGGCAATGCGCGATCTTGATAATGTATCATTTGCTGTGAAAAAAC
>ERZ813253.368-NODE-368-length-16475-cov-4.473819_pt1 | contig 16475 bp, 19 predicted proteins | sample MGYA00520893_ERZ813253 | MGnify/ENA primary metagenome ERZ813253 (study PRJEB31669, sample SAMD00080414) | marine metagenome | biome: oceanic hadal pelagic zone biome; feature: marine hadalpelagic zone; material: sea water | place: Pacific Ocean:Izu-Bonin Trench...
TCTTCTGGTTGTTGTGTGTTTTCTGGTTCTGGTGTTGGGTTTTGTTTTGGTTTTGGTGTGTCTTTTGGTTCTGGTTTTGGTTCTGTTTCTGGTTCTGGTACAGGTTCTGGTTCTGTTATTGGTTCTGCTACAGGTTCTGGTACAGGTTCTGGTACAGGTTCTGGTTCAGCTGTTGGTTCTGGTACAGGTTCTGGTACAGGTTCTGGTTTAGCTGTTGGTTCTGGTTCAGATTGTGTATGTAATTCTTTTTTCTTTTCAAGGAAAAATTCAGGAATTTTTTCTGATGGTTTTGTTTCTGTATCATATGTTTTAGCTGTCACTGGTTCTGGTTGAGATTGTGAACGTAATTCTTTTTCCTTTTCAAGGAAAAATTCAGGAATTTTTTCTGATGGTTTTGTTTCTGTATCATATGTTTTAGCTGTCACTGGTTCTGGTTCAGCTACTGGTTCTGGTACAGGTTCTGGTACAGGTTCTGGTTCAGCTGTTGGTTCTGGTACAGGTTCTGGTTCCGGTTTACCAAAAACTGTTTCAAGGAATATTTCCTTGCTAAATAATTCTAAGTCATCATAGCCCTGTCCAGTACCCACATAGATAACAGGTTTTTTGGTTACTGCTACAATTGATAATGCAGCACCACCACGTGTATCAGCATCACTTTTAGTCAAAATTGCTCCATCAAAAGTTGTATGCTTATGAAATTCCCTTGCTTGACTAACTGCATCATTTCCTGCTAACGAGTCGCCCACAAATATTTTCAAGTCTGGGCTTACAACTTTTGAAATTTTTGCAATCTGTTCCATCAAATTCTTATTTGTCTGCATCCGTCCAGCAGAATCAATAAGAACACAGTCTACCTTGTGTGATTTAGCATAAAGTAACGCATCATGTGCTACGGCAGCGGGATCTGAGCCGTAGTTTTGTGCAATCAGTTTTAAATTCAGTTTATTTATGTGCTCACGCAATTGCTCAATAGCACCAGCCCTAAAGGTATCTGCTGCTGCAACCACTACTGAGATTTTATTTTTTTGTAAAAGATTGGCTATTTTGGCAACAGTTGTAGTTTTTCCAGTCCCATTGATTCCAACAAACAGAATAAGATACGGATCTTGTGGATCTGTTTTTGACTTTATGTTTGATAGTATGTCAACTGATCCCGCATCATCAAACATGCTGGAAATATTCTCGGTTAGGCTTTTTTTAACAAAATCTTCAATTTCCTTCTTATTGACTCTACTACCAACTAGCTTTGTACTTAGATCTGATTTTATACTATCAATAACTTCCGTTGCAACATCAGATTCTAAGAGAGAGATTTCAAGCTCGGATAATACATCATCAATATCTTTTTCATTTAGGTCTTTTTCACTAAAACTTTTGGCAGCTTTTGAAAATGCATTGCCTAGTTTTTCAAACATAATTTTTTTCTTTATTTTTTACTACGAGAAGCAGCTAGTAGTTGTTCCATTTGCTGTTTTCCCTGCTCTAAACTTGCCGCAATTTGTTGTTTTTGATTTGATGTTTCCTGTAGGGCTACTTGCATTTCTTTCAATCGCAATTCAAGAAAATTGATAGCAGAGTCCTTGTCTTTTTCGACAGCAATTCCAGCGCCAATATGTAGAATTAGTTTTTCGTTAGGTATTGTTTTTGTTTTTACAAAAGTACCTAATCCTAAGGGTACTAATGTTTCAGTATCAGCTTTATTCTCAATTTTTTTAAGTGAATGAATGGCAGAAGATGCTTCTCTAATAATGGATACGATAGATGCCTCCTTTTGTGTTAATTCAGAAAAATAACCTTCCAACGTTTGCATTTGATACAATAACTGTTGTGTTTGCTCTTCGCTCATTATAAAAAAAATGAGTCAGTTTCCTATAAATGCATTTAAAAATACAAAATTAAAAAAATAAAAAATAAAATATTATTTTGCCTTAGAAAGTCTATTATCTACTTCTTCCCAGTTAACTACATTCCACCAAGCAGCAATATAGTCAGGACGTTTGTTTTGATACTTTAGATAGTAAGCATGTTCCCACACATCAAGACCCAGCAATGGAACTAATCCTTCAGTTCTAGGGCTTGTCTGATTCGACATTGCTTTGTATTCAACTTTACTAGAAGCTGGATTGTAAACAAGCCAACCCCAACCACTGCCTTGTATAGGAGTTGTTTTACTAGAAAACTGTTCTTTAAAGTCGGCAAAAGATCCAAAGGAAGCATTAATCGCGTCTGCTAGTGCTCCGCCAGGTTCTCCACCGCCATTTGGTTTCATATTATTCCAAAACAGTTTGTGATTATCGTATCCACCGCCATTGAAGTTGATTGCACCCCTAATATCGTCAGGAACATCATTGATGTTTGCCAATATATCAACAATATCCTTGCTCTGTAGTTCCGGACTTAGTTTTTCCAATGCACCATTCATTCCATCAGTATATTTTTGATGGTGCTTCGTATGATGGATTTCCATAGTACGAGCATCTATGTGAGGTTCCAATGCATCATATGCATAAGGCATCTCAGGAAGTGTATATTTTCCCATGCGTTGTTTATAAAAACATACAATTTAATGCTTTAGCAAAGAATGAAATTTCACTAAAAAAATGTTCTTACATGCACTATCAAAAAATATTTTTTCTGATGATTTTGATATTTATGAGTGCATTTTTAATTTCAAATCAATTAGAGAACAAAGAGGATATTTCTATTTTAGTAAATAACAGTGGGCCGTTCATAGGAACCAGTATACCCTACCAGAGTGGGTTTGATGGAAGCGGAATAGTAGTATCAATTATTGATACTGGAATTGACTTGAATCACCCAGATCTTGAAGGAAAAATAATTGGTGGGTATGATTTTGTTGATAATGATGAGATGCCTGAAGATACCAATGGTCATGGTACACAAGTTGCAGGAATCATAGCGGCGAATGGAAATCTCAAAGGAATAGCACCAAATTCAAAAATTTTAATGTACAAAGTTTCAGAAGATGGAGAATCTGTACCTTCTCATTTAATAATCAAAGCAATTGAAAAATCCATAGAAGACGGTGCTGATATTATTAATATAAGTTTGGGAATTAACCAAACAAATACAAAAATTGATCAGGCAGTAAATAAAGCAATCAGGAATAATATTTTTGTAGTAACAGCGGCTGGTAATTTTGGTCCTGAATTAAATACAATTGGAAGTCCTGGAATAAATCCAAATGCAATTACAGTGGGTGCAACATTTAACAACGTAACAAACAGTCTAGTCTCAACTTTTGAGATAGAAGGCAAAACGTTTAATGTTTTTCCAATGGTTGGAACCCAGTCACTTGCAGAACCTATTACCTCACAGATTATTTTTGGGAAATATGGCAGAGTTCATGATCTTTTGGAAAATAATTTTGAAGGTTCAATTTTACTTATTGAACGAGGAAGTGACATAGAAAATGAAATAGTTTACTTTTCTGATAAGGAAAAAAATGCAGCTGATGTAGGAGCAAAAGCAATTGTTGTTTATAATAATGAGCCTGGTATATTTTTTGGAGAATTAATTCATGAATATGTGGATGAGGGCTATAATCCCACTATTCCAGCACTGTCCCTATCCAGAGAGGATGGGTTGGTGATCAAAGAAATCTTGCAGAGTGATACAAAGGGAGTTTTGGATGTATTCTATCATCCTGATTTTGTTGCTTACTTTAGTTCCAGAGGACCAGTTTCTCCTTTTTACATCAAACCTGACATTGTCGCGCCAGGTGCATTCATAAACACAACTGATATCAATGGAAATTATAAAATTTCAAGTGGTACAAGTTTTGCAGCACCTCATGTTGCTGGTACTGCCGCGTTAATATTGCAAAAAAATCCTCAACTATCACCGCAGGAACTTAAATCTATTCTAATGACAACTTCTGAAATCGTATATGATCAGTTTGATGACAGATTTCCTATAGAAGTATCTGGAAATGGAAGAATAGATGCATCGAAAGCTATCAATGCTGAACTAATCATAATGCCACCAAATCTAATATTTGATTTATCGCCTGCTAATCAAATTCAAACCAAAAATTTGAAAATTAAGGGGATTGGTGATGAATCTCTGTCGATTAGATTTGAAGAAAGTCATGTTGCAGATTTTGATTATAATTTAGAAGATGAAAATCTTGTAATAAATGCAAAATTAACTGAACAAAGTTTGGGAGAATTCGAAAGCAGGGTTGTTATCAACCATAATGAAATTGATTATCATATGCCTATCATAGTAAGAGTTTCTGAAGGAGCTATTACAATTAATGAAGATGGTGGAAAATTAAGTATTGATGTTTCTAGCCCTTCTTCATGGTCATATGCAAAGATCTCGATTATAAATAAGGAAACTGGGAAAACGTTTACAGACTCTATTGTGCCTGGTAAAAATTCAGAACTAACTGTTTATCAACCGGGTGAATACTGGATTGAAGCAGAAATAGATAGGACACTAAGTGCATACGCAACTATTCAGGTGGAAAAAATAGAACACAGCGAAAAAAATCTTGCGAATATGTTGAATTTGCCTGAGAAACCCATTCTGATAATATCTGCTATAATGATTGTTACGGCTATTGTGGGCCTATTAGTAAGAAGACGGTACTAAATCTTAGATTTTTGGTCCTGCCGAACGTATTTCATCAGAAATATTCTCAAATTTCTTAAAGTTATCAACAAACATTTGAGATAGTTTTTTTGCAGAAAGATCATAGCTGTCTTTATCAATCCATGTGTTTCTAGGTTCTAAAATCTCTGAAGGAACTCCGGGACATTCAGTTGGTATGTCCAGATTAAAAATATCATTATGGGAAAATTTCACGATATCCAATGATCCGGTTATGGCTGCAGTTACCATTGCGCGGCTATATTCTATCTTGATTCTTTCACCTACACTATACGGTCCTCCAGACCAACCAGTATTGATTAGGTATACAGATGTATTATGTTTGGAAATCTTTTCACCTAGCATTTTTGCATAAACTGATGCCAAACGCGGCATGAATGGTGCGCCAAAACATTTAGAGAATGCAGCTTTCGGTTCTTTAATTCCTCTTTCAGTTCCCGCTAGCTTGCTAGTATAACCTGACATAAAGTGAAACATGGCTCCATCTTTGGAAAGCTTGGATAGTGGAGGAAGAACTCCCATTGCATCTGCTGTTAAAAATATAATGACTTTGGGGTTACCGCCAACACTGGGTACAATTGCTTTTGGAATGTAACTGAGTGGATAAGCTGCCCTTGTATTTTCAGTTAGACTGCCATCATCAAAGTCCGGTTTTAGTGATTCTTTATCTATGACTACATTTTCTAATACAGCACCAGTCTTTATGGCATTCCAAATTTGCGGTTCAGATTTTTCCTTGAGATTGATGCATTTTGCATAGCAACCGCCTTCAAAGTTAAAAATTCCTTTATCTGACCAACCATGCTCATCATCACCAATTAGCATCCGTTCAGGATCAGCGGACAAACTAGTCTTTCCCGTACCTGATAAACCAAAGAATAACACTGTATCACCGTCCTTTCCAATATTAGCAGAACAGTGCATAGGAAAAACCCCTTTTGACGGCAAGATAAAATTCATTACCGAAAAAATTGATTTTTTTATTTCACCGGCATAACTTGTTGCCCCAATCAAAACGAGTTTTTTTGATAAATTGATAAGAATGAATGCATTTGACATTGTGCTGTCAACTTCAGGTATCGCTTCAAAATCATTAATACACATTACAGTAAGTTCTGGCTCATGATCTTCCAATTCAGCAGCTGATGGTCTTATGAAAAGTTGGTGCGCGAATAAACTTTGCCAAGCATGATCACTGATAATTCTAATAGGTAATCTATTTTTAGGATCAGCTCCTACAAAACCATCAAATATGAATAACTCTTTTCCGTCAACAAATTTTTTCATTTTTTGAGATAACTTATCAAATGTTTCTGTTGGGAATCGTTTGTTCACCTTTCCCCAATGAACCTTATCATGTGTGAGATCATCAAAAACAATGAATCTGTCATCTGGTGATCTGCCCGTATACTTTCCTGTTTTGACTGACAACGAACCAGTTGAGGTTACCAACCCCTCATTTTTTCCTATAGCAATTTCCACTAGTTTTTCAACTGATAAATTTCTGTAAATTTTTGATGGGTTTATTCCAAATGCAATAATTTGAGAATTGAACTTGGCTGTTGACTTAGTTTCACTCATCTCTATTCCACCTTCTACCCGCTAGAAATTCAAAACAAGTTTTATTCAATAGGATTTTCTCGCAATAAAAAACACTATTATCTCTTTCTAAGATCACAGATTTTTCATTAAATTTTAGCAACCTATTTATGTAAAAATTCAAGGTTTATGGTCATGCCAATAAACAAGGAAAAATTAGATCTTCGTGCTGAAGTCGCTAAAAACAGACCTGACTTTAAAAGACCTGAGAGCTGGCGATATAAGAGACTAGAAACAACTTGGCGAAAGCCAAAAGGCATTGATAATCATCAACGTAAACAAAAAAGTAGGGGCCGACCCGGTCTTGTTAAAGTCGGTTATGGTGGTCCAAAAATTGCACGCGGATTACATCCATCTGGTTATACAGATAATTTAGTTCATAATATCACTGATTTAGAAAAATTAAACCCAAAAACTGATGGGGTAAGAATAGGTCATAGTGTTGGAACAAAGAAAAGAAAAGCAATAGTTATCAAATCGATAGAAAAGAAATTCAAAATATTTAATGCGAGGGTGTCCGAACGTGCCAGTAAATCTTAAAACAAAAAAACAACTAGCATCAAGAGTGTTTAAAGTTGGAGTAAACAGAGTGCATTTTGACTCTGACCATCTTGATGATGTAGCTGATGCAATCACAAGAGAAAACATTAGAAGTTTGTTTACGGCAAATACGATTAGAATTAAACCTATTGTTGGAACATCAAGAGGAAGAGCAAAAGTAAAAAAAATTCAAAAAAAGAAACGTGGTGTAGGACAGGGTTCTAAAAAGGGAGCTAAAGGTGCTAGAATAGGCAAAAAAGAAGTTTATGTAATAAAGGTAAGATCACTTCGTTATAGATTAAAAATTGCTAAAGATCGAAAGGAAATCACAAATAAGGAATTTTGGGCACTTTACAAAAAGATTGGTGGAAATACTGTTAGAAATATTGCGCATCTAAGAACATTGATTGATGAAACAATATCTAAAAGAAAAGGTTAGAAATAGAATTTTTCTTTATCAAAATCTATAATTTTTCCATCTTTAATTTTAATTCCTTCTTTCGCAAGCATCTGTGACTTGACTCTTTCACCATAAACATATCCACCAATTTTACCGTCAGATTTTACTACTCTGTGACATGGTACTATTACAGGAAATGGATTTTTTTTCATGATGGTCCCAATAACCCTTTGTCCACTTTTTAGTCCCACTGCTTTTGCTAAATCGCCATAAGTTGTAACTTTTCCTTCTGGAACCTGCAAAAGTTTCTTGTAAACTTTAGTACTTAAAGTCAAAGCTTGATTACCTCTAAATCCGTTCTTTCAAGCATTTCAAGAATTTTTTGTTTATTTTTTCCCATGCCATTCCAATCCAACAATGCTGCAGTAGCACCTCTATTTCTTTTAATTATATGAGAAAATAAAGATTGATCTATTTGTCCCAATGCATGTTTTGGAATTACTGTACCCAGTGAATACTTACCATGAATTAATTCGTTGGTAAATTTTTCAGGATAATGTGTTCCACCAAAACATATTGCAATTGGATATGATTTCTGTTCTTCTTTCATTACATCAACTATAATTTGTCCAACTGAATTACACAGATTCACATCATTCCATTCTTTTTCTGTTGTTCCAATTTCAATGAACAGAGCAGGTTTATTTAATGCAGTTGGTCCGTGGTGAGTTGCCTCAATTGTTATTTGAAATCCTGGAAACTCACTTCTAGCATTCCAAAGATTCTGAATATATGATTTTTGAATATATGGATGTGGGATAGATACTTGACGGCTATAACCACCAAAATTGGCATCAGAAAAATTTCCCGTATTATGACAAGTAAGCGCTAAGACGCCTGATTCTGCTGCATGTTTTGATAAAAAAATATATCCGTCATAATCAAATTTTTCTTCTAACAAATCTGCAGAAATTACCGGGCTTGAAATTATTAACAAATCAAAATCTTTTCCCTTGTAAACATCACCATTTTTCTCCAATTCTTGTGAAATAAATTTAGCAATATTATGACCCGCTGGATCTTTTTGATATGCAACGAGCAATTCCATTAGATAAAAGATATATTGATACTTTATTAATTTCCAATAAATGCAGTTTAATCTTCAACGTACATTCATGAATATGAAAAATACCATAAAGCTTACCAAAAAATCTGATAAAGATGTCTATGTGCAACATCTAAGGCTTGTATTATTTGGAATTGCCGCTGTAGGTACAATTGGTTTCGGAATTCAGTTCATTTTTTCAGTTTTGACATTCGGAAGGTAAATTGTCCGAGCCAGAACCATTAGATGAACAGAAACCAGAATCTGCCGATGAACCAGAATCAGTGTCTGAACCAGTAGCTGAACCTGAATCAGTAGATGAACCAGAATCAGTGTCTGAACCAGTAGCTGAACCTGAATCAGTAGATGAACCAGAATCAGTGTCTGAACCAGTAGCTGAACCAGTAGCTGAACCTGAACCAGAAGATGAAGGAAACTCACATCTGTTTGCGGTAAGAACAACTGGGGGTCAGGAAAAAATTGTTATGAGATTGTTAGAAGCTAGAATAAAAATGGAAAAAATAAACATTCAGTCAGTACTTTTGTTATCTGATTTGAAAGGATATGTTGTAGTTGAAGCACGTGATGTGTCTGCTATGTTTGATGCGATTCAAGGAATTAGACATATACGTGGTCAATTAAGGGGAGAGCTAACATACAATGAGATTGATAAATATTTAATCAAAAAATCAACTGTATCTGAACTTGCTGTTGAGAATACTGTTGAAATAATTGCTGGTCCATTCAAAGGTATGAAAGCTACTATTACAAGATTGGAACTAGAAAAAGAAGAAGCTACAGTTATTTTATTAGATGCAACTTATGAACTACCTGTAACTGTTGATGCGAACTATCTAAAATTAGTTCCAGCATAGCAAGGATTAAATTTTCAAAATATGGTGCAAGGTTGTGGGAAATAAACAAACCGTTTCAGCGCTTGTAACCGGTGGAGAAGCCTCAGCTGGACCACCTCTAGGACCATCATTAGGTCCAATGGGAGTAAATATCATGCAAGTAATTGATGCTATTAATGAAAAAACTAAAGAGTTTCAAGGAATGAAAATTCCAGTAACTGTTTCAGTAGATACAGATACTAAAAAATGGGAAATTGAGGTAGGGATACCGTCAGCTTCTGCACTTTTGCTAAAGGAAGCTGGCATTCAAAAAGGCTCTGGAACATCTGGAACTGATTGGGTTGGAGAAATCACTGTTGATTCTATCGCTAAAGTGGCTAACGTTAAATTGGAATCATCATATGCTACTTCTTTAAAATCTGTAGCAAAACAAATAGTTGGTACCTGTGCATCATTAGGAATTAAAATTGAAGGAAAAACTCCTAAAGAGTTTACTGCCGAAGTAAATGAAGGCAAATGGGACAGTAAATTCACGTAATTTCGTGCTAACTAAATATTGAAAATTAAATAGAGATTTTACTGTTTTCTATGTATTTTTGTTAAGATATGTAGGTTCCTTATCGGTTTTTTGTAATTCCACAAAAGTTTCAGTGTTTTGAATACCATCAATTTTTCCAATTTTTTCAATAACAACAGTATGCAAGTCTTCAAGATCCTTAGCATAAACTCGTATCATAATATCAAATCTTCCAGTAACTTCGATGATAGAAACTACCTCAGCAATTTCTAAAAGTTCTTTGTGAGTTTGTATTTTAAATTTAGGGTCTCTGTTTATACCAACAGATGCTTTAACACCTATTCCCAATAAAGAATCATCAATTTCGATGGTGAATTTCTTAATCACTTTCTTTCTCACAAGTCGTTTAATCCTGCTATACAATACAGATGCATTAATTCCTAGTTTTTTTGAAAGCGTGGGAACAGAAATGTTTCCGTCTTTAGATAATTCAAAAAGTAGTTTCATATCAAGCTCGTCAAATCGTTGCAATGATCGAAAAAAGAACTATGTAGTAATAAATGTAGATTTTATCAACATTGTACATGTTAATTTCAATTAATCTAATATAAAGTGGAAAATTTTCAAAAGTTATTGAAATATGATCTTTCTATCTCTAAACGATTTTAAGTAGGACTCTTAAAAAAATCTCCATGGTTAACGAATCACAACTTGTTGAAGTAATAAAACAGGCAAAAGAGAGTGACAAGGATCGTAAATTTAAACAATCTGTAGAGATGATAATGGTATTCAAGGATGTTGATGTAAAAAAGGGATTTGCGATTAATGAGACTGTTCAACTGCCCAAAAAAACAACTAAACCTGCTTCAGTATGTATAATGGCATCTGGAGATATGGGAATCAAAGCAAAAAATGCAAAAGCTGACATGGTAATGGATGAAAATGAACTAACGAAATTGAGCGCAGATAAAAAGAAATCAAAAAAGCTGATTAACAAATATGATTTCTTTTTAGCAGATACAAAACTTATGCCCACTGTAGGCAAGAAGTTAGGACAGCTTTTAGGACCTAGAGGTAAAATGCCAACTCCAGTTCCATTTAATGCTCCCATTGAATCATTTTTGGAACGATTTAGATCATCTGTAAAGATTAGAGCAAAGGGCTCTTTATCTATGTCATGTAGGATTGGAGAAGAAGATATGGATGACGCCGACCTTGCTGCAAATGCAAGTGCCGTTGCAACAGCAATAGAGAAAACACTGCCTAATGGAAGTAAGAACATTGAAAAAATCATGTTCAAAACAACCATGGGAAAGGCGGTTAAGGTAGAACAGGTGAAGAAATAGAATGCATGAGAAAAGAACAGAATATCCAAAAAAGAAGGCACAAATGTATCAACTTCTGCAGGATTTACCAAAAAAGTATAATGTTACTGCACTAGTACGAATGGAAAAAGTACGTGCATCCCAGTTGTTACCTTTAAGAAAAAAACTTCTGGGTGAAGTGGAAATTATTGGCATTAAGGATAAAGTTGTACAAAAATCTCTTGAAAAATTAGATATACCTGGCATTGAAAAAATGAAGGAAAAACTCACCGGTCAGTGTCTTTTTATGTTTACAAACATGTCTCCGTTCAGGCTAAATGTTTTACTTGGTAAAAACAAGGTACTGCTAAAAGCAAGAGGAGGAGATATTGCAAGTATAGATGTAGTAGTGCCGCCTAAAAATACAGGAATAGCTCCAGGTCCGATGCTTACTGAATTCAAGGAAAATAAGATACCTACTAAAATTGACCAAGGGACAATTTGGATTCTTAAAGAAACAACTCCTGTAAAAAAAGGTGAGCCAATATCAACTAAATTAGCGGCACTATTGGGAAAATTAGACATTAAACCTATTGAAGCTCGAATTGTTTTAAACTCAGCATTATCTGAAGGGATTCTATTTACTGAAGAAGAACTTGTTGTAGATGTTGATAAATTCAAGGAACAACTAATGCAAGCTGCTCAAGAAGCAAAGTCATTATCAATTGAAATTGCATATATCACACCTGACAATGCCCAACAATTAATTTCAAAAGCAGCGCAATCTGCACGCTCCCTTTCAATCGAGTCTGGATTTCTTACTGATGAGACAAATGAGCAGATACTTCAAAAGGCTCATGCACAAGCGCAAAATATCGCTGCTAAATTACCTGCTGAACCAAAGGCTGATGCTCCTGCTGACAAACCAAAGGCTGATGCTCCTGCTGACAAACCAAAGGCTGATGCTCCTGCTGACAAACCAGATGCGGAATAGAATTATAGTTTTTTAAAAAATTTAAACTTCGACACTTGGACTTTCTGATTTTAGCTTTTCCCAGTCATCTAGAAATGCTTTCAAACCTTTGTCAGTCAATGTATGGGTAAGCATCTTGCCAAGAACTACTGCTGGGACTGTAACAACATCAGCACCAATTTTTGCAGCATCAACTACATGCTGTGGGTGTCTAATACTTGCAACTAGAATTTGTGCTTTAAAATCATAGTTTTGAAAAATTCGTTTAATTTCTTTAATCAGATCCATGCCAGTGTGACCAATATCATCTAGTCGTCCAATAAATGGACTAACATATTTGGCACCAGCTTTTGCAGCCAAAAGAGCTTGGTTTGGAGAAAATACAAGAGTGATATTAACTGGAATTCCTTCTGCAGTTAAACTCTTACAAGCTTTTAGTCCTTCGCCAGTCATTGGACATTTAACTATAACATTGTCGCCATACTTGCGAAGTTGTCTCCCTTCTTCCATCATTCCGTCATAATCAGTACTGACAACTTCAAGACTTACATCTCCCTTGATTATTCTTGAAATTTCTTCCATTGTTTTTTGTGGGTCACCGCCTTCTTTTGCCAGTAATGAAGGGTTTGTTGTAATACCATCTACAAGTCCCATGTCATTGTACATTCGTATAGTATCGAGATTAGCTGTGTCTAGAAAAATTTTCATTGTTTTTGACCTCTTACTTCCTTTACTGTTTTTGCTATATTAATAGATGTTATCCCATGTTTTTCAAATAATTGTGGAATTTCATTGTCACGCGCTGATTCTCCAAACTTGTCCTGTACGCCAATTCTTCTTATTGGGACAGGATAAGATTCCGAAACAACTTCTGACACTCTAGAACCAAATCCGCCCATAACATTATGTTCTTCACAAGTTACAATTGATCCTGTTTCTCTAGCAGCTTTTTCTAAAAGTTCCTTGTCAATTGGTTTAACTGAAAAGCAATCAATAACCCTGCAAGAAATTCCGTCATGTTGAAGCAAGTCAGCTGCATCTAACGCAATCTTAACTGTAATTCCGCATGCAGCTATTGTACAATCAGAACCATCTCGTAATATTATTCCTTTTCCAATCTGAAATTCTTGCGAGTCACTGTGAATAATAGGAGTTTTTGATCTGGCCATTCTCATATAGAATGGTCCATATTGTTGAGCAATTGTCCAAGTAAGTTTTGAAACAGTGACTGAATCAGCTGGTACAAGAACTCTCATGTTGGGAATTGCTCGCATGATTGCAATGTCCTCAATTTGTTGGTGGGAACCACCATCAGCTCCAACACTGAGACCGCTATGAGATACAACTAGTTTAACATTTAGACCATTTTTATCTCCCGGAGATGGATATGCAATTGCATTTCTAATTTGATCAACGCATCGTCCTGGCAGAAAGATTGCATACGTACTTGCAAAGGCTGTCTTTCCAGAATATGCGAGTCCTGCAGCCACTGAAACTAGGTTGGCTTCTGCAATTCCTACGTTGAAAAATCTTTCAGGAAATTTTTTCCCAAAGCTAGCAGTCTTTAACGAGTCAGTGGTATCAGCCCCTAAAACAACAATATTTGGATCTTCCTCGCCAACCGCAACAAGTGCTTTGCTATATTCAGTTCTCATATCACCTAGCTGTTCTGTACTCATTGGAATCCAAGCTCCTTTGCAATCTGAACTAAACTGTCTTTTTTCTTTCCAACAATGTGTAAATCAATCCATTTGTTAACAAGCTCTGTTCCACCAAGATCGTGCGCCTTTTTAATCAGCAATCTTCTTCTGGACTCGAGAACCTGGTTTCTAAACTCTTTAATGATCATTCTGACATCATTTTGCCCAATGATGGCACTTCCACCTACAAATGCTCTCGCACCATCTTCAAAACATGCGCCTATGTTTTCTAAATTGACGCCACCATCTGCCTCAATATATCCCTCAAATTTATGCTCTTTGAGATCTTTAGCAATTCGCCGTGTTTTTTCATGTGTAGATTCTATGAATTTCTGACCAGATTTGCCTGGAACCACAGACATGATAATTACTTGGTCTAGTAATTCTACAAATTTGTAACACCATTGTGGCAGTTCTGTATCTGGATTGATCGCAAGCCCAATTCCAACTTCGTTTGAATGTAACACATCACATATTTCACCAAAGCTAGATTCATCACACACCTCGGCATGAACAGTGATAATATCACTCCCGGCATCTACGTAATCATGTACATGTTTTACCGGCTCATCAATCATAAGATGGGCATCGAAAGGAATCAGCGTTAACGGGCGTAACTCTTTGATCTTTGTATGATCAAATGTATTGTTAGGAACAAATTGACCATCCATAACATCCAGATGGATATAATCAGCTCTACCACCAGCACATCGTTTAACTTCCTTTTCAAGATTTGACATATCACCGGCAATAATTGAAGGTGCAATCATAAACTGTGCCTCAAGCTCATCTTCAATAATTGGAACCATCTCCGGTTTGGGAGCTTTGCCATGCCATTGTGGATTATCCTCCATATGTTCTACTCCTTTCCCCTTGATAGTTCTAGCAATGATAATTGATGGAAGTCCTTTGGTTTGGTTGGCCCTTCTTATTGCATCTGAAATTTGCTCAATTCTATGCCCGTCAATTTCAATAACATTCCAACCAAAAGAGCGCCACTTGTCACCAGTCTTCCATCTGCTTGCGTCTTTCCACATCTCTGACAAATCATCACCAAGTAACTCCTCATCAAGTGGCATGATTTTTTCTGTATAGGAATCTTGTTGTATGAAGTTTCTGTCAAGGAATACAGTCATGTTATCAATCTTGTACTTGGCAGCTGTCATTGCTGCCTCCCAAACTTGACCCTCATCAGATTCCCCATCACCAATAATTGTGTAAATTCTATGATCCTTACCATCAATTCTTGCAGCTAAAGCATTCCCAATAGAATATGACAGTCCGATTCCCAAAGAGCCTCCACAAAACTCAACGCCAGGACACTTTAGATCTGGGTGACCCTGAAGTTTGCTTCCAAACTTTCTCAATGTTTTAACATACTCAGGATCAAAGTAACCAGCTACCGCCAAATTTGAAAAAAGACCGGGTGATGCATGACCCTTTGAAAGTATAAGCTTATCACGATCTTCCCAACTTGGATTTTTTGGATCATACCTCAAGTATTTGTAGAATAAACAGCCCATAATTTCAGCCATAGAAAAAGATCCTCCAGGATGACCAGATCCGGCAGCTGCTGTAGCTTGAATCACAAGCTTTCTAGCCTTGAGAATCTTCCTTTTAATCTGATAGTAATTTAATCCCATTACCAGATAAAATTAACAAAACACAGGTATAATTGCATTGTATTTTGATAGGCCGAGTTAAAATTATTATAATCACAAAAATTTAATCTGAATAGGTGCTATCTATGGATCTTAAGGAAGTAACACCACTTGTAATTTATGATAATGAGTGTTATCTCTGCGTACAGTTTGCTAAATTTGTAAACTTTTTGGCAAAAGGAAGACTGCATTTTGTGGGTCACTATACAGATTTTGGCAAGCAAATCAGAGAGAGTGTTCTTGATTCAAATGCATTAGAGATGTTTTGGTTTATTGACAGCAATACTGCATATGGCGGTAGGGCTGCTCTAGGTCCATTATTTTCTGCAATCTTAAATGCTGGTGGAAAAAAAATACAAAAGAATACAATTCAAGATTCTTATGAACTTGGCTGCAAAAGTACAAAGGCAGTATTTTTCCGTTCAGCAAGCCTACTAACACACAGTAAAAGAATAAACCTTAGAAATCTATAATACTGTAATTTTAGTCTGTTTCATATGGACTTTACACAAAAAAAATGTGTTTCATGTGAGACGGGTGGAGATCCACTTCCTGATAGTGAGGTACAGAATAATCTTGCAAGCATTCCAAACTGGGAACTTGATGGAAAGATGATTCATAGGGAATTTGAATTTCAAGATTTTAAGGATGCAATGGTTTTCGTAAACAAAGTTGCAGATCTAGCTGAGAGTGAGGGTCACCATCCTGACATTACGATACATTGGAATAAAGTAAGATTGGATCTATGGACACATTCTATGAATGGACTCAGTGAAAATGACTTTATAGTTGCATCTAAGATAGACAAGATTTAGAGAAACTAGTATCCCCTAGAATTTCTATCTGGCTTGTCGATATTTGGATTTCTAAATCCATGCTTTTCCATCATATGATTTAGAAATCGTATGTCATCTGAAAGGTGCTCGCCACATACTGAACAGGTTGGCATAATAATTCTATTCTATAGCTGTATTTTTGAGTTTTTTTGTAATCCATTTATCTATGTGTGCATTTACATTTCATATGAAAAAATTTGCAATAATGTTGTTAGGCGTTATCTTTGTAGTATTACTATCTGGTTCTGTTGAATCTGTATCTGCAGATCATTTACTTCCAGGTGAAGGAGTTTTTAAAAATGAGAATGATGTGAACATTGCTTCATCCATTGATTCAAAATATCAGAT
>ERZ813253.370-NODE-370-length-16376-cov-3.669210_pt1 | contig 16376 bp, 15 predicted proteins | sample MGYA00520893_ERZ813253 | MGnify/ENA primary metagenome ERZ813253 (study PRJEB31669, sample SAMD00080414) | marine metagenome | biome: oceanic hadal pelagic zone biome; feature: marine hadalpelagic zone; material: sea water | place: Pacific Ocean:Izu-Bonin Trench...
TGTGCGTGTGGCGGGTACGAGGGGGGTCTGGGGGGTGTGGATGGTCGTGATGAGGAGCGCGTCGAGACGGTGGGGGGGGACGCGGACCGGGGCGGTGACGGGTCGTGCTTGGACGACGGCTAGAAACGTCGGTCAGATCCTCGCGCACACGTCTCTCATCGGAGAGATCGCCTGGTTCGAGCTGCCACCGGTCTACTACCTCGTGTTCTCCCTGATCGCCCTGCCGTTGCTCATCAACCACCTGCTCACCGTCACGGAGGACGAAGTCCCGCCTGTCGTTCCCCAGTGGTTCCTCGTGCTCGGCCTCGCCTCGCTGGTCTGGATCGGACCGGCGGGGCTGCTGCTGCTCCAAGGGGAGAACCAGTTGCTCGCCTGGTGGATGCTGAAGGTGGTGTTCGGCTGCTGGCTGCTGGCGACCGCTCTCGGCATCGCCCACCACGTCGTGCCAGCCGCGCTGGGCCGGCCGCTGTGGAGCCGCAGCCTGTCCACGGTCGCGCTCGTCGGGACGTTCCTGACGGTGACTCCGCTCGGGGCGAGCGGAGGCGTGTCCGAGGCGGGCGAGTTCCTGCAGGCGATGGTCGGCATCTTCCTTGCGCTGTCGCTGCTGCCGCTGATCGCAGCCGTCGCCAATCTCTGCGCCACGGCGAGCGGAGGCTGGCAGAAGTTGTCCACCTCGCACGGGGCGTCGATGACGATGGTCGGTGTCGTGCTGCTCATCCCGGTGGCCCTCACGAGCCTGTTCGCCAGCGTCTCCGCCTTCGGCGGAGGTGACGAACTCAGCCACATCGCAGGCACGCTCGACATGCTCGCCATCTGGGCGGCGTTGGGCCTGATCGCGCTCGGCGGCGCGCACTGCATGTTCCCACATGCCTCGGGTCGCCAACTGTTCAGCCAATCGAAGAGCCGCTGGACCTTCTGGATGCTCATCATCGGCGTGTTCGGCTTCGCCGTAGGCCAGTTGATCGTCGATCACGTCGATGCGACGCTCGCCGGTGAGGGGGTCGCTGAGGCGCTCGAGGCGGCGGAGGTGACGGCTCCAGATCTCGCCGGTTCTCTGGCGCTGTTCGCCGCCGTCATGTTCTACGGTGTGGTGGTCGGCTCGCTGCTGTTGATGCAGAACATGATCATGGGCATCTTCCGCGGAGTGCCTGTGGAGGAGGACCTGGCTGTGCCAGCAGGTCCCACACCCGTACGCCACACCCTCACCGCTGGCTCGACCAGCATTCGCCGGCTGCTCTCTGCGGGCGTCGGCGTGGACACGGAGATCATCGTCGGCGACGATGACGGCGGGCGGCTCTCGCTGGCGGACCTCGCCAGTCAAGCCGATGGGGTCGATGACGACGCGGGTTCGGAGGCCGACGAGATTGCTGACGCCGATGAGGAGGCTGATGAGGAGGCTGATGAGGGGGCCGACGAGGTTCTCGACGCCGTCTCCCTGAACAGGATGCGCAAGACGGAGTTAGTCGACCTGGCGTCTTCGCTGGGCAAGGAGTCCAGTGGCACGAAGGCGGACATCATCGCCCGCCTCGTCGCCTGAACAGGACAGCCGCAGGTCCACTGTTCCGCGCAACAGGCATAGGTGCAGTCCGCTCTGCCGAGTCAGTCGGGGAGTCGTCAGGGGGGCATCGGGATGCGAATCGGACTCGTGGGCAAACCCAATGTCGGTAAGTCGACCACCTTCTCCGCACTCACCGAGACGACCGTCGAAATCGCCAACTACCCCTTCACGACCATCGAGCCGAACGTAGGCGTCACCTGGATCGCCTCACCCACCATCTGTCCCTGCTCGGAACTGCGCGCTGTGCGCGAGGCAGACGGGCGCCTCGAACCAGCCACTGATGACGACGAGCGAGGCGGGAGCATCTGCCAACCGAACACGGGGAGTTGCAACGGGTTCACACGCCTCGTGCCGGTGACGCTCGTCGATGTCGCCGGCTTGGTCCCCGGAGCGCACGAGGGCCGCGGACGAGGCAACCAGTTCCTCTCGGACCTGGCCGCCTGCGACGCCCTCATCCAAGTCGTCGATGCTTCTGGCGCGACAGACCTCGAAGGCAATCCGAGCGGCTCGGGAGCATGTGACCCGCTGGCGGAGCATGAGTTCCTCGTCGACGAGTTGGCGGCGTGGATCGAGGGGATCCTGGCTGGGAGCTGGAACAAGGGAACGCGCAGGACACAGTCGGAGGGAGACCGAGCGATGGGCGAGTGGCTGCATGAGCAGTTGAGCGGAATCGGTGCCGATGAGATCCAAGTGACGCAGGCGCTGGCAGTATTCCATCAGCGTAACCGAGACGTGGGCAACCCATGGCAGTGGAGCGCGGAGTTGAAGCGCGAGTTGGCGGACGAGTTGCGCAAGGCGGTGTTTCCGCTGTTCGTGGCTGCCAACAAGGCGGACCTCGCCGAACCCGCTCTCTGGGAGGCATTGGAGGCGAGGGTGGCCGAGGAGGGTGGGCTGCTGGTGGCCACGACCGCCGAGTCCGAACTGGCATTGCGCCGGGCAGCCAAGGCGGGATTGATCGCCTACGTTCCAGGGGAGTCCGAGTTCGAGTTGACCGCGGCTGGCGAGGAGGGGCTGACCGCACCACAGCGTCAGGGACTCGATGAGCTGGCCGAGCGCCTGTCACGCTTGGGAGGCTCAGGAATCGTCCCTCTGCTGTCTGCGGTGGTGTATGACCGGTTGGAGCAGATCGTGGCACATCCTGTGCAGGACGAGACCCACTGGACCGATGGGGACGGGAGAATTCTCCCAGACGCCCTGCTGGTCAGGCGTGGCACCACCGCCAGAGGGCTGGCGTATGCGGTGCACACCGACCTCGGAGACGGCTTCATCCGCGCCACCGATGCGCGCACGAGCCGCATCATCGGGGCTGAGCATGAGCTCGAGGATGGCGCGGTGGTCAAGATCCACGCCAAGACCTGACCAGCGTCAGGGTAACCCCGGAGCATGCCGAGCAGCGTCAATCGGCGAAGGGGTCGTCCTCGTCACCGAAGTCGGGAGCCGGGGGCAGATCGTCTTCCGCAGGCGGCGATGGTGGAGCAGGTGATTCCGCTTCGGGTTCGTCAGCATCCTCAGCTTCTGCCTCGGCTTCCGCTGCCTCGGCGGCTTTCAGTGCCTCTTCCTCGGCGAGTGTGAGCGCATCGAGGAAGTCTTTGTTCTCCTCGAGTGTGTATGAGTGCAGGTGTCGACCGCCACCGCCGATGTTGCTGAAGTCGTAGGGCAGCACGAGCGTGATGAGCGTGTGCTGTTCCATACCCAGCTCCCCGACGGTCTGCAGTCGGCGCAGTTCAAGCAGTTCGGGGTTCTTCTGCATGATGTACGCCGCGTGTGCGAGATTCTTCACCGCTTCCACCTCACCTTCGGCGCGGCGCAGGCGCGCTCTCCGCTCGCGCTGTGCCTCAGCCTCGCGCGCCATCGCCCGCTGCATGTCGGTGGGGATGACCACGTCGGTGATGTCGATGCGGCTGATGTCGATGCCCAGTGGCAGACAGAACTGGTCGAGCAACTTCTCCATCCGGAGGGAGATGACCTCCCGCTTCGAGAGCAGTTCATCGAGCGTGTACTCGCCGATGACGACGCGCAGAACGGACATCGTCATCTGCCTGATGATGTTCGAGGGGTCGCTGACCGCCAGCACCGCCGTCATCGGGTCGATGACCTTCCAGTAGACCACGCCGTCCACCTTGAGGCTCACGTTGTCGCGGGTGATGCACACCTGACCGGGGATGTTCTCCGGCCGATCGCGGATGTCGACGAGCAGGAACTCCTGGATGAATGGGAAGCGGATGGCGACGCCCACGGAGTTGACGCCCGCGGGCTTTCCGAAGGTGAACTTCGGCGCCCGCTCGTACTGGTCGAGCACTGTGAATACTCCGCGGCGAGGCCACGTGCCGCGTGGAGAATATCCCGTCGGGTCGCCGCTGGAGGTGGCGAACACGCCGCCAGCCGCCTTCAGGCCGAGGACCAGTGCCGCGACCAGCCCCCCGCACAGCAGTCCGCAGAGAGACTCGAGGATGAACAAGCCGGTGGTCGCCATCACGACTCACCTCCCTTGAGCAGTTTGGCCAAGGGGCCTGTGGAGATATCGAGCAGCGTGTCGGGCAGCATCATGATGCGCGTGGCGTTGTTCTCCGCTCCGACTTCTGAGAGCACCTGCAGGCGGCGCAGTTCCATCAGTGCCGGGAAGCGACTGAACAGTTCCTGGGCCTCGGACAGTTTCACCGCTGCCTCGCGCTCAGCGCTCGCCTTGATGACGCGTGCTTTCGCCTCGCGGTCCGCCTCCGCCTCCTTGGCCATCGCCCGCGTGAGTTCGTGGGGCAGCTGCAGGTCTGTCAACTCGACATGGAGGACATGGATACCCCACGGGTCGGTGGCATCGTCGAGATTGATGCGGATACGCTCGACCACCTTCTTGCGTTCCCGCAGCAGCGTGTCGAGCGGGACCGAGCCGATCACGTCCCTGAGCGCGCCCTGGGCTGCCATTCCCACCGATGCGCGGGCGTTGGTCACCTTGTTGATGGCGTCCATCGGGTTGCGCACCCTGTAGAACACGATTGCATCGATGGACAGGGAGATGTTGTCCTTGGTGACGACCGACTGCCCGGGAATGTCGTTGATGAGCATGCGCAGGTCCCAGCGCACCAGTCGGTCGATGAATGGAATGACCACCCTGACTCCAGGTTCCAGAACACCTTTACAGACACCGAGTCGATACATGACCGCCCCTTCCCATTGGCGGATGATGCGCAGGCAGGAGCCGGCGAACAGCACGACCGCGAACGCGACGAAGGCCATCACGATGAATGAGACCGCCATGGCCAGTGCTGCTCGTAGTTCCCTATGAGCCTTCGCCCGATTGCGTTGCCATCAGCGTTCGCGCAGCAACCACTCGATAGCCTGTATGATGAAGGCGAGATTGTCTCCCTGCTCGACGTAGCCGTTGGCGGCGATGTTGCTGTCACCGACGACCAGCATCCTCCCCTCCATCTCCGAGGCGGCGGCGATGGTGAGGATGCCCTGCTCCTCGTCATCGTCGAGTTCGATGTCCAGATCGAGGTCCCCGAAGGAGGTCGCCGCCGTGGAGGCGACGGCCACAGCGGGCTCGCTGGTCTTGAGGCTGCAGCCGGAGAAGTAGACGATCTCCTGAAGGCCCTCCGTTATCGGGTGCTCGGAGAAGTTGCGGATGCGCACGTAATGCGGAACCGGTTGCTCGTCGAGCACGATTCCTCCCAGTTTCACCTGATGGCTCACATGCTCCTCGAGGTCGGTCACGCGGTCCTTCTGGATGTGGATGCCATATGGTGCAGTCAACTCGTTCAGGTGGTCAACGTGTGCGTACAGGTCGCCCCACTCGGTGAGCAGCAGCAGTCCGCGCCCGGCGCGCATGTGCTCGTGCAAGGCGAGCATCTCCTCGGCGGTGAATTTGAGTTTCGGGAACGGAAGCACGATCACGTCCCAAGGCAGCCCATCCTCAACAGGGAGTTCCTCCTCTATTCTGTCCACCTCGTGACCCATCTCCTCCAGTATGCCCGCCAGCAGGGAGAGTCCGTCTGACTCCGGATTGGCGACCGACGACCCCATGTGATGCTCATCGAAGCCGATCATTCCCAAATGCACACCACCAGGTCATTCGGGTCATTCGAGCGCGGTTATCTCGATCGTGTAGGTGGTCACCGTCCAGGTCACCGTCACATCCTCTCCGTTGTCGACGATTTGACCGACTATCGGTCCCGGGCTGTTGACATCGAGGGTCACGCTGCACAGCCATTCACCGGTGCCGTTCCCCCCGTCGTTCCACTTGGCCAGGATGTCGCCCTTGCTCACATCCTCCACCACATATGGTGTGCCGCTCCATTCGGTGGTGACAGCGTAGGAGAAGTCCACGGCGTCACCGTTGCAGTTCCCTGACCCCGCATCGTCCTCGAATCCCCCTTCGACTCCAGACATATCCATCTCCGCATCCACGCTGTCTGTGAAGATTGGCCCGTCATCGTTGTCGTTACAGCTCACGGTGATGTTCACGAAGGCGATCATCTCGTCATCGCCGAGATTCGTCCTGTCCAACTCGTAGGTCCACTCGTGGGTCTCGTCATCGGAGAGCATGGCGCTGTCCGAGATCTCGCTGACGGTGGTCGTGAAGTTGACCTGCCAGTTTCCCGATGCGCCCGAGGATCCGCCGTCCATCACCTCTACCATCCCTCCCATGACCGAGAAGTAGGCCGGGAAGGCGATGGCGAACATCAGCGAGACGACGACCATCGTGATGGCACGCTGGGTGCCGAACAACTTCTGCATCAGGTCCATGCTCCAGCCTCATCTATGATGAGGCGTGGGAGAGTTATCAACCTGCCACCACGGTGCGTTCATTCCTCTGCATCTGTGGATAAGTCCCAGTCAGTGGGTGGCCAGGCGGGAGTGTCTGATGGTGGCCATGCGCCGCGTTCCGTGGCGATGCCCTCGTCGCTGAAGGTACGTCGGGAACGGCGGAATACGGGAAGGAGGAAGCCGATGAGCGAGCGCTCACGGAAGGTCCAGCGCCAAGGGCAGCGAGGATGCCGGGTCACCCAGTGTTTCAGCAGCAGTCCCCAGTCGTCACCTTCGATCGAATCCGGGATGAGCCATTCGACGATGCAGATGGAGCCGGCCGAGCCCTGCACGTGGGAGTGTGCCTGCACGGCGAGCGGTGCCAATGGGCCGTCATCGATGACGAGGCCGAGCGAGCGGGTGGCCTGGGCGATGGGCATGATGATCGCCCAGCGGTCGACCAGACGGCTCCCGGATATTCTGTGACATTTCCAGCCGGCGCTGGTCGCAAGTTGCCTGAGGGCGCGCACTGCGGTTGCCGGCGTGACGCTCGTCTCCAACTTCAGCAGTCGCTCACTCATCGAGACGACTGTTGCTGCAGTCGCTCATATCGCTTGCGTGAGGGTCGGTCTGGTGTCGCAGCGTGGCTGACGCCAGCAGTAACGCAGGGAGGCTTAGCCTCGATTCGGCTTGCCGCTCACCCGAACAGGGATCCGAGACCTTCGAAGCCCGCCGCATCGTCCTCTTCCTCGGCCGCAGCCTCTTCGGCTGGGGCTTCAGCTTCGGAACCGCCGGCGGCGGCTGGCGCTGCGGCGGCCGGAGCGGCCACCGCGCTGGTCATCGCTTCACCGATGTCCACGCCTTCCAGACTTGCGCACAGCGCTTTCACGCGTGCGCCGTCAGCCTTCACGCCTGCGGATTTCAGCACCGCGTTGACGTTCTTCTCGTTGATCTCATTCTCTGCCGAGTGCAGCAACATTGCAGCGTACACATATTCCATTTCTCTCACCTTGTTGTTTCAACCGAACAAATCTCCGAGTCCACCGAATTCGGCTTCCTCCTCCTCGGGCTCCTCCTCGGCTGCCTCCTCGCTGGATGCCTCATCGGCACCTGCGTCGGTTGTCGGGGCAGCCTCGGTGACGGTCGGTGTCGCCTCGAGGGCGGCTACCAGCTCATCATCCAGAGCCGAGGAATCCAATTGACCTGCGAGGGCCAGCGCGTGGGCGTGGGCGTTGGCGATGAACAGCGGGATGGTGCCGCTGTTGCTGATGCCGGCGTTGATGGCGACTGCGAGCGCGTTAGCGACCGCCTGCGCCAGCAGTGCGTTCGTGTCGATCGAGAGTACGTCGGGAGGTATGACCACGCCGTCGACGATGACGCCGCACAGGATGATGCCGATCTCGATCGGCTTGATGTCCAGCTTGTCGAGCATCAGCCCGAGGTCGCTGTCGATCACTTCTCCGGCCTTCACCGCCGTGACCGTCTTGATGATGTTCACCTTGCCCTTCTCTATCTTAGCGGGGATGCCCACCGCTGACAACTCGCCGACGATCGGACCCGGTGCGAATTCGGTCGGTCCCTGCTCGACGACGATGTCCTCGGGCGCGATGTCGCCCGCCTTGGCGGGACGGCCGGTGCGGGTCTGGTCGAGTTGCTGGAACAACTGGGAGATGTTCAACGACTTGGAATGCACGATCATCGGCTGCTGGGCGGTCTCGAACATCGTCTCCAGCAGCTTCTCAGGCAGGCCGGCCTCGTTCCACGCCCGCCTGAACAGCGACTTCTTTGCCATCGTGAGTGTCATGCCGGTTCGCAGGGTGCTGCGCATCTCGAGCATCGCCTGCGCTGGCACACCGGTAACGTCGACGATGCCGATGATACCGTCGCTGCTGAGCAGTTCTGTCAACTCGCCTACGCGATCGACCTTCCACTGCGTGGCTTTGGCCATCATGAGTAGTCCACCTGCACCTTGATCGAGGGACCCATCGAGGTCTTGACGTATAGTGAACGGATGTTGCCCGCTCCCCGCTCCAACTTGCCGGTGACCCTGTTCCACACCTCGTAGGCGTTCTCGCTGATCGCCTCCTCGCCTTGGTTGCGCGCGCCCACGACCGTGTGGAATGTGATTTTGTCACGACTGCGCACCAGAGTCGTGCTCTGCAGCGCCTGCGCGATTTTTCCTGGGTCCACATTCGGTGGCACTGGCCTTGGCATCTTGCCGCGTGGTCCGAGTACCACACCGAGGTGGCGACCGATGTCGGTCATGTGCGGAACCTCAGAGAGGAAGAAATCGTGTCTGCGCGCCAGTTTGCGCGCTTTCTGGCGGTCGCTGCCGAGATCCTCGATCTGCGCCGGGTCGATGACCTCGAGTCCGGCTTCGCGCGCCTTGATGGCCATCTCGCCGCCGGCGAAGATGGCGATGCTCAGCGTCTTGCCGCGGCCCCGTGGGAGGCGCACCTCCTCCTGGATGCGGTTGGCTGGATTCTTCAGGTCGACGTCGCAGATGGTGAACGCGAGTTCCACGCTCTCGACGAAGTTCCGTTCAGGAGCCTCATCGAGCGCCTTCTTCACCGCTTCCCGAATGTGTGCCTGCATGTTTCCTCACCCCTGCGGTCGGCGAGGTTTCCCTCTCCCGCAATCCGTGATCAGTTGAATCGTCCGTCGTATTCTCCTTCCTTCACCTTGCTGATGAACTCCTTGGGCACCAGACCCTCGATGTGGCAGCGCATGGACACGCAGGTGCCCATCACCTCCAGTGAACGTGCCTTGACATCATTGCCCGTGAGTTCCGATTTCGCGTTGGCGATCTCGATGACCTGATCGAGTGTGATGTTGTGCACCTCGGGGTCGGATGGGATGTCGATCTCACCCTCCCATGAGCCGTTGAACTTGATGCCCTTGCCGATGACCGCCGTGCGGATGCGCCGGGAAGTCCAGTTGTCTGACATCAGGTCACCTCATCAGGGGGTTCTCGCCGACCTGCTCCCTCTATTTAACCAAAGCGAGCGACCCACTGCGCTCTTCTTTCTGCACGCTGGAGCAAGGTGAACCCCGCTTCGATTCAGTCCATCGGTTGCGTGCGTGCGCGAGCGGATGGACGGGTGCGTGGCGTGTGTACGAGGGTGAGAGAACCTGCGTGCGCGATTTGGGCGTGACGGAACGGTTAAGCCACCCTCAGCGAGCCTCGGCGCATGCGCCATCTGATTGACCGGGTGCTTGAACTGCAGGAGAGTGAGGTAGACGAGACGGATACCGAGCCGAATGAGGACGACCGCGAACTGCATCGTCTGTTGGAGAGTCTGCAGCCGCGCATCCGCGTGTTCGGCTGTGGTGGCTGCGGTTGCAACACGGTCCAGAGACTGGGAGAAGAGGGGTTGCTCGATGGGAACCACGTGCTCGGTTATGCCGTGAACACCGATGCTCAGCACCTGCTGCGCTCGAAGGTGACACACAAGATCCTCATCGGAAGAACCGCTCGCGGGCGCGGTGCCGGTGGCGACCCCGAGAAGGGGGAGAAGGCCGCGTATGAATCCGAGCGTACGCTCACCAAGGCGATCGTCGACTCCGACCTTGCGTTCGTGACCGCTGGTCTGGGTGGAGGAACCGGTACGGGCGGCGCGCATGTGATCGCGCGACTCGCCAAGAGCGCGGGGGCGCTCACCATCGCAGTGGTGACCTATCCATTCGAGTCAGAGGGGACGCTGCGTCGACAGAATGCCGAATGGGGACTGCAGCGGTTGCGCGAGATCTGCGACACCGTCGTGGTGCTCCCCAACGAGAAGCTGCTCGAGGTCGAAGGGGTCAGGGACCTGCCGATCGAGTCCGCCTTCCGCGTTGCAGACGAAGTGCTGATGCGCTCGATCGCCGGTGTCTCCGAGATGATCACCAAGGATGGGCTGGTGAACCTCGACTTCGAGGACCTGCGCAGCGTGATGGAGAACGGCGGTGGAATGGCGATGATCGGACTCGGAGAGGCATCTGGTACCGACCGCGCACTGGAAGCAACGGACCAGGCGCTCACCTCACCACTGCTGGACATCGATGTCTCGGACGCCCGTGGCGCACTCGTGAACGTCGTCGGTGGGCAGTCGCTCACACTCGGTGAAGCGGAGTCCTGCGCCCAGTACATCCGCGACAAGATCAACCCGTATGCCCGCATCATCTGGGGTGCCACGGTCGATGAGTCGCTCGGCAACGACATCCGCGTGCTGCTCGTGCTGACGGGAGTCAAGAGCGAGCAGATATTCGGGGCGGCCGCGCACCAGCCGATGCGCAACATTCGCACCCGCGACCTCGAGTTCATCAACTGAGATGGGAGCGCTCAGCACCACTCTATCGAGGGCGGTCTCGTCCGGTCATTCACCATGGCTGCAGGTTCGATGCACTCGCAACCATTCCGGCGTGCTTAAAATAGGACTCTAGGTCGGGGTGAACCCTAGGGGTTCAGACGTGGCCAGTGGAGACTCTCGATTCGGTGACGGCGACGCCTCGTTCGAGGAGCGGGTGCAGGACATCCAGGACAACATCGAGACCAGTGTGCGCAAACTCGGGAGGGGCTCGTGGGCGAGGATTCTGAGAATGGCGCGCAAGCCGACCAAGATGGAGTTCCGCCAGACCATCTGGGTGTGCGGAATCGGAATGTTCATCCTCGGGTTCGTCGGCTTCATCATTCTGTTGGCGATGGACACCGTGCTCCCCAAGTTCTTTGCTTGGATTGTCACCTGAGACCCTGTAAGGAGTAATTGTTTGTCTAAGAGGAGAACTGAGGGGGGATGATGGATGAGTGATGAGCGTCAGGAACTCACAGTCTCCGAGCTCAAGGCTCTCCTGCGAGAGCGTGGACTGAATCTCGGTGGCAAGAAGGCAGATCTCATCGCCCGCCTCGAGGAGGCAGACGTCGATGCACCCGCTACCGAGGAAGAGGCGGTTGAGGAGATCGGTGAGGCAGACGTCGATGCACCCGCTGCTGTGCAAGAGTTTCACTCTGACGGATTCATCGCCTTCGTGCGCCACGCTGACCAACTTCTGCTGCTGAGGCGCTCCGATTCGGTTCTCGACTTCCCCGGTTGCTGGGATGGGATATTCGGGCTGGGAGACATCGATGACATCGGTCGTGTGGCCACTTGCGTCGAGGATGCGACCGGCATTCCGATTTCGGCGCTGACCCACGTGCGCACGGGCGCGGATCGCGGCATCGAGTTCGGCAACCGGCTGAATGACATCACTCCAGTGCTGTTCGAATCCGAGACCATGGAGATCACAGTCGGTTCGATTTACACTGAAGCTCTGTGGGTGGATCCGGGATTCATCAACAAGATCAGCCCCGAGGAGATGCCCGGTTCGGACGAGGTGAGCGGGATGCAGAATCGTCCGGTCGTATCCCAGCTGGGTGAGATGTACGGCGATGTCTGCTCGTTCCTCTACATGCTCAAGACGACCATCGGCCAGGAGCAGAAGATCGCACAGGAGATCCGCGCTCGGCTTTCAGGGACAGGCTCGCTGCAGGACATCCAGAATGAGATCTTCAGCGTGCTGCACCCGCACACGATGCGCGGATACGTGTTCGTCGAGGCGAGCGCCAAGCATCACGTCGAGAAGGTCATCGGTCGCGCCGGCGGCGTGACCACGCCGATGCGCGGCTGCTCCAAGGTACTCGACGGCGAGGCTTCGCTCGTGGTCGTCACCAACTATCTGGAACCGAAGTCCGCCACGGCGGGCATCGAGGTCGGATGCATCGTCGAGATCCGCTCAGGCCAGTTCCGCGGCAACCGCGCACGCGTCACCGTCGTCTCCGAGGGCAAAGAGGAAGTGACGGTCGAACTGTTCGAAGCGATGGTGCCCATCCCGATCACTATGCGGGCGGACATCGTGCGTGTCGTCGAGCGAGTAGACGACTGATGACCCCCAGATCGGGCCATCGGATGTGCTTCCAGCGGTCGGGAACCCTTACGATGGAAGTAGGCTCTCGTCGTTGCATGCGCAGCAAGGCGATGGGATTGGCGCTGCTGATGGTATTCTCGACACTCGGTGTGCTGCTGGCGCAGTACCCGGTTCAGTCGGAGCTCGAAGACGAGCCCGCGGTGGATCGGGCGGCAGCGGTGACATGGACGATGACAGATGCCCCTCCGACCGTGGATGGATGGTCCCCTGAGATGTGGCAACCGGGAACGAATGGTGCGTTGTGGAATCTCGACTTCAGCCCCAACGGACAACTGCTCGCCGCGGTAGACCTGAACGACCGCCGTCTGCACGTGTGGAACATCAGCGATGGGCGCTCTCTGCTCTGGATCGGGCATGCGAACACGCTGGTCGATGTCATCTTCCTCTCCGATGACTGGGTGCTCGCCGCTGACAGCCAGCAGAACTGGTTCGCCTATCAGGTGACTGACGAAGGCTCTCGTCCCGCCTCTTCCACGTTGATGCGTTCCGGTTCGTGGACAGGTGACATGTCTGGCCAGTACAACGGCAACCTGTGGGGACTCGACATCTCCGACGACGGCTCGCGCGTCGTGTTCTGCGGTTTCATCGATGACCCGAACATCGGTGGTGAGGTCGTGGTCGCCGACACCACTTACTTCACTGCCGGCACCTCGGCCAACTCCGGCTCCCTGTTCGTCACCTCGTGGCCCACCGACTGTTCCTTCTCTCCCAACGGTTCCGTGATCGCCGCCACCGGACGTCACTACGATTCCACGCAGGGCTTCAACCGCGATGTGGTCTACGGCATCAATGCTGGCAACATGTCGCTGTACTGGACGCGCAACGTCGCTGGTTCGGAGGCGAACGCGTGGGCGATCGACTGGGAGCCTAACGGCAATGCCTACACTGTCGGCTGGACGAGGCCGTCCGCGTCCGAGGGAGTCATCAGCAACTTCAACCATATCGACGGTGGAGTATTCTGGTACAACACCCTCCTGCAGGATGTAAGCAGTCTTGCGTGGATGCCCGGAGGCGGCTATCTCGGCGTAGGGCTGCATGACCCCGGCAGGATGATGCTCATAGACAGCGCCGGTCAGATCCAGACAGACGTCGGTTTTCACTCGACTGTTGTCGGCACCAACGGCACTCATGCTGACGTGCTTGCCATCACTGCCGACTCTCAGGACACTCGGCTGGCGACCGCCGGGCGCGACGGGGCCATCGAGGTGTGGATCGTCGATGTGCAGAAGTTCGAATTGCGAATAGCCAACCGCTTCGGCACCTCTCTGACGCGAGAGATAGCCATGCACCCGATGTTCGACCAATTCGTCTCCGCCGACGCATCGGGCGTCAGCACCTTGCGGGACGCTCGCAGCGGCGCCATCATCAACCAGTGCTGGCACCCCAGTTTCGGACAGTACCTCCCAGAGATCCCGTTCACAAAGAGCGTCTCCTGGGGACAGGCCTTCTGGGCAGCGGGATTCAGCGATGGCATGGTGGTCGGCTGTGATTTGAATGGCAAGTTGATCTGGCAGTACGACGTCTCCCAGCAGCACACCTTCGCGGTGTTCGGCAGGGTTTCCATCCATCCCGGTGGCCAGTACGCGGCCATTTCGTGGGGCGAGAACTCCAGCAACACGACCAGCGACGGACGGGTGGCGATCATCGACTACTCCGCCAGCACGGTCACTGTGCTCAAGGAGTGGTCTTACTCCGATGTTCACTGGGCTCTCTCCTTCAACGACCAGGGCACACGGCTCGCCTCGGTCGGTCAGGCCGGTGGTGTGCGCCTATGGGACACCAGCGATACCGACCCCGCCAACTGGGTGGACGACGGTATCGTGTACAGCCACGGCAACTACACCGGTGTTGTTGAGTGGATTCCGGGAACTGACATGCTGATCACAGCAGGCTGGGACCGGGTCGTGAATGTCTACGACGTTCAGGGAGCACAGGTGGTCAGCCAAGGGGCGCTGCTCGGAGAGGCGTTCGGAGCGCTGATTCTTTTTCAGAACGGGATGCTCGTCGTCGCGACCGGTGATGCTGGGACTTCAGCGACGGGACAGGTGGAGATGTTCAACATGACACTGCATGGACAGGCGACGCGCGAGGCGTCGTACACCACGGTGCACCTACCCAGGGGACTCGGTCAGAGAACCCTCGATGGCAACGTCGTGGTGGTGAACAACACCGGGTCGACAGTGGTCATCAGGCCGGACAGGGACGGTGATGGTTGGCCGGACAACATCGATGTGTTCCCCGATGACCCGACCCAGCACAATGACTCCGACAGTGACGGCTGGGGGGATAACAGTGCCAGTCCCACCGGAGATGGTTGTCCGCAGGTGTGGGGCAACAGCACAGAGGATCGCTTCGGCTGTCTTGATACAGATGGTGATGGCTACTCCGACCCCGATTCAACCTGGCTTGCGCATCCTGCCGGTGACGCCGACGCGTTCGTCAGCGACAGCGCACAATGGCACGATTCCGATGGTGATGGGTACGGTGACAACTACCTCTATTCCCTCGATTCCGACGGGCTGCGAACCGCCGAGTCTGGTGATGCCCTCCCCAACGATGCAACCCAGTGGCGGGACCGCGATGGTGACGGCTGCGGTGACAACTACAGTTACGACTTGGATGCTGGCAATCGCATCAACGAGAACGGCGACGCCTTCCCCTCGGACCCGACGCATTGCAACGACTTCGACGGCGATGGTTACGGTGACAACTACACCTACACCATCTCTCAAGGCTCTGGGCTGAGGGTCGAGAACGGGGACGCATTCCCACTCGACAACCTCGCGTGGTCCGACCTCGATGGTGATGGTTGTCCCACCGCTTCAGCAACGGGACTCACGATCGACTTCTACCCCGGTAACCCTGACTACTGTGATGAGGTCACGCAGTTCACTCTCCCGGACGGACTCGAACTGGGCGCGCTCGGCGAACAGTCGAATTGGCGGCTGTGGGTGAACTGGAGCAGCGCCGCCTTGGACACGGACAACATCGAGCTGCACGGTCAGTCCCTGACTGACGCGGCGGGAGCGAGTTCGGTCACGGGAGAAACCCTTGATTCGACCTCGCCGTTGCAGTTGTGGATCAGTTCGGTCGACCTCGAGGGCCCATTGGTCAAGACGTGGACCATCCCGCGCGGCACGGACCCGCAGGAGACATCGCTCGTGCTGCGCCTGACAGCGCATTCGGACCTAGGGGAATCTCTCGAGCAGTGGCTGAATGTCACCTACACAGTGCCGCCGCCCAACGAGGGGGATGATCCCGACCCGGACCCGGACCCTAATCCGGACCCGGACCCGGACCTCGACCCGGACCCGGACCCGGACCCCGACTCTGACCCCGACCCGGATCAGGATGCAGGTGGCACCGCGAACACGGACGGGAGCAACGACGACGATGATCAGGATGCCCCTGTCGGTGGGCTGTCGCTGACGACCATCGGTATCGTGGCGGGTGTGCTGTTGCTGCTGGCGTTCGTCGCTTTCATGGTGCTCGGTAAGAGGAGAGTGGGCACGTCGGCGGGAGCACAGATCAGCGTTGGACAGACGCCGTTCGCACCTCCGGGGATTCCTGCCGAACCAGTCGTTCATCCGCCGTGCAAGGACTGTGGCGGATTCTTGCAGGAGATGACGCACGATGGGAACCGCTGGACCTGGTGTCCAGCCTGCCGCGCGTGGCAGGATTTCCTCGGTAAGATATGAGTGAGCAGCCTGCCATCTCGACAGGATCGTCAGGCGCCCCCGGCTGAGTAGGTGTGGTAGTCGACCGCCGGCTCGAGTTTTTCGACCACCGCAGCCAGTGCGGCGTCAGCCGCTTGCTCACCGGAGGCGATCTCCTCCATCTGTCGTCTGAGTTCGTCTGCCCGTCGCTTGAGCGCCACCGCCTCGGACGCGGGGAGTCGAAGGGCTGGGGCGAGCCAGCGGTTCAAGGCGGTCAGGACAACTCCCGCCGCTCGCTTCGTACTCCAGGTCTCGGGCGTACTGTAGTAGTCGGCGAGGAAACTCTGTACGCACAGCTCGCTCGCCTCGCGCCCCGCGGTCGCGCTGCTCACCCCGTCGGCGACCACCGCCGCCACCCCCTTCAGGGTGCGCGCCGGCTCGTCGGGGACACGGAGGCCCATACAGTCCTCGTTCGTCGGTCG
>ERZ813253.371-NODE-371-length-16343-cov-10.831956_pt1 | contig 16343 bp, 11 predicted proteins | sample MGYA00520893_ERZ813253 | MGnify/ENA primary metagenome ERZ813253 (study PRJEB31669, sample SAMD00080414) | marine metagenome | biome: oceanic hadal pelagic zone biome; feature: marine hadalpelagic zone; material: sea water | place: Pacific Ocean:Izu-Bonin Trench...
ATACCCTGCGCCTTGTGGGAATCATGGCACAATTTCCACTTGAAGTCCCAGATAACCCCAAAACCAGTGGTAATGGCAATTTTCTAAATTTGAATCATGAGGAATATAACCACTTCTACGATTCTACGACTCCCCGATGTAATGGATTTATAGTGGACAGGCCGCCTCATAATAGTGCTTATTTCCAAAAACAATTAGAAGCTGTGGGGAATTATTATTTCAACATTTCAGGTGAAAATATCCCCTATACAGCCAACATCATCACCAATTCAAATTCACCCGAAGATGGTTATTATACCGTATCAGATTCTATGGAATTCTATGCTAAATCCGATAAACTTTTAGCCGAATATTTCTCCCAAGTATTGGATTTAGCTAAATCTGATATTGAAACTTTATTAACGGATCAGAATGTTGCTTCCAGTGAGGTGGTATTTATTATTTTCCATGCAGGATTGGGACAGGATATTTCCCTCCCCGGACTCGACCCAACCATATATGATTTAAAATCAGCCTATATTGATGAAAGAATGATGATCGGTGTTACGCCCACTGAAATATTAGGTGAATCCATACAAACTGGAATTTTACTCCCTGAAACCCAGAATATGATTTACTTTGATATTGTAGAAGATATTTTTGGTAATCCCAATTATGGAACAGAGGATCTATGTGGTATCCAGCTGGGACTCACAGGCATTTTTGCACTTCTTTTAGGATACGAACTTGGATTACCACCACTATTCAACCCTGAAACCGGTGATCCGGGAGTTGGTTTTTTCGGACTCATGGATCACGGATCAAATAATGGGCGTGGAGTTATCCCGGCACCGCCTTCTCCATGGACACGAAGCCTGCCAGCAGAGGAATGGTCAACTATAGAAACTATTTCCCCTTTTCAAAGTACCGATACGCCTTTTTTTATAATTGCCTTAGACTCATTAAACACTTTATTGAGAATTGACATAAGTGATGATGAGTATTTTTTATTAGAAAATCGAAATAATTGGGTCACCTATAAAACAGATATCGATTCTCTTCGAAGAAAAAATAAAATTAATGAGTACCGGGTGGGGCATTGGTTTGATACAGTGACAGATGAGTTTACCGAAAGCCAAATACAAATAGATGATGCCACTCAGGTAATTACGGGATTTGATCATTATGATTACGGCTTGCCCGGTTCGGGAATTCTGATTTGGCATATTACAAATCCGCACTTTGATTTGTCCCCGAATCAAGTCGTCAATGATGATTCTTACAACCATGTAAAAATTGAAGAGGCAGATGGCTCCCAGGATATTGGCACCAAAAGTTATGCATTTTTTGCCAGCGATAGTCCCACAACTGGAACCCGCTGGGATTTTTGGTATCATGGGAATGAAGGTTACGAATTTGCCAATCCGGACTTGGAGAATGAAACTATCTTTGATTATTGGTCCAGCCCCAATTCCAGAACGGTTGACGGCTCTGATTCTTTTCTATCCATTGAAATTCTCAGCGGAATTTCGGATACAATGCAAATTCAAATTACATTTAATAATGGCGTTGAAATTGTGAATTTAGCAGATACAAATATTCAATATTTGGGGAATGGCTATAATGCAGAGGATAGTACCGCTGTGGTTTACTATGAGAAAGATGGGCAAATTTATGCACATTCTTCTGCTTCGAACGTAACCTGGATTGACACTCTGGATTATATTGAAGGGGAATTAAAATTAATTTATACTTATAAAGAAATTTTAGAATATCTGGATGCTGGTAGTTGTATTCACCCAACTTGTGAATATTTTGAGAGTGATATTTTCCCGCTGGGATTTATTTATTCTAATATGGATTCCACTACATTTCCCGAGGCTCTTTCATTTGGGGATATTGACCAGGACGGATTGGATGAAATCATAACCATTGATCAAAATGGTGATATTGTAGCTAGAAATGGGAATGGTACATTAGTAGATGGATTCCCAATAAAGGGAGACTTTTCAGGAATACCCTTAATCGCAAATATTATCAATGTTGAAGAAGATGAGCCGGAGCTTATTTGTCGGGAGGGAGAGAATATTACTATTCTTTCCAATAAAGGAGATCGGTTACGGCAATTATCCTCTTTTAACAGTGTACAGCCATTGGCAATGGTCCCATTCTGGAACGGAAAGATGGCGCTTATTGATGGCTCTCGATTATTTTTATTTGATTTAGATATGGATCATAGCTATTGGTTGAATCCCAATAGTAGACCATCAGGTTTCCCCTTATCAACAGGGGTACATTTTGATCCTACAGATAGAGAATACGTGAGGAGAAAATCCTATAATTATCCCAATCCAATAACTGAAGGAACCACAACATTTAGGTTTTATGTAGGTAATTCCACAACCTCAGAAGTCAGAGTTAAAATTTATAATGCAGCCGGTTATTTGGTAGTAGATGATTTGATAAATAATGATATAACCCATTATGAATTTAACGAAATAAAATGGGATGCCTCTCAATTTGATGCGGGACTATATCTAGCTGAAATAAAACCAAATGGTGGACAATCTGAGCTTGTTAGGTTGGTGGTGGTCAAATGAAATATTTTCATTTAATAATTTTTATCCTGAATTTTGCATTTTCCCAAAGCTGGCACAATCACCCTGAGCTAAGGTGGGAAACCATAGAAACAGATCATTTTCTGATTCACTTCCATGAGGAAACGACACGGAGCGGTCAGGAGGCTGCCGCTGTAGCAGAAAAAATTTATTACCCCATAACTTCATTTTATGAATTTGAACCGGATTCAAAAACACATATTATTATTCAAGACGTAGATGATATCTCCAATGGTGCTGCCTACTATTATGATAACAAAATTATAATTTGGGCACTCCCCCTGGATTTTGATCTTCGCGGTTCACACCGTTGGTTGAACAATGTAATCACCCATGAATTTACGCATATCATTCAAATTGGCGCAGCCATGAAGTACCCCCGGCATTTCCCGGCATCCTTTATTCAATTGATGAACTATGAAGATGAAAAACGGGAAGATGTTTTATATGGCTACCCCAATGTCATTATGAGCTATCCACTTCCTGGAGTGAGTGTCCCGCCCTGGCTGGCTGAAGGGTCGGCTCAGTTTATGTATCCAGATGCTGATTTTGATTTTTGGGATTCACACAGAGATATGATTGTTCGGGATCGAGTTATGAACGATAATTTATTGTCCTTTGATGCCATGAATACTTTTGGCAAACGAGGAATTGGAAATGAGTCCACCTATAATCAGGGTTTCCTTTTTTCACAATGGTTGTCTGAAAATTATGGCATGGACGTTTTGAAAAAAATTACACTGTCTCTTTCAAATCCCACAAACTATTCTATTGATCGCGCCATGCGGGATGCTACGGGAAAATGGGGGAGTGAATTATATCAAGAGTGGAAAGACGAAATGTTTTTGGATTACACCACTAAAACAAAGGACATTCATCGATCGGTGAAAAAGGGAGAAATATTGGTTTCAGATGGCACCACCAATATTCACCCGGTTTGGTCGCCAAATGAGGAAAAGTTTGCTTATCTTTCAAATCAGAAAAATGATTATTTTGGTCAAACGGATTTATTCATTTACAATTTCTCAGATTCCAGTTCTGAAAAAATTGCCGGTGGTGTTAAAACTGCTCCCACCTGGGTGAACGATTCCACTATCATTTATACAAAACGCAGTAAACCTGATAAGAGGGGATCTAAATATTTTGATCTTTATCGTTACACTTTCACCGATGAAGAAGAACAGCGATTAACACACGGTAGCCGATTGATTTCTCCTGTGTATAATATTGCAGAAAATAGTATTGCAGCAATTACAAGTTTTGATGGAACCTCAAATATTATGATTTCAAGTAATATTGATATAATGCAGGATATACTTACCTTTAGTGCTGTCACTGAATTGGATAACGGATTTCAATTGCTTTCCCTGGCTTGGAGCGAAAATACATTATTGGTTGATGGAGTCTATCATCAAGGTCGCCAGATTTATAGGGTTGATTTAGAAAATGGAGTATTAGATCCCACCACATCTGGCCGCTGGGAGAACAGGGATCAAATTATTACCTCCGATGGATTGATATATACCACCGATAATTCTGGCATTAACAATCTTGTTATTGAAAAAAATGGAATACAGGATTATATCACCAATGTTATGGGTGGCGCTTTTATGCCCTCGGTATCCAGTGATGGAAAAATTCTGTATAGTCTTTATGAAAATGGTAGATATAATATTGCCATTCTTGAAAATTTTCAGCCTATTGAAAATGGTTTAGTTGGATATGAAGAAGACTATTTTGCAGATTATCCAATGTCTGATTTAATTTTAGGTGAACATTTGGAGTCATACCCTTATCAGGAAAAAATGCTGTCTATGGCAATAATGCCCAGGGTAATGGTGGATTACAAAACGGTGAAGCTGGGATTTTATTTTTTTAGTACGGAGGTTATTGATCGCTTTTCTATTTTTGGTGGTGCATCAACAAACTTACTGTCCGATATGGATATTTTTCTGCTCTTGGAATATAAAAAGTTTCACCCCACATTTTATACAAACTTATTTTGGATATCCCGGCATAGAAATGCAGATAAAAATAAACCATTTTTTTATCCCCGATTAAATGGTAGCGATGTAGATAATATCGAAATATATAATGATTTAGCATTCTCATTATTTTCAGGGGATATTGGTACACGATTTGCATTAGGAGAGCATAAAATTAACCTCCAATATAATTACAGTAATTACCGGGAAAATGTGAAACAGAATGTGTATCAATATTTTACCTATAATGAGGTTGATAGTTCAATTTGGCAATATGGTGAAATTGGATTTGATTATTTCAGAGGCCACTCGCTTTCAATTTTATATGATAGAAATAAGCGGAAACGCAGCTTTGCCATGAATATGCTACCGGGAAATGGGTGGCATGTAAATGGAAAATTAAGCTACGAATGGAACCATTTTATGGATGGATTTGCAGTGAGTGAAGAATACAGCACCTTTGGTGCAAATTTTGTACCCCATAATACGGCTAGAATTACGGCCTCTGTTGAAAGACATTTCACCCTGAATAAGAAAAAAAAGATTGTGGCAAGTATCAGTGGAATTGGAGGTGCAATATCCAACCCTGAAGTAGATGATTTCTTCCACTTTTTTGGTGGTGGATTGCCCGGGATAAAGGGCTATACTTTCTATGAAGAATCGCTTACGGGTCCCCATTATTTTGTAGGTACCGCTACAATACGCCTGCCCTTGTTTCTAGAAAAGAATTTTACCTGGGCACAATTTAATATGCAGAACCTCTCCCTTGGGGGTATTTTTCAATTTGGCAGTGCAATTCAGAATAGTTTTACAGAAATTATTGAAGATGATCATTATAAATTATCAGCTGGTTTAGAGTGTCGATTACATGGTTTTTCTTTTTTTTCATATCCTTCAGCAATTGCCTATGAGTATCACCAACCCCTCTCAGATTTGGATGAGAAGGGGAAACATTATTTCACCTTGTTATTTGATTATTAGGAGCAGGAAATGAGAAATATTTATATAAGTTTAATTGTATGGTTTGTGTGTAATACTCAGATATTTGCCAATACCTTTTTTCAGAAAAATAGTTATCAATTCAAATCAATGATGTTTGTACAAGACACTACATCGGAAAATGAAAGTGAATTTCAATTAGAAACATCTCAAAATAAAGGAACATTTAAATCCCCTGGAAAAGCCTTATTATTTTCAGGCGTAGTGCCGGGAATGGGGCAGGCCTATATGGGCAATTGGCTGCGTGGACTTTTATTTGTTGGTCTTGATGCTGCTGCCATTGGCACATGGTACTATAATAACAATCTTGCAGAAGATAAGAAAAAAGAGTATTCCTATTATGCCAATGAGCACTGGGACTTTGGTAGATGGGTGCATGACTATTACAAATGGTATGAATATAAAGAAGGTGATAATGACTGGAATGAAATTCGCGAGGTGTTTATTAATTACAGTGATTCCATTTCCGGTTGTGCACAAGATCCAAGTGAGGGTCAATGCTATACTGATATTTGGGATCATAGTCATAAAGTAGAATTCACCTATGATGGCAGTATCATGAGTTCCAGTTCAGAAGAATTTAAAGAAGTTTTTCGAGATTTATGCGGCAACACAAATACTTGGGATACGGACTGTTCCAATGAGGTTTTGAGTTTATATGATAATAATAACGATACCATTTTCGTAATTAAGAATCACCATTTTTATGAAGGAATCCAAAAATATGATATGTTTTTTGCGGGCTGGGATGATAATGATTCGGTATCGGTGGTAACTAAAAAGCATGGTGATAAAAATGCAACCTCACCCAACCAGACGACGTATAGAAATTTATGGGGTGACTACAATAAGATAAAGACCCTGGCGGGTAATGGAGGAAAATTTATGCTCATCAATCGGGTGGTAAGCATAGTTGATGCCTTGTTATTAGCCAAAAAATGGAATAACAATCACGCTATGAAATTATCGTTAAATGCGTATCCTGATCTCAGGAATAAATCAGGTTTAGGAGGAGTGAAATTATCGCTGTATTGGAAATGATGAAAAAACTATTTACAATTATTATTATTGGAATGTTCATTGCTGGCTGTGGGAGAAAAGAGGTACTATTAGAAGAAGATTTAATTCCCCGTTTTGATAAAGCCATGGAGTATTTTGAAAGAGGTAAATTTCTCCGTGCTAAAGATGAATTTGACTACATAATTATGGCTGACCCCGGCTCTAAAATGGCTAATGAATCACAGTATTATAAGTCTGAATCTATGTTCCAAATGGAAGAATATGATGGGGCATCCAATGGTTTCGACAGATATGCTCGATTTTCTCCCGATTATTCAAAAATCGAAAAAGCCCGGTATCGAATTTGTGAATGTGCAATATTTTCTTCAAACTCCTATCAGCGGGAACAGTCACAAACCCACTATGCCTTGGAACAATTACAAATGTTTATTGAGGATTTCCCCAAATCAGATTTAGTAATAGATGCTGAATCTGCAATATTAGACCTCCGCCGAAAACTTGCCCGGAAAGAATATGAGGTGGGGAGGATGTATTTGAAATTAGAAGAATATGATTCTGCTCTTGTATATTTTAAATCTGTATTAAATCATTATTATGATACAGCCATTGCTGATGATGCCCGTATTGGAATAGTTTTCACCCATATTCTGAATGACAACAGAATGGGTGCCGAAAGTTATTATAAAACACAAAAAGACAGATTTTTATCAGATGAAAAATTGAATGAAGCTGAAATACTTTTACAGGATACAGAAGCGGGCTTGAAATTGGCTCAGTATTATCAATTATATAAGTGAAATTAATTTTATTTGGCGGCAGCTTTGATCCTCCCCATCTTGGACATTTAAAAATAATTGAGAATTGCTGTGGAGAATGTGACAAACTAATATTAATGCCTTCTGCTCATTCACCATTAAAAAAGAACCCTCCAATTGCCCAGGCAAAACACCGCATAAAAATGTTGGAAATACTAACTCATGAATTGAATTATCCTATTCAAATTGATAATTGGGAAATTAGTCAACCAGAACCCAATTATACCTATTTCACAATTCAACATCTACAGAAAGAACATCCAAATTTTTCCATTTCTTTGGTGCTTGGTGCAGATCAATTAGAGCAATTTCATCAATGGAAAAATTATAAAGAGATTTTGAGTTCAGTTCATTTTATTGGTTTTAACAGAGATAATTATAATGAAGCACCCATAGAAGGAATGAATCTAACCTGGATAAAAGATTTTAAAATGGATATTTCATCAACAGAAATTAGAGAAAAAATCGGGAGAGGAGACCAATTAGGGAATGAGTTGCCCCAGCCTGTATGGGATTATATTCAAGAGAACAATCTTTATGGAAATGAGTAATGGGAATTAATATTCTCCTATTTATGGTAGGTGCTGTCTTGCTTTATTACGGTGCTGATTTTCTAATTTTAGGGAGTAAATCAATTGCATCCAAATTTAAAATTCCACCCATTGTTGTGGGCATAACGTTGGTGGCATTTGGTACCAGTCTTCCTGAGCTGATTGTGAGTATAATCGCTATTTTGAAAGGTGAATCAGGGATGGTGATTGGTAATATTGTGGGATCCAATATTGCCAATATTGGTTTGGTATTAGCTGTGACAGCTATTTTCGTACCCATTGTTTTTTCGTTTAAGAAAATCAGCGTTGATTTATATTTTCTAATTTTTATCACTTTTCTCCCTCTCCTGTTTATGTATTTAGGTGATCTTGTATTGTGGCAGGGTGTTTGTTTTCTGCTGTTACTTGGCGGCTATTGCTGGTATCTATTTAACAAAGACCATGATTATGAGGAAGATCATTCAGATGAAAATCTATCTGATGGATTAACTATATTTCTAAAAATTATTTTTGGAATTATTGGGCTTGGATTGGGCGCCCATATTTTTGTTTTGGGTGCGAAAGGTATTGCCATTGCACTTGGTGTTTCATCCTTGGTAATAGGGATGTCAATTGTAGCCTTAGGGACATCCTTACCCGAACTTTCGGCTTCAATTGCAGCTGCAAAACATGGCGAAACGGGGTTAATAATTGGTAATATTATCGGTTCAAATATTATGAATATTGTTGCTGTTTTGGGTTTCACTTTACTCATTAGCCCCATTTCTGTAGAGTTTTCACATGTGGCAATTCACGGCATTTTTATGGTAGTTTTAACGCTGGGATTATTTATTCTTCTAAAATATAAAGGTGGTGTAACTAAATTTTCCGCTGGAGTATTAATACTCATTTATATTATTTTTCTATACTTTAATTTTCAACCGGGAGTTGGAATTGAATTATGATTAAGTTTGAAAATGTAACTGCAACCTATACTGAAAATGTGGGGATATTTAATTTATCTTTTCATATCCCAAAAGGTGAATTGGTTTTTCTCATGGGACCTACCGGCGCTGGAAAATCAACAGTTTTAAAAACTATTTATAAGGATATTCCCATTTCAGATGGAACCTTATTTATTAACGGAGAAGATGTAGGAAATATTCGTCGTCGCCATGTACCTCGATTCAGAAGGAAAATTGGCATGGTATTTCAAGATTACCGTCTCATTCCTGACAGGACTGTTTTTGAAAATATTGCGCTGCCCCTTCAAATTGAAGGCGTTTCAAAAAAAGAAATTAAGGATAAAGTCCATGATATTTGTGAAAAGGTAGGATTGAAAAAGAGCATCAATAATTACCCTAACCAACTCAGCGGCGGAGAAAACCAACGTGTCTCAATTGCCAGGGCGCTGGTGAAAAAACCACTTGTCATTTTAGCCGATGAGCCTACTGGGAATTTAGATCCCAATGTGTCTGATGAAATCCTGGATCTGCTTGAAATAGCCACGGACTCAGGGGCAGCAGTACTCATGTCCACCCATAATTTCCCCCTGATCCAACCGCGTAAAAAGCGATTTATTGAACTTAATGAAGGCAGACTAGTCGTCCAGTGATCACTAAACTCCTATTTTTACTGTCAGAAAGCTTCCGCGGTTTATTCAGGGCAAAATTACCTGCAGCAATTTCATCTATTACTATTGGTATTGCATTGGTGATTTTCAGTTTGGCATATTTTTCTTACGTGAATTTATTAGGATATTCATACAAGTTTAAGTCAAAATATCGAATTGAGGTATTTTTCCATAATGAATTGAACACCGAAGAAGCACGTGACTTATTCAATACTATTTTGATTTTAGATGGGATAGAGCAGGGAGAATTTATTGATAAAGAAAAGGCGTCTAAATTATTTATGTCGTACTTTCATGAAGATATAAATGAAATAATTGGTGAGAACCCCCTTCCTATGGGTGGGCGGTATGACATTGACGTCGATTATCGGAATTCCAATCAAATGCGCAGAATAGTAAGAGAAATCCGTCTTTTAGAGGGAGTGGATGTAGCATCCTTTCAGCAAGGGATTATTTCCCGGGTAGACTCCATCGTAGAAAATATTCTAGGAATAAGTATGGCAATTGGAATTGCTATTTTCATTATTGCTGTCATATTGGTTTCCAATACCATTCGCCTCATTATTCATGCCAAGCAGGAAACCATTGAAACCATGCATCTGCTGGGTGCTACAAACAGTTTTATTAGGTTTCCATTTGTTGTGGAAGGAATTATTCAAGGCATTCTGGGTGCCGGATTTTCACTATTAATTTTATATTTATTGCGATCTCTGCAATCCTACCTCTTTGAGCCATTGATAAAATTACCCTTTGTTGAACCATCCAATCTTATTGCATATAATTTTATTTTTGGTCTATTGTTGGCTCTTATTGGAAGCTTTCGGGGAATTGCTAAATACCTGCCAAAGTAAAAAACCATTAATTATTCAAAACAACCTTTTGAGTTGAAAAAATGAAGTCTGTAAATTTAATGCTGTAATAGAAAACATGATTTACACAATTCACTCCAATAATTATTCAAATAAAATATAACATTGTTTAAAGATATTAGATATCGTTGGGCGCTTATCGCGGTTGTACTGATTGCATCCTCCTACCTCATCTGGCCTACCTATAAGCTATACTCCCTATCTGAAGCTGAGAAATCTGAATTGGGCGTCATTGTGATGAAAGAATTAAGAGATGGTGCCATTAATCTGGGTTTAGATTTACAGGGGGGTATGTACGTTTTGCTTGAAACGGATATCCCCACATTGGTGGAGAAGATTGCAAATAAGAAAACGGAAGAGCTGAGGGATGCTATCCAGGAAGCTGACCAACGCTCCATTAATAATCAGACAGATTTCTTTGAAGAATTTTTGACTGTAGCCAATAATAGGGAGCTTCGGCTATTTCGAAATTACAATAATTTAGCCACAACCCGTGACAACGAATCGGTGGTGCAGGAACTTAAAATTCAACGGGATAATGCCATAGCCAGTGCTCTGGAGATTATTCGAAATCGAATTGACGAATTTGGCGTATCTGAACCTACCATACAAAAATATGGTGCTAACCGAATTATTGTTGAATTGGCAGGAGTTCAGGATTCTGACCGGGCACGAAATCTTATCCAAAGAACTGCATCTCTCGAGTTCACATTGGTTTTAAATGAACAATGGGAGCAGACGCTGAATAAAATAGATACTTATCTTCTCAGCGATTCATCTGTGCTAAATATTGATCTTGACTCTCCAATTGAAAAAGAAGAACTTGCTGAACCCGAGACAAGTGGTTCTGCAGAAGATATTTTTATGGAAGAAAATATATTGTCTGAACCTACCTTCGACATGTCCACACCTGCAGAAATATTAAAGGAAAAACCATTTTCTGGATATCTTCGGGCAGTACCAAGAGGAGTGGGAGTTTTAGCCAAAGAATATCATATTGTAAAAGAAATATTAGAAAATTCTGAGGTGAGAAGAAAAATCCCCAGGGGTGGTAAATTCTTATGGAGCAACAAATTTGAAACCGCACAGGATGAAATGGGTAACTTTATTGAGTTCCGGCAGTTGTATTTTGTGTCATCAGACCCTGAAATATCAGGTGGAATGATCCGAGAACCACAAGCTAAATTGGGAACTGCAGGAACGGATGTATCCGGACAATGGGTTGTAAATTTATCTATGAGTCCCGAGGGAACCAAAAGATGGAGTCGATTTACAGGTGCAAATATAAACCGTCAGGTTGCCATCGTTTTAGATGATAAGGTATTTATGGCACCGGTAATCAGGGATAAAATACCTTCTGGACAAACCCAGGTAACCGGATTTGCAGATGTGAATGAAGCCAAAGATATGGCTAATGTTCTCAGGGCAGGTGAATTGCCGGCACCGGTGGAAATTATTGAAGAGCGTACAGTGGGGCCTTCTCTGGGAAGTGATTCAATAAAATCCGGTGGAAAAGCCATGTTTTTTGGACTCATTGCTGTGATGATTTTTATGATTATTTATTATAAGGGTGCAGGACTACTTGCAACCTTGGCTTTAATGCTTAATTTAATCATGGTTATGGCTGTATTGGCAGGAATAGGTGCCACCTTAACGCTTCCTGGAATTGCAGGTCTTATCCTCACTATTGGTATGGCTGTAGATGCAAATGTAATTATTTTTGAAAGAATTCGGGAAGAATTGGATCTGGGGAAAACTGTTCGGGCTGCAATTGACTCCGGCTATGAGAGAGCATTCATTACTATTCTGGATGCCAATGTCACCACCCTCATTGCAGCATTTGTATTGGCATGGGTTGGTTCTGGTCCCATACAGGGCTTTGCTATCACTCTCAGCACAGGAATTATATGTTCCATGTTTACGGCTATTTTTGTTACCCGTACTGTATTTATGTTTTTCTCTGACCGTAAACCACTAAAAAGTTTGAGTATTTAATATGAGATTTTTAAATAAAACAAATATCGATTTTATCAGCAAACAGAAAATCGCGGGATTTTTATCCATCACTCTTATAGTTGCAGGAATCGCATCTTTAATAATCAAGGGTGGTCCGTTGCTTTCTATTGATTTTACCGGTGGGACTGTTGCACAGATAAAATTTGAAAAACCAGTTGAATTGGGTCATTTAAGGGAAACTTTATCAGATTATGGATTTGAAGGGGCTGAAATTGTAGAATTTGGCAGTCCAGATGAAGTATTGATAAAAACACAATTCTCGGGATCAAGTTCTGAAATTTCTGAACAACTGACCCTTGCCTTGGGAAAAACTTTTACACTAAGGCGGGTAGAATCCGTGGGTCCAAAAATAGGGAAGGAATTGCAAAATGATGCACTGAAAGCAATTGGCTTGGCATTGCTATTAATCCTTATCTACATTACGTTTCGTTTTGATCGTTATTATGCTTTGGGAAGTGTTATGGCATTAATTCATGATGTACTTATCACTTTGGGTGTGTTCTCACTTTTGGACTATGAAATAAATCTATCCATTATTGCTGCATTTCTCACCATTGTGGGATATTCCTTGAATGATACGATTGTGGTCTTTGACCGGATTCGAGAAAATATACCCAAATACATGAAAAAAACGCTTAATGATGTGGTAAATATTTCCTTAAACGAAACCTTGAACCGTACGGTGATTACTTCATTAACCACCATGATGGTAGTGGTTATTCTATTTTTGTGGGGTGGAAAGGTAATCAACCTTTTTGCTTTTGCTCTCATTATCGGAGTCTTTGTGGGTACCTATTCATCACTGTTTGTAGCCAGCCCGGTGATGGTCTATTTTGAGAAGCGTTCAAAAAAACCGTTTAGAAAATAATTCAGGATAAACGCTTGAACCATTTTAGAAAACTCCGAATGGATTATCGGAGTTTTTTTATGCAAAATAATAACAGGGAATAAAAAATATGTCAATAACAGCAGTAATTGGGGGGCAGTGGGGTGATGAAGGAAAAGGCAAAATTGTAGATCTTCTCAGCAAAGATTCAAAAATTGTAGCTCGATATCAAGGCGGTGCTAATGCAGGGCATACCGTGTATCATGGTGATTTAAAAGTGGTGCTTCACCAAATTCCATCTGGGATTCTTAGAAAAGGGTGCCATTGTATTTTGGGAAATGGTATGGTGGTTGACCCCATAGGACTCATGGAAGAAATTGAAATGGTTCAATCCCATGGCTTTGATACTACGGGTCAAATTCATGTGGCCATGAATGCCCATATTGTAACACCTATTCACAAAGCAATAGATGTTGCTACTGAAGCAGCAAACAATAATCGAATAGGCACTACAGGCCGAGGCATTGGCCCCACCTACGTGGACAAATATGATAGAGTGGGAATCCGTGGTGTGGATTTGTTGGATGCAAATTGCTTGCGTGAAAAATTAAATGCCAAATTAGATTCAGCTATACAAACCGGGCATCTTACTGAAAATGCGAAAGACCAACTTCAAGATCAGTTTCAAAAATTTATGGTCTGTGCTGAACAGGTAGCATTGCTTGTATCTGATACTTTTGCATTGATTCATGAGTATGCTGAGCGGGGTGAAAATATTCTCATTGAAGGTGCACAGGGGACACTCTTGGATGTTGATCACGGAACCTATCCCTTTGTAACCTCATCTTCTGCATCCTCAGCAGGGATATCAACAGGTTTAGGCTTACCCGCCAATAAAGTTGAAACCATTATAGGCATACTAAAAGCTTATATTACACGTGTGGGTACAGGTCCTGCCCCTACGGAATTATTTGATGAAGATGGTCAAAAGCTTCGGGATTTGGGTCAGGAGTACGGTGCAACCACGGGTCGCCCTCGCCGATGTGGCTGGTTTGATGCTGTAGCCGCTCATTATTCTGCACGAGTTAACGGACTCACAGAAGTTGCTCTCACAAAGTTGGATATTTTAGACCACTTTGAAGAAATTAAGGTATGTGTAGCCTACAAATTGGATGGGAAAGAAATTAAGAATATGTCAGAAGTGTTGCATTGCTTGGAAGATGTGAAGCCGATATATAAATTATTTGAAGGATGGCAAGAAACCACTACTGGTATCGGGTCATACAGTGACCTGCCGGAAAAGACCCAAGAATACATCCAGTTTATTTCAGACTTTATTGGAGTTCCGGTAAAAATTATTTCCACCGGCCCCGGCAGAGATGAAATTATTTATAATTGAATTTATTTTGGAGTGCACCATCCGTGTAGATGCACATGGATGCATGGATTAACATGGATAATCCACTCCATATTAAATGATCGAATACACCACCTTTAATTCACCCATTGGTAAAATCTATATTGCTGCAGTAAAAGAAGGTGTAGTAAAAATATCATTTTCCAATGAATCACCTGAAGAATTGGAAAATTATTGTCAAAAGCACCTGGGGTCAGAAGTCCATCAGGGGTCAGATTTTACCAAATATGCCAAGCAAAAAATACTAGATTATCTTGAAGGCAAGTCTCAATCCCTGAATTTCCCGGTAATTCATCTCAATTCACCCTTTCGGAAAAAAGTCCTAGAAGCTGAACGCAGTATCCCTTATGGCGAAACCCGCTCATATGGAGAAGTTGCGCAAATGTTGAACAAACCTAACGCATCCCGTGCGGTGGGTTCTGCCAATGCCAAAAATCCATTACCCTTATATTTTCCCTGCCATCGCATCATCACCTCCAATGGCAAACTGGGCGGTTTTGGCGGTGGACTCAATGTAAAGCAGTTTCTGCTGGATTTAGAAGCCCAAAATCGGTAATAATCTTTGAAAGGTTAAATAACTGCCTTTGTTGTTGATATATTCTCAGTTATTTTAGCCAAGCTGGCAGAAAATCAACCTTGATTGTTGGAATAACAATTTTACCCGAATATAAAGTAAGGGAAATTTCGTGCCCCACCAAACCAATATATGGCTGTAACTTTTCCCCCTTATGAATGAACCAATTACAATTAAGAAGGGCATGGATGTAGAGTTAAAGATTGAATCTCTTGCTTTTGGCGGCATGGGGGTTTCCCGGATAAACGAAAAGGTCACCTTTGTAAAAAATGCTATTCCGGGGCAGACGGTTACGGCCCGCATTACTAAAAAAAGATCATCTTACCTGGAAGCACGATCTTTAGAGGTGCTGACTGAATCCCCTCATTTAGTACCGGTGAAATGTGAACATTTTGCTGATTGTGGGGGCTGCACCTTCCAAAATTTAGATTATGAGCAGCAAGTTTCAGCCAAGGAATTACAGGTAAAAGATGTTTTTCGACGCATTGGCGGATTTAAGGATGTGGCTTGTGATTCCATTGTGAAATGTGATGATATTTTTCATTATCGCAATAAAATGGAGTTCACTTTTTCAAACCAGGAATACGTACCTGAAAGTGAAAAGGAAAGAAAACCATCTAATTTTGCCTTAGGGCTTCATGCTCCCGGGCGTTGGGATAAAATACTCAATATTAATGAATGCCATATCCAGACCAAGATTGCCAATGAAATATTAACAACCATAAAGGAGTTCACCAAAGATTTAGAGCCTTATAATATTCGAGAACATACTGGTTTTCTACGACATGCTATTATTCGTGTGGCTGCCAATACTGATGAAATAATGGTAAATATCGTAACCAGCCGGGATGACCCCGATCTCCTTTCCCCGATCTCCGATGCCCTCATAAACCAATTTCCCAATATAACCAGCATCGTGAATAATATCACCACCAGAAAAGCTGGTGTATCTATGGGAGAACATCAAGTCGTTCTACATGGGAAAGAGTATATCATTGAAAAACTAGGGGATTATGAATTCATGATTTCGGCCGATTCATTTTTCCAGACCAATACCAAACA
>ERZ813253.372-NODE-372-length-16278-cov-4.434091_pt1 | contig 16278 bp, 16 predicted proteins | sample MGYA00520893_ERZ813253 | MGnify/ENA primary metagenome ERZ813253 (study PRJEB31669, sample SAMD00080414) | marine metagenome | biome: oceanic hadal pelagic zone biome; feature: marine hadalpelagic zone; material: sea water | place: Pacific Ocean:Izu-Bonin Trench...
ATGTTGGTCTTAGTTCAGACTGGACTTACAACATCATTAAGCAAGTAGGTAACTACGCTGAAAGCTTTGAGCGCAACATTGGCCTTAGCACGCCAATCGGTATTGCTCGTGGTGTGAATGCACTATGGTCTAATGGCGGTATTTTATACTCACCTCCATTTAGATAGGCAATCAACCTAGTAACATCTAACCAGCTCGCTTTATGCGGGCTGGTTTTTTATTTAAAACTTCATAATTCTATTCTTCAAACTAAGTGAAGTTAATTCAATTATATTAAGGTTGAATTCAATTAAATTGACTTTTGCATTTAAAATAATAAGCGTATACTCCTTGCCGTATGATATTTAAACCGTATTTTCATCTAGTTAAACTTTCTCATGAAACAAGATAACTCTATACTCTCCTTTCTTAACAACAACGAAACGAGAGCTATTGCGTTTCAAGTTATCACTCTGTTAATTATTGCCTTTGTATTTTATTCGGGCATTTCTAATTTGATCTTCAACATAGAGGCGCGTGAAATTCACACAGGATTTGCCTTTTTATCAAACAGAGCGGGCTTCGACATTAACGAGTCCATGATCGCCTATACGCCCGAACACTCCAATCTTCGAGTTTTTTATGTCGGACTGATTAACACCTTGGTGGTTGCTGTAGTGGGTATTATATTTGCCACCATTATTGGCTTTATTATTGGTATAGCTAGACTGTCAAACAACTGGTTAATTTCCAAGTTGGCAGGGGGTTATATTGAGCTCTTTAGAAACATCCCCATTCTTATCCAAATCCTTATTTGGTATAACATGGCTTTACTCACACTTCCTTCTCCGAGGGGCAGTTTTAATTTCTTTGATTCGATTTTTATCAATAAGCGTGGTATTTATGTCCCTGAGCCAGTGATTGAAACGGGCTTTGTCTGGGTATTGATTGCCGTGGTTCTTGGTATTGCGCTGACCTTCTTAATGAAGCGCCACTTCAAGCAGAAGCACAGCAAGACAGGCGTGTACACCCACACTATTGGTTATTCGATCGGTTTGATATTTGGACTTCCTCTGGTTGTCTTCTTTCTATTGGGCTCGCCGCTTCATTTTGATTACCCAGCGCTAACAGGCTTTAACTTCAAAGGTGGCAGGACATTCTCTCCTGAATTTTTGGCGCTTGCGGTTGCGCTCAGTGTTTATACTGCAACCTATATTGCTGAAGCCATTCGCTCGGGCATTGAAGCGGTCGACAAGGGTCAAAAAGAGGCAGCGGCAGCGTTAGGCCTTACTCAAACACAATCGCTTAAACTGGTGGTGTTGCCACAAGCACTTCGTGTCGCTATTCCGCCAACCATTAATCAATATCTAAATTTAACCAAAAACTCCTCACTGGCAACGGCCATTGGCTACCCGGAGTTGATGTCAGCCTTTGGTGGTACCGTACTCAACCAAGTGGGGCAGGCGGTTGAAATTCTAGGAATGACGATGGCGGTGTATTTAGTGATTTCATTGTTTATATCGCTACTACTGAATATTGTTAACAAGAAAATGAGCATTAAGGGGCAATAGAATGGCGGTATATGAACAACAAGAACTTAGAAAGCCGCCAATCAGCCAAGTGGGTATTGTCCGCTGGCTAAGGGTTAATCTCTTCTCTTCAAGGGTTAATATTGGCTTAACGCTTGCTGCACTGTACATGCTTTATATCATCATCCCACCGCTGCTAAATTGGACGATTTTCGATGCCAACTTCAATTTTGGCGAATTTAGTATTTTTGGCTTTGAATTTGGTGAAGTGATGGCTACCAACACAAATTGCGGACGTTCCGCAGCCTGCTGGCCGTTTATCTATGAGAAGTTTGATATGTTTATCTATGGCTTCTACCCACGTGATTTGGTTTGGCGCGTCGACAGCGTTTTTGCGATGACAGCCATGCTTTTCGTTATTGTGCGCTTGGTGCGTAATCGCAAAGGGAGTGCCAAAATTCTCCTTACAACATTTGTTGTTTTCCCTATTGTTTCTTTTTATCTTATTGCAGGCGGTGTTTTTGGTCTTGAAGAGGTCAAAACCCATCAATGGGGCGGGTTAACACTAACCCTTGTGATTGCTTCTGTTGGTATCCTTGTCTCGTTTCCAATCGGAATCCTACTGGCTTTAGGTAGGCAATCCAACTTACGAGTCATTAGCTTTTTCTCAACAATTTATATCGAGTTTATTCGTGCAGTGCCTTTGATCACCATTCTATTTATGGCGTCATTTGTACTACCTTTGTTCTTTACAGGGGGTGTGGACTTCGACAAACTCCTAAGGGCGCTGATTGCGATTACGCTGTTCCAAGCGGCTTATTTTGCTGAAGTGGTGCGTGGCGGCTTACAAGCCATACCGACAGGACAATACGAGGCCGCTGATGCGATAGGGCTTAATTACGTTCAAAAAAATGCTCTCATTGTCCTTCCTCAGGCGTTAAAAATATCCATTCCAAACTTAGTTGGCTCTTCTATTTCACTATTCAAGGACACCACGCTGGTGCTTATTATTGGCCTGATGGACATGCTTGCTATGGTTAATATGACTGCAAATGATATCAATTGGCTCGGCCGCGAAACAGAAGGCTTTGTCTTTGTAACAATGACCATGTGGATTTTCCTTTACTCCATGTCACGCTACTCTAAAAAACTGGAAGTGCGCTTTAGTACCGATCATAAAAATTAATAAGGTTATAAAATGACAACAGAAAACAATAAATCAAATATTATCGAAATTAGCGGCCTTAATAAGTGGTATGGAGAGTTCCAAGCGCTAAAAAACATTAATTTAAATGTTAAAGAGGGTGAAATTATTGTCGTCTGTGGGCCTTCTGGCAGTGGTAAGTCAACACTGATAAGATGTGTTAACTTCTTAGAAAAATTCCAGGAGGGTGAGGTTGTCGTTGACGGAATACAGCTTACCGACGATGCTCAAAAAATTAGGAGTATTAGAAGCGAAGTGTCAATGGTGTTTCAGCACTTTAATTTGTTTCCACATCTTAGTATTGTTGATAATTTAACCCTGGGGCCTATCTGGGTGCACAACGAAACCAAGTCTGAAGCACGTGAAAAGGCCTTGAAATTGCTCGATAGGGTGGGCATTAGGGATCAGGCCGAGAAGTACCCTAATCAACTCAGTGGCGGGCAACAGCAAAGGGTGGCAATCGCAAGAGCACTATGCACATCACCAAAGATTATGCTTTTTGATGAGCCAACATCAGCGCTCGATCCAGAAATGATCTCTGAAGTGCTAGATGTAATGGTTGAACTGGCTAAAGAGGGCATTACCATGATCTGCGTGACGCATGAGATGGGCTTTGCACGCAAGGTAGCACAACGCATTATCTTTATGGACGAAGGGCAAATCATTGAAGAAAACGACCCGGAAACCTTCTTCCATCACCCAGAATCCGACCGTTTAAAGTTATTCTTAGATCAAATCTTAACCCACTAAACAAGAGGTAAAACCTTTAATCAATTAAATGCCACTTAATAGTGGCATTTTTTTCACCCAAGATACGATCAAAGTGCTTGAAAAAAATCAAAGCTGAAAAAGAAGGGTGCTTAGGCCAGAAAGTGGCCACAAACAAGCAGAAAATGGGTTTAATAAGTTGAATTAAAGAGGCAATTAGGGATAAGCCAGAACTCAAATAGTGTGAATAAGCTATAATTAAACCCTATACCACTTAAATAAAGCCGGATCAAACAATATCTTAGTATCTTGTTTCTGCGAAACTTGCAAACTTCGGGCGTAAGTTGTTATACATTTCTTTCAATTCATTCACAAACCAAGCAACATGTTTAATTTATTCAAAAAAGAAGAAGTAATTAATGGTGTCGAAATCCCTCAACCTAAAGACTGGACAAAAGATTTAAAAAGAAATCAACTAGTAGAACAAGAAGCTGAACAAATGTCATTGTTATATGATCCTATCAATGATTTTATAGATAATGGGACTAAGTTGGGACTAAGTAGTGACCATCTTAAAATCTTAAAAATTTGCGAAGATGAAAGCAGTGCCTTAGAGTTAATGAAGATATTAAAAAGATCAAACAAGTCAAAATTTAAGAACGTTATCATCAAACCATTAATTGAAAATGGCTTTCTTGAATTGACAATTCCCGAAAAACCAAAAAGTCCAAATCAAAAATACCGACTAACCAATTTATTTGTTCGTCGCAGAGTTAAGGCTTGAGCTCCTTATTGTGTCATTTTGATGCAAAACAAGTGCTTATTGATGGTCAACCTCCATATTCGCCCTATTTTCAAAAATTATATAAAACATAACATTTGGTATGGCTACCTCAACAATCTCTTATTATATGTAAAATTTGATAAATACCACCTAAGTCATTGATTTATAAGTATTTAATTGATATTTCTTTAATTTTTTGACTGTTTTTACCAAATTTGACTCCCTATTTGTTTGTTTTTCATCTTCAGGCTATAATTTATCAAAACCTCTTATTTTTATAACAGCACAAAATGTCCGATCATTCAGTTGATAATTTCTCGTTTCAAAATAGCACAAATAAAACAGGTGTTTTAATTGCCAACTTAGGTTCACCTGATGCGCCAACTAAAGTCGCCCTTCGTAAATATTTAAAGGAGTTTTTGTCTGATAGGTTTGTTATCCAACCGCCACCAAGTCGTTTTATCTGGCTGTGCATATTACACCTTGTTATTCTGAATATTAGGCCTGCAAAATCTGCTAAAAAGTATCAAAAAATATGGACTAATCTAAATGACAAATCGCCCCTCATTTCGCTTTGTCAAAGTCTCTTAAATCAACTTAAACAACAGCCTTATTCTACTAAAAATAATCTTCAATTCGCCCTTGGCATGCGTTACGGAAACCCTTCTATATCAGGCGCTTTAGAAGATTTGAGGGGCAAGGGTTGTGATCAGATTATTATTCTACCCCTCTATCCACAATACTCAAAAACAACAACTGAATCAACTTTTTTTGAGGTCTCGAAAATCACAAATAAATGGCAAAATATGCCTAAGATTTTGCACATTAATAATTATCACGACAATGGTTTTTATATCGATACTTTAGCGTCCTCCATTATGGCTTTTCAGGATAAAAATGGTGTACCGGATAAGCTGTTGATTTCTTATCACAGTATTCCACAGCGCTACGTTAATAATGGTGATTGTTATTATGAGCATTGTCTGACGACAACACGCTTATTGATCGAAAAACTACAACTTAAAGAGAATGAGTACGAAATCTGCTTCCAGTCTATTTTTGGTAGAGAAAAGTGGATAGGGCCGAATATAAGTGATATTCTAACCAATCTTGGCTCTGGATGTGTTTCTCACGTTCAAGTTGTTTGTCCAGGGTTTCCTGTGGATTGTTTAGAAACTCTTGAGGAAATTGACATAGAGAACCGCCAAATATATCTTGATAATGGTGGTGTTAAATTTCACTATATACCAGCTCTTAACTCTAGTGCTGCACACCTTTCAATGATTAATGATTTACTACAATCTGAGCTTATTACCTAGAGTTACTTACTTCGCATAATTTATATTATGTTAAATTATGTCAATACACACTTATATTAAATATATGTGTTTATGTAAATATTAGCCACCTTCTATACCCAAAATTTGTTTACTTTTATTCATACAGTTTTGACTTAGTTATTTAAACAGCCAACCCAACACTTGCAAATATAAACACTTAACAGTCTGTGACTAACAATTGCTAAGGACCACAGAAATCTTTTTTTAACAAATTTTCGTTAATGGTGTAAGCAAGCCTCAGTGCGCCTCATTTAGGCTTTCCTCAAAATTTCTACTAGGTACTGATTTTTGTAACAAGACTTTACACCAACAAAAAATATTGAAAAAAATTGAAATGGATTTATAAACATCTCTGTTGATAGTTAAAGCCTTTGTAAATAGCTAAATAATGCCATTTACAGCCCTAAAACAGTCTTTTTTAGCGTTTTTTTGCAAAAAATCAATCTCTTGTAGGGCGGATGTTGAAAATTTTGGAAATTATTGAAATGGACTCTAAATTCATTATTTGATCATTTTTTCGCTTAATTAACTTTTTGGCTTTAATAATTCATTTTGTTTTTTTGTGTACAATGCCATTTTTACTTGTATGGATCGCCCTACTTTCGATGACCTCTACATCCTTTCTTAATGACAATACCATTAATTATTTAATGCTTGCTGGCTTGATTCTAATTTGGGGCACTTCCTTCTTACTTATTAATCGCAGCCTGATATTTTTTGCACCTGAACAAGTGGCTGGTTTTCGACTTTTTATAGGCGCTGTAGTGATGATAATTGCCTTATTATTTAATAGAAAACGACTTCCTAAGCTTGGTCCCTCATGGCTGCATTTTCTTATTATAGCTGTCGTTGCTAACCTTCTACCTTTTTGGATGATTGCTCTTGGTCAAACAACCATTTCATCAGGAATGGCTGGTCTTTTAATGGCGATTATGCCTCTCGCTACTTTAGTGTTAGCTCATATTTTTCTTGTCGATGAAAAGCTCAATCGTTTTAAATTAATGGGTTTTATCGTGGGTATTTCTGGCGTTCTATTTATTCTTGGGCCAACATTACTTAACTCTTCAAACTCACTAGTGGGCAGTTTACTTGTTTTGGCGGCGGCCTGCTGCTACGCAACTGGCACAATTTTTACTAAACGGCTTCCTGTCTATGATCCACTGGTTGCCAGTACCGGTACGTTAATATGTGCTGCATTGGTCAGTTTCCTTATCTGGCCAAATTTATTGGACTTTAACTTGTCGGATGTGCCTTTTATCAGTGGCTTTAGTATTATTTTGCTGGGTGTTTTACCGACTGCTATGGCAATGCTTCTTTACTTTCATATTATTAACCGTGCTGGTGCTACATTTTTATCCAACATTAATTATGTTATACCGGTGGTTGCTTACTTTTCGGGTGCACTTATTCTAGGAGAGATTGTCCTCTGGCATGATATGCTGGCTTTATTACTTATTATTGCGGGAATTGTTATATCTCGACGCAAGGTAGCTACCAAGTTTCGATAAACACTCTCTCGCCTTCGCACGAATTCTTTTTCACTAAATTGTTGTAAATACCTGATTTCCTCATACCTCTCGGGTTATGATGTATCTAACTTCGAACTGTAATTACCATGAAGGCCAGTGGCAAAATAACCAGAATTCTATCCATCGATGGTGGCGGCATAAGGGGCATTGTTCCTGCCGTTATTCTTGCGCGCCTTGAGGAAATTCTTCAACAGCTTTCTAGCAATCCCGATGCACGTTTAGTCGATTTTTTTGATTTTTTTGCTGGCACCAGCACTGGTTCAATGATTGTTGTGGGTTTGTTAGCACCAAATAAAGACAATCGACCTTCTTACAGTGCTAAAGAAATTGTTGACCTGTATTTTGAAAGTGCTGATACCATCTTTCAAGATTCACTTTTGCAAGACATTAAATCCGTAGCAGGCCTGCTGAATGTTAAGTATAACCCTGAAGGCATTGAGTCTGTTTTTCAACAACACTTTGCCGATACTGAGCTTAAAGATTTACTCAAACCAACTTTGATTCCAGCATACGATTTATCAAGAGGTAAGAATTACTTTTTTCGCCAACAGAAAGCAAAAGTTAGTACTAGACACAATTATTACCTTAAAGACGTATTAAGAAGTGCAACGTCTGCGATTACTTATTTCCCACCAATTCAAATTTCGACCGTTGATCAAAGCAGGCAACGCTGCTTTATCGATGGCGGTATCTTTGCCAACAACCCTGCCCTATCAGCCTATGCTGAATTTCACTATCACAACCCAATTCTGCACGCAAAAGATACAATGATGCTTTCACTAGGTACTGGCAAGCAGGGCGTCTATTTAGATTGTGAAACAACCCAAAATTGGGGTGCCCTGGAGTGGCGAGAGCCTGCAGATAATTTATTCACCAATGAAGTATCGGACGCCAATCATTATCAGCTGAGAGCCGTCTACGACAACAAGCCAAATTATTTGAGACTTGATGCATTTTTTAAAGACACTGACAAAAGCAGTCTCGATAACACTTCCAAGGATTATCTGGACTGTCTTTATTGTTTAGGCCAGGAAATCGTTCAAAATAATAAACATGCCATCAAGTCTTTTGCGCAACAATTAATTAACAACTCTCCGCAACCTGCTGAGAAGCGTGGGCAAGCGCAGTCTTTACTGAACAAAGACAATTCGATTAAGACAGGATTTGTTAACAAAATAACCAAAAAGATTCGAACCGCTCTGCTTAAATAATAGCAATAATTTCTATCACAACAAGGATAAGACTCATCTTTTTCTTCATTCAATTTTACATTTTGGTTTCTATTTACTTCTAAATGGGTATCTGCACTCCTAAGCGAAAATAATTTAATTGTTTTTTTCGCACTTAAGCTTGTCATATCAACCAGTTTGCTCGTTTTGGTAAATTAATGAGCAAAACCCCACTTGCAAAAATAGTCGAAATACACTATATTTAGTGTAAATTAATTCAATTAGACACTAAATGCAGTGTTTTACTAGGAGAGTATTTTGACCGAAGACATTAAAGTCACCAAGCGGAATGGCAAGCAAGAATCCATTGATATGGAGAAAATTCATCGCGTTGTGCACTGGGCTTCTCAAGATTTAGAAGGGGTTTCGGTCTCCCAAGTTGAGATCAGCGCACAACTGACTTTTTTTGATGGCATTAAAACGGAAGACATTCATGAAACCATCATTAAATCGGCTGCCGATCTAATTTCAACAGAGGCGCCTGATTATCAATATTTAGCCGCGCGTCTGGCAATTTTCCACTTACGAAAAAAAGCTTTCAAGCAATTCACACCGCCTTCTTTATTCAATCAAATAACAAAATATACAGAGCGCGGTATTTACGATAAAGACATACTTGCTAAATACAGCAGATCCGAAATTGAAGAGTTTGACGCGCATATTGACCATTGGCGTGACATGAGTTTTAGCTATGCTGCTGTCAAGCAACTCGAAGGCAAATACCTCGTACAAAATCGTGTTACTGGTGAGGTTTATGAAAGCCCTCAGTTTCTTTATATTTTGGTTGGAATGTGCCTTTTTCAAGAATATGAGAAGAGTGAAAGAATGGATATTGTTAAGCGTTTTTATGACGCCACAAGTACTTTCAAAATCTCTCTACCAACGCCAATTATGGCAGGTGTGCGCACACCAACAAGGCAATTTTCATCTTGTGTTTTAATCGAAGCTGGCGATGATCTCGATTCCATCAGTGCAGCATCAGGTGCAATTGTTAAGTACGTTTCACAGAGGGCTGGGATTGGCATTAATGGTGGTAGAATTAGAGCGCTTGGCAGCCCTATTCGTGGCGGTGAAGCAACCCATACCGGTTGCATTCCTTTTTTCAAACACTTTCATACTGCGGTTAAATCTTGCTCTCAGGGCGGTGTTCGTGGTGGTGCTGCCACCCTTTTTTACCCTTTGTGGCATCTAGAAGTTGAAGAACTCTTGGTTCTGAAAAATAATACTGGTACCGATGAAAACCGCATTAGACACCTAGATTATGGTGTGCAATTTAATGGCTTGATGTATCAAAGATTCTTGGCCGACAGCAACATTACCCTTTTCTCGCCACACGATGTGCCGGATATGTACGATGCTTTTTTCGCTGATCAAGACGAGTTTAAAACACTTTATGAAAAATACGAGCAGGATGAGAGCATTCGCAAACGCAGCGTAAAAGCTCGAGAATTGTTTGCAAAATTTATGCAAGAGCGCGCCAATACAGGGCGCATCTATTTACAAAACGTTGATCACTGTAATACCCATGGTGCCTTTGATCCCGCTTTAGCGCCAGTGAGACAATCCAACCTGTGCATGGAAATTACCCTGCCAACCAAGCCGTTATTTTCAGTACAGGATGAAGATGGTGAGATTGCTCTGTGTACCTTGTCTGCGGTTAACTTGGGCGCTCTCGAGAGTCTCGACGAATTAGAAGGAATTACTGAGATCATTGTAAGATCGCTAGATGCCCTTCTTGATTACCAAGATTACCCAATTAAATCCGCTGAAATTGCCAGTAAAAACAGACGAACGCTCGGCATTGGTGTAACCAATCTTGCCTATTATTTGGCAAAAAATGGAATGAAATACTCGGACGGTTCTGGCAATAAGTTGATTCACGACACCTTTGAAGCGTTGCAATATTACTCATTAAAAGCATCCAATAAACTGGCCAAAGAGTTAGGCGCTTGTCCGCTATTCTCAGAGACACAATACGCCAAAGGCATTATGCCAATCGACAGCTACAAAAAAGACGTCGATGCATTTTGCTCACCGGAACTCAAGCTTGACTGGACAACATTAAGGACTGAAATTGTTAAAACTGGCCTGAGAAATTCCACCTTAACAGCGCTCATGCCATGCGAAAGCTCTTCGCAAATATCAAACTCAACCAATGGCATTGAGCCACCAAGAGGTTACGTGGCGGTCAAACAATCAAAAGACGGCATTCTTAAACAAATTGTGCCAGACTTTGAGAACCTTACATCTCAATACGAATTGCTTTGGGACATTAAAGGCAACGAGGGCTACTTGCAGCTATGCGCGATTATGCAAAAGTTTGTCGATCAATCCATTTCAACAAACACCCACTACGACCCTTCGCAATTTGAGGGTAACAGAGTGCCAATGAAGTTGTTCTTAATGGATCTGCTTAAGGCCTACAAATACGGCATTAAAACACTTTATTATCACACCACTCGAGACGGTGCGACCGATGAACAAAACAATAGCAAACCTGGCGATGACGATTGCGCCGATGGTGTTTGTAAATTATAAAAATTCAGCTAGGTATTAATTATGGCATACAGTATTTTCAATCAAAAAATCAGCGACACCCTTACCCAACCCATGTTTTTGGGTGACAGTGTTAACGTTGCTCGCTTTGACAAACAAAAGTTTGAAGTGTTTGAAAAATTGACAGAAAAACAACTGTCTTTTTTTTGGCGCCCTGAGGAAATCGACGTCTCAAAAGATAAAATGGATTTCGCTAAACTGCTGCCGAATGAAAAGCATATTTTCATCTCCAACCTTCAATACCAAATTTTGCTGGACTCGGTACAAGGAAGGTCGCCCAATATTGCCTTCTTGCCCATTGTTTCCTTGCCAGAATTGGAGAATTGGATTGAAACTTGGTCTTTTTCTGAAACCATTCACTCCAGAAGTTACACCCATATTATTCGAGCGATTGTCAACGACCCAGGCGTGATTTTTGACGACATCATGAAAACCGATGAAATCATTAAGCGTGCTGACAGCGTTTCCGCCAATTACGACAAACTGATTGAGAGCGCTCAAGCTTATTTAGCGCACGGAGAAGGTGAGCATACAATCAACGGCGAAATACTAACGGTTGACCTGCGCGCCCTAAAGAAGCAACTCTACCTTACCATTGTGTCGGTCAACATTCTTGAGGCTGTGCGCTTTTATGTTAGCTTTGCCTGCTCTTTTGCCTTTGCCGAGCGCAAGGTTATGGAGGGCAATGCCAAAATTATTAAAATGATTGCCCGTGATGAAGCTCTGCATTTAACTGGCACCCAGCACATGCTTAACCTTATGCGTTCTGGTAAAGACGATCCCGACATGGCGGCAATTGCCGACGAGTGTGAAGACGAAGTGATTGAGATGTTTAGGGAGGCGGCGGAGCAAGAAAAAGAATGGGCTGAATATTTGTTTAGAGATGGCTCGATGATTGGTCTTAACGCTCAGATTCTTAAACAATATCTTGAGTACATTACTAACGTTCGTATGGCAGCTATTGACTTAGATCCAATTTTTGAACAAAGTACCAACCCCCTACCGTGGATTAATCACTGGCTTGATTCAGACAACGTTCAAGTGGCTCCTCAAGAAACTGAAATCACCTCTTACTTGGTGAGTGCTATCAACAACACCATGAATGCCGATGATAACGACTTTGACGACTTCACTCTATGAAGAGATCTTTGAATCATTATGAATCACCATAAAAACCCCATTTTTCACCTTCTTGGTAATTATCAACAAGCCAACCTTAGCCATGCTAGGGCAGACTTGTTGATAATTACCAATAAGGCAAAATCTTTAACTTTTCTAATCATTCATAATGATACAAAGGTCTCTTGAAGACCACACTTGTTTAGATGTTTCGAATTGACGTTGACAATATTAATGGCAAAACCGAATCACTTTATGTGTTTGGTGACGAGTCCATCCTTAGTGAGCTTGAAGATAACAACATCTTTATAAACTACAATTGCCGACAAGGACATTGTGGCAGTTGCATTCTACAGCTACTGGAGGGGGATGTGATACACCAAGAATGCCTTGTTCCGCTCTCAGCAGGAGAAATACTGGCTTGCCAAGCAAAGCCCGCTAGTGACATCAAAATAACCGTTAGAGGCTAAATTTCGAGCTCTCTAGAAAATCAACGATTTCATCAGAATTACCCTCAAAAACAATTCGATCTTTTTTGTTGTTAATTTGATACGCATACATTGGGTCATAATAGTCAACCAAAAGCGTTTCAATAATGGGCAAAAAAAGTGTAGCACCGCCTGAGCTGTAATACTGACTAAGCGCATTTTCCAAAATTTTAATGAGCCCTTGATAACGCACACCGCCAAGACGTTTACGAATTTTGCCAAGACTCTCACGCCAATAATTAGCAAAGTTCTCAAAGCCTTGTTGTGCGTCCAGTGCACAGTATTTATCATGCATATCAGCAACATAGGTTTTTAGGCTAAGCTCAATCCGCTCATCAACAGAGGCTTTCAGCACGACCAGTTTTGAACTTTGAACCTTAAGCTTAAGTACGTCTGGAATGTGAATCGTGCCAATATTAGCGCCTTCATCCTCAAGGACAACAAGCGATTGCTGTTTATTTTTTATGAGCTGGATAGCCAGCGCATTTTCAAAATTAATTTGTGTTGGCTGAGGCTCAACGTCATTACCAAAAGCGGAACCCCTATGATTGGCCAAACCTTCCAAATCAACACTACCACTTAACCGGTTTAATAACAGCGTTTTCCCTGCACCAGTTTGTCCGCCAATAACAACAAAATTAAGTTTCTCGCTTAGGGTTTCCAGCTCATCAATCAAAAAACGACGCATCGCTTTGTAGCCGCCTTTAATACGCGGGTAGGCAATACCAGAGCGTTCAAAAATCCATCGCTGCGTTATTTGTGAGCGCAGGCCGCCTCGAAAACAATACAAAATACCATTTGAATTATTTTGAAAAAATGCCATCCAAGCGTCAAGTCTTTGCTCTTTAACTTGCCCGCTAACCAATTGGTGGCCAAGCTCAAGTGCGGCTTCTTTGCCGATATTTTGGTAGCAAGTGCCAACTTGCTCGCGCTCATCATTCGTCATTAACGGTGCGTGTTGAGCATTCGGGAAGGCACCTCGGGAAAATTCTATAGGTGCACGCGTGTCTAGTAACGGCGTATTGTTGACAAACAAAGCCTCATAATTATCAATGACTGGAAGCTCTGTCATTGAAAGCTAATGGTTTTTAATTGGGACTCTGTTGAGCAAATTTCACCAATTTGTGCAAATGACAATTGCTGCTTCTTTAGTATTGCTTTTACTGTGCTCTTAGCGCTTTGAGAAACAGTAATAAGTAAACCGCCACTGGTTTGTGGATCACAAACAATGGATTGTTGCATTGCACTTAATGCGTCCAATTGATGCCCATAGCTGTTAAAGTTTCGCTCACTGCCGCCAGGTACACAACCCAAATCAAGGTAATGCTCTATGTTGTCAAGCAGTGGTATGTTGGCGAATCTCAGTTTTGCACTAACTTGGCTCGCTAAACAAACCTCAACCAAATGCCCTCCCAAACCAAAACCAGTAACATCGGTAATCGCATTGACGCCTTCGATTTTTGCAATCTCACTACCGATGCTGTTGAGTTGCGTCATTTGGGTAATGGCATTTTGATGATCGTCAGTACTGACTTTCTTCATTTTTTGCGCTGTGGACAGAATCCCAACACCAAGTGGTTTTGTTAAAAAAATCACATCCCCCACCTGAGCGTCTGAATTCTTTTTTAAATGCTTAAGGTCAATCTTGCCAGAAACCGATAAGCCAAAAATTGGCTCTGGGGAATCGATACTATGACCACCAGCAAGTGCAATACCCGCCTCAGCACAAATTGAACGTCCGCCCTCTATCACCTCAGCAGCAACGTGCGCAGGCAGTTTATTAATCGGCCAGCCGAAAATAGCAATTGCCATCAGTGGTTTACCCCCCATTGCATAAATATCACTGATTGCATTGCAGCCGGCAATTCTGCCAAAAGTAAAAGGATCATCGACAATGGGCATAAAGAAATCGGTTGTACTGATGAGTGCTTCACCATTACCTAGGTCATAAACAGCAGCATCATCTTTTGACTCATTACCGACCAGTAAGTTAGCGTCGAAAAAATCAGTTTTACTGCCACTGAGCATATCATCAAGTAGCTTAGGCGATATTTTGCAACCACAGCCAGCGCCATGGCTGTATTCTGTCAAACGAACTTCTGCACCACTGGTTATTTTAGGGGTCATAACAGCAAAGGTTTAGCCAAGATTGGCGTAAGTCGATTCAAGTTGCCGATAAAGCTCTGTAGGCGATATTCCAGGGTTGTCATCCATCATATTAAAGGCAACGACATTATCCTCAACCGAGCCCCAAATCTTAACATAACTACCGTCTTTATAGCCATTTTGCTGCCTAAATGAGTTGAGTTGGTTTTTGACAACATAGCGCTTGTAAAGCTCCCCCGTATCCATGCCAATATGTGACAAGGCAACAAAAAACAGATCAATTGTTTCACGAATAATCTTGTTGTTATTCTCGATTTTTGCTTGTGCTGAGAGGCTTAGAATTCTCTCAAGCGTTTGCAGTAATACCTCTGAGTCCAAATCGCCAATAACGTCAATCTCTTCATATTGATTGGCGTAAGACTGGTCATCGACTCGAATAGCTTCGGACATAATAAAATGCCAAATGTCCACCAATTCGACCTTAATATTGGCCCAATCTGGCTCAATATTGATATTTTTCCAATGCTTCCAATTAAAAGAATCAATGGCTTCAGCTGCCTCCATATAAATACAGCGATACCATGAAATTTGGCGGTTTTCCTTAGTGAGGCCATCAACCCACATTTGACCGTTTGTATGAACATTTAACTCGTTCTGAAGTTTGAACATTTGTTCAATCAAACCCATTGCTTGCAACCTTTAATTTGAATGGAATTGATTATAGTCGATTCAATAATCAACAGAGAAGAAGCTGTTTTTTTGGTGACTAGTATTTTGCAACAGAACCATCAATTTCACTAGACCATGCATCAATACCGCCTTGCAAATTAATTAGGTTTTCAAAGCCTTGGGATTGTAGAAAATGAATAACACGTAGAGAGCGAATCCCGTGATGGCAGTAGATGGCCAAATGCGCATCTTTATCTAGCAGAGTATAAGTCTCGGCAATAGTGCTCATTGGTATTAGTTGCGCGCCCTCTATGCTGCACAATTCAAATTCCCAATCTTCACGGACGTCAATGAGGATGGTATTGTCGTTGTTTAGAGAAGTTTTAAAAGCCGCAGGTGTTAGATCTTGAATCATGATTTATTGGTTATTTTTATCATCAATTTTACATCAATATAGTAGGCTTATAGCAAAGGGGTAAAATGGCGAAACATGAGTCATGTTAAAGAAAGTATCTTACATTTCCCTTGTGATTATGTGATCAAAATAGAAGGTAAAAATAGGCGAGAATTTAAGTCCAAAGTTTGCGAAGTTGTAGAACAGCACACTGGAAAACTAGACACTCACCAAATTACAACAAAGTACAAAGATAGAATGGCATCAATGACAATCCGTATTGTAGCGACCAGTAGAGCCCAAATTAACGCTATAAATAAAGACTTGATAAACTGCCAACAGTTGAATTTAGCCTACACTCTATGAACAACTCCAACGAAGAAATATTTAATTTCCCCTGCGACTATCCTATCAAGATCTTTGGTAAAAAACATCCAGAATTCAAACATATTGTTTGTTCCATAGTTGAGCGTCACGCAGGCCAATTGCACGACAAGCAGGTCAGTGAAAAAGTGAGTTCTAAGGGTTCTTACGTGTCACTAACTGTTCGTATTATTGCTACCAGTAGAGCACAACTTGACGCCATGAATGAGGAGTTACAAAAATGCCCTCAAGTGACTTACCTTTTGTAGCCAGTATGATTC
>ERZ813253.374-NODE-374-length-16204-cov-3.925981_pt1 | contig 16204 bp, 6 predicted proteins | sample MGYA00520893_ERZ813253 | MGnify/ENA primary metagenome ERZ813253 (study PRJEB31669, sample SAMD00080414) | marine metagenome | biome: oceanic hadal pelagic zone biome; feature: marine hadalpelagic zone; material: sea water | place: Pacific Ocean:Izu-Bonin Trench...
CTATGGGGCGTGGCAGGCGGGGCGCAAGGTGGACGCGCAGGATGCGCTGAGGCGGCTGCGGGAGGAGAAGCTCGCGGGGCCAAGGGCGCAGTTCCTGCTTGGGGAGATGGCGCTCTCGGAGAAGGAGCCGCGGGAGGCGGCGCGGGCTTGGAAGCTCGGCCTGGATGCGGGGGGAGAGGACTATCGGGTGAGGGTGGCCTTGGCGCGGCTGCTGCTCCAGTTCGGGGAGGAGGAGGAGGCCCTGGAGGGACTGGCGGTGGCGGGGGGTGCGCGTGCGCACCGCCTCCTCGAGATAGACATCGATCAAGCGCAGAAGGGCATCCGCATCCACCCCATGGTGGGATACCGCCAGATCGAGTTGTTTGAGCAGCTTGTCGGGAGTGGTCGCCTTGGTCAGCGGCTCGTCGTCGGCCGACTGCACCTTCAGGTGACGCCAGATGCGCACGAACAGCCCCTGCAACAGGAGTTCATCATCGGGATTCAGAGTCCCTGCGCCCTCCGCCAGCGGACCACCGGATGCCGCTTGAGCAGCCGGGGTATCAATGATTGCCGCAACGGTCAGAGCCACTCGCCGCACGAGCGTGTTCACAAGGACTCTTGGGCGTGCCGCTGGGCGTCGAGCGCGCAGATGGCGGCCATGTTGACCACCTCGCGCATACCGTCGCCCTGCTGCAGCACCTGCACCGGCTTGGCAGTCCCTTCGAGGATCGGGCCGGTCATCTCCGCATCACCTAGATGGTCGAGCAGCTTGTAGGAGATGTTCGCGGCTGCGAGGTTAGGGCAGATGAGCACGTTCGCCGGACCGCTGAACTTCATGAACGGAAATTTCTCCTGGATGTCGGGAACGAGCGCGGTGTCCGCCTGCATCGGCCCGTCGATGATGAGAGTCGGGTCCAGTTCTCGAGCGAGCAGGACCGCCTCCTCGACCCGGTTCGAGCGCATCTCGCGACTGGAGCCGAAGTTGGAGAATGAGAGCATCGCGACTCGCGGCAGCACACCGAACCTACGCGCCACGCGCGCGGTCTGCACGGCGATCTCCGCCAGCGTGCGCGTGTCCGGGTAGATGTTCACGGTCGCATCGCCGATGAACAGCAGCCGTCCCTTGATGGCCATCATGTACATCCCCACCAACCGGTGAGCGTTCGGGTCGGTGCCGATCACCTCGAGGCACGGCCTGAGGATGGCTGGGTAGGCGCGGCTCAGCCCACCGACGAAGCCGTCAGCATCTCCGTTCTGCACCATCGCCGCGCCGAAGTACATGCGTGACTTCAGCAGCCGCTCGGCATCGTACAGCGTCACACCCTTGCGCGCCCGCCGCTCGGCCAACTCCTCCATGTAGACGCCCTTGCGCCGCGGGTCCTGCAGGATGTCGATGCACTCGCATTCGAAATCCAGCCCCAACTCCTCCTTGCGGCGCTGGATGCGGTCCTCATAACCGAGGAGGATCGGGTCGCAGATCCCCTCCTGAATGAGTACGTGAGCGGCGCGGATGACCGATGGGTGGTCACCCTCAGGGAAGACGATGCGCTTGACATCCGCCTTGGCGCGGTTGATCACGCCGCGCATGACGGTGTGGGTGAGCCCGAGTCGCGACTCCAGTTCCTCACGGTATTCCTCGATGCTGAATTCGCTGCTCTCTATGCCTGCTATTCCCTCGGCCACGGCAGCCTCCGCCACCGCTGATGCCACCCACACGAGCACCCGCCGGTCGAACGGCTTGGGGATGATGTACTCCTCACCGAACTGGATGATGTCGAGTCCATATGCCTGTGAGACGGTGTCGGGAACCGGCTCCTTGGCGAGGGCCGCGAGCGCCTTGGTGGCGGCCATCTTCATTCCGGACGTGATACCCTTGGCCATGCAGTCGAGCGCGCCGCGGAAGATGTACGGGAAGCCGAGCACGTTGTTCACCTGATTGGCGAAGTCGGAGCGACCGCTGGCGACGATGGCATCCGGCCGGGCGGCCTTCGCCACGTCCGGCATGATCTCCGGGTCGGGGTTCGCGAGCGCGAACACGAGCGGGCGCGGCGCCATCGTACGCAGCATGTCGCCGCTCACGATGTCGCCCACCGACAGGCCGAGGAACACATCGGCCCCCTTCATCGCGTCTGCGAGGTTGCCGTCGTCGACGTCGCGCGCGAAGCGCGCCTTGTACTCGTTGATCCCCTCGTCGTCACGCCGTGACTCGGTGATGATTCCCTTCGAGTCGACCAGCAGCATGTTCTCCGGGCGCACACCCAGCAGCAGCCAGTGCTCGGCGCACGAGAGGGCGGATGCTCCGGCGCCCGAGACGGCGACCTTGACATCCTCGATCTTCTTGTCGACCACCTCCAGCCCGTTCAGCAGCGCGGCCCCCGAGATGATGGCGGTCCCATGCTGGTCATCGTGCATCACCGGGATGTCCAACTCCTCCACCAGCCTGCGCTCGATCTCGAAGCACTCCGGAGCGGCGATGTCCTCCAGGTTGATTCCACCGAAGGTGGGCGCGATTCTCTTCACCGTCTCGACGAACGAGTCAACATCCTTTGCATCGAGCTCGATGTCGAACACATCGATGTCGGCGAACGCCTTGAACAGCAGTCCCTTTCCCTCCATCACCGGCTTGCTGGCCAGCGCCCCGATGTCCCCGAGGCCGAGCACGGCGGTACCATTCGAGATGACGGCTACGAGGTTTCCCTTGGCGGTGTACTTGTAGGCGTTCTCCGGCCATTTCTCGATCTCCAGACAGGGGTACGCGACCCCCGGGGAGTAGGCGAGCGAGAGGTCCCTCTGGGTGGCGTGCGGTTTGGTCGGTACCGTGCGCATCTTCCCCGGCGGGTTGGATGCGTGGTAGGCGAGTGAGTCCTTGCGCAATTGCTCGTCCTTGCTCATCGGTGTGGTCACCGGCTCCGTCCATTCGGCCTACTCTATCCAATATGTGCGTTCCCCCACTCGAATACTCCAGTGCCGCACCTCAGATGGTGCTCAAAGAAGGGGGGGACTGTATACAGAGTATACAATCAAACACAACCCCACATACTCTTCATAAGGGGACCATGAAGCGTTCCGGCCGTGGTTGCACTTTCACAGAGTCACTTCTCCAGCGCCGTCCCAGCCCGCTCCCTGCTTCTGGCATTGCTGATGCTGCTCTCCACGTGGACCCCGATGGTGCTCCCCGCCCATGCTCAACCGTCCACTGTCACGGAATGGGGTTCGGGTGGTCACAACGACACCGGGTGGATCCGGCTCGATGCGACCGGCGCCGATCCGGCGATGGGACAGATGGCGATCGCCGACATGCACCACCTGCTCGCTCCCGGAGCGCTGCTGGACAACATCACGTTCGAGGTGCGCGTCGATGGTGCCAACGACCTTTGGGTGGAACAGCCCCAGTTGTCTTTCGTCGACACGCAGACAGCCATCATGGATTGGCGTGGACTAGGCGGCTTCGGCCAGCAGAACGACCTCCTCGGTCCTGACCCGCATTCATCGCGGCTGGCGCCGAACGTCAACACCGGTGCTTCGTGGCTGGTGCCCGGCGGTGCCGAGGTGACCGATCTGGTCATCGAGGCGTTGCGGCCGGTGGACCCGCTGATCTCCTTCTCGCCGGTCTCGCTCGACGTGACCGCCAGCGCCGTCCATCCCGGAGACGGCCGCTTGTATGTCGCCGTGGGTGATGCGCTGCTGCAGCTCGATGCGAACAACAACCCCATGGTCATCGAACTCGATGAGGATGTGGCCACCACCGCGCTCGTGGTGGATGTTGCAAACGATCGCGTGGTCGTGGCGACGGATGACGGCGGCTTCCGCGTCTGGGCGTTGTCCGACTCATCCGAATTGCTCCCACTACCCTCACTACCGGGAGGCGCCGTAGCAGGCGCGCTGGAACTCGATTCCTCCGGGACGTTGTGGGCTGGAACGACAGCCAGCGACCTGTTCAGTTACGGAGCGGGTGGCTGGACTGATGCACTCAATCCGTCGGTGGGTTCCGACGAGGTGACCGACATGCTCGAGGTGGGCGGCGACATGCTGCTCGCCACGCTCGGGGGCGGAGTGATGCGCTTGGATCTAGCCAACGGTCAGTGGAAGTCTGCATGGGACACTCAGAACCACCTTCCAAGCGACTACGTCAATCAGTTGCTCGAGGTCAACGGCGTGCTGATGATCGCCATGGACGACGCCGGCATCGCTCGGTGGTCCGTCTCCACCGCCTCATGGCTCGCCACATGGACGGATGCTAACTGGCTCGCCTCCAACGAGGTGCGCGGCATGGCCACCGGTGCGGGCTGGCTGCACATCCTCCTCGTGGACACGCTGCACCACTACAACACCACGATGGGGGCGTTCACCAGCAGCAAGACGCTCGCCTCTCTAGGACTGCCCCTCGACGGCCTCGACCTCGTCGCTTGGCCTGCAGGAGGAGCTCGTGCGCCGTCCGTGGACACGGTGTTCGTGAACGACGGCAGCGGGCAGATGGCGCGCATCGTGCCTGGGAATCCGCCATTGCACTCTGGGTCCGCGCTGTTCGCCAGCGGACCTGCTTCAGATCAGATGAACGAGGTCATCGAGGTGAACGGAATCGTCTGGATAGCCAGCAATGGGCTCATCGATCGCTTCGATCGCAGCATCAATCGCTGGCTCGACCCGATCGTCAACAACGTCCCCAACGTCGCTCTGGCGACCGACGGGGCCAGCGTATGGGTGGGCACCATCGACGGGGGAATCGAGGAGTATGACGCCAGCAACGGCACGCTCACGACCCAGTGGAACACCCACAGCGGCCTGAACAATGACTTCATCACCGACCTCGCCTGGGATGCGAGCAACAACCTGCTCGTCGCCACCCATCCGAACTCCGGCGCCAGCATCATCGACGTCTCCAGCGGCAACGTCACCAGCGTCTGGGATTCCCAGCGCTCGGATGTCTTCTCGAACAACCTCAGGCAAGTAGCCACGCTAGCTGGCATCGCCTACTTCGCCTCGGCCAACATGGGGGTGCTGCGCCTCGATCTGGGTAACGACACCCTGCTCACGTCCTGGCGCTCAACAGGTATGGACAACGTTCCATACATGCCCGTGGAAACCGATGGCGCCACCATCTGGCTGGGCATGTTCGGTTACGGAGTGCTCGTCTACGACCGGCTCACCGGCGAACTGACAGATACCTACCAGTTCACGCGCGGAGGCGCCACCATCTCCTCCAACGATGTCTACTCTCTGCACATCGACACCCAAGGAGACCTGTGGGTCGGCACCAGCGGGGGAGCCGATCGCTACGACGGCAGTACATGGTCGCACATCCGACCGACCGGGCAGGCATGGCAGCCGACGGAATTCTACGACTTCGATTCCGATTCCGCTTACCTTTACGCAGGCACCAATGCCGGGGCCTGCCAGTACTCGCTGGCGACGCTCAACCGCGAGGACTGCTGGAACTACTACTCCAATCCAGGACTACCCTCCTCATGGGTGTACGGAGTGACGCTCATCCTGCCGGGCATCCTGATGGCCGGTACCAACTACGGTGCGGGGATCATCGACGTTGTCAATGACACCGTGCTCGACACGTGGGAGGCGGGCGAGCAGACCTGGAATGCCAAGACCTACCTCTACGACGATGTCGCCTACGTGGCTCTGGATGGAGTGGGCATCGCCCGCTACGACATGACGACGGATGAGTGGCTCACCACCTGGGATTCCGACCACAGCAACGGTCTGCTGTCCTCAGATGGCATCACGGCGCTCATCCCGGCCCTCGTGCGGCACCAGATCTGGGTGGGCGGCGATTTCGGACTCAACCTCATCGACCTGGACAACGAGAGTCTGGAGGTGGAATGGGACAAGGGATCGAACGGAGGAACCGCCACTGTACCGACCCGTGACCCGGCGGAACTGGTGATCATCGGTGACACGATGTACTACCTCCAAGAACGGACCAACGCGCAGTCGAATGACAACATCTACCGCTACGACATCGTCAACCTCACCGGCCGCTCGACGATCGATGCCGATGACGCGCTCGGTTCGAGTGCGCTCGTCTACGGTGCCGGAATCGGCCCTGATGGCCACCTCTGGGTCGGCACGATGCCCTCGCAGTGGTGGATCGGCGGTGACGGCATCATCGCACGCTGGGACCACTGGAACTCAACCTGGGCGTCCAACATCGCCCCTACCGGTCCGGTGTCCCGCGTGACCGCCCGCTACGCGGGCGACTGCGCTCCGCTGAACACCTCGGCCTGCGACCTCTACGTGCACTACGGAGAGAGCGTGCACCGGCGCATCGCCTGGAACGGCACCTTGCTCAACGAGTGGGACGAGAACACATTGGAGGGGCCGGTCCGCAACGTGGTCACCTACGACGGCCTGGTGATGTTCGCCACCGCCGATGGGATCGCTCGCTACAACGCTGTCAACGACACCTGGCTTCCATCCTGGACGCCTGGCAGCGGCCTGCCGTCCAACTCCGAGGATACGGTCTACGCCATGACCGTGGTCGGAGACGATCTCTGGTATACGTCGATGGCGAATGGCGGCTGGAACCGCAACAGTCGTATCTTCCGGATGAACGGAACCACCGGCCAGTGGACCAGTTGGGAGGCTGGTGGCACCAACAACAACGTTCCCCTGGGATTCGGCTTCTCCTTCGAGGTATGCCGTGACATCCTGCACATAGGCATGGCACGCTACTCAGGATTCGGCACGCAGGGCGGGGTGGCACGCTACGACCTATCCACCAACCAATGGCACAGCGCGTTCACCCAAGGGGGTGGTGGCCAAGGGAACCAAGGGCTCGCCGACGATGATGTCCACGGGCTCGCCTGTGACGATACCGCCGACATCCTCTACATCGGCTTCAATGAGGATGACGTCGGCATATCCCGCTACGCGTACGCGCGCAACCAGTACCTCCCCACGCTCTCCGAGACCGCCAACGGCATCTCGCCCGATCCGGTCTTCCCCGACGGCATGGGCTGGGCCGGCGGCGCGCTGATGATATCACACGTCACCGGTGACGGTGGTGCCGGCGGGATCAGCCGCATCCCCACGGCCGGCGCCTCCGTTGGCGGTGGTGCCGTCATCGACTGGGGATTCGAGGCTGCCAGCCTCGAGGTCCGTCCGGCCATCAACCCCGGTTTCGTGGAATGGGTCATCGGCCGACCTGGAGCGGCCACCGGATTCAATCGGGTCGACCTGTTCAACGCCAGCGGACTGCTGCCTGGGGAGATGGATGTGCTCGCCGGGCTGCCGTCCGGGCGCGTGCTCGAGGTGATTTACTCGGGCAACGACGTCTACGTTGCCATGGCTGACGATGACAACACGCAGTATGGATCGTCCGTGCTGCATGGGGTGCTGCTTCCCAGTGGCAGCGTCGAGTGGCAGCAGGCGTGGAGCCTCGCCGGCGACTATCTGGTCGAGATGCTGCTCGACGGCAGCGACATCTGGGTATCCACAGCCGGCGGCGGCTTGTGGCGCATCGATCTCACCACCGGCACCTGGCAAACCACTCCGGCCGCGCTGCATGGCCAGATGGATGGCTTGTGGATGGACGGGTCTGAGATCGTGGTCGGCCTGATGGGCACCAGCTGGACCGCCGCGGGTGTGCAGGTGTTCAACAAGACGACCAATTCATGGGACCACGGAAAGTTGCTCGCGGGGTTGCCGAGCAACATCGTGCGCGACTTCCTGCTCTACGACAACCGGATCTGGGTGGCAACCTGGGGTGGACTCGGCGTGTGGAACATCAGTTCACAAGCATGGGATGACCCGATCACCACCATGGATGGTCTCCCGTCCGGCACGATCGAGCATCTCTGGAACCAAGGGGGCGAGTTGTGGCTGGGGACTCCCGCGGGACTGGTACGGTTCGACGTGGCGAGTCTGAGCGTCATCGGCACGATCGACCGTAATTCTGGATTGGTCGGCAACCGGGTGTCAGGGATCGCGTTGGCACCTCAGGTCACCATCTCCTCAGGCAACACCTCGGTGATGCTGCCCGCCGCGCTCTACCTGTCGCACAATGGCGATGGCTCTACCCGCCCAGGTGCGAGCGCCCTCGAGATCTCCACGCTGCAGGTGATCCAGCAACTGCAGGTCGACATGCTGCCCAGCAACGATGTCAGGGCCATCGCCGCCGACTGGTGGGGTGTGCACATCGCCACCAGCGAGGAGCCGCTGGTGCACTGGAAAGCCGCCACCTCGACGATGGAGGCTGGCAGCTCCTCATGGATGCTGCTCGCCTGGCCGGTTCGAAAACTCGTGAGCGATGGCCGCACTCTCGTGGTGGTGACCCCAGCAGGGATCGATCGCATCGATGTGCAGGGAGCCCAGCACGCTGTGGTCGGCTCCGTGGTGCTCACCGGAACCACGTCCGCATGGGTCGGCTCGACCGGCATGTGGGCCACCGCGGGCGACGGGCTGCACGGCTGGACGGCATGGCCGGCGTTCATCGAGCTCGACCGGGAGTCGATGCGTCGCGCCGATCCTCTCACCGTGACATTCTCTGGCTTCAGTGCCGATATCACCGACTCGACTCGTCCGGGCCAGTGGACGCAACTCATCTCCGCGTCGGACAACGTCACCACCTCGATGCAGGCTGGCGGCATATCCCCGGGGTCCATCCCCCTGCATCAACTGTCTCTGACCATGTCCAGCCCGGTCACCGGAGCAGCGGTCTGGGTCTCATCGCACAACCTCAACTACAGCGGCACCTGGAACCTGACGGAACTCAGTCCCACTCTTGCCGCTGACTTCGACCTCGCCGCCCGCCGCGGCGCGCTCACGCCCGCCGGGAGAGACCTGCACATCCAACTCCAGAGCATGCTCAATGGCTCGATCGAGATTCGCTTCACCTACGACTGGACCCGTTCTGAGAGCCCGGTCGCGCTGCTCGACCTGTTCGACCGTCCTGATGACGGCGGCGGCGTGCTCACCGCCGAGTGGACGCCGAGCAGCGACCATGGATGGGCCGCCTACCGCATCTACCTCAAGGTGGGCAACTGGACGACGCCGCCAACGGCCTTCGACCTGATGTCAGCCACGTACGATGCGCGCGTTCCGGTGTGGACCGTGACGATGGCGGACATCGCCACCGCTGAAGGTCAGCCGATCATGGATGGCGATGATATCCATGGCATAGTCGTGCAGGAGTATGCTGACGGTTCTCTAGGTGAACCGTCCGACATCATCGGACCAGCGCAGGCTTCCGACGAGGTCCCTGCACCACCTGCCTGGGCGAATGCTGGCCCCGCTGAGGGGGGTGAGGACGGTGACCTCTACGTCGAGTGGGATGAGTGCAGCGCGCTCGACCACGCCGGCACTCGCCTCTGGGCTGTGCGCACCGAGATCACCGACGCCATCGGATTGCCGCAACAGGGTTCGGACGTGCACGAGGATTCGAACAGCACCGTGCTCAGGCTCGAGCGGGGCCGGGTCTACTGGGTGGCCCTCACCTGCGTGGATGAGGTGGGACAGCACGACCCGGCGAACGCGACCATCGTCGGACCGGTGGTCCCCATGGGTGGGGTCGATGACGGCATCCCACCGGCACCGGTGGAGGACATCAAGGCGTACGATACACCCGACGACGAGGGCGGCATGATCACCGTCGAATGGACGCCGAACAACGAATCCGACTGCGCTTGGCATGCGGTCATGGCTCGTCCGCTCCGTGCTGACGAGGATGACACCCAGCCACCCGGCGACGCACTCGACTTCCTCAACTCGACCATCGTGGCCGACTGTGAGAGCGGCATGGCGAACATCTCTGACTGGGGGGGCCTTGCGCTCGAGGACAACGTGCTCTACTGGATCACCGTCGTGGCCTTCGACGTATGGGGCAACGGCGACCTGGTCAATGTCACCATAGTGCAGGCGAGTCCCGAACGGAACATGTTCGGTTCCGATCCACCCCCGCGGCTGCAGAACCTGAGCGCCTGGGACCACCCTGATGACGATGGAAGGGCAGTTGATGTCGGGTGGGATGCGAGTGAGGTGATGGACTTCGGCTACTACGTGGTATGGGCTTCCGATCATCCGGTGGACGACCTCACGGCGATCTATCCGAACTGCCGCGACGACTTGGCCGCCTGCGGCGCCACGGTACTCGACCGGCAGTACTCCATTGACGGGAGCTCGATGCGCGTGGCAGTGACGATCACGACCGCCATCTACGGTGGCGATTCGGTCGTCAACGGCACTCCGGGAATCATCCGTCCCGACGTTCCGCTCTATGTGACGGTGACTGCCCACGACCTGCTCGACGCTGCCTTCCTCACCCGCTTGCCCTCGTTGGTGGTCACACCGATCGACAACCGCGACGACATTGTTCCGCCCGACCGACTCGAGGCACCCGTGGTGACTGATTTCCCCGATGACAACGGCACGGCCGTCTACGTCGAGTTCACCCCGAGCGGCGCCAGCGACCTCGACCACTACGAGGTGTACGCGGACATCATCAAGTTCACCAGCACGGGCCCGCGCCAGCCGGCGATGGTGATCGGCAGGGAAGTGCAGCAGCCTTTCATGCTCACCAACCTCTCCGACGGCCAGTCGATCATGTCCGGCATCCCGGTCTACGTGGCCATCGTTCCAGTCGACTCGAGCGGCAATGCGCACCGAGACCATTTGAACGTGGGCAACGGCAGAGCAGTCGACAACTCGGACGAGGACCCCGGAGCACATCTGCCCGATGTCGATTTCAGTGTCGGCTGGAGCAAGCATGGTGAGAGCATCGAGATCGAATGGGTGCCCCTCACCGGCACCGGCATTCGCGGTTATCGCATCTACGTCAGCGAGGAGCGCTTCGAGATGACCGGAGAGGCCGCCCTGCTGAAGGAGGGCATAGTCGGTTCCTTCTGGGAACTCGACGAGTGGCAACAGGATGTGCCATTCGACAACTCGACCGAGTGGTACATCGCGGTGGTGGCCTTCGACGGTGAGAACTGGAAGCACGCCGTGCGCTCGAAGGAGATGAAGGCATTCGATTCGACATCGAGCGAGGAGGATGGTCCCGGCACCAACGAGGCGACGGCGGGCATCGGCGACCTGCTGACCCTCAACAACGTGCTCTCGGTTCTGCTGATGCTCGCCATCATGTCGATCATCTTCATGATGGTGCGTGTCCGCAGCAATCGGCGCGACAGCCAGGCATGGGAACTGGTCACCGGTGCGTGGGGTCTCCCTCAGGACAAGGACGACGGGAGTTGGGGTGACACCAGCGAGTCGCTCAGCGCGCCAGCGAGTCCGGATGTGGACCTCGAGGGCACGCTCATGCCGGCTGCCTCCGCCATCCAGGCCGAAGAACAGGAGGCCTCCAAGTCCGACATCACCACCGCTCGCGCCACCGCGCCCACGGATGCCAGCGCCCGCCTCGCCGACCTCGCCTCCGACCTGTTCGATGAACCGCGCAAAGGCGGCGATGCGGACGACGACGACCTCGACTCGCTCATCGACGATCTCCTGTGAGTTCGGAGATGGGATTCCTGAAGACCGCGACTGAGCATTGATGTTCCCGGCTCCTCTGGAGCCGTCGGGTGCGCGCGTGGGCGAGACTGACGGCGATCCGCAGAATCTGGTGTTCACCACCATGCGCACCGCGGGCTGGCGGGTGGCGCACCTCGACGCGCACCTCGGCAGGATGCGCGAGCACGCTGGTCGTCTGGGGATCGCCTGGCCCGAGGATGCACGTGCGCAGGCAGGGGCAGCCCTCGCCGCCGACATGCCGACCGACCCCAGCACGCTCATCCAGCTGAGCCTGACCGCTGCCGGTGTGTGGGCGGCTGGATCCCGCCAGGTGACAGGAGACGATGGAGTCGGATTGGCTGGCATCACCCATGAGGCACCGCGCTGGTCGGATGGTTCGACCGGGACCAAGCATGGTGACTGGGAGCCGTACCTGGTGGCTGGTCGGGCCGCGGTGAATGCCGGTGCGGATGTGGCTCTCCTCATCCACGACGAAGCGGTGGTGGACGCCGATCGCGCGACTCTGCTGCTGCTCGACTACGACGGCACCGCCTGGTACCCCGAACCGGGACTGGGTGGAGTGCGCTCGCTCACGCTCGAGAGCATCGCTCCTGGGCTCGCCGCTGAGGGCATCCCGCTGCACTCCGGGAGGATCACCGCCACCATGCTCGTCAGGGCGCGCGAGGTGCTGCTGCTGGGAACCGGCATCGGTGTGGCTGCCTTGACCGCTCTCGACGGCGAGTCGGTGGGGGCCGAGGGAGATGACGACTTCCGCAACCTGTGCGCCGACCTTCACGAGCGTGCCCTCGAAGACGGCTGGGTCGACCTGGAGGGCGAGTCGTGATCGTCCGGAGATGGCCCTTCGGGGAGGACGAGCTGCTGCTGCTCGGCCTTGCCAACCGCCTACGCTCGAGAGGGCTGTGGGGCGAATCCGCGCTGCACGGGGCTCCCGACGAGCTGCTGCTGCTCTCAGGAGGACCGCTCTCGGACCTGGCAGGCATCAGCGCTCTGGCTGGGCCACCGACCCTCCGGGCGGTCTGTCGCCAACCGTCTCGCTCTGAGCTCCCTCCGCTCGCTTCCACCGCCTCAGCGCTCGCGGGAGAGGTGACTCTGGGATTGCCCGACAGCGACTGTGTGTGGGTGGTCGAATCATGGAAGAACGGCCGGTGGGTGCACCGGTTCGAGGTGCGCGGTGAGACTCTCGCTGACGCCCTGCGTCCGCTCGGAGGACTCTCACCCGATGTGGAATCGGGGGATGTGGATCCGGGATTTCTGCCCGGTAACCTCGCTGGGCTGCTCACCTACGACCTCGTGCAATGGACCGAACCCGTGCGACTGCGCAACCTCCCTCGTCCCCGCGACCTGCTCGGGCTGCTCTACCGCGCCGACCGCTGGCTGGTGCACGACCGCCACGCCGGCAGCCTGACGCTCGCATGCCTGGATGACGATGCCTGGGCGCAGCAGACGATCGCCTGCGTCGAGGCGTGGCTCGAGGATGGCTGCCCCCATTCGCCATCGGATGCTGCGTCGACCACCTTCCCCCTGACTGCACCGACCTCCACGATCACCGACGAGGAGCACGCGGCGGTGGTGCGCAGGGTGCATTCCTGCATCGAGCAGGGATTGCTCTACCAGTTGAACTACGGACGAGCGTGGGAGGGAAGCATCGACTCACCTTGGCGGGTGTTCGAGGCGCTCGCCGTGCGCAATCCAGCCCCCTTCTCTGGCTGGATGCACGCTCCCGACCTCGGTTGTGCGCTCGCCTCCTCAAGCCCGGAACTACTGCTGTCGCAGAGTGAAGGACGACTTTCCACCCGACCGATCAAGGGAACCTGCCCCCGCGGCCGAACTCCCGAGGAGGACGCCCGTCTCCGGCGGGCGCTTGCCGCCAGCCGCAAGGAACTGTCCGAGCACATGATGCTCGTCGACCTCGAGCGCAACGACCTCGGTCGCGTGTGCTCCGCCGGCAGCGTGAGCTGGTCGGACTGGCGCATCGAGACCTTCCCGGACGTGCAGCACATGGTCAGCGAGGTCCAAGGCAGGCTGAGGCCGGGGCTGGACGGCTGGGACGCGTTGCAGGCGCTGTTCCCAGGGGGGAGCATCACCGGATGTCCGAAGACCGTGACCGTGGCCAGCATCGATGAGTTGGAGGGCGAGCCGCGCCGAGCGTGGACCGGCTCGCTCGGACACCACGACCCGCGCACCGGTGTCTCGGCGTGGAACATCCTGATCCGCACCTTGGAGGCGGAGCGGGATGACGCCGGCGAATGGAGAGCGAGGGTGAAGGCAGGTGGGGGCCTTGTCATCGAGTCAGATCCCGAGCGCGAGGTGGCGGAGGCGAAGTGGAAGGCGCGCGGCCTGCTGGAGGCCGCCTGGTCGACCGATCCCTGCACCGACATCCCCACCGGTGAGTCCTCTGAGATCCATCCGGTTCCCACCGTGGACGAAAGAACGCGCGCGCTCGCGAGGGCGAGAGACGAAGTTGAATCCGCCTGCATCTCCCCCGCGGAACCGATCGAGTGGTTCGTGGGTGATCCTCCCCTGGAGTTGCCCGGCGAAGGAGTTCGCCGACTGCTGTTCATCGACAACCTGGACTCGTTCTCGTGGAACATCGTCCATCTCTGCTGCGTCCTCGGTGCCGAGGTAGTCATCGTCTGCGGGCGCGGCGTCGATGTCTCCGATGACATTCGCTCCCTGCTCGAGAACACCTCACCGACCCACATGGTGCTCGGCCCGGGCCCCGGACGTCCCGAGCAGTCCCCGCTCATGATGGAATTGGCTTCCCTCGCTCTCGCCGGTCGTCTCCACACCCGCGAGCAGAGTCCACTCCCCTTGCTGGGCGTCTGCCTCGGGCTGCAGGCCCTCGGTGGCGCCGCCGGCTGGCCGCTCTCTCCCTCGCCATTGGGGGCGGTACATGGGGTTCCGACCGAGATAGCGCACACCGAGGACGGTCTGTTCGCCGGACTCGCATCCCCAGCGGTGATGATGCGCTACCACAGCCTCGTGCTGTCTGCACAGGGTTCCCTGCTCGAGGTCACGGCTCATGATTCCCTCACCGGCACCCTGCCGATGGCTCTGCGCCACCCCTCGCTGCCCGTCTGGGGTGTTCAGTTCCACCCGGAATCGGCTGGCAGCGTCGCTGGCTGGAAGGTGCTCGACAACTTCCTGGCGATGCGGCCCAGCACCACCGCCAGAAGCGTTGAAATGCCCCGCGAGGGTCGAGCGGAATGAGGGAAGTGGATGCCGACGTGCAGAGTATGTCGCGGCAATTATCCGCAGGACCAGTTCATCAGCGGGAACGGTCCGAGATACCTGGTGTGCGTCCACTGCGGAGTGGAGCAGGGGATGGTCACCCCGGATGAGGTCCCGCAACTCTACGACGATGCGATCATGCGTGCCCGCTTCACCGCTGTCGCCCGCCGGCACGCCCTCTGGTTCTGGCTCATCATCGGATGGTCCCTGTGGGTGTTCCTGTTCAGCGGCACGCCGCTGTGGGGCAACGCCAGCCTGGTCGTGCTCATCCTCGCCACCCTGTTCACCCCCGTCAGGTTCTTCCTCAAGGGCCCCAGTCACAGGGCCGAAATGCGTCGTTTGACTCCATGAATCCTCTAGAATTGACGAAGCAGCGTATCAAATCGTTGAAATAGTCTCAAGAGGTCGTGGCTTTCAGAGGGAACATTGGGTTCCTTGAATGAAACAGTGAGTCGAAGTGACAGAAAGGGAGACACAAACAGGATTCAAGACCGGGTGCGATGGGGACGTAACATCCCCGCAGTGCAGCGAATCGCTGTGCTTTTACCTGGGTCCTTCCCTTGAGGCTGAAGCGACCTTCAGCGCAAGCATTCTGCGCCACGCGACCACCCGCACACCCCGATGCAGCCGTCCTCGTCAGGCGGGGAGGTGGTCGGAGAGAGAGAACGGCGGGTTCTATGTGCTTTAAAAAAAAAGGAGACAAGAAGAAAATGAACACGAAAAACATGAGTGTGCTGGTTGCGCTAGTCCTCGTTCTGATGTCGGCTTCGGTCGTCGCAGGCGAGGGTTCCGACCCTCTCGATCCGTCTGACGGCGGAGCCGACTGGGATGGAGACGGCCTGACCAACGCTGAAGAACAGCAACACGGAACGGACATGACGAAGGCTGACACCGATGGTGACGGCCTGCCGGATGGGTGGGAGGTCACACATGGCCTCGATCCCAACGACCCCGGTGATGCGAACGCGGACCCGGACGGCGATGGTCTGACCAACGCCCAGGAGTACGCGCGCGGAACCAATCCGAACTCGGCCGACACCGATGGTGACGGCCGACCGGACGCGACAGACCCGTTCCCGAACGACCCGAACGACGGTGAGTACTCGGACTCTGACGGCGACGGCATCCCCGACGCCTACGATCCGGACTACCAGGAAGCTGAGACAGGCTCCGGAGACGGCGGCACCAGTGGTGGCGGCGAATCTGAGGACCAAGGCCAAGGCGAAGGCGAAGGCCAAGGCCAAGGCCAAGGCCAAGGTCAAGGCCAAGGTCAGGGCCAAGGTCAAGGCCAAGGTCAGGGCCAAGGTCAAGGCCAAGGTCAGGGCCAAGGTCAGGGCCAACGTCAGGGCCAAGGTCAGGGCCGAGGTCAGGGCCGACCGCACGGCCAAGGCCGCCGCCAACGGCGGGACGCGCAGCAGCACCAACCGCCACGCCACGGCCAGCACGCAGAGCGCCAGCGCTAGGCGCGCCCCGCGCACCGCCGACATCCCGGACACCACGGCCGCCAACAGCG
>ERZ813253.375-NODE-375-length-16202-cov-6.576485_pt1 | contig 16202 bp, 19 predicted proteins | sample MGYA00520893_ERZ813253 | MGnify/ENA primary metagenome ERZ813253 (study PRJEB31669, sample SAMD00080414) | marine metagenome | biome: oceanic hadal pelagic zone biome; feature: marine hadalpelagic zone; material: sea water | place: Pacific Ocean:Izu-Bonin Trench...
GGGTCGCGGGGGCCGACCGCGGCGTCGTGGTTACCGCGGCCCGGGCCCTCGACAGGGTGATGATGTCGGGGTACTGCGTGATCCATCACTGGCATATCCGGAGCTATCGGGTGGCCTATTGGAACAAGTTCATGCGGCCTGCGATCACGCCGAAATACAGCCTCGGGTTCGAAGGCTGGTGGATCGATCCGGACCTGGCGGCAACGCTCGCCGGTGCTGAGAAGGCGGCCGAGGATTAATGCTCGCCTATATCATCCGCCGTCTGCTGCTGATCATTCCGACCCTGTTCGGCATCATGGTGGTCAACTTCATCATCGTCCAGGCGGCCCCCGGCGGCCCGGTTCAGCAGCTCATCGCGCAGATCCAGGGCACCGCCGTCGAGGCCACCGCGCGTTTCGGCTCCGGCGCGCAGAGCGATGTGGGCGACAGCCAGGCGACGCGCAATGTGGCCCAGGGCGGATCAACCGGTAAATACCGCGGCGCCCAGGGGCTGGACCCCGAGTTCATCGCCGAGCTTGAGCGCCAGTTCGGCTTCGATAAGCCGATGGGCGAGCGTTTCGTCCTGATGATAGGCAACTATCTGCGATTAGATTTCGGCGACAGCTATTTCCGCGACCGCAAGGTGGTCGATCTGGTGATCGAGAAAATGCCGGTGTCGATCTCCATCGGCCTGTGGACGACGCTGCTGGTCTATCTCATCTCGATTCCGCTCGGCATCGCCAAGGCGGTGCGCGACGGCACCGGCTTCGATGTCTGGACCTCGGGCGTGATCATCGTCGGCAACGCGATCCCGAGCTTCCTGTTCGCCATCATGCTGATCGTGCTGTTCGCGGGAGGTAGCTATCTCGACTGGTTTCCCTTGCGCGGCCTAACCTCGCCCGATTGGGAGAGCTTGTCCTGGCCGGCCCGAATCGTCGATTACTTCTGGCATATCGCCCTGCCGATCCTGGCCCTGGTGATCGGCGGTTTTGCCGGGCTGACCATGCTGACCAAGAATTCCTTCCTCGACGAGATCAACAAGCAATATGTCACCACCGCCCGCGCCAAGGGCCTCGATGAGCGCCAGGTGCTCTACGGCCATGTCTTTCGCAACGCCATGCTCATCGTCATCGCCGGGTTCCCGAGCGCCTTCATCGGCATCCTGTTCACCGGCTCGCTGTTGATCGAGGTGATCTTTTCCCTCGACGGCCTCGGCCTGATGGGCTTCGAGGCGGCGATCAACCGGGATTACCCGATCATGTTCGGCACCCTGTTCTTCTTCACCGTGCTCGGCCTGATCATGCAGTTGATCGGCGATCTCGCCTATATGGTGATCGATCCGCGTATCGACTTCGAGGCGCGGGAGGTCTGAGCCATGGCCGAGGATAGATTCCTGGGGGTTAAAATCACCCCGATCACCCACCGCAGGCTGCAGAATTTCCGCGCCAACAAGCGCGGCTATTGGTCCCTTTGGATTTTTGCCGTGATGTTTTTCGCAAGCCTGTTCGCCGAGGTGATCGCCAATGACCGGCCCCTGCTGGTCAAGTTCGACGGCGCCTATTACACGCCTTTCCTCAACGCCTACCCCGAGACCCTGTTCGGCGGTGATTTTCCCACCGAGGCCGATTATCGCGACGAATTCGTCATCGATCTGATCGAGGCCAAGGGCTGGATGATCTGGCCGATCATCCGCTACGACTTCTCGACCATCAATTACGACCTGCCGTCGCCGGCGCCGTCGCCGCCCACGGCGGAAAACTGGCTCGGCACCGACGATCAGGGCCGCGACGTGGTGGCGCGGATGATCTACGGCTATCGAATCTCCGTCTTGTTCGGCCTGGCGCTGACCTTTCTCTCCTCGATCGTCGGCGTCATGGCGGGGGCGGTGCAGGGCTATTTCGGCGGCTGGCTGGATTTGATCTTCCAGCGTTTCATCGAAATCTGGGCCGGCCTGCCCATGCTCTATCTGTTAATCATCCTGGCCTCGGTGATCGAGCCGTCCTTCTGGATTCTGCTCAGCCTGATGCTGCTGTTTAGCTGGATGGCGCTGGTCGGCGTGGTGCGCGCCGAGTTCCTGCGCGCGCGCAATCTCGAATATGTCCGCGCCGCCCGCGCCCTCGGCGTCAGCGACGCGGCGATCATGTTCAGGCATATGCTGCCCAACGCCATGGTGGCCACCCTGACCTTCCTGCCCTTCATCCTGAGCGGCGCGGTGACCACCCTGACCGCCCTTGATTTCCTCGGCTTCGGGCTGCCGCCGGGCTCGCCCTCGCTGGGCGAATTGCTGCAACAGGGCAAGGCCAACATCCAGGCGCCCTGGCTCAGCTTCACCGCCTTCTTCGTGTTGGGGAGCATGTTGACCCTGCTGATCTTCATCGGCGAGGGGGTGCGCGACGCCTTCGATCCGCGCAAGACGTTCAGCTGACCATGGCATTCCTTGAAATTCGCAACCTGGCGGTCGATTTCACGGTCGCTGGAAAGACCACCCCGGCGGTGCGCGGCATCGATCTCGAAGTGGACCGGGGCGAGACCGTGGCCCTGGTCGGCGAATCCGGTTCGGGCAAATCGGTCACCGCCCTGTCGGCGCTCCAGCTCTTGCCCTACCCCCCGGCCAGCCACCCCTCGGGCTCGATCAAGATTGACGGCCAGGAGATGATCGGCGCGTCCAAATCCACCCTCAAGGACATGCGGGGCGGGCGGGTGTCGATGATCTTCCAGGAGCCGATGACTTCGCTCAACCCCCTGCACCGGGTCGAGCGCCAGGTCGACGAAACCCTGCGCCTGCACCAGGGGCTGGACGCCCGCGCCGCCCGCGCCCGCACCGCCGAGCTGCTCAGCCTGGTCGGCCTGCGCGACGTGGAGCGCCTGCTCACCAGTTTCCCCCATCAGCTTTCCGGCGGCCAGCGCCAGCGGGTGATGATCGCCATGGCCCTGGCCAACGATCCGGCCCTGTTGATCGCCGACGAGCCGACCACCGCCGTCGATGTCACCATCCAGGCGCAAATCCTCAAGCTGCTGTCCGACCTCCAGGCCAAGACCCGCATGGGGCTTTTGCTTATCACCCACGATCTGACCATCGTGCGCGCCATATCGACACGGGTCTATGTCATGCGGGCGGGCAAAATCGTCGAGCATGGGGACACCGCCGACGTCTTCGACAATCCCCAGCATGAATACACCCGCCATCTGCTCGCCGCCGAGCCCAAGGGCGAACCCGGTCCGGTTGCGGACGGCGCCGAGACGGTGATGAGCTGTTCGCATCTTAAAGTCTATTTCCCGGTCAAGGCGGGGATCTTGCGCAAGGTTGTCGATCATGTTCGCGCGGTCGATGACGTGAGTTTCGAAATCGCCGAGGGCCAGACGGTCGGGCTGGTCGGAGAATCGGGCTCCGGCAAGACCAGCGCCGGCCTCGCCCTGCTTCGCCTCGAGCGCAGTACCGGGCTGATCACCTTTCGCGGCGACGACATCTCGGGCCTGACGGCGAAGCAGATGCGCCCCAGGCGCCGTGAAATGCAGATCGTCTTCCAGGATCCCTATGGCTCGCTGAGCCCCCGGATGTCGGTCGGCCAGGTCATCGAAGAGGGCCTGTTCGTCCACGGCATGGGCGGGAATGACACCGAGCGCCGCCGGATCATATCCGAAGCACTCGAGGAAGTCGGCCTCGATCCGGCGACCCAGGATCGCTATCCCCACGAGTTCTCGGGCGGCCAGCGCCAACGCATCGCCATCGCCAGGGCCTTGGCGCTCAAGCCCCGCTTCATGGTGCTCGACGAGCCGACATCGGCGCTCGATATGTCGGTCCAGGCGCAGATTGTCGATCTGCTGCGCGATCTCCAGCGCCGCCACCGCCTGGCCTATCTGTTCATCAGCCATGACTTGCGCGTGATTCGCGCCATGAGCCACCACATCATCGTCCTGCGTGGCGGCCGGGTCGTCGAGCAGGGGCCGGCAGCAGCGCTTTTCGCCAACCCGCGCGATCCCTACACCCGCGCCCTGTTCGACGCCGCCTTCCAAATCAAGGCCGACGAGAGCGGCGTGGTGAGCGTCTGATGGCCATCGTTCTGATCAGCGCATCCCAGGATATCGCCGCCTGGCGCGAGAGCTTCGACGCCTTGCTGCCCGGCATCGAGCTGCGTTCCTGGCCCGACATCGGCGAGCCCGCGGACATCGAAATGGCGATCGTCTGGAAGGCCCCCGAGGGCGCTCTACAGGGGTTGGTGAATTTACGCCTGATCTGTTCCTTGGGCCAGGGGGTCGATCATCTGTTTCGCTTCGACGACCTGCCGCCGGGGGTGCCCATCGTGCGGCTGGTCGACGACGCCATGCGCCGCCAGATGACCGTCTATGTGATCGCCGCCGTGACGCGCCGCCTGTGCCGCATGGCCGAATACGAGAGCGGGCAGGCGGCTCGGGAATGGCGGCCCCTCGCCGCCTATGACCCGTCCGCGACGACCGTCGGCGTACTCGGCCTCGGCGCCCTGGGGCGCGATGTGGCGGAGACCCTCTCCGGCCTCGGCTTCGCGGTGCGCGGCTGGAGCCGCAACCCGGCGTTTATTCCCGGCGTCGAATGTTTCAATGCAAAAGTGAACTTCGCCGAAATGCTCGGGCCCTGCCACATGGTTTGCTGCCTGTTGGCGCTGACCTCGGAGACCCGCGGCATTCTCGACGCGGCCGCCTTCGCGGCCATGAAGCCGGGCGGCTATGTGATCAACAGCGCGCGCGGCGGTCATCTGGTCGAGGCGGATTTGCTGGCGGCGCTAGAGACGGGCCAGCTCGACGGCGCCACCCTGGACGTTTTCGAGGAAGAGCCGCTGGCCACCGACAGCCCGCTGTGGGATCACCCGAAGGTCACGGTGACGCCCCATGTCTCGGCGGTGACCCTGGTAAATTCCTGCGCCGAACAGGTCGCCGAGAACTACAAGCGCATGAAGGCCGGCCACCCCCTGCTCAATGCCGTCGATCCGGACCGTGAATATTAGGAATCAGCTATCAGCTATCAGCGGTCAGCGGTCAGCTTTAAAACACTTCTTGGCTGAAAGCTGATGGCTGACGGCTCTTCTTCTCTGTGCCTCTGTGGTTCAACTCTTTTTGAAGCGTTCCTCGAACAGGGCGAAGAGGGCGCGCAGGGCCATGGCTTCGCCGCCGACGGGGCGGCCGGGGCGGGCCTTGGCGTTCCAGGCCATCATGTCGAGATGCGCCCAGGCCGGGGTCTCGGTGACGAATTCGGCGAGGAACAGCGCCGCGGTTATGGCGCCGCCCAGGGAGCCGCTTGAAATATTGTTGATGTCGGCGATCTTGCTGTCGAGCAGCTCGCGGTAGGGCGCCCAGAGCGGCAGGCGCCACAGCGGGTCGCCGGTGGCGGCGGCATTGCGCAGGAGGTCGGCGGCCAGGGCGTCGTCGGGGGTGAACAGGGCCGGCAAATCCGGGCCCAGGGCGACCCGGGCGGCGCCGGTCAGGGTGGCGCAATCGATTATCAACTCGGGCTGCTCGCTGTCGGCCTCGGTGAGCGCGTCGGCCAGCACCAGGCGGCCCTCGGCGTCCGTATTGCCGATCTCCACGGTCAGGCCGCGGCGGCTCTTGACGATATCGAGCGGGCGGATGGCGTTTCCGGAGACGCTGTTCTCGACCGCCGGGACCAGCACCCGGAGCCGCACCGGCAGGCCGGTGCCCATGATCGCCCGCGCCAGGCCGAGCACATGGGCAGCACCACCCATGTCCTTCTTCATCAGCATCATGCCGCTGGAGGGCTTGAGGTCGAGGCCGCCGCTGTCGAAGCATACCCCCTTGCCGACCAGGGTCAGCTTGGGTGCGGCCTCATCGCCCCAGGTCAGGTCGATGAGCCGGGGCGCCCGGGCGGCGGCGCGACCGACCGCGTGGATCAGCGAATAGCCCGCGCTCAGCAGATCGTCGCCGACGGTCACCGCGCAGGCGCCGCCATGGCCGGCCGCGAGATCGGCGGCGGCGGCGGCGAGGTCCTCGGGCCCCATGTCCTCGGCCGGGGTGTTGATCAGGTCGCGGGTCAGGGTGATCGCCGCCGCCAGAGTCTCGACCCGGCCCCGGTCGCAGCCCTCGGGCCAGACCAGGCGGGCGAGGGGGTCGGTCGCCTCGCGGTACCGGGTGAAGCGATAGCCGCCCAGAGCCCAGCCCAGGGCGGCATCGGTCGCGGCGTCCGCGTCGAGCCCGGCCGCCAGGCGATAATCCCCGTCCGGCAGGGCCGTGGGCAGGCCGCCATAGGCCCAGGGGTCGCGATGGGGCTCGATGCCGAGCAGGACGCGCGCGATGACGCCGCCCTCGCCGGGCAGCAGGCAATGAGCGCCGGGTTTGGCGGTGAAGCCGTTGGCCCGCACCCAGGCGGTGGTCTCCGCGGGCTGATCGCCGAGCCAGCCGTCGAGGGTATCGGCGGTGAGTGAGACGATTTCGACGGCGGGTTGGTCGGACCCGGATCGGAGATGTTCGAGCATGGCGGTCCATTTCTAAAGAGCGAGGGGGGTGAGCGTTATGTCGCCGTCCTGGGCGATCAACATATGGCCGTCGGGCACCTCGGTCCAGTCGGCGGTGTCTTCATCGAGGGGCTCGGACAGCACCAGCACGGCGTCTCTGCCAACTCGTTCCGCAAGGTCGGCGTCGCCGATGCGTTTCGCGAGCGCCTTGCCCCGGATGGTGTAGAGGGACGGCGAGTCACGATCGCTGGAGTAGCGATAGGCGATAATGCGCGCCCCATCGCTCGTCGCCACGGTCATGCGGAAGGCCGATGTGCAGCCCCCCGCCGTCATCATCCCTTCCACATCGGCGATGGTTGCCGCCATGGCTGCCAGGGGGTCGTCGGCCAGGCCATGGGCCAGGGCGAGATAGAACAGCGCCTCGGTGTCGGTGCTGCCCTCGCGGTAGGGGTAGAATTCAGGCGCGATGCTATGGTCGATATCGCGGCGGATTTTGAGATAATCGCCGATCTGCCCGTTATGCATGAACAGCCACGGACCATGGCGGAACGGGTGGCAGTTGACCCGCGCCGTAGAGGTGCAGGTGGAGGCGCGCACATGGGCGAAGAACAGGGGCGATTCGATCTGCTCGGCGAGGCTGCGCAGGTTGGCGTCGTTCCAGGCCGGAAAGGTGTCGCGGTATTGGCCGGGGATCGGCCGGCTCCCGTACCAGCCGATGCCGAAGCCGTCGCCGTTGGTCACCGCCCGCCCCATGCGCGACGACAGGCTCTGCCGGATCAACGAATTTTCGCCGTCGAACAGCAAGTGTTCAAGCAGGATCGGCGGACCTGAATAGGCGAGCCAGCGGCACATTTCTAATTTGTCCCTAACCTCAAAAAACAATATTATCGTAGGCTGTTATTAGAGGGGAGTCTCCATGGCGCGGTTCACCATCATCATCGGCAACAAGAATTACTCATCCTGGTCCTTGCGCGGCTGGATCGCGCTGCGCCATTGCACCGAAGATTTCGACGAGGTCATGATCCCTTTGCGCAAGCAGACGACGAGCGCCGACATTCGCGCCCATTCGCCGGCGGGCAAGGTGCCGTCGTTGCATGACGGCGACCTTCTGGTCTGGGACAGCCTGGCGATCTGCGAATATCTCGCCGACATCTTCCCCGACGCCGGACTATGGCCCGAGGATCGGGCGGCGCGCGCCCATGCCCGCGCGGCCAGCGCCGAAATGCACTCAGGCTTTCAGGCCTTGCGCCATGACATGCCGATGAATTGCCGCGCATCCCTGCGAGGCCTGGGCGCGACCCAGGCGGCGCTCACCGACATCGCGCGCATCGAGGTGATCTGGGATGAGTGCCGGGAGCGCTTCGGCGGTGGCGGAGACTTTCTTTTCGGCCATTTCACCATTGCCGACGCCATGTACGCGCCGGTCGCCTCGCGCCTGAAGACTTACCAGCCTGAGCTTGGCCCTACGGCCAAGGCTTATGTGGATGCGATTCACGGCCTGCCCGCTATGCAGGAATGGATCGAGGCGGCCAGCGCCGAATCCGACCGACTGGTGGAAATGGAAATCTGAGAGGTGCCGCCGCGGCGCTATTTGAGTACGCCGATTTCGCGATAGTAGCGCTCGGCGCCGGGGTGGAGCGGTACGCCGAGGCCATCGAGCGCGGTCTTGAGCTGAATCTCACGGCCCTTCGCATGGCCGTTATCGAGCATCCGCCGGGTGTTTTCATGCCACAGGGCGGCGGTGATCCCATAGACGATGTCGTCTTCGATGTCCGCCGCGACGAGAAGCTGCGCGCCGATGCTGATGGTGTCGACCTCGCCGACTCCCGCATAGGTGCCGTCGGGGATCACGCTTTTGGTGAAGAAGGGATAGAAGGTCAGCACATTATTGGCCGCCTTGCCACTGATCGGCAGGATGTCGATCTCCAGGTTGCGCGTAAGATCGGTGATTGCCGTGACAGGATAGCCGGCGACAAAGAAGAAGGCGTCGAGGGTGCCCTCGCTCATGGCCAGGCTGGCGGCGCCCGGGCGCAGATATTCAGCTGTGACGTCATTTTTTGAAAGGCCGTAAGCCTCGAGAATGGCCTCGGCTTCGACCAGGGTGCCCGAGCCTTGCTCCCCCAGGGAGACGCGCTTGCCGACGAGATCGGTAATCTTTTTGATACCGGCGTCGCGGCGAACCACCACATGAAGGCTCTCCGGATAGAGATTGGCGATGGCGCGCAAGGCATCGTTTGGCTCGTCGTGATGGAACAGGCCCGATCCGTTATAGGCCCAATAGGCGATATCGGCCTGGCTCAACGCCAACTGGACGGCGCCCGAGGCGATATCCTTGACATTGACGATCGAGCCGCTCGATGACTGGACCTGGGCGATCAGACCCGGCACGCCGCAGCTGCCGCCCTTGTCGCAGGCGAGCGAACCCGGCGGGTTGCTGATGGCGTTGGCGATGATGCTGCCGATGGGATAATAGGTGCCCGAGGTGCCGCCGGTGCCGATGCGGAAGAATTTGACGTCCTGGGCGGACCCCCGATCCGCTCCCGCGAGCGCGGTCAATAGCACCGTCAAAATTATCAAGAGTCGAAAAAGCGCAGTCATCGAAACCAACCTCTAAGCAATCACTTAATACAAGTCGTTCGCTTATTCCAGGGCGATATTGTCGATCAGGCGAACGCCGTCCACTTGAACCGCCGCGAGCAGCCGGGCCGGTCTCTCGATGGCGTGGAGAGAGGCGAGGGTTTCGGCGTGGCGAAGTTCGAGATAATCGACCGCCTCGAAGCCCAGGGCAATCAGTCCGTCGCGGCCCCAGGCCAGGGCGTCGTCAACCGCTTCGCCGGCGGACATGCGCCCGCCGACCTCCATGAGCACGCCATGGAGCCGCCCGGCGACGGCGCGGCCGGCGGCTGAAAGGGCGATATTGCGCGACGACAGGGCGAGCCCGTCGCTCTCGCGCACCGTCGGCACGCCGATGATGTCAACCTCGAGATCGAGATCGCGCGCCAGGCGGCGGACGACCAGCAACTGCTGATAATCCTTCTCACCGAACAGGGCGGCATGGGGACGGCATTGGATGAGCAGCTTGGCGACCACGGTGGCGACCCCGGTGAAATGAATTGGCCGTTGCACGGCGCAGAGCCCTTCGGAGAGCCCGCCAACCTTGATTTTGGTCGCGAAACCGGCGGGGTACATCACGGCGGCGGGCGGGGCGTAGATCAGGTCGACGCCTAAGCGGCCTAGTTTTTCGCGATCCCGCTCGGCCTCTCGGGGGTAGCTTGCGAAATCCTCGTCGGCGCCGAACTGGGCGGGGTTGACGAAGATGCTGACGACCACGCGCTGGCAGCGGCGGCGCGCCTCCTCGACCAGCGCTAGATGACCCGCATGGAGCGCCCCCATGGTGGGAACCAGGGCGATGGTTTCGTCTCTGGCGCGCCACATTTCCAGCTTATGGCGAAGCGCCTCCAGGCTGTCCGCTGTCGCCATGCCGGCGATGGGCTGCATGGCCGTCCGAGCGTTCATCGTTCGACGGCGCCCCAGGCGGAATCGTTGCGCGAATGGGGAATCTCCAAATGCCCGATCTGCTTGACCTCGGCGATAAGATCGATTGAGTTGCTGACTCTGATTGCGTCAGTTGCCATATGTTAGATTCTATCCACTAGTTATCCGCCGCGAAGGAGTAATACGATCATGGGCTGTTGTCACTATGCCGCGCCGGCCGAGGGCTGCGATAATGCTTTTTCGGTCGATATATCGGCGATCACCTATGGGCCGGGTGTCCTGGCCGAAGTCGGCGATCACGCCCGCGCGCGCGGCATCACCCGCTGCGCGCTGTTCACCGACAAGCAGGTTGCGGCCCTTGAGCATCTATCCATCGTCCGGGACTCGCTGATCGCGGCGGGTGTCGATGTCGTGGTCTATGACGAGTGCCGGGTCGAGCCGACCGATGAGTCTTTCCTCGCCGCGACGCGTTTCGCCGCCGAGGGCGGCTTCGACGGCTATGTCTCCGTCGGCGGCGGCTCGGTCATCGACACCGCCAAGGCGGCCAATCTCTACGCCACCCACCCGGCGGAGTTCCTCACCTACGTCAACGCCCCGGTCGGCGGCGGCGTGGCCGTGCCGGGGCCGCTCGAGACCCATATCGCCTGTCCGACGACCTGTGGCACGGGCAGCGAATGCACCGGAATCGCGGTGTTCGACCTGTTGGCCATGAAGGCCAAGACCGGCATCGTCTCGCGTCACCTGCGCCCGGACCAGGCGGTGGTCGATCCGACCGTGACGGCGACCTTGCCCGCCACCGTGGTCGCGGCGAGCGGCTTCGACGTGCTCAGCCACGCGCTCGAATCCTACACCGCGAGGCCCTATACCCAACGGGCCCGGGCGGCGCGCCCCAGCCTGCGCCCGCAGAGCCAGGGCGCGAATCCGTGGAGCGATATCGGCTGTCTCGAATCCCTGCGCCTGACCGGCGACTACCTGGAGCGCGCGGTCGCCGACGCCGGCGATGACGAGGCGCGTGGCCATATGATGTTCGCCGCCACCCTGGCCGGTATCGCCTTCGGCAACGCCGGCTGCCACCTGCCCCACGGCATGTCCTATTCGGTCTCCGGCCTGGTGCGCGACTTCCAGCCGGAAGGTTACCCGGCCGACGAACCGATCGTTCCCCACGGCATGTCGGTCATCGTCAATGCCCCATCGGTATTCCGTTTCACAGCCCAAGCCTGCCCCGAGCGCCATCTGCGCGCCGCCGAATGCCTGGGCGGCGACACGGCGGGCGCGAGCCTGGACGATGCCGGAGAAGTGGTGGCTAAGCGTCTGATCGAGCTGATGAAAGCGACCGGAATTCCCAACGGCGTGTCCGGCGTCGGCTATGGTGAGGCGGATATTGCGGCGCTCACCGAGGGTTCCTTTCCCCAGAAGAGGCTGCTGGAAAACGCCCCTCTCGAAGTCAGCCGCGAAACGCTCGCCGGCCTCTACAAGGGCGCCCTGAGCTACTGGTAATCAGACCGCGACGCCGGCGTCGAAGCCGACAACGGCGCGGATTTCCGTGAGCAGATCGTTGGCGGCGATCGGTTTCATCAGGATCTTCGCGGCGCCGACTTGCCGGCTGACCGCATGGAGCATTTCATCCTCTTCGCCGGTTAGGATGAGGATCGGGATGCCGCGATGACGGTCGTCATCCGACCGGCGCAGTCGATTGCAGAACTCCATACCGTCCATTTTGTCCATATGCAGATCGCAGATGATGACGTCGGGCATGGTCGATGCGGGGGCGTTCAGCATGGCCATCGCCATCTCGCCATTCTCCGCTTCGGCGATATCGTTGATCGACACGCGCCCAAGAAGCTGTCGGATGATCAATCTCATGGTCCGGTGATCGTCGATGATGAGAACGCGGAGCGATGCGCTGTTGCTATTAGACATTCATATCCCCATAAAAATGACTGTGCTGGACGTGAATATCACCCGGCACCAGGCGTATTCTATGAAAAAATCGTAACCAAATCCTTTATGACCGTGGCGCCGCACCCTATCTAAGTTCCGGCCCCCATCGATTAAGGAACATTCCATCATGAGTGAAAATCTATTGCGCGCCGTCGGCATTAACCATGTGGCGCTCGAGGTCGGCGATATCGACGAGGCGTTGGTTTTTTACGGAAAGCTGTTTGAGATCGATATTCTCAGCCGGAGCGAGACAGACGCCTTCATCGGTCTCGGCGATCAATTCATCGCCCTGTTCAAGGGTGGATCGGATGCGCGCGACACCAGCCGCCATTTCGGCCTGGTGGTCGACGATCCGGACAAGGGCCGGGCGCTCCTCGAAGCCATGGGCGTCGAGCTGATGGCCGGGAAGGGGGTCAATTTCAACGATCCCTGGGGCAATTACGTGCAGCTCGTCACCTATGGAAAGATTCAGTTCGACAAGACCCCGGGGGTGCTGCGCGCCATGGGCCTGGGCGACCTGGAGAAGACCGCGGCGGCAAAGGCGGAAATCGCCGACAAAGGGTTTGCGAATTGAACCTTACCGGTTCAATCCCTTCGGGTATTGATCTAGAATCGGCCCATGAGCCATAAACCCCTGATCGGCCTCACCCTCGATTGCGAGGAGCCCGGCGGCTATTCGAATCAGCCCTGGTATGCCCTGCGCCAGAATTATTTCAGCGCCGTGCGCCGGGCCGGCGGCTTGCCGGTGGCCCTGCCGCACGAGCCCGACGACGTGGCGGCCTATGTCGCCCGCCTCGATGGCTTGCTGGTTACCGGCGGCGCGTTCGATGTGGACCCGGCTCTGTTCGGCGATAATCACCGCCATGCGAGCGTCGTCACCAAGGCGCTGCGCACCGAATTCGAAATTGCCGCCTGCCGGGCGGCGCGCGATGCCGACATGCCGTTGCTCGGCATCTGCGGCGGCCAGCAGGTCATGAACGTCGCCTTCGGCGGAACCCTGATCCAGCATATCCCCGACAAGGTCGGCGACGCCCTGGCCCACGAGCAGCCCAACCCGCGCACCGAGGCCGGGCATACGGTCGCGATCATGGCGGACACCTTGTTGCACGGCATCGTGCGCGTCGACGAGATGGCGGTGAACAGCGCCCATCATCAGGCAGTCGCCATGGTCCCCGACGGGCTGGTGGTCGATGCGGTGGCGCCCGACGGCGTGATCGAGGGGATCGAAGTCCCCGGCCGGCGTTTCTGCCTCGGCGTGCAGTGGCACCCGGAATATGCCATCAGCGAAGGCGACAGCCGCATCTTCGACGCCTTCGTTGCCGCCGCGGCTAGTTAATCAATGGCTGCCGTAAGGGAAGGTGAGCGGATCGCCAAGCGGCTGGCGCGCGCCGGGCTCTGTTCGCGGCGCGAGGCCGAGCGCTGGATCGAGGCCGGCCGTGTCGCGGTCGACGGCAAGCGGCTCGACAGCCCGGCGGTGGTGGTCGGGCCCGAAAACCGGATCACCGTGGACGGCAAGCCGCTGCCCGCCGCCGAGGCGACTCGGCTGTGGCGCTATCACAAGCCCAAGGGCCTGATTTGTACGGCGCGGGATGAAGCCGTGCACGACACCATCTTCGACGCCCTACCGGCGGATCTGCCGAGGGTCATTTCGGTCGGCCGCCTCGACGTCAACTCCGAGGGCCTGCTGCTGCTCACCAACGACGGCGGGCTGGCGCGGCGGCTCGAATTGCCCTCGACCGGCTGGGCGCGGCGCTATCGGGTGCGGGTGTTCGGCCGTCCCGATCCCGAACAGCTCGCCGCCCTGGCGCGGGGGGTCACCGTCGAAGGCGTCAATTATGGGCCGATCGAGGCGGCGTTGGAGCGCCAGCAGGGGAGCAACGCCTGGATTTCAATGCTTTTGCGCGAAGGCAAGAACCGTGAAATCCGCAAGGTCATGACCCATCTCGGCCTCGAGGTGAACCGGCTGATCCGGATTTCATTCGGCCCCTTCCGCCTGAGCGATCTGGAGGCCGGCGCGGTGCGCGAGGTTCCCGCCCGCGTCCTCGCCGATCAACTCGGCACCGAAAAGCCCGTCCGGGAGCCCGAGAAAAAGACCAAACCCGAGAAAAAGACCAAGCCCGGAACCGGATCGGGGAAAAAACGCCGTGCGAATCGTCGCCGGTAGCCATCGCGGCCGCCGCCTCAAGAGCCCGGCGGGAGGTGCGGTGCGGCCGACCCGTGACCGCATCCGCGAGGCCCTGTTTAGCCGGCTTGCCCATAACCGCTGGGGGCGCGCGGCCCTGCCCCGGGACGCCACCGTGGTCGATGGCTTCGCCGGGACCGGCGCACTCGGCCTGGAGGCCCTGTCCCGGGGCGCCGCCCATGTGACCTTTCTGGAGAACGACCGGGCGGCGCTCGATCTGCTGCGCGAGAACGCCGCCCTGTTCGATGCCGCCGATCAAATCACCATCCTGAATTGCGACGCCACCAGGCCCGGCAAGGCGCGCCGGGCTTGCGATCTGGCCCTGCTCGATCCGCCCTATGGCGGCGGTCTCGCGGAGCCCGCCCTCGCCGCTTTTGCCCGGGGCGGCTGGTTGGCGCCCGGCGCCCTGGCGGTGATCGAATTGGCGGCCAAGGAGCCCTTCGAGCCGCCGCCCGGTTTCGAGTCCATCGATGAGCGCCGCTATGGCGCCAGCCGGGTGGTAATCCTGCGCTGGCCGGGCTGAATAGAGCCTGCCAAAAATATGCCGCAATCGGCGATTATATTTGCTAGGATCGATTCTTCGAGAAAGAACCAGCTTCGAGTAAGACATGACCATTCGCACCGCCAAGTTCCAGATCGGACAGGTTGTCCATCACCGCTTCTATCCGTTTCGCGGGGCCATTTTCGACGTCGATCCCGAGTTCTCCAACAGCGATGAATGGTGGGAGTCGATCCCCGAGGATATCCGGCCCGTCAAGGACCAGCCCTATTACCATCTGCTGGCCGAGAATGATGAGACGACCTATGTCGCTTATGTCTCCGAACAGAATCTGGTGGGCGACGAGACGGGAAAGCCGGTCTCGCACCCCGAGATCGATGCCATGTTCGCGGAATTCCGCGACGGCCATTACGTGCTGCACGCCGATCAGGCGAACTGATCCGCCCCAATCGATCTAAGACATGACCGAAGACGCCCCGCTCTGGGTGTTCGGCTACGGCTCGCTCATGTGGCGGCCGGGCTTCGCCCATGAGGCCTGCGAGCCCGCCCTGCTGCGCGGCTATCACCGGGCTTTCTGTGTCTATTCGGTGCATCACCGGGGCACGGCGGCGCGCCCCGGCCTGGTGCTCGGCCTCGATCGGGGCGGGTCGTGCCGGGGCCGCGCCTACCGCGTGGCGGCGCGCGACGCCGAGGCGGTCATCGCCTATCTGGACGAGCGCGAACAGGTCACCGCGGTCTATCTGCGCCGCCGGGTGACCATTGAGATCGGCCACAGGCGCGTCGCCGCCATGGCCTATGTGGCCGATCGCGCCCACGCCCAATATGCCGGCAAGCTGCCTTTGCATCGCGTCGCGGAAATCATCCTCGGCGGCCACGGCGTCTCCGGCGCAAACCCGGACTATCTGGCAAACACCGTCGCCCATCTCGACGAGTTGGGTATCAATGACGGTCCGCTCCACGAACTCCTGGAGATGGTGCGGGCGGGCGGTTAAGCGGTTTAAGAGAAGCCTTCAGTCTTTTCCCAATCCCTCGCTGCCTCTTCGGTCGTCCGGTTTCCAACCTGTTTAATATGACCTTTAGGCCACTTCTGTTGATGCTCCATTTCTCGGCGATCAAGATCATTGGTGATTCCACCGTGGACGACCTTATTACCAATCTTGAACTTGTATTTGTACATTTCGCGTGGCTTGCTCATTTTAGTTCGCTCCAGTTTGTTGTGTGTTCGTGAATATTGCTATTAGCGATGCAATACTCCCTCACGCGCATTTCGAGTAGCCGCAGGACGGGCAGAGGTCGCAGCCTTCCTGGTGGATGAGGCCGGGCAGGGCGCATTTTGGGCAGTAGGGCAGGGCGGATGCGCCGGGCCCTGAGTTGGCCTTTGAGCCGCTCTCGGGGGGTGGCCTATCCTGGCCGACGGCCTTGCGCAGGGCGTTCGCCGCCGGGCCCTCCGCGTCGCTTGCGGGCATGAAGCCGATGTCGATGAGATGGCGCTCGATGACGTTGCCGATGGCGGCGATGCTCGAGGGCACATCGCGTTTATCGACCCATTGGCCGCCGCCCGGCCCGAATATCGCCTTTAGCCCGTCGACCACGGAGGACACCTAGCCGCCGCGACCGGAACCCGCCCCACCCAGCGCTGACCGGTCCAGGCGCACCGCGCGTGCCG
>ERZ813253.376-NODE-376-length-16187-cov-2.946326_pt1 | contig 16187 bp, 15 predicted proteins | sample MGYA00520893_ERZ813253 | MGnify/ENA primary metagenome ERZ813253 (study PRJEB31669, sample SAMD00080414) | marine metagenome | biome: oceanic hadal pelagic zone biome; feature: marine hadalpelagic zone; material: sea water | place: Pacific Ocean:Izu-Bonin Trench...
AAGGCCGCGCGTGTCCTGCCGTCAGGACTCCATCTCGGAGGGTCGTGTACAATGAGGATCTCCCAGTGCCCGGAAAGATCTCCCGCACCCCAATCCACGGACAGCCATTCCCTACGGATGAAGCCGTCCATGGCATTTTCACTGAGATGAGTGAAGTTGAATTCAATTTCAACCCGAGTCACGAGTCCAGTCATGTTTGGGATGAGGATGCTGCCATTCATGTGCACACCAGTTGGAGATGTTCTGCAATCCATGCAACCCTCGCTGACCACACCTCGCGAATCCACCTCGATTTCAGCAGATGCATATCGGGCGTCCTCACCGAGCCCGAATGCATCCAGAGAGGACTGAGTGGAGAGGTCCATGGTTCCGGACAGGTGAGTGACTTCCAGATCAGGACCTGGATTGGATGGAGGCTCGACTCCGATCGAGAATATGGCGGCCACCACGAGGCCAAGGACGATCCATTCAATGGTGGATGAAGCCTGCCCGTCCGTTGTGCCCACGAATCCGCGAGAGGACCGTTCTTGATGGAATTACCCTCACTCCTCTTCGGAGTCAGGTTCGTCCCCATCCATTACGGTGGGAGCCCCTCCGAAGAGCAGCAGCATCGCTCCGATGAGGGCTGCGAAGGCGATGTACAGCAGCCAGTCGGTGCGAGTCAGCTCGCCGTCTCCCCCGGCCAGGGTCCCTGGGTCGGAGCCGGGGTCGTTCCCGCCGTTCGAAGGAGTCTGGTCGTCTTCGGAGTGTCCGTCGAGGTTCACGGTGACGGTGCCGTTGATGACCGTGCCATCGGAGAGCAGGTCCTGATAGGCATAGGCTCCAGCCATCTCGGTCGAGTTGAACTCGACGGTGAAGGTCACCTCGCAATCCTCGTCGGTCTTGTTCCCGTCCCCATCGAGAGCGCACTCCGACGAGAGGTTCCCCGAGTCCCAGTCATCAGTTCCATTGTAGAGCCCGTCTCCATCGGCGTCATACACGATTCGATGCGTGATGTTCGTCCTGTTGTCGACGTTGTAGAAGAAAACGGAGTCGTTCACAATCAGTTCCGCGCTCCCTGGTTGGTGCACGTTCGCTTTCACGATCACGGTGAAGGTACCCGCGTCATGTGCGGCGGCAGGAGTGATGAGCAGGCTGGCGAAGGCCACCAACAGCAGGGGGAACCATGAGACTGAAAGCCTGCCACGCATCGTATCCGTGGCGCGCTGCACCCATAAATAAAAGGTGAGCGAAGGGTCGCCGCAATCATGGACAACAGGATGGTCGCGGGGGCCATCCTGCTGGTGGTGTTCCTCTTGACGAGCAGCATCTACGCGGTGCTGTCGTTCACTGGCGGCACCGACGAGAATCAGCGAGACTGGGTGATGGTCGACCCGCTCATGCAGGACGAGGAGCATGACCATCGCAACGCCACCGAGCACGAGTTCTCCACCCCGAACATCGAGTTCACGGACTTCAACGAACTTACCGAACCCGGAAACGCAGAGATCCAGGTGGCGGATGCACCCGGTGGCCAGACCGACGGGTACAGCGCCGGCTGGAAGGAGCTGCACCTCGTCGATGTGACCGACCCGACGAACACGAGCGTCGTCGGCGTCTAGTACGACCCGAACACGCAGGTGCTCGATGTGAAGTACCTCGAGTACAACGGGCGGGAGTACGTCATCATCCAGAACCAGATCGTGGACGCAGGAGCAGCCGACCCGAACGTGGGATCATGGGAGGACCCCGCGCAGGTGAGCGTGACCTTGGTGGATGTGACCGACAAGACGGACCCCGGCTACGTCGATTCTTGGTATGACACCGACCACCCGTCAGGTCCGCACAACCTCTACACCCACATGGTGGACGGCGAGTGGTACATCTTCGTCGCCAATCCGGACTACGACCAATGCGACGTCGGGACCGGTGAGGCGTGTGGCGGCATCACCATCGCGCACCTCAATTTCGCCGGCTACGGTGACCTGCCGCGCATCGTCAAGGTGGGGGAGGCGGAGGTGTCGTGGGAGACCACCCGTGGCGGTTGGATCTACATCCATGACATGACCGTGCAGACCTGGCCCGGAACCGATTCCAACGACCCCCGCTACGAGCACACGTACATCTACGGCGCCTACTGGGAGGCCGGCCTGCGCATCTTCGACATCACTGATGTCCCTCATCCATCTGACATGGTCCGCTACCTGATGTACGCCGGGCCGTGCTACACCCACAATCCTGTTCCCTGCATCTGGCGCGCACCCGAGGTCGGCATGTGGATGGACTTCGCCGACCTCGACGAGGACGGCGAGCCGGACAGCAGCACGACGGGCAACGTGAACGGTGGGCGCGCCTCGTACATCCACTATGTCGAGCCGTTCGACAAGATGGTCGATACCAGCCATCTTGGATTCGCGCCGGGCAAGCGCCATCTCACCTTCCTGGCGACCGAGGTGCTGGAGACGACGGTCGGCACGGGCATCGTCTACCTGATGGACACCACCGCCTATGAGGAGGTGAACGGGCAGGTGCGCTTCATCCCTGAACTGATAGCGATGTGGGAGAACCCGTTCGCCGAGGACCACTTCATCCCCGGAGGTGAGGAATGGCTGATCTTCAGCCCGCACAACGCGGACACGCACATCTTCACCACCGGTCTGCCGGGCATGCCTGACCAGAGTCATGGTGGGGCGTGGGACGGTCGCATCTACCTCGGCTCGTATCACACCGGACTGTGGGTGATCGACGTCGAGACGCTGATGGTCGGGGGCCCTGATGCGAACCTCACCGACCTCGGCATGGATGCGACGGTCGGCTACTACCTGCCGCACGGCGCTGACGGCGAGGCGCTCGAGAGCGCGTACTATGACTTCGGCTGGACCCCGTTCATCTGGGCGGCCGAGTATCACAAGGGATACATCTACCTCTCGTGCATCACCACCGGCCTGTACATCGTGCAGCTGGACATCGACAAGCCCTACATCGGCGTCGTCTGAGCCTTCGCTCTTGGTCTCCATGGCAGGTATTCTGGCTCTCATCACCGCAGCGCAAACGCCTTGAACGCCCCCCGGCACACGCCCGACCGCAGGGAGCCTCGTAGAGGCTCAGCCGGGTGACACGTATGCGGGCGCGCAGGGCTGGATTGGACATCTCAGGAGTGGTCGACAACCTCGCCGCCATCCTCGGTGGAGTCCTGCTGCTGGTGGCGGTCGTCTCGGTGGCCGCGTGGCTGGCGCTCGGTGGAGTGGGTCAGGTGGCCGAGGGAGAAAGTGTGCCTGACTGGGTGGACCCGATCACAGAGGTGGAGGATGAGAATCACAGCCACAACAACCTGTCAGCCCACGCTCTGTTCACCGAGAACATGCGATTGATCGACTACCACAATCTGGACTGTGATGGCTCGCTGAAGCCTCCGCCCGAACTCGACAACACCGCCGGCAGGGAATGCTATCCCGAGTTCAAGAACGTCGGACCGACCCCCGGGGACAACTCGGAGATAGTGCTCGAGGGTGACTTCCCTGACTGCATCCTCGGCTGCTATGCCTACGTCGCCGCCTACAACCAGTTCCACATCCTCGACATCCGCGAGCCGAACAACATCCAGATGCTGTCGACCTACTACGCCGAGGTCGCCCGCATCATCGACATCAAGGTGACCGATGACAACAACTGGGTGCTCATCAACCACGAGTTGACGAACAGCGAGCTGGACCCGATCCCCAACGACGACGACGCCAACAGCGGCATGAACCGGCTCGACCTGATCGACGTCTCCGACAAGCGCCACCCGATCAAGCGGGCCGAGTGGAACAATCCACCCGCCGGGTTCCACAACCAGGACATCCACGTCTACTGTGACTGGGACAACGCACCTGTCACGTCCTCCACTGACGACTGCCACGTCTTCCTGTTCGGCGCAGACCCGTACCCTGAGATCGCCGGGGGAGGCGCGTACAAGGGGACGCAGGTGTTCTTCGCGCCCGATGGGCTCCTGTCAGCGTTCGTCGGGGAGAACGAATCCAAGGAGATCGAGCGCTGGGGCGGTTACTCGCCCGAGCCGGCGACCACCTGCGGAGGCACCATCTTCAACCACGACAACATCATCCTGGTGCATCCGAAGACCCAGCAGGTGCTGCTGTTCGCGGCCTACTGGGACGGCGGGCTGCGCATCGTCGATGTGTCCAACCCGCCGCCCGCTCCCGACCCGTACGGCGTCAACTGGCCGCAGAACAACGAGATCGGTCGCTGGATGGGCTGTCCGAGCGACTCCAGCGGATGGTACGGACCGGATGGCGGCGGACATGCGAACATGAGCGCCGAAGAGTGGGGCTCGGCGGCGGACGGCAACGGCAACATCCACTACGTCGTCCCCTACGACCGGCTGGTGTGCAAAGGCGTCAGCGACTGGTATCCCGAGTCGACATGGCCGGCTGAGTGCGGCACCGGGCCGGATGACGAGACCTACGGGATCAACTGGCGGCACTACACGATCATCGCGCCGGAGTACGGCAGCAACGCCAACCACTCCGGCTGGGTGCGCACCATCGACACCACAGACCCGACCAAGCCGTTCCTGGTCAGCCAATGGAAACTGCCGGGCGAAGGCACATTGGCCAACGGCAGCAAGCATCCGCACCACTACATCCCGGGCGGCTACATCTACAGCCCGCACAACGGTGACACCGGCACTGACGGCTCCGTCTTCTGGGCGCATTACCACGGTGGGGCGTGGGTGACCGACCATGGGCGGATCTGGGATGAACTCGTATGGAAGGATGGGGTGCCCAACCCGGATGAGGGGTGGCAGGCGATCGAGGAACTGGCGCCGACGCACACGACCGGATACTACCTCCCACATGGGCCACCTTGGATGGAGAACGCCAGCGAGGACCTCGAATACGACATGGCTGACTGCTGGGCGTCGTGCATGATCCCGTTCGACTGGGGGCTGGCCTACGACCCGCGGGGCTACATCTTCATCAGCGAGATGGTGAGCGGAGTCTACGTCGTGCAGGCCGAGGAGAATCTCGACCAGCGCTGGGCCTATCCGCCGCGTGACCACTCCACCCCTGAATCCGAGTGAGTGCGCTCAGGCTCCGCCGTTGCTGACGGAATTGGACTTCGTTTCCGTGGCGCACGTAGTGCGCCGGCCGGGAACAGACTGATAACCGGGCGATTAGGATTGGATTCGATGGACTGGAAGTTAGTCGGGCTGTCAGCGCTGTTCGTGGCGATGCTCATCGCCTCTGGATTGGTGGGCTACTACGCGGTTCCGCACTCGCAACCGGATGACGGCGATGATTCCACAGACGGCGGTGAAGACGGGGGTCAGGACAATGGCATGATTGGCCTGGCTCCGGTCATCGCGCTCACGGATTCGACTCACCCCTATTCTCTCGACAGTTCCTCGCTGGCCATCGAAGGAGCGATCGCCGACGAGGACCCGATCAACGTCAGCATCACGTTGCGACTCATCTCGCCCGTGAGCTTGACCCAGCTCGGACTCTACAGCGTCGGTGTCGCCGAGGATGGAACCTGGTCGGTGCTGCTGCCCTTGAGAGATCCCGGCTCGTGGCTGCTGACGGTCGAAGCGACCGATGACGACGACAACACGGCCGAGACGACCGTGACCGTCAGCATCCTGCCGCCGGATGAGGAGGTGGTCAGGGTGCTCATCGGATTCACCGAGCCCGCCGAGAACAGCACCGTCGCCTGGCTGGCGGGCAACCTGACGCACATGTTCACGCACACCTGCTCGATCAGTTACTGGCCGAGCGGGCAGGTCGAGGTGGAAGGTGCGATCAACGAGGTGGGCGATTTCAGCATCCCGGTCGATGTGAACACGACGGCGTACCACGGCGAGGTGAGGGCCACCTGTGGGCTGTTCAACATCCAGGCGACCTCGTTCGGATACGTCATTCCCTACGAGCAGCCGGCACCGGAGTTCCCCGACGCCGACGGTGACGGTATCGTGGACGAGCGGGACGACTGCCCCGACACTCCCGCCAACGAGCCGGTGTGGCCGGACGGGTGCAGCAACAGCCAGCGCGACAGCGACGGCGACGGCGTGAACGATGAGTTGGACCAGTGCGAGGGCTTCGACGACAACATCGATGTCGATGCGGACGGGATTCCCGACGGCTGCGACCCGCTGGTCGATTCGGATGGCGACGGCGTGGCGGACATCGACGATGTCTGTCCCGGATTCAATGACACCTTGGACGCCGACGCAGACGGCACACCGGACGGCTGCGACGCCGACGACGACAACGACGGTGTGCTGGACGTCGACGACCTGTGCCCGGGAACGCCGCTCGGAACTCCGGTGGGGCCGGATGGATGCGCGCTGCAGACGTGGGGGCCGCTGGACACGTTCGTGTGCACTGGGGCCGGAATCCAGCCGATCTTCGACCTGAATCCCCAGTATGGATACCAGACCAACGTCAACTCACCGTTCACCTGCGAGGTCAACGTGTCCGAGAGCGGCGATGACATGATCGTCGATAGCAACGGCATACCGAACCACGACTTCACCTCGACCTTGGGTTGTTGTGCGAGCGAACAGGATTACCAGTGGACGATTCCCCTGAATCCCGTGAACGACACCGACGGCAGCTACGAATTCGTGCCCGAGAGAGGCCCGGTGGCGATCTCTGTTTCCGGTGTCCCGTTGTTCGGTCCCGAGGACGGGCCGGGCGGCGATGCTGTGGCGCACCATCACAAGTACTACAACGAGGACAGGCAGAACGTCGAGTTGGGAATCTGCGGAGGTCATTCCGGGCCAGGGGGGATGTACCACTATCACTGGGACCTGAACTGTGTCCACTGGACTCCTGAACTTGGTGAGAATATGACCGACTATCACTGGACGAAGATCAACAGCACCGTGCACTCGCCGATCATCGGCTGGTCGTTCGACGGCTACCCCATCTACGGCATGTACGGATGGAACGCGACCGGGAATGTCACCATGGTGACGAGCAGTTACCAGTTGGAGATCGGTCGCGACGGCTACAACGGAATCGATGACTGGGAGTACGTGCACGAGATGGGTGACCTGGACGAGTGCAACGGGATGTTCGGCCCTACTCCTGAATATCCAGAAGGCATCTACCATTACGTCTCGACGCCACTCTCAGGCTCCAGCAACACACATCTGGACACCGATGGCAGCACGGTGGCCATGGTCGGATTCCCATACTTCCAACTCTGCTACCACGGCGAGGCGACCGGTGGACCGACGGGTGGAGGGGGCGGGCCGCCCGGGCCGATGAAGTCGGCTTCGCTCTATGGTTTCGAGATCCTGCCCGCAGACGATCTGGACCCCATGGCGGAGGTGGGCGCGCTGTTCGATGAGGTCGTCCTGCTGCCGTCCCTGCTGCTGCTCACTGCCTTCGCCGCGGCGCTGTATGCTCGAAGATATCACGCCCGAACTTCATGATTCACCAAGGCTCGGGCACAGGGTGGTCTGTGCCCGAAAATTACTGCTTGATAGCGTGTGAAGACTGAGCAACACCTGAAATACGACACACTCCAACCATCAGGGGAGTCACATGAGCGAGAAGAAACCGGGTCGTCTGTCGAAGGCTGCTGGAAAGGTCGGAGGAATCGGGAAGGCCGCGATCAAGAAGAAGGCAGCAGGAGCGATCGCCAGTGCGGCCAAACCAGTCACGGATGCCGTCGCTGAAAAGGTCGACGAGGTCGGCCGGAAGGCGATGGCGGCCGTCGAGAAGAAAGCCACGGAGATCGTCAAGGACCAGATCAAGAAGGAGACCAAGAAGAAGTTCTTCGGCCGCTGAATCGATTCTCACAAGATGTTCGGCAGGTCACGAACTGTTGACGAAGATGAGGTTGACGAAGAACTGGAAGATGAGGAACCAGATGGCCGCCATCCCGCAGAGTCCCGGCAGTTGCGGGTCTTCTCCAGCAACGAACACGTAGAGCATGATGAACACTCCAAGACCGGCGACGAACGCTACCCGGTAGAGGATCTGTGTGCCGACCCGCTTGCTGGTTGAGAGTTCCTTCCAGCCGTTGAAACCGAACCACTTCTTGACGAATTCAAGTGCGCTCATCGGGCCACCTTAGAAGATGCCCATGTCCATCTGAGCGTCTTCGCTGGCATGCACCCGCGGGTCCCAGCGAGGAGTCCAGACCAGGTTGACGTGGACTGTGTCAACTCCATCGGTGGAGAGCGCCGCTCGGTGTATGCTCGCCATCAGTTCGGGCGCCACCGGACAGCCGGGAGAGGTGAGCGTCATGTCGATCTCGACGTGGATTCTACCTTCTTTCTCCTCGGCACGGACCCCATAGATGAGCCCTAGATCGACTAATCCCAGCTCAAGTTCAGGGTCCTCCACCTCTGCGCAGGCTTCGAGCACCGCTTCCTGCATCGCCTCCGCATCCATCATGCCGCCCCCTGAGCCAGTTTCCGCGCCTCTTGGCGCACACGTGTGAACATGTTGAGGAAGCCGTTTGCCCGATTAGGTGAGAGCGAGTCGTGCAATCCGAGTTCGCGGGTGAAGGTCACCGGGAAGGTGGAGACCTCCTCGGGAGGAAGTCCGTTGATCGCTTTCTGGGCGACCGCCATCAGGCCCTGGACGATCTGGGCGTCGGCGGAACCGATCATCAGGAATCCTCCTTGTTCGTCGAGTGAACAGAGGACGTGCGCCTCTGATTGGCAGCCGTGCACGCGGGTGTCCTCACACCATTTCTCCATCGGAAGTGGGATGCATTCGCTGGCGAAATCGAACAGCATCTCGTAGCGCTCCATGGCATCGAAGACGTCGCTGAACTCGTCGATGACCTCCTGTAGAGAAGCCGGCCAGTTTCCCTCTCCCCAATCCATGCGCTCACCTCACGACAACCGGTCGATGACCCCTTTCAAATGCGTTACGAAGGCGTCCGCCTCATCAACTGTGTTGTAGAGGTAGAACGAGGCACGGTTGGTCGCCGAGATTCCGAGTCGCCGCATCAGCGGTTGGGCGCAATGGTGGCCGGTGCGCACCGCGAACCCACCCGCGTCGAGGAAGTGGGCGAGGTCCTCCGAATGCAGCGTGTCGTGCAGGAACGAGACGGCCCCTGAACCGAGGTCACCCTCGTGGTCGCCGTAGACGGTTATTCCCTCGATCTTCTTCAGTTGCGCCGCCGTGTGCCTGGCCAGGTCGAGGATGTGGTCTCGTACCTCATCCATGTCGAACTGGGAGAGATAGTCGATCGCCGCCGCCCAGCCGATCGCCTCGGCGATCTTGGGCGTGCCCGCCTCGAACCTGTGGGGAGGTGGCTGGTAGGTGGCATGGTCGAGCCACGCCTCCTCGATCATGTCGCCGCCGCCGAGGAAGTGGGTCATCTCGCCGATCCTGTCCTCAGAGACGAGCAGGGCGCCCATGCCGGTCGGGCCGCACATCTTGTGGGCCGAGCAGGCGGCGAAGTCAGCGCCCATGGCATCGAAGCCGAGGCGGTCGTGGGCGACGGCCTGAGCGGAGTCGAGCAGAACGACCGCGCCCTCGCCGCCGTTGCCGCGGGTCTTAGCCAGCTCGATGATGCGCTCGACCGGATTACGCACGCCGAGCACGTTGCTGGTGTGCACGCAGCCGACGAACTTCGCCTCTTCGATGGTCGCCTCAAAGGCGTCCATGTCCAAGGTGTAGGTCTCAGGGTCGACGGGCACGAAGCGCAGTTCGACGCCGATATCCTTGGCCAGCATCTGCCACGGGATGAGGTCCGAGTGGTGCTCCATCTCGGTGAGCAGCACGACGTCGCCTTTCTCGAGGTTCGACCGGCCCCACGCGTGCGCGCACAGGTTGATCGCCTCGGTGGTGCCGCTGGTGAAGAGCAGCCGGTGCGGCTCGAGCCCGAACCAGTCGGAGATGGTGATGCGCGCCCCCTCGTAGGCGGCCGTCGCTTCGGCGGCGAGGGTGTGCACGGCGCGGTGGACGTTCGAGTTGTGCTGCTCGTAGTAATCGGTCATCGCCTGGATGACCTGACGAGGCTTCTGGGTGGTGGCCGCGTTGTCCAGATAGACGAGCGGTCGGCCCGATGGCAGCACGCGCGACAGGATCGGGAAATCCGCTCGAATCGCCTCCAGGTCCAGCGCCATCGTTCTCCCTCAGGTTCGTTCCACCCGCCGGACCGCTTTCAACTCACGCTCGCACGAATCGCACACTAGGGGCGAACTCGAACGGATCCTGTGAGTCTACACCCCTCGGACTGACTCCGGGAGTCGAACATCACTCGAGCATGCTGGCTACGGCGGCAACCGCATCCGACTAGTACAGATGCTCTGCTTCGATGACTTCGATTCAATGCTATCGACACCTTCGGTTCAATATGGGTACGCCCCCTGCGTGTGTTGATGATGAGCGCCGAGTTGCTGGCGGTGATCGATCGTGACCATCCATCCGATGTCGCTCGATTGAACGCTGCACTACGATTGTCTGGTGAAGCCAGACTTGCTGAACATGTTCCACCCCATACCTTCGTCGGCGACATCGAGGGAGTGAAACCCGGAGATTGTGTACTTTTCATGGGGATCAACTCGAAATTGAACTTCGATGAGGATTTTCGTCGAGTCAACATCGAACTACCGAGCAGATGCCTCTCAGAATTTCGTCGAACTGGTGATCGATCTGCTCTCGATGACTGGATGGCGTTCCAGATGGGTTACTTCCTTCGTGAAGAGCGAAACAAGCGCCACTTCAACAAGATTGGAAAGTGGCTCGGACCGAGGTGGTTTCCGGGCACCTGGGCTGAATTCGAGGAGAAAGAGGCGATTCAGATGGTGCTGCACAGGCATCTGGTCGAGGTGGACGCTGTGCAATACTTCTCACACAAGGCGGCGATTGACACGAACCTGCTCGCAAGGCTGATTCAGACCGATCCCGCTCTGGCCGCCAACATGAGGATGATCGAGTGGCTGATCGCCAAGATCCAGCCAAAGTGGATACAAGTCAATGGCAAGTCGAATTGGGAGATGATGGAGTGCCTCTATGGAGAAGGGAAGATGAAACTGCTCAACTCCGGTGAGAAGCCGGGGACTGAGATCAAGGTGGGCTATCTGAGGTTCGGCGAAATGCGAATACCAGTTCTGATGCACAAATTTCTTGGCAGCATTTCTGGAGTCAATTCCAATGCCGACAAGGAACTTGTCTGGACCATGTGGTCCGACTGGCTCGGCTAGACTCAGGTTCGAACCCTTGTGGGTCCGAACCGGGATGTGAACCCCCGGCCGCCTGGTTGCAAACCAGGTACTCTTCCAAGCTGAGTTAAGCACCCGTGAAGCGGGCGACCGGCGGGTCCGATTTGACCCTTCGGCGCAGATGCCGTCGAGGTCGAGGTGAAGTGGCGAGGACAGTGGCTGGAGTTGGGTGGAGCTGGGATTTTCCGTCCTGAGGTGACGGAGTCGCTCGGCTGCAAGTGGCTGCTCGGCCTTGATGACATTCGCCAACTGTACATCTCCGACCTTGAGTGGTTGCGCAGCCAGCCGTTGCTGTGAGACGAGGTGTCGCGATGACGGGCACACATGACGAGGCGACTACGACCGAGCACGACGAAGAAATGCCACACTTCATGCGTGCAGATCACGTCGGGAATCAGGTCATTCATCCCCATCGCTGACCGAGCGATTCGACGGCCAGGCCCGCACGGCGATTATGCCTGCGAGCACAGTTCCTGCGATGATGACCAGAAGGATATTCGTCGGGAAGGGGTTGGCGAGCACAACGCGATAGATGGCGGTCGGCTCATCATCGAAAACCGTGACATAGAGGTAGCCATCAGCACCCTGGCCCCACGAAGTGATGCGTGGGAGTTCACCGACCAGTTGATCGGAGACCACCCTATCATTCTCATCGATTTCCACCAAGTGAATGAAATCACCATAGAAATCGCCGTATGGCATCTTACCATACAGATGCCCCTCATAGCGATCCGGTCCGGTCGGAAGATACTCCTGGCCGACCCAGATGGACGCCGCACCGAAGTCATGCTCGTAGGAGACCAGAGGCTCAGAGAAACCGCTGCAGTTCACAATACAGGGACCCTCCGCGTCCGACCAGCCGAAGTTCATGCCCGGCTCGGTAATCAGATTGATCTCCTCGAATGACATGAATCCGACATCGCCGACCCAGAGGCGGCCCTTGGAATCTAAGGCCGCCGTCCATGGTGAGCGAATACCCGAGGCGTAGATGTCAGGATTGATGCCCGGCATCCCGATGAACGGATTCCCCGCAGAGGGCTCGTGCCCATCACCACCGGAATCGCGGTTGGGCACGATTCGAATCACACTGCCGAGAGGATTGCTCAGGTTCTGCGCGTTATCATCGAGGTGCTTGTCTCCAATCGGTGCCCAGAGGTTGCCATCCGCATCCATGTTGAGCGTACCGATGGAATGCCAGGGTCGCTCAGCCCGGATGTCGCCGGTCAGGAAGATCTCCGTCTTGGTCTCTGCAACGCTGTCGTAGTCTTGGCCATTGAAATAGAAGCGATAGATGCCCATCTCATGCTGGCTCGGACAGTATGAGAAGTAAACCAAACCATTTTGATCATGGTCGACATCGAAGACGATCGAGACCGCGCACTGCTGGCCGAACACGAGACCCGGCAATTCGAATCCACCCCGACGGGTGATTCGATTACCATCGATCTCGTAATGGGATACCTCGCCATACTGGTTCACGGTCAGGAACTCATCACTGTCGGGAAGGAACTCTAACCCTGTTACCTCATGTGAGTCGGGGCCCAGCTCCATCGGCACGAAATCAAGCTTGAAATCGGCCTCAGAGGAGGCGGTGATGGTCGGAATCACGATGGAGGATATCAGAAGGATGACGAGGAATACGGCGACTCTCACCTGACCGACCCCTCCCATGAGAATGAATACTGAAACGAATACTTTATTGTTCTGAATTCGTCCTTGGACAAACTCGGCATGGCCTCCTCCATCACGATGTCCGCTGCCATGACCAAAGGCGATGAAAGCGAATGAAGTACTGAGGGGGTATGGACGCTGGGGGATTTGAACCCCCGGCTTCCTGGTTGCAAACCAGGTACTCTTCCAAGCTGAGTTAAGCGCCCGTATGCGCAGCGACCGGCGATTCGGCCTTGAGCATGGCGGAGGGCGACGAGTCGCTCGCGCCAACATCAGTTGGAGGGTGCCTCGCCGAGTTGTGACAGCAGGCCCTCGAGGATCCGCAGCAGGCCACGCAGGGTGACCTCGCTCACACCTGCCACCTTGCAGACGTCAGACTGAGTGCGTGGGTGACCACGGTTCTGAGCAGACTTGTAGAGCAGCACGCCGGCGACTCCGGACGGCTTCTTGCCCTGCCAATCCATCGCCTCCCCGATCCGTTCCCAGAGGTAGTTCGCCTCTCCGAGCACCTGCGGGGGAAGCCCAAGATCGCTGTGGAACTTGTCGAGGTATTCCTCGGGTCCCGAGATGTGGTGGGTGCCGAGTTCACGCGACACGAGCCGAATCGTCCGCTTCAGCTCCTTCATTGGCAACTCTCCGGTCATGTCGAACGACTCTGCGATGTCCTCGATGCGTCGCGGCAGTGACGCCTCGCGCGCTGCGAGGTAGACGCAGGCGGCGGACACGCCACGGATGCTCCGTCCGGTGACGAGTCCCTTCTCGCACGCCTTGCGGTAGAGCGAGGCCGCTTCCTCCTGAAGTCGAGGAGGCAGTGCACCGCGATCACGGATGAACTGCATCGCCTTGACCAGGTTGCGTGAGCGGCTGGACCGGGTCTTGCTGCGCTCGTCGATGACCGCACGCCTGCGCCAGTCGCGCAGCGCCTTGCCCTTGATTCCATGCATACGCGCACGGCCACCGAGCAGGTCGCAGCGGTCGATGCGCGTGTTGAGTCCCTTGTCGGAGAGTGTGAGGGTGCGGGGCATCCCGACGCGTGAGCGGTCTGGGCCGTCACCGTGGTTCACCCATTCTGCACGCGGGTCGATGACATGGTCCTCGACCACCAGGCCGCAACCACCGCAGACGATCTCTCCACGGATCTCATCATCCTCCCAGAGCGTGGCGCCACATTCGTCGCACGGTTCCGAATGACCTACGGTGCTGCGTGTCTGAGACGGTCTCGCCGACGGTTCGAAACCGTCGTGGCGCGTCCGCTCGTTCCTCTCGGCAGTCTCTTGCATGGCGACCTTCTTCTGCTTGTCTATTTCCTTCACTTCACAACCTCCGGTTAAGTAGTTGTGTCCTAGCCCTATTTATACTTGCCGAAGCGGTGCGCTAACGGAACCGAGTGGATTCATAGCGCCTGAACAGGACACTGCGAGTAGATGAACCACGACCCTTCATGAATGAATGAGACTGGAACGGATTCTGGAATCCCAGTTCGTCGGGTAGGATGTCACGTGGTAACACCACCATCGCGAGGCGCTCCGATGCCCGCGCGTGTGCGAGGGTTCATGTGGCGGTCGCGTCCCCGGATGTCCGCCCATGCCTGCCACCGTCGTGCTCGGTGCCCAATGGGGCGACGAAGGAAAGGGCAAGCTGGTGGACCAGTTGGCAGCGGAGGCTGCCTGGGTCGCACGCTTCCAAGGCGGGAACAATGCCGGGCACACGATCGTGGTCGGGGATAGGGTGCTGAAGCTGCATCAACTCCCGTCTGGGATCTCCTATCCTGACTGCCAACTCGTGCTCGGATCAGGCATGGTGGTCGACCCGTGGGTGCTCGACGAGGAACTGCGGAACTGGGATGACCTCACTGGAGAGGATCTCCTGTCGCCCCTTCCACCGAAAGAACATCGCCTGTGGATATCCGAGAGGGCGCACGTCAATCTTCCCTTTCACAGGATGTATGACGGCGCTGACAGCCTGATCGGAACGACCGGGAGGGGCATCGGTCCGGCCTATCGCGACAAGATCGAACGGGTCGGAGTCCGCTTCTGTGAACTCGAGGAGCGCATCGCCGATGCCACCTGGTTGGAGCAATCGGCGGCTCGGATGACGGCACAACTCAGTGCCCGCGGAGTCAAGAGCAAGATCAGCGCGTCTGCCCTGAAGGAGTCGCTGGAGTGGGTCCATTCCCGTTTCGCGGATGTCATTGCACCGACCGGCCTGATGCTCGACCTGGCGTTGCGCCAAGGTGAACAGGTGCTTCTCGAAGGGGCACAGGGAGCCTTGCTGGACATTGAGCAGGGAACCTACCCGTTCGTCACCTCCTCGGTGACCTGCCGCGCCAACGCCAGCCACGGTGCTGGAATCCACCCGGGGCAGATCAAGCACACCATCGGCGTCGTCAAGGCGTACACCACACGCGTCGGCAACGGCCCGTTCCCGAGCGAACTCAAGGACGCTGTTGGCGTATACATGGGTGAGAAAGGGCACGAATTCGGCACGACGACAGGCCGACCGCGCCGCTGTGGCTGGCTCGACATCCCGCTGCTGCGCCATTCGCACAGGCTGAACGGATTCGATGAGATCGTCATCACCAAACTTGACGTTCTCGGTGGTCTGGACGAGTTGCAGATCGTCGTCGGCTACGAACTCGATGGGCGCCAACTTCGTGAGCTCCCTGCCTCCGCCGCTGAGCAGGCGAAACTGACCTGCGTGAGCGAGAAACTACCCGGATTCCCAGCAAGATCCGCTGACGAATGGCTCGAACTCGCTCGCTCCGCCAACGCCGACGGAGCCGGTTTCTCTGCCCTTCCCGAAGCTGCACGAACATACCTGCAACACATCGAAGCGCTGCTCGAGATCCCCATCCAATCTGTCGGTGTCGGACCGGATCGCGAAGCGACCGTCATGCGTGCTGCATGAGCGTCAGAGTGATGAACCAGCGGGGTGACTCAGTCTCATGAGCAACCGACCCAAGCGCCGGCGGGTCCCCAAGCCCAAAGGGCCGCGGCCGAAGAAACGGGCACAAGGTGGACCGATAGAGGGTGAGCAGGAATGTCAGATTCCCAGTTGCAAGAATTTCGCCGACAAGGCTCTCGGAGGCAGGGCGATCTCCCGCGACAGCGCCGGGGAGGTCTGGAACAGCCTGGAGGCGGGCAAAGGGAAAGTAAGGGTCTGCAGAGCGCACTACAAGGAGTGGAAGAAAGAGCGCACCGACGACCACGACCGCGACTACTGGTGACCGATTTCACTCAGACGCGTCGTTCCTTGGATTTCGGGCGCAGTCCCTTGTATCCGCACCGGCGGCAGCGTACTGCCTTGATCGCGTTACGGGCATTGCACTTCATGCAGATGC
>ERZ813253.377-NODE-377-length-16183-cov-10.867339_pt1 | contig 16183 bp, 11 predicted proteins | sample MGYA00520893_ERZ813253 | MGnify/ENA primary metagenome ERZ813253 (study PRJEB31669, sample SAMD00080414) | marine metagenome | biome: oceanic hadal pelagic zone biome; feature: marine hadalpelagic zone; material: sea water | place: Pacific Ocean:Izu-Bonin Trench...
TGTGCTACGTTGTCTTTCGACGGGTTATCAGTCCGACAAAAGGTGCACAAAATAACGCACTTACGACAATCCATGACTAATACGTGACTATTTTCCCAAAATACTATAAGCCCCAAATTCTGGGGGCTTATAGTTTCTGCTAATTTTTATACGGAAGGAATAATTGGAGAGGTGGGTTTAGTTACCTAGTATAATGTTAACTAGTTGAACAATATCGAGCACATTATATAGGCCATCCTGATTCAAATCCCCAGCGGGATTCTCTTCTTCAATGCCAAGAACAATGTTGACTAATACCACAACATCTAATATATTTACCTCTCCATCTGAATTGATATCACCATCGGGTAGACAAGGAGATCCATCACCTCCACATACACCGCATTCATCTTCTACAGCAGAACCACCGGGAATGCCCGCACAGTCTTCTGTTGGGGTTGAGAATGTATCTACATCAAAACAACCATTCAACGGATCAAGATCTGCATCACAAGCATTGAGGGTAACACTACCACCCGTAAATGGGTTTATACCAGATACAACAAAATCAGATATGGTAACAGCTACTTCAGTACCTGAACCGGTATACTGAGGAGACAGTACCAGTACCGCTAATAAGTTGCCTTCATTAAATCCATCCCCTGGATAGCCAGCAGGAATAGAACTTACACCATTTATATCAAAACCCATAACCATACCACTACTTCCAGGAGAACTCAAGAGAGCTTGAAGACCACTACTATATCCAGCACTTTCACAATATGTAGTTGCGACGGTCTCATCCATACCCGCTTCCATAGCTTGCGCAATACAACCTGTAAGCTGAATATTGGTACCATCAAATGGCACTATTACATCTACAATACCTGGATCTAGGCTAAAGTTGAACTGATAGCCGTTTACAGCAAAAAAGTTTACCATTTTAACCATTATGACAGCATCTACGTTTCCATCACCAGTGAGATCACCAAATGGTGAGGCTGCTTCTGCAACATCAATATTTGCTAGACTGACATCTAAATCTAAGAAAGCCTGAAGCTGTGGAAGGGTGGTAGCACATACTTCATCAGAATTTGTCCCTTCATTGCCACTGGCTTCAACAACTGTTACAGTGTAGCAATATTCAGTATCGTAACCAATGCCCCAACCTGCTTCATCTCCAAATGTACCATCATCTAAATAGTATGGAGTAGATGCAGGAATGTTTCCAACGAACTCGCCATCTCTGGATATATTATAGGATTCTGCAAAAGCATTCGGCTCCCATTGTAGTAATACTTCATTTAGTCCGCCTTCAACAACTAAGCATAAAGATAAAGGATCTTGTTGAGCACAATCTAAATAATTATAAAGAAATGAATAGGCATCGGTTTGTATCTGGTAAAAATATTCATTGGGTCCGCCAAACCAGTTTCCGTTAACCGTACCCCAGTATTCATGTAATAGCCCGGATTCGGCATGTAATTCATGTTCAATTCCTAATTCATAAAGCCGGTCATGGATGAGATTGGATCCATAAACAATTGGTAAGGCAATATCCAGTGTAAATGGAAACCCTGAGTTAAAAGGTACAATGGGATCTGCAGTACCATGAAACATGATAGCCGGAACAGTATCAGTAGAATCAATCCAATCCAAATCACCAATAGCTCCCCAGCAACTAACTATAGCATTAGGCTTTGGATCATGAACATAGTCATTTCCTTCACAGATAGGACAGCCAAGATCAGGGTCACCTCCACTTCCATAAGACGATTCAGGCCGATCACTATCCCCCAAATAGCTCAAATGAAGAGCAACTATTGCACCAGCACTGGTGCCCCACATGAAAATTTGATCGGGATTAATACGAAATTCTTCTGGAAATTCCCGTAAATAACGGATTGCAGCACCGCCATCCTGCACGGCCCTGTATACTGCTCTTTCTCCGCTATATGTGCTTATAATATTAAGACCCAGACGATAATTAATACTAATAGCCACATACCCCCGTTTGGCTGCAGATATGGAAAGATCTACAACATCCTCTAACTCATTGTGTCCTGAGAAAAAAGAACCAGTATGTGCAAAAATGATTACCGGCCTATTGGTGAGGGTATCCCCAACAGGTTCATAAATATCCATATCCAGATCAATATCTACAGTATTAGATTCAACCCAAAACCAGAAAGGAAGATCAGGCGCATTACCATAGATTACATCCTCAGTTTTGGTTACTTCATCAAATACCTCATCCAAATAGCGTGTATTCTGCGAAAACCCAAAGACTATAAAAAATATTATTAATAGTTTACTTTTCATAAAATATCCAAAATGCTAATTAAACAGAAAATAAATACAATTAATTTACATTACCTCATCCCAATAAAAATATCAGAATATTATAAGGAGAAAAAGAGTCATCAAGATCATAATTAACATTATTAATTCAACAATGCTGACCTGCCCCTACTAATTGGCTGCAATAAAATCCTATCCACAGCCTTTAGCATATCCGTAAATTATTGTATCAAATTAAACAAAGGAAAAATGAGATGAAGTTTATAATTTTTATAATTTCTATTATGTTTGTGGTCCCTGGTTGTGCGGTTAAATCGGTTAATCAAACAGAAAGAACTGAGCCTGAAGAACCTGTGGAGCCAGTTGAGCCTGCAGAAGGAGTTATGCCGGAAATGCCCGCAGTGCAAATGCCTGAGATTCCTAATGTGAAAATGGCAGTTATGCCTGTATTACCTGCTAACACAGAATCACCAAAAGGAAATAATATGTCTATAAATCAAGTTGTAGAAGCAGCCTGTGGTCAGTGTCAATTTGGAATTACCGGAAAAGCAGGCTGCGATTTAGCCGTTCGAATTGATGGTAAATCCTATTTTGTAGATGGGACATCTATTCATGATCATGGTGATGCCCATGCAGATGATGGATTCTGCGAAGCCATCCGCCAGGCGGAAGTTAAAGGGGAAATTATTGATGGGCGGTTTAAGGCAGAAACATTTACTATAATTAAATAGAGCTTTCTTTTGATTCTCCGCAAGGGGTTTTAAAATTTAAACCAAAGTTATCTCCGTTATCTCTGGTTCAGTGCCAATGCGGAGTGGCGGACCCCAATAGCCAGTACCCTGGTTGATGTAAATCCATGTATTTTCCCGTTTGTGGAGTCCCTTTATAAACGGATGTGCCAATTGCACCAACAAGCTGAATGGAAAATACTGCCCACCATGGGTATGCCCCGAAAGCTGGAGATCAAACCCGTATTTCAGCGCATATTCCACATCTTTGGGTTGATGTGCCAGCAATATTTTCAAATCACTGGGATTCATTCCCCCTACGGCTTTTTCCATATTGGTTTTATGAAATGAGGAAAAATGACCGCCGCCGCGATCGGGAATTCCCGTAATCATAATGGTAGCATCATTAACGATTATATTCTGACTTTCATTTACCAATATTTTAAATCCCAAACCTTCAATTAACTGCAGCCAGCCATTCATATCTGAATAATATTCATGGTTCCCCGTAACAAAATATTTCCCATACTTGGGATTTATTTCAGCCAAAGATTGTAGATGTTTTCCGTAAGACTGCACCGATCCATCGGCAGCATCGCCAGTGAAAAAAAGCATGTCTGCATTCAATTCCTTAATTTTCCGTGTAACTGTTTTTACAAATTTTCCGGTGATCATGCTGCCCACATGCAAATCCGTAATCTGTGCCATACGAAAGCCCTTTAAACTTTCCGGTAACCCATCAATTTTTATTTCGACTCTTTTAATCACCGGCTCTTTCGTGGCATTATATATTCCCCAGATTGAGCCAATTCCGGCAATACCCCCCATTATTGTTTTAGCGGACAAACCAAGGAATGCCCTGCGATGAGGGTCAAAACTATGACCTTTAGCAAAAAGTGATTTTAAGAGTGAGAGTAAATCTGCACCTGCTTGAATAAAAAACAACAAACTCACAAAGCCCAGTCCGGTATATCCCAACCAATGAATGAGCGTGGAAAGATTATTTTCAATTTTATTAAAATAGAGGATAATTCCAATAATGGGGAAACAATAAAATACAAAGAGGGTAAAGCATAGTAAATATTTGTAGCTGGACATTATATCCAGGGTCATTACAAATCGCAGTCCCACATAGGCATATACCACAAATAAAACTGCTGAAAATATTAATAAAAATATCAAATCATCGCTCCGACTGGATAGTAAAAAGTCCTAAATTTAAGGTCTATAAATAGATTCAAATTTAAATTCAAATACATCAAAGGAAATAAAACAAAATGGCATCAAGTAAATATATTACCATTTTTATTTTTGGTATTTTATCCACTCTTTTGGCCCAACCTCATGGAGGTGGTGGTTATGGTAAACAGATGGGAAAGGGATGTGAGATATCTGGAGCGGTAATTGATTCCCTTACTTCAATTCCCCTTGAATACACCTCCATATCCGTAATGGGAGAAGACAATCAAGTTGTTACAGGTGGAGTAACTAACTCACAAGGAAAATTTCACATTGATAAAATTAGACCTGGCAATTATTCATTAAAAATTGAATTTATGGGATATGCTCCTGTAATCATTCCTGGAATTTCCCTGTCTTTCAGGGGATCCCGAACAAGGGATGTCGGCATTATAATACTTCAACCATCTGCCATTGAATTGGAGGCAGTAAAAGTAATTGATGACAAACCCATCTTCGAATTTGAAACCGATAAACTGATATATAATTCTTCTGATGATATCATAGCCGACAGCGGTACTGCAGAGGATGTGCTCAATAAAGTCCCCATGGTTGTGGTTGACCAGGATGGGGAAGTAACATTACGGGGCAATCCCAATGTGAAGATATTGGTTAACGGCAGGCCCAACCGAACCGGTGAAGGGGGAAATGATGTGGATAACATTCCTGCATCCCTCATTGATAGAGTGGAGGTTATTACCTCGCCATCAGCAAAATATGACCCGGACGGTATGGCGGGAATAATTAATATTATTTTGAAAAAGGGCAAGTACGAAGGTTTGAACGGCAGCATAAAAATTAACGGCAAGCATAATAGCTACGGTAGTATTGGGGATATGAACGGCTTTACTGCCTATGGAAATTACAAGAGTGAAAAGTGGAATCTTTATTCATCGCTCAGTCTCAATAATCGCCAACGGAATATGAATGGCTATAGGCGAGTGGATACAGAATATGATGCAACTAATATATTGCCAGATTCAACTGAATCTATCCATTATGATTTTATAAATGAGTCAGATCGAGTTGGACATTCTGTAAAATTTGGCGCTGACTATTCTATTACTGACCAATTAGTTGTTAATGGTGAAGTAAATTATAATGTTCATTTACGAAACGGTGTAAATAATCAAAATAATATTCTGCCTATTCCATCGCTCCGGATTACTGAGGATTATGATTTCGATGATAATTATAATTTGGAAGGTTTTTTTGAAATTAACAAAACTTATGATAATCCAGATCGTGAATTAATATTCTCTGCCAGCAGCAATTTCAAAAAGGATAATGGATATAAAATACTTGTCTTGGGTTCTAGTGATGCGGATTCCACCTATTTAGGTCAGGATATTTCAGAAACACAATTGGATTTCTCCTATAAACATCCCTTAAATGAAAATTCAAAATTAGAATTTGGTTATGATGGAAAATTCACAGATAATAATGAAAATATGAATTTTCAACTTACTGCAGACGAGGGAGTGTTTTCAGGGGAAAATACTTTTGGTTATAAAAGAAATATACATGGATTCTTTTTTGAATTTGATTATAAACTCAATGACAAATTCAGCATCAAACCCAGTATTCGGTATGAGTATGTGGATAAGAATATCTCCTTTAAATCTACCATTTTGGATAGTGCAGATTTCTCAATCATTTATGCGGATATTTTAAATGAGATGAATGATTCTGTATTTGTGAGTGATTATCATACCATCTATCCCAATCTGCATTTTACCTACAATATTACGGAAAAGCAAAGCCTGCAGTTTGGCATGAGCAAACGGGTAAACCGACCCGGTGAAGGCGGTCATGGACCAGGGTCAAGACAAATCAGGCCATTCCCCCGGGATGTGTATGCAGATAATTTTATTTTTATGGGGAATCCATTTTTAAAACCGGAATATTCCACTCAATATGAACTCTCATTTAAATCACCCATTCCAATGGGATTTGCCTACGCTAATTTATATTATCATCAACTTGAAAATGTCATCAAATGGTATGATCTTGATACATTGTCAAATGGTCAATTAATAGAAGGTGATGTATTAACATTTGTAAATGCAGCCTCAGGCGAAAATATGGGTATTGAATTTTTTACCATGATCATGGGCCAGACATTTGGTGGTGGTTATAATTTGAGTAAATTAGAAGACCCTACCGGTGATTATGAACTCAATGGTAACAGCCAACGTATAATGCTGTATAATCGCATTAATTTCCCTGAGAAATACATCAAATATTTTGATTTTGAATTTGGCTTCTTTTTCATGAAGATGACCGTTCCCGGGGGTGATTTATTTGGCGCTAAAGGAACAATGTGGGCAAATACAGGTATTTCAAAATCATTTATGGAAGAGCGCTTCTCCATTTCACTGGGTATCAATAATTTATTTGATGCGGGTGGATTTCAAATGAAGCGGGAGAAACCATTAATAGGACCCTTTACGAATGGGTATTTTAAAGCTACCGAATTTACAGATGTTTCAACCAGCCGCCATGGTAGAACTTTCACCATAAATATCAAATATCGATTTGGACAAATGCAGAGGGAGCGAGACCGAAACCGCCCGGGTAGGAAAGAAGATGGCGGTGGTAATATGGACATGGGGTTTTAGATTTATCTAGAAAATGACCACCGTTAAATCACTCATAATTTTATTATGTTGCTACGCAGCCATTGCATACCCCAACAATTCCCCCAAAATTGGATTAGTCCTTTCTGGAGGCGGCTCCAAAGGTTTTGCCCATATTGCTACCCTCAAAGCATTAGACTCACTTAATATTCCAATAGATTATATTGCAGGGACCAGCTTTGGCGCAATTGTTGGCGCTATGTATGCCCTGGGATATTCTGGCAAAGAAATCGAAATAATGGCGCTGGAAACAGATTGGTATGAAGTTCAAAATGATGAGCCGGAACGAAAATTTATGCCCTATTTCCGGAAAAAAGATACTGGTAAATATCAATTGAATTTTGATTTAAAAGGCGTAAAGCCAGTAGCTCCAACGGGATTAATCTACGGGCAGAAAATAATTCTTGAACTTAGTAAATGGACCCGCAAATATGGGCAAGTTTATGATTTTGATAATTTTCCTATCCCCTTTCGCTGTAATGCATTTGATATAATTTCCGGAAAAGAAGTCATTATTAAAGAAGGTTCACTGGCAAATGCACTTAGAGCATCTCTGTCAATTCCAACTATATTTGCCCCTGTAGAATGGGGTGATGCACTCTTAGTAGATGGAGGTGTAGTTAATAATCTTCCCGTTGATATTGCCAAAGAAATGGGTGCAGATATCGTTTTGGCCATTGATGTTTCTTCACCGGCTCAAACAAAGGTGAACCTTAATAATATTTATGACATTATTTACCAATCTATCTCAGTTCACGGTAATGAAAAATGGTTTAAGAGCCTGGAAGCCGCTGATTATTTAATAAAGCCGGAAATAAAAAATGTAAGCCTTGCTGACTACCGCAAAAGCACTATAAAATATTTGTTTCAAGCTGGTGAGGATGGTGTGATTTCCAATTGGGATATATTTCTTCAACTTAAGGAAATAACAAAACATAGAGAGAGATCTGCTGCCCAAATAAGTCACATTGAAAAACCACCAATCAGACAAGTAACCATTAAGGGGAATGATGAACTGCCTGATAAATTTATATTGGATTATATCGCAATTGATAACGGCACTCAATTAGATATTGAAAAATTAGATGATAATATTTCTCAGCTTTACAGCTTGGGGTATTTCAAAACCCTTTATTATGAAATCCATACAAATAATGAGGGTTGGGTGGACGTTGTAATTCAGGTTAATGAAAGCTCCATGCGAAAATTTCAATTAGGATTGCGGTGGGATAATTATTATGATTTGGTGGGAGTTGCAAATGTGCAATTGAACAGTAATTGGATACCGGGATTAAGAATTGAAAACCAAACTCAATTTGCCGGTATACGAAAAAATGTGTTTTCGATTTATTATCCCAGTCGCAAATTGAATTTTCCTGTCTATCCTTTCCTCCGAATAACAAATTCCAGGTATGACTATCAATATTTCAATAAGGGAGATTATCGGGGGAGATACACCTTATTATCAGATGGTATTACTGCAGGTATGGGTTTATTATTAAAAAATTATTGGAATACTGAATTGGAATATTTTTGGAAAATGGAAAGCTTCTTGCCTGAAAATACATCCCAGGAAAAAGAAATTTTTGCAGGCATCAGTTTATCAGCACAATTAGACCTTTTGGATGATGTACTTTTCCCAATGAATGGTATTATGGTACAAGGTAAATATGAAAATAGCAGTACCGAATGGGGCTCATCGGTTAATTATCACCTATATCAAGGGTCGGCAGATATGTTTGTTACTCGAAAACGCAATACATTCCAGATTGCAGGTTATTATCATCAGGGGTTAAATGACCTACCTGAAAATCTAACCACTATATCAAATGGAAGTCAAACATTTGTCGGCTTGAATGAATTTCAATTGCAGGGGAATACACTATTATTTTCTCGATTTGAATATCGTTATAAGCATAAAAAGGATATCTTTGCACATGTTATTCTTAGCTGGCTCATTACTGCAAAGTCAGACGACAGCAACATTTCTGCTGAGAATATCCTCTGCCCCGGATTTGGTATTACGTTCCTGTCTCCCCTGGGACCTTTAGAGTTTATTTGGAGCCGTGGACCTGAGAACTTATATACTAACCAGAGTTGGAAAAATGTATTTCATTTTTCTGCTGGGTATAGGTTTTAATGCGGAGAGGGGGAGATTCGAACTCCCGGTAGGCTTACGCCTACACATGCTTTCCAAGCATGCACCTTAAGCCACTCAGACACCTCTCCATGTTATTCTTTTCTCTTGTGAAACAGGCACAATAAGGCTGTTAATAGTTATTTACTGACATACAAAGTTAGAGCTTAAATTCAAGCTTCCACAAGTATGAATTTACCCTAATATCCCGTGTGATAGTTACGATTTATTATTTCACCTTCAAAAACAACATCACCCAGCCGATTATAAACATCACTCCCCCGATTGGCGTAATCATCCCCATCCATTTAAACCCGGTAACAGCCAGAATATACAAACTGCCGGAAAAGAGGATTATCCCAATGAGGAACGCCAAGCCTGCTAAGTGTAATTGAATTTCTGGTTGAAATTTCTCAATTAAGCCTACTACCAAGATAGCCATTGTGTGGAACATGTGATACAGCACTGCCTTTTCATAAATGGATTTCCCGTGCTCATCTAAAATATCTTTAAGTCCATGTGCTCCAAACGCACCCAGAATGACTACCAGGCAGCCTGAAATGGCTCCAATAACTAAAAAATTCAATTCAATCTCCTTTTGGTTCCCATTAATTTACACTGATTTCTCACCTTTTATGAATACTGAAAATTGCATTTGTATTACATTTATATAATCAACGTATTTTAACCCAGATGATACCTCACGAAACCCTTGAAATATTCAGTATGGTATGGTGGCAATCAAATATTGTCACATTAAGCATTATTTTATTCCTTCTAATTTTGGGAAAATGGTTTAGCCCGGAAAATAGAACGCAATTAGGAAAGTTCATTGGAGTAATTCTTATTTTCCGAACTGTGGGAATTCACTTTTACTGGGATTATTTAGGGATTTTGACAATTGAATCCAGCCTGCCTCTGCATCTATGTAGCTTATCTGCAATTCTATCAGGAATCGTTCTCTTTTGGAGAAAACAATGGGCCTATGAATGTCTCTTTTTTTGGGGAATTCCAGGTGCGTTTCATTCACTTTTAACCCCTGAATTTATATTTGGGACCAGTGGATTCCTTTTTTATGACTACTATCTATCCCATGGGGGAATTATTCTCTCTGCTATTTATCTTACCTGGGTTTTGGGAATGAAACCAAGACAAGGCTCCTGGTTGAAAATATTTCTTTATAGTCAAATATTACTTCCATTTATTGCTTTTATAAATTGGATATTCAATGCGAATTATATGTTTCTCTGTACCAAACCAATTGCGAACAATCCCTTTCTCATTGGTGAATGGCCCTGGTATCTCCTAAGTATTGAATTGGCAGGACTCCTCCATTTCTTTATTATTTATCTGCCTTTTGGATTAAAATACAGAACAACAAAAAACAAAAATGTTACACCTGAATTAAATTAATCTCTACTTTGATGCCCATAGATGCAAACCCATTTATCCTTTTTATGCCCAGCCATTTAGTAACGGTTGCTATCTCAGTATTTATGTTTATTTACATCCCGTTTAGAATCAGAAAAGACCCCAAAGCAGACTGGGTGGGCTATTTCTGTAAAATATTGGGGATTTTGCTAATTGGGAATGAACTGGGATGGGTTATTTATAAATTCAATATGGTTGGTGGTGGTTGGGCAGAATACATGCCCTTTGAGCTGTGTACTATCAATGCCTATCTCTTAGGATTCCTGCTCATTTTTCGCCCAGCTTATGCGGTCTTTGAAGTGGTCTACTTTTTTTCATTAGCAGGAACAGTACAAGGCATAATAACCCCCCGGCTTTTTGCTGCCTTCCCCCACTACCTGTTTTGGGAATACTTTATCACCCATACGGGAATTGTTCTAGGCGCCCTCGTGCTTATTTTTCGCCACAATTGGACGGTTACCTGGCTATCTCTCTGGCGGGCATTCCTCTGGCTGCAGGTAATCGCATTTTTCAATTTGGTTTTCGACTTTACTTTTGAGGTGAATTATATGTTTATGCGAAATCTGCCAAAGGTACCATCCGTTATTGATTATTTTGGACAGTGGCCCTGGTACATTTTTGCCTGTGAAGTATTTGGACTGGCATCCTTCATTTTTTATTTATTGCCGTTCCTCCTAATAAATTATAGAAATACCCACAAAGAATTTCCCAAATAATTCGATTTATTAACAATGTGAAAAATCTCTTTAATAACACTTCAGGAACTCTGTACTTTTATGCAGTTAATTAAAGAGGTTCCATGTTTGGAAAAGTCTTATCCAGTGCAGTATTGGGAATTGATGCCTATACTGTTGAAGTTGAAGCTCATTTAGAAAATACCACACCTGCAAAATTTTTCACTGTTGGTTTGGCTGAGGGTGCCGTAAAAGAAAGTAAAGAACGAGTACTGGCAGCCATGAAAAACTCCGGATTCCGTGTTCCATCTAAACGCATCACTGTGAATTTGGCTCCAGCAGACATTCGTAAGGAAGGCGCCGCTTTTGATCTACCCATAGCTGTAGCGATTCTATGTGGATTACGCCATGTTGACACCCATTTCCTCGATAAAATTATACTCATTGGTGAACTCAGCCTTGATGGAGAGCTCCGCCCTGTAAAGGGGATTCTGCCAATCTGCATCAATGCTAAAAAACAGGGTATAAATGGAATAATCCTTCCCCCGGAAAATCAAATGGAGGCTTCTTTTGTACCCGGGTTGAAAATCGCTCCCGTTTCCACTTTAAAAGAGGTAGTAGAAATTTTGAATGGTGAAAAAGAAATTCAAGTGGTGAAAAATCAGGACAGTTTTAATTTAACCACCAATAAGTATCCTGTGGATTTTTCCGATGTAAAGGGGCAGGAAAATGTGAAACGAGCTATGGAAGTTGCTGCAGCAGGATCCCATAATATTCTGCTTATAGGTCCACCGGGAAGTGGTAAAACCATGTTGGCAAAACGTCTCCCCACCATTCTCCCCGGGATGACCATGGAAGAAGCATTGGAAACCACAAAAATTCATTCGGTCGCAGGGCTGAACAATTCTAAGACAGGAGTCATAACGACCCGACCATTTCGATCTCCTCATCACACCATTTCTGACGTCGGCCTCATTGGGGGTGGTACTGTCCCCAAGCCGGGGGAAGTGAGTTTATCTCATAACGGTGTACTCTTTTTAGATGAATTACCCGAATTTAAGAAAAATGTGCTGGAAGTACTTCGTCAGCCATTGGAAAATCGAGAAGTTACCATTTCCCGGGCTCGTTTGACTCTGACCTACCCTGCCACTTTTATGCTGGTTGCTGCCATGAACCCCTGCCCCTGTGGATATTATACTGACCCTCGAAATGAATGCACCTGTAATGACGGTATGATTCAGAAATACCTCTCCAGAATTTCGGGTCCACTACTGGATAGAATCGATATTCATGTAGATGTTCCGGCAGTACCCTTTGAAGAATTGACAAATAAGACGGAAGGTGAAAAATCAGAATCAATTCAGACTCGTGTTCAGAAAGCCCGAACTATTCAGACTAATAGATTTAAGGGAAAACAGATTCATTCCAATGCCGGCATGGAAAAAACAGATATCCGTAAATATTGTAAAATTGATAAAGAGGGAGAAGCACTTCTCAAAACTGCCATGGATAAATTGGGACTGTCTGCCAGAGCGTATGACCGTATTCTCAAAGTATCCCGGACCATTGCAGATATGGAGAAATCCGAGAGTATTTCCTCCCTACATCTCAGCGAAGCCATCCAATACCGCAGTCTGGACAGAAGCGGTTGGATGGGGTGATGCAAATATCCAATATTGAACAGGGAATAGTGAATTTGATTATAGAATGCTGATTGGTGTAATTCTTCCAATTAAAGTTGATCCTTTTATTAGATATTGTCCTCAATCCTGCCTTAATATTCTCACCCCGTAAAATTCATCAAAGTTAAGGAGGAGTATGAAACTTTTTATCAAACCCCATAATGACACCGCCTGGGAGTTTTACCGAAATCATGGTCATTTCCATGATGGAGATGCCGGTTTGGACCTCTACGTGTTGGAGGACATCCAATTTGAGCCGGGTGAAACCAAAGCCATAAAACTGGGGATTTCCTGTGAACCGGAAGATGGGAAAGCATATTATCTATTTCCCCGATCCAGTATTTCTAAAACACCCCTACGAATGGCAAATTCTATTGGACTGATTGACGGCGGATATAGAGGAGAAATTATGGCCATGTGTGATAATATTAAATCTGAAGCATTTACTGCAGAAAAAGGACAGCGTTTATTTCAATTGGTAGCAACGGATAGTTCTCCCATCCATTTTGAATTGGTGGAAGAACTGGAAATGACAACTCGTGGTACCGGCGGATTCGGCAGTACCGGAATTTAAACTTTCAAGTAAAAATTGGCACTATTTGTGAGTAATGTCACATAAATGCGACTAATTGGCAGATAATAATTATTGGCATGGAGTTTGTAATTATACCGCTGCAGGAGTAAAATCTAATCTAATTAAAATAAATTGAACTATAACAAAAAGGAGATCAATACATGAAAAAAGTACATATTGACCCACTATCAGATCGTGTTGTGGTAATGCCAGAAGAAGTAGATGACAAGACCGCTTCCGGTATTATACTTCCAGATACTGCAAAAGAAAAACCTCAAATGGGTAAGATAATTGCAGCTGGACCTGGTAAGGTGAGTGAAAATGGAACTGTCGTTAAAATGGCGCTTAAGGAGGGTGATACAGTATTATACGGAAAATATTCCGGTACTGAAATCAGTCTGGAGGATAAGGATGTTCTCATCATGCGTGAAAGCGATATTTTAGCTAAATTCAACTAAATAAAAAGGAGTTTAAAAAATGGCAGCAAAAGACATTAACTATAATGTTGACGCAAGAAGCGCTCTTAAAAGGGGTGTAGACAAACTTGCAGATGCAGTTAAAGTTACACTTGGGCCAAGGGGACGGAATGTAGTCATCGATAAAAAATTCGGTGCTCCAACCATGACCAAGGACGGTGTAACAGTTGCAAAAGAGATTGAACTGGAAAATAGCGTAGAAAATATGGGCGCACAGATGGTTAGAGAAGTTGCTTCTAAAACATCTGATGTTGCTGGTGATGGTACAACTACTGCGACTGTTCTAGCTCAAGCTATCATAACCGAAGGTCTGAAGAATGTAACAGCTGGTGCAAATCCAATGGATTTGAAACGGGGTATTGATATTGCAGTTACTCAGGTTTTGGATTTTTTAACATCCATTTCAAAAGATGTTTCCAACAAGGAAGAAATTGCTCAAATTGGAACGATCTCTGCAAATAATGACACTTCAATCGGCGACCTTATTTCCGAAGCTATGGAAAAAGTTGGCAACGAAGGTGTTATAACTGTTGAAGAAGCTAAAAGTACTGAAACCTTTTTAGAAACGGTTGAAGGTATGCAGTTTGACAGAGGATATCTTTCACCTTACTTCGTAACAAATGCAGATAATATGGAAACTGAGTTAGAAAAACCATATATTCTTATCCATGAGAAAAAAATCAGCAATATGAAAGAACTTCTTCCCCTATTGGAATTAGTTGTTCAGTCTGGTAGATCTCTTTTGGTAATTGCTGAAGATATTGAAGGGGAAGCTCTTGCGACTTTGGTGATGAATAAGTTACGTGGATCTTTCAAAGTCGCAGCTATCAAAGCTCCCGGCTTTGGTGACCGTAGAAAAGCAATGATGGAGGATATCGCTGTTCTTACTGGTGGTACTGTAATATCTGAAGAACAAGGTTACAAGCTTGAAAATGCTACCCTTTCCTACTTAGGTGAAGCAAGAAATGTAACTATTGATAAAGATAATACTACCATCGTTGAAGGAAAAGGTGAACAAGATGCTGTATTAGCTCGCATTAACGAAATCAAAGTACAGATTGAAAAATCAACTTCTGATTACGATAAGGAAAAACTACAAGAGCGTTTGGCTAAACTTTCTGGTGGTGTTGCAGTGCTGAATATCGGCGCCGCTACTGAAGTGGAACTAAAAGAGAAGAAAGCTCGTGTTGAAGATGCTCTTCACGCTACTCGTGCAGCTGTAAAAGAAGGTATTGTTGCTGGTGGCGGAGTTGCACTTATTCGTGCTATTGATGCTATCGATACAAAGGGTATGGAAACTGATGTCGCAATTGGCGCTGGAATCCTGAAGAAAGCTCTGGAAGCTCCTGCTCGGTTGATTATTAACAATGCCGGTCTTGAAGAATCTGTAATTGTAAATAAAATCAAAGAAAGTAAGGGTACACACGGTTTTGATGCACGCAATGAAGAATATGTTGACATGGTTAAAGCTGGAATTATTGATCCTACTTTGGTATGCCGGACTGCTGTGCAGAATGCTGCCAGTATTGCCGGTTTACTGCTGACAACGGAAGCAACCATTACAGATAAACCTGAACCACCTTCAGCTGTTCCAGCTATGCCTGGTGGAGATATGGGTATGGGTGGAATGGGTGGAATGATGTAATAACATCTTTCTAACCGTATGATTAAAAACGCCTCCTTTTTTTAGGGGGCGTTTTTATTTTATGATAATAAAAATTACATACTACTGTTTATTAATAATAAATTTAAATATCTCTCAAATCTTAAAAAAGGAGTTCTAATGCAATTATTAAAACTAAGTACTTATATATTATTATCAATTTGTGTGAGTTTTGCAGCTAGTAATAATGACTGCAGCGAATATACCACCGATATCAACTGCAACATGCATGATCATTGCTGGTGGGATTCTGGAGCTGGTGACTTAGGTGAATGCGTCCATGATGAAGGCCCCCCTGAATGCCTGATGACATGTAGTCAGGGTTTTGATACATTGCCTGAAGATAGTGGCAAAGAAGAATTTTGTGCAGTTCTTGAGGCTGCCGATACAACTACTTGTGATTGCTCTGCTGAAGAACTGGCTGAAATAAACTGCTTCAGTTATATGTGCGGGGGACTCCAATATATGGATGACTGTGGCCAATATTCATCTCAAAGTGATTGCACCACAGATGCCAATAATTATGGTTGTAATTGGGATCCAAGTGCAGGGCCAAATAATGATGGTGAGTGCCATAAAGATGATGAAGATCCCCCACCTTCATGTATGAATGATTGTGTTACTGCTTGCCCTGATTTTACTGAAAATTTTAGTGGGGAT
>ERZ813253.378-NODE-378-length-16107-cov-3.257760_pt1 | contig 16107 bp, 12 predicted proteins | sample MGYA00520893_ERZ813253 | MGnify/ENA primary metagenome ERZ813253 (study PRJEB31669, sample SAMD00080414) | marine metagenome | biome: oceanic hadal pelagic zone biome; feature: marine hadalpelagic zone; material: sea water | place: Pacific Ocean:Izu-Bonin Trench...
GGCCAAGCGCACCGGAGTTGGTGTTGAGGCTAAAGCCGTTGCGCCTTGCCGTGCGCCACGAATTGGCCAAGCGATACATCGTGGAGCAGTCCAGCGACTTAAGCAACTGGGAGGAATGGGGTGAGTTGACCGGCACAGGTCAGTGGCAGGAGATGAACATCCCGGCGGCGAACGCCCGGAATTACTTCCGCGTCCTGGCAGTCGAATAACGAAAAAAATGGCGGAAGGGGAGGGATTCGAACCCCCGGATACAATTTGGCCCTTTTCATTCCTAAAAAAACGCAAAAACATTACTAAATAATACATTCAGGTTATCATTATTTCTTGACATCATTCCGAATATGATTCTGAATTTGTTCGTGGCCAGTATCTGGAAAGACCCTCGATCTCCCTACTACCTTGCGTGCGCAACCATCTTCGTCGGGTCGCGCCGTATCCAGGTCAAAAAGACCACCGGGACCCGTGACAGAAAGCTGGCCCAGCGAATCGCCTTTGAGATCGAGGACATTGGCCAAGGGTTAAAAAGCGCCTCATCGGCGGATCCATTCCTCAACAACATCAAGGACCTACGGGCGCGTCGGGCTGCCAGGGCCGCCCTGAACCATGTCCTCTCCTGCACCGGGTCCATGGAGGGGCAGTCGCACACCGTGGAGAGCTATAGACCGAACGGGTCTCTGCGACCACGGTCAACCAGGGGCTTAAAGTCCTTCGGATGATCCTGAAAGCCGCCTAGGAGGATGGTGTCGTTCACCAGAACGTTGCCCAGTCCGTTAAGCCCCTAAAAGCTTCGAGCGACAAGGGGAAGCGCCGGGAGTTTACCCTGACGGAATTAAAGGCGGTTCTTGGGGTGTGCAATGACGAATGGAGAAGCCTGATTCTCTTTGGTTTCTACACCGGAGCACGGCTCTCCGACATTGCCGCCCTGACTTGGGCCAACGTGGATTTGGAGTCGGGCGAAATCCGGTTTCTTGCCGGAAAGACCGGTCGAACCATGGTGATTCCCATTGCCGCTCAGTTACGGGAACAAATCCTTCAACTCCCGGCTGGAGCGCCGCATCCGCTACTCCACGCACGGCGCCGCCCTGCGCCTGCACATCAAAAGGCCCCACCACTACCGCCCCATCCCGCACCTTGACCCAGCGCTTCGCGACCGACTAGTATCGGCCCTGCAACGACCCGACCTGAGGCCCACTACCCGGGCTAAAATAGAGGCAGCACTTAAACCACAATGAAACACCTCCTACTCACAACAATCGCAGCCGTGCTGTTGGTGAGTGTCATTGCGGAGTCCGAACCAAAAGTACTGTTGATGCATACCCCTGATGGGATTGAGTTCGGCATTTGGGGCAACACGAAGCGTGAACGACCGGCTCCGACCTTGATCGTACTGGCCACGACAATAGAGAACACACTGAACTCAGCGTATTACCGTCACTGCGGCAACCAATTAGCCAAGCGCGGATACCTTTGCATTTCAATTAATCTGCCCTGTCACGGTGATCAACGGGTTGACGGGGAACCCGAAGGTCTGTCGGGTTGGAGTCATCGCGCAGCTCGGGGTTCGGACTTCGTTGCAGAATTCAACAATCGCCTGTCGAAGGTTCTTGATCACCTCGTCAAGCAAGGGATTTCCGATCCAGAAAAAATCGCCGCTTGCGGGACATCGCGCGGTGGATTTCTTGCGCTTCACGCGGCCATTCACGATCCACGGGTGAAATGCGTTGCCGGTTTTGCCCCAGTGACGGACCTGTCCGTCCTGCGCGAATTCAAATCAACCAGCGAATGCCAACTGGTCAAGGAGTTCAACCTGATCAACCGGGCCAAGGATCTCGCCGGCCGGAAGGTTTGGATCGTCATTGGCGACCAGGACAAACGGGTGGGCACCGATCATGCCGTCCAACTGGCAAGGGAAATTTCCAAGGAATCGCGCAAACTAAAGTTACCCAGCAGGGTAACGCTGCATGTTCTACCTGAGCCACGCGGCCACACGATTCCCGACGGGGCAGACAGAATCGCTGCCGACTGGATTTTCCAAGAGATCGGCCCAGATCAATAATTTATTGGTTGCACTTTTTAGCGCAGCACACCTTCCATCGAAGAAACGACTCTTCTGGGATAAAAGCTGGATTTTTTTTCGCCGTACCACGACCATCCAGGGGGGTTGATCCGCTGGAGTATTGAATAGGCTTAGCGTAAAAAAAAATCCAGTCTGTCGCGTTGCTTTTAGCGTTGGCATGGCGGCTCTGCTGCTTTTAGCCGCGGGAGGTGTCGCCTCGGAAGGTTGGTGGTCGTTGCAACCCCTCGCCAAGGTTGACCTGCCATCGGATGGCTTGGCCAAGCATCCCATCGATGCCTTCGTTCAACAGCGCTTGGCCAGGGATGGGTTGACGCCGTCGCCCCCGGCGGAACCGAGAACGCTGATTCGCCGCCTTCACTTCGACCTGCTCGGGTTGCCACCGTCGCCGGAGACAGTGGCTGAGTTTGCCGCCAATCCCACCGACCCAGCTTACCATCAACTAATTGATCGCCTGTTGGCCTCGCCGCGTTACGGCGAACGGTGGGCGCGACACTGGCTCGACGTCGCGCGCTACGGCGAGAGCAACGGCTTCGAGTACAACGAACCGCGCCGCAACGCCTGGCCGTATCGCGACTGGATCATTGACTCGCTTAACGCCGACATGCCGTACGACGAATTCGCCCGGATGCAAATCGCTGGCGACATTTTGCGGCCCGGACGCAAGGGCGCTGCCGCTGTTGGTTTTCTCGTCGCCGGAACGCACAACACTGTACTTGGGGCGAGCCCGCTGATGAAAAACCAGGCGAGGCAGGACGAACTCGGCGAGATCGTCGGCACGGTAACTCAGGCGTTCCTCGGGCTGACGGTGCAGTGCGCGCGTTGTCACAATCACAAGACCGATCCGATTTCCACCGAGGAATACTACTCGATGGCGGCGCTTTTTGCCGGCGTATGGCACGGCGCACAACATGGAATGCATTCGGTGCGTGTCGCCAATCCCGGTGTGATGAGAGTTCACCTGCGCGGGAGCGCTGCCTCGCTTGGCCAAGAGGTCCCGCCGGCCGGTGTCTCTGCCTTGGCCGGTGTGAACGCCGATTTCAAATTAACCTCCGCAGCGAGCGACGCCCAGCGGCGCAAAGCAGCGGCCGACTGGATGACCAATCCGGCGAATCCGCTGTTCAGTCGCGTGATCGTGAACCGCATTTGGCACCATCATTTCGGCCAGGGACTAGTCAAGAAACCAAGTGACTTCGGCGCGGGTGGCGGACGGCCCAGCCACCCCGAGTTACTCGACTGGCTCGCCGACTGCTTTCAGCAAAACAATTACAGCCTGAAATCGCTGCATCGACTCATCGTCACCTCGATGACGTATCGCCAATCGTCCGCTTCGCGACCGGATGCGCTTGGTCGCGACCGCGACAATCGATTGCTTTGGCGCTTCGCGCCGAAGCGCCTTGAGGGTGAAGCGGTACGTGACTCGTTGTTGCAAGCCGCCGGCATGCTGAACACGCAACAAAGCGGTCCGAGCTACGAGGACGTGAAGGAAATTCATTTCAACGCCGGGCGCTACTATCATCTAATAGAGGTGAAGGGGCCGAAGTTTGATCGCCGTACGATCTATCGTTTCTCGCCACGCGGCGAACGCGACGCCATCCTGGACACATTCGATTGCCCCGACCCCTCCGCCACTGCTCCCACTCGCGCCGTGACGACCACACCGTTGCAGGCGCTCAGCTTGAGCAACAACGTGTTCGTATGGCGCATGGCCGACGGTTTGGCCAATCGCGTACGAAAGGAAGCCGGCGAGGCGCTCTTTGGCCAAGTGCGGCGAGCTTGGCAGTTGAGCTTGGGACGGGACCCGGACGAAACGGAACGCAGCCAAGCGACAGCAATGATTGCGAAACACGGTTTGCCATCGCTCTGCCGGGCATTGTTTAACAGCAGCGAATTTGTGGTGATCGAATGAACGCGAGCACACAGGGCATTGATCGTCGCCGGTTTTTGAACTGGGCCGTGCACGGCTTGGGCGCAACCGCGTTTACGAGTTTGTTGCGCGCCGAGGAAGCCGTTGTCCTGCGGCCGCACCTTGCTCCCAAGGCCAGGCGGGTGATCAATATTTGCCTCGTCGGCGGCTACAGCCAAATCGACTCGTTCGACTACAAGCCAGAGTTGACCAAGTTCCACGGCAAGACACCGCCGGGCAAAAAACCGGAGCCGTTCTTTGGTCGCGTCGGGTTGCTGCGCAAAAACGATTGGGCGTTCAGGCAGCGTGGCCAAAGCGGCCTCTGGGTGTCGGATTTGTTCCCGCACTTGGCCAAGGTCGCCGACGAACTGACCGTGATTCGCTCGATGTACTCCGACACGAGCAACCACACGCCGGCGTTGTTCATGTCAAACAGCGGTTTTCAAACCAACGGCTTCCCGTCGCTCGGCGGCTGGTTGTCGTACGGACTAGGCAACGCCTCCGACTCGCTGCCGGCGTTTGTCGTGATCCCCGACCGGCGTGGCGCACCCAGCGGCGGCTCGGCGAACTGGAACAACGGTTTTCTTCCGGGCGAACATCAGGGCATCGTGTTTCGTTCCAGCGAACAACCGGTGCGCGATCTTTTTCCACCGAAACAAGTTTCCGAAGAGGCGCGCGAAGCCACGGATGGTTTACTCGCCTACATGCAACACAAACAACTACAGCGGCTCGGCGGCGTGGATGACATTTTAGGGGCGCGCCTTCGAAGCTACGAATTGGCTGCGCGCATGCAGGTTTCAGTGCCCGAAGTGGCCGATCTCGACAGCGAGCCGCGGCACATTGCCGAGTCGTACGGCCTGGTCGGAAAGGAGACTGGCGACTTTGCGCGCAACTGCATCCTCGCGCGGCGACTACTGGAGCGCGGTGTGCGGTTTGTGCAGTTGTTCTCCGGCGGCCCGCTGGGCGGCAAGCCACGCACGAGCTGGGACGGCCACGAGGACATGATCAGCAACCACACGCGCGAGGCGTTGCGCATCGACCAGCCGGTGGCTGCCCTGCTGAAGGATCTCAAGCAACGCGGCATGCTCGAGGACACGCTCGTGACGTTCACCACTGAGTTTGGCCGGACACCGTTCACCCAATCGCCGTCAAACAAAGTCGGTCTCGGTCGCGACCACAACGGCCCGGGATTTACCGTATGGATGGCTGGGGCCGGCTTGCGCCCGGGAATCGCCTATGGCAACACGGACGAGACCGGCCATCGCGCCGAGGAAAACCGCGTTAGCTGGCACGACTTCCACGCCACCGTTTTGCACCTGCTCGGCATCCACCATGAGCGACTGACCTTCTACCATAACGGCATCCAGCGCCGCCTGACTAACGTCCACGGCCACATCATCAGCGATCTGCTGGCCTAATTCAGATGAAATCTCCTATCACCACAATTGGAACCGTCCTCGCGCTTTGTTGCGGCGACTCGTCGTTGCATGCCGCCAAGCCAGGCGACTTGCCGCCTAACTTTGTTATCCTGCTCAGCGATGATCAGAGTTGGGTGGGATCGTCCGTGTTGATGGACCCGGTCGACGAGCGGACTCGCAGTGACTATTTTCGCACACCGCACTTGGAACGCCTGGCCAAGCGCGGGATGTTGTTTTCGCAAGCCTACTCGCCGGCGCCGTTCTGTTGTCCTACTCGGCGCAGCCTGCTCGTTGGCCAATCGCCGGCACGACATATTTATCAGAAGGATCAAAAGAACTGGACCGCCAACTACCGCAAGCAGTTGAGCCTGCCGCAGATGCTCAAGCATGCCAATCCGGCCTACCAAACCGCGCACTTCGGCAAGTGGGACATGCGCTTTGACAACGTAACACCCGGCGAGATGGGCTATGACGTGAGCGACGGCTACACCGGCAACGGAACAGGCGGCTCAAAGGGAACAGGCGGTCCCGCGCCCAAGCATGATCCCAAATTGATTCGTAGCCTGACCCAGCGCACTTGTGACTTCATGGAAACCCAGGCCAGGAGCGGCAAGCCGTTCTTTGTGCAGGTGTCGCACTACGCGGTGCACCTCGATATTTTTTACAGCGAAGACTCGCTCAAACAAACCAGGCGCTTGGCCAAGGGCAAAAAGCATACCATGCCGGAGTTCGCCGCCATGACCCAGGACCTTGATGACGGCATCGGAGCGGTGATGGACAAAATCGAGTCTCTTGGTCTGCAGGACAACACCTACGTGTTTTTCCTCTCTGACAACGGTGGTCGCCTCACCATGCCGGGACAAAAAAACAAGAAGCTCCCGCGCAACCATCCACTGCGCCAGGGAAAGGGCTCAATGTACGAGGGCGGTTTACGGGTGCCGTTCATCGCGGTTGGCCCGAGAATAAAGCCAGGCAGCCAGAGCCGCGTGCCTGTCACCGGACTGGACCTCTTCCCCACCCTGGCTGAGTTGGCGGGTTACGCGAAGCCGCTGCCCAAGTCCCTCGATGGTGGCAGCCTGACAAGGCTGCTCCGCAACCAGGGCCAAGGCGCAGTGCAACGCTCAAATTCATTCCTTCTGTTTCACCAAGCCGTCGCCCGCACCGCGCAGACGGCATTGATCCATGGCGACTATAAACTGGTCAAAACCTGGAGAGGCAATCGCCTCGAGTTATTCGATCTTTCGAAAAGCGTCGAGGAAGACATTAACCTCGCAGAAAAACTCCCGGACAAGACAGAGAAATTGCATCGGTTAATGACCGGCTACTTAGATAATGTCGGCGCTGAAACCCGAAAGATCACCACCAAGAAAGCCAATCAGTAGCGACATGAAACACTTCCCACTCACAATAATCGTAGCCGTGCTCTTGGTGGTGTGTGTGAAGTCGCAGTCAACAGAAAGATTGATTTAGGAGGTGGCTAAAACTAATATTGTGGAAGGTGGTCGACTGTGTCGGATAAATTAATATGAAAATACCCCTTACTTGTGCTTTTATTATAATTCCGTATTTTTCCTGTTTTGCTGAAATTACAGGTTATTGGAACTTCAATTATTCTCTAAAGGCAACCATTGGTGAAAACCTCGAATGGGCTTGGGAACAGGGCGATGCAACTTTTGGGACAACCGACACGTTCGCGATTCCGGGTATTCAGGGAAAATCTGCAAATGTCTTGGAATTCCCAGATTCGGATGAATTCAGTGCCTTTTCAGGCATTGAAGTATACGTTGGAGCCGAACTTGATGAGGACAAGTGGCTTTTCAACGAATACTCTATCATTGTGGATATTCTTTACCCTGAAACTTCCTCCACCGACACAAGAGCAATTGTGTCAAATGCACCCATCGAGCAGGCAAGTGTAATTATTAATGGTGAGGGAAAAATCGGAGGAACCAGCTTTTATGGTGAAATACTGGCGAACAACTGGTACAGGATTGCGATAGTGGTGAGTCACTCCAGTAATAACATCAACTATTATCTGGACGGTAAAAAGGTTGGACAAGAAGCCATTGGGGGCCTGATTGATGGCGAAGGAGAGCATTCGCTGGGGGATTTCTTTTATTTGTTCACAACCGATGGACTGTCCAAGGGCGGTTACATCAGCAGTGTGCAATTTCATAATCTGGCACTTCCAGATTCTGCGATTAGTGATTTAGGGGGTACCACCAAATTATATGAGCCGGTGGATATCACGCTCCCCGGAGATGAGGTTGTGCCGACCTCGGACAACAGTCCGGGTAATGAGCAGGCGCCGAATGCGATAGATGATAACCCTGCCACGAAGTACCTGAACTTCGACAAGGTGGATACGGGTTTGACCATCACGACAGATGGTGGAGTGGTGACCGGCTTGGCGTTGACATCGGCCAATGACGCGCCTGATCGGGATCCAGCGAACTATATTCTGTCGGGATCAAATGATGATGGAGCAACGTTTACCGAGATAGCATCAGGAGATGTTCCTGAATTTGTGAAAAGGTTAGAGCGGCAGACGGTGAGCTTCGAAAATGATGTGGTCTACACGACATATGAGCTGATCTTTCCGACGACCGTGGGGCCGAGCAGCTGCTGTATGCAGATAGCAGAGATTGAGCTTCTTACTGGCGCACCAGAGGCCGGTGGTGATGAGCCAGGTGATAACGAGGGACCAGATGAGCCAGGTGATAACGTGGAGCCGAATGAGCCGGAAGACAATGAGGGACCAGATGAGCCGGAGGACATCACCCTACCCGGAGATGAGGTTGTGCCGACCTCCGACAACAGTCCGGGTGGTGAGCAAGCGCCGAATGCGATAGATGATAACCCTTCCACGAAGTACCTGAACTTTGACAAGGTGGGTACGGGTCTGACCATCACGACGGGTGGTGGAGTGGTGACCGGTTTGGGGTTGATATCGGCCAATGACGCGCCTGATCGGGATCCAGCGAACTTTATTCTGTCGGGGTCAAATGACGATGGAGCAACGTTTACCGAGATAGCATCAGGAGATGTTCCTGAATTTGTGGAAAGGTTTGAGCGGCAGACGGTAAGTTTCGAAAATGATGTGGCCTACACGACATATGAGCTGATCTTTCCGACGACCGTGGGGCCGAGTGGCTGTTGTATGCAGATTGCAGAGATTGAGCTTCTTGCTGGCGCACCAGAAGCCGGTGGTGATGAACCAAATGATAACGAGAGTAACCAGATCGAAGATATGGTTTTGACGCCTTTTGGTTTTAAATTTGGCTTTGTCATCAACACGGACGAGGGGAAAAGTTACATGGTAGAAGCCACGGGAGACTTGCTGCAGTGGAATAAGATTGAGACGATCAACGGAACAGGCTCATCGGTTCAATTTACCGACACTCGTAATGAGGTGTTCCAGTACCAATACTACCGGGTACGAGTGGCCGAGTGATTTAATACATTAGGCCCTTGATCCAATATTGAGCCAAAGTAGAGCACAATCCTCCTAACAAACAACTCGTCAACCGAAGGAACTTTATACCCTGTTTTCACCGGATTTGGGAACCATTCAGCTACTTGAAATATCGAGGAACCCTATTTCTTCATGCCCGAGTCTGGGATTTAACCTGCTCAACATTCACAATGGCATAGTTTTCGAAGGTCACACCAAAAAAGGTTCGGCCAAGTCCATCAACAAAGCGGTAGTAGTATCAACACTCCTTGGTTCAAGTCTATTTTGCGCTTTTGCCTCGCCAGCATACAGTCGCTTCGCCAAGGTTTCTGGCCATGGCCCAAACGCCCTATTTGACCTCACCAGTGAAGAGTACGGGTATGCCCAAGGGCATCCCTTACATCATCGGCAACGAGGCGGCGGAGCGGTTTTCGTTTTACGGCATGCGCGCGGTGTTGTTCGTTTTCTTGACCACCTACCTCATGCAACCCGGTGGCCGTCTTGACACTTTCACCGATCAGGAAGCCAAGGGCTGGGTGCATTTGTTCGTGGCTTCGGCCTATTTTTTCCCGGTGATTGGCGCGCTGATTTCAGATTCCATCTGGGGCAAATACCGCACCATTATCACGCTTTCCATAGTGTATTGTGCAGGTCACGCGTGTCTGGCTTTCATGGGGGTGATGGGAGACACCAAAGGGTGGTTATTTGGTGGATTAATCCTCATTGCCATGGGATCAGGAGGCATTAAGCCCTGCGTGTCGGCGCATGTGGGCGATCAATTCGGAAAATCGAACGGGCATTTGTTAAGCAAGGTGTTCGGCTGGTTTTACTTTTCGATTAATCTTGGTGCGTTTCTCAGTGGGATGCTGACGCCATTCCTCCTGGAAGCCACCGCTGGTGAAGGTATGGGCGCAAAGCTTTATCCAAGCGTTCAATGGCTGGTGGGCGAAAAAGGGCCAAACGAAGTACTCTTCGGGGCCCATTACGCATTCGGGTTGCCCGGTATACTAATGGCACTGGCAACGGGGGTGTTTTGGATGGGTCGCAACAAGTTTGTGCATATCCAAGCACGCGGAATGAAAGAATATTTCGCAGAGACTTTTTCTGACGAAGGCAAAAAAGCGATCGGACGAATCTGTGTGGTGTTTGCATTCATAATCGTGTTCTGGTCACTGTTCGATCAGATCGGAACCACATGGCTAATTCAGGCTAAAAGTTTGGATCGCATGATACCCGATGGCATGCCGTTGATCGGCGGGCAGGAATTACTGCCAGCGCAAATCTCTGCGGTGTTCAACCCGCTTTTTATTCTGCTGCTGATTCCGGTTTTCAATTACGGCATATATCCTCTGATTGATCGGGTGTTTCCATTATCCCCGCTGCGTAAAATTGGTATCGGTCTCTTCACCATGAGCGCGGCCTTCAGCATGGTGGCCGTGGTACAGATGTCTGTGGACGCCGGCAACACTCCCCACATGGGCTGGCAAATCCTTGCCTGCGCATTTCTCACCTCCGCAGAGGTAATGGTGTCAATCACGGGCCTTGAATTCGCCTACACTCAGGCACCACGCCAGATGAAGTCATTCATTTTGTCACTGTTCCTGCTCACGGTATCGTTGGGAAACTTCCTCACCTCAGGCGTAACATGGGCGCTAATGAGTGAAACGGGTCTTTCAAGGCTCAGCATGACTCAGGAGCTGTGGTTTTGGGCGGGATTGATCTTTGTATCCGCAGTGATCTATGTGCCGGTCGCTAAGTGGTATCAGCCCCTAGAGTATCTGCAGGAAGAATCTGAAAACGGGGAAGCTACTGGCAAATGAAACACCTCCTACTCACAACAATCGCAGCCGTGCTTCTGGTGGGGTGCGCTTCTCTCGATCTGGGTACCAATGTCCAGCCGAACTTGGAAGTGACCAAAGAAAGTCTGCTCGTCGATACACCGAAGGTCGACGTAAGGAACGTCCGCAAGGTCTTTGACGACGGCCACCACAATGCGTTCACGGATCTGACCCTGTTCAAAGGGGTTTTCTACCTCTCATTCAGGAGTTGCCTTGATGGACATGGGGTCAGTCCCAACGCGTCGGTGATCATCCTAGCGAGCAGAGATACCCATAAGTGGAAGCAGGTGCACACGTTTAGTGTGCCAAATCGAGATACCCGGGACCCGCACTTCCTTGTCTTCAAGGATCGGCTCTTCGTTTACACCGGAACTTGGTACAGTGGCAACGGGCCAGCGAAGAGCAACATTGACTTGGAACTCAACTTACATCTGGGATATGCGTCCTGGTCAGGGGACGGCGCCAAATGGTCAGAACCTATACTCTTGGATGGCACGTTTGGCCATTATGTTTGGCGTGCTGCTGCCTTTGGAGAAAAGGCATTCCTCTGCGGGCGGCGCAAGATTGGCTTTGATGTTGGACCAAAGGGTGAGCCAAACGATATCGAATCACTTATGTTAGAGAGCGATGACGGATTGATCTGGCGGAAGCGCGCGGCGTTCCAGGAGATAGCCGGTGACGAGACGGCTTTTCTCTTTGACCAACAAGGTGGCATCCTTGGCATTGGAAGGCGCCGGGGCACGGCTCAACTCTTGCAGTCGAACCCGCCCTACACGAAATGGATACGTCGTAATCTTGATCGCCATATTGGAGGCCCTTTGATCGCAAAGTGGGGTGGGCGAACGGTTGTCGGCGGGCGGCACTCGACCGACAGGGGGCCGAAGACATCAATGTGCTGGTTGGTCGGAAGAGAACTGCACGAGTTTGCTGAGCTTCCGAGTGGTGGTGATAATTCCTACCCCGGATTCGTTGCCATCACGCCAACGGAGGCGGTGATGTCCTGGTACTCTTCCCACGAGGGGAAGTCGTCGATATACATGGCAGACCTTGAGGTGAGGACGAATGAAACTGTCAACTTCCTCCGCAAAAATGGCAGCAAGACGGGTGATGAATTGAAAACTGAAGGGAAGTAAGCGCGAGCATGTTTGAAGCTGCTTGATGTAAGACCGTGTGGGCTTAGCGGCAACAGTTAATCTGGCTTGAAAACTCGGCCTTAAAGGATGACAGTCGGTTCACCATGAGATCACTAGTAGTCGCAATCGTCACAACGATGTTGGTGGCAGGGTGTAAATCTATCAGTCAAAATACGTTCCAAAAACCAAGCATCACAATTCATGAAGCAGCTGAAAAGGGAAACATTGAATCCATTAAAAATCATTATGATGCAGGAACGGATGTAAATGAAAAGGATAAGTATGGGGATACACCTCTTCACATCGCTGCGGTACGCACTAGCAAGGAAACGGTTAAATTACTCATTAAAAATGGTGCAGATGTAAATTCTAGGACAAAATGGGGTCGTACTCCTTTGGCAGAAGCAGCTTCGGTTGGTTCCAAAACAATCGTTGAGTTACTGATTGCCGAAGGCGCGGATGTAAATGCTAGGGAGATGGGTGGAGGAACTCCTTTGCATCAGGCGACATACGGGGATCATGTCGAAGTTGCTGAACTACTTATTGCCAACGGCGCAAACGTAAATGCTCAGGATAACGGAGGGTATACACCGATGGACTATTCCTACGGCGAGACTGCCTCACTGCTCCTCATATACGGTGGGAAACCTAAAGATGAACTGTAGCAGTCCTTATCCCTGACGTAGTGAACAATGGGAAAATGCAATCGGTTTGTCAAATTTTAGATCTCAATTAAGATGCCATGTAGGCGAAATCTGAAATTATACCGGCGTGTATCTTCTAATTTCTTGAAAGGACGCCCTGGTATTTTAGTCCGTAACGATAGGCCCTAGATATTCTGTTTGATGTCTCTAATGACCAAACTATTTTACCGTTATCATCTAATTCATTGATTTTTTTGGAATACCCATTGACAATAAGAGTGTTGCCATTGGGCAATCGCTGCACGCTTCCTTGATGGTCGGAAAACTCATATTTAAAACTTTTGATTCTTTTGTTAGTTTGCGGATTAACCTCGACTACTTCATCGTCTCCATTACTTACGGTAATAATATTACCAATGCGCATTAATTCTTTGTCGGCATCTGGAATTTGAGTATTGGTTCCAAGATATCGATCGGTAACCCAGCATCCGCCGTGTAGTCGACCTGAGAACCCTTGATTCCACTTGAAAACAAGCGCGGCATTGGAGTTACTGTGATCGAAGATGGCCATGGTCCTGCCGGGAGCCTGTATGTTTACCAGCACTTGGTCGAGTGCGGGACTATAGCTGACACTATTAATATATCCCTGAACTAGGTCACCGAGTTTTTCTGAGACATTACATTCCCAAACAACCTCGCCTCCATTCTTTCCAATGGGTTTTATCTCAAATAACTTTCCAGGCCTTCTTCTTTCCTCAAAGCCAGCACACACCAGAATATTGCCATTCGGCATAGGCTCAACATCGTAACTAGGTGTGAAGTTATCTCCATAGAAACTGAAATCCCACAATAGGTCACCTTCCCAACTTATTTTTTGAAATGTCCCACTAGGATGGGCACCCCCAGGTCGAAAAGTAAACCCACCCTTGTTTAATGGGAAAAGGACACTTCCATCGGGCAACAAATAAGGGGAGGTCTGAACACTTCCTTCAGGGACTTTCCATTCGTGAACTTTTTTTCCGTTCATGTCATAAAGGTAAGCAGTCTTGTCAATTGAGAACAAAGTGTATCCGGGGTAAGCCTCTGAAGCTTGAAAGTTGGTTGGGTAAAGGACCAAAAACAAAAAAACAAAACTGGACAGTATGGAGATTGGCTTAATGTTTGGCATGCAATATCTATTTAATTTGATTGAAAATAGTTTCATATTTATAGCTACCTAAAAAAAGTGAAGAGAAATTAAGTTTAGAGCAAGAATATTCATGATTTTAACGCATGAAATTTCAACTAAACACCGCTCCACCACTCGAGCACTTGAGTGGTTGTTTGCAGTGGCAACAGTTAAAGGGACAGTTTTGGGAACCGCTTGACGAGGGATTGGCAGTGGGTTCTCATTGGTCCGCAGTGTTTGAAAAGCTCGATCTACTTGCAAATAAATTCACACAAGCCTTCTACGAGAGGAACTGGAGCGGAGAGTTTGAGCCACCAGTATCTGACATATCAATAGCGGAAGCTTACACGGTTCAAGACTTAATCGCAGAAAGAAGAGTCCAAAGAGGAGAGGAAGTCGTTGGATACAAAGTTGGATGTACCAGCGAAGCGATACGTTCACAATTTGGGCTAAGCGAATCGATTTCGGGACGGCTGTTTAGTCCTCACGTTTACGGAGAAGGGGCAGAATTAAACTGGAAAAACTACGTCAATTGTGCAATCGAGCCTGAGATGGTGTTCACAATTGGTGTCGATCTCTATGGCACAAATCTGCCCCATGATCAGTTAATCGATTCGATTGAGTGCGTCAGCGCGGGAATTGAACTGCATAATTTCCGATTCTGGTTTGCCCCGCCAACCTCTCAAGAGTTAATTTGCTCAGGCGGTATTCAAGCAGGCATAATCGTCGGCGACAACAAGGTTTCTCCCAAACAATTATCGTTCGAACACGAGCTTTTTTCCGTCCGAAAAAATGGCGAACTCATTACAGAGGCATCTGCGTCTGAAATAATGGGGGGTCCAATTCATTCTCTGCGGTGGTTAGTCGATTCTTTGACCAGCAGAGGCTCATGCCTAAAGAAGGGCAGCCTGGTCATTCCAGGGTCGCCTGTTGGACTAACTTGTATAGATCAGGATACTGAGGTGAGCGTAGAAATTGCCGGTGTAGGCGTTCTGGTTTCGCACTTTAAGGACAGAGCTTAAACCGCTGAATCACTCGGCTTCTAAAGCCCGACATCCTCTGCCAGTTCCTCGTCACGCTTCAACGCCCATCTCCATATTCGCAGTATCCAAAAAATAACTAGTAGCCACCCGATCCGCGACCGTCTGTCCTCTGTGAAGGACCTAGATGGTCGAAAACAAACGACTTTGAGCGAATCAAGCAGAGCTCAATCGACCATGATTTGGGTTCACTTGTTGGTTGGGTGTGGTAGTTTCCCGCCGTGGGAAATAAAGACCAAGGCAGAAAAGATAAGAAGAAACCCTCCAAATTAACTCCGACGGAGAAGAAGAAGAGGAAGCAAGAAAAGAAAAGTAGAAAACAGAAGTAGCCCTTTAGCCATCACTTCCACAACCCTCGCTTCAAACGCAGACCGATCATGACGTATTAGGTTGCGTCCGCCAGAGCTTGAAAAGGGATGTGCTCTATGCACATCGGCGCCGTTTTCAATAAGAAATTCCATTATTTTCTTGTCGCCCAGAGCATAGTGAAGCGGGGATCATTCACTCTTTTGCCTTTGGTCCTTGGTTGATGAATTCAGTATTGGCCAGTTCCGCCGACTTTTGCTGCTGTGTTGCGACACACTCCACCAACATCAAGGCTGCGATTTGTTGTGAGCAGGAGGTGTTTCATTTGCTTTCAGCTTTCAGGTGGTGGAGTGGGCGGGACTTGAATCGTCGCTTGGATCAACTGGATTTGACAAGATGGTAAACAAGGAACTTTGAGACGGAGGAAAAAGGGGTCTGGGGAGATATCGCCGAGTGGCGATGCGATGGGGGAAGCAGAGGCGAGAAGGTTGTTCAGCAAGTCATTCAGGAAGAATTAACAACCATGGTTTAGCTAACGCCAGAGATGAAGCGTCTCGCATTATGCTCGTCCCCAGTCGCCTTTCCCATGGCCTGGAAATGTCTTGCAAATATGCCCTGAGAATCGCAGCATTGACGCGCCGGAAGGAAATTATAATGCACACTAAATATATGAATCGTCGAAGCTTTGTCAAGTCCACCGCGATCGCAACCAGTGCATTTGCGCTGCCGAGATTCTCGATTGCTGAGCCAGGCAAAACAAAAAAAATAAATGTTGCCGTGGTTGGCGTGTCAGGCATGGGAGGATATGCGCTTGGTGAAGCTGCCAAAGAGAACCTTGTGGCAATGTGTGACGTCGATGATGCCCGGGCTGCCAATGCTTTTAAAAAGTTTCCGAATGTTCCGCGATTCAAGGATTTTCGGATCATGCTCGACAAACTAGGCAAGGACATTGACGCGGTTTCAATTTCGACACCCGACCACACCCACTTTGCAGCCGCCATGGCCGCCATGGAACGGGGAAAGCATGTGTTTGTTCAAAAGCCACTGGCACACAATATCTGGCAGGTTCGCACCCTTCGAAAAGCCGCCCGCCATTACAAGGTGATCACCCAGATGTGCAACCAGG
>ERZ813253.379-NODE-379-length-16083-cov-3.028955_pt1 | contig 16083 bp, 8 predicted proteins | sample MGYA00520893_ERZ813253 | MGnify/ENA primary metagenome ERZ813253 (study PRJEB31669, sample SAMD00080414) | marine metagenome | biome: oceanic hadal pelagic zone biome; feature: marine hadalpelagic zone; material: sea water | place: Pacific Ocean:Izu-Bonin Trench...
GCACTGGCCACCGGCGAGAGCCGCTCGTGGGAGATCACCCTTGGCTCGAACACCATGCACTACCCGCTGCGTTTCACGCTGGCGTGGACCGACCCGCCCGGCAACCCGAACGCCGCCGTCAAACTCGTCAACGACCTCGACCTGATCGTGACGCCGATCTCTCGCTCGCCGCTTGGCCAAGACGCCCCGCCGGATCCCGTCGATCCCGACGACGAGCCGGTGGATACAACGACCGACACCAACCAAGTCTATTACGGCAACAACATCGGCGCGTCCGTTTACAGCACGATGGGCTTGACCAACGACGTGATCAACAACGTCGAGAACGTCTTCATCGAGGAGCCAAGCGCGGAGAAATACCGCATCACCGTCTACGCGCGCCGGGTGAATGTCGATTCGCTGTCGGCGTTTTACGATGCCGACACACGTGCCGACCAAGTTGACGTGGTGCAGGATTTCGCGCTCGTGATGTCCAGCGCCAACCCGGAGGTGGGGGACGCCTTCCAGCGTGAGGAGGACAAGCCGGAGGAGATCGAGCTGCCGGCCATCACCACCCTGACCAACGGCATGCCGTTGCTGAACCAGCGTGTCGGCGCCAACTCGCCCTTGGCCAAGACGAACGACCCGGCCCACACCGTGTACGCCAACCGCCGGGGCATCACCAATCAGTGGCATTTTTACACCTTCACCAACGCGCCGCCGGAGACGACGAATCAATCCGGCACCACGCCGGGCGACCCGGCGACCGACGACGATGACGAGAACAAGCCGAGCTTCGGCAGGCACGTGGCGTTCATCACCTTCATGTCGCCGAACCTGTCCACGCCGCGTTACCGCGAGGCGGACATCGACCTGTACGTGTCGCGCGACTCGAACCTGACCAACCTCGAGCCGGCCGTGCTCGACGCGGCGTTCCGCTCCACCGGCCGGGGAGGCACGGAGTACATCACCTTCGATGATGCCAGGGTGGACGAGAGCGAGGTGTTTTACATCGGCGTCAAGTCGGAGGACCAAATGGCGGCGGAGTTCGGCCTGGTCGGCCTGTCCACGGACGACCCGAACGGCTTCATGGACCCGAACGGCAACCTGACGATGATGCCGCTGCCGGCGATTATCCCGGACGGCTCGGCGGCCAACCCGGGCGGGGTGTCGGTCTTCGGCATCTACGCCGGCATGCCGTACGACTACGTCCGCAAGGTCACGGCTTCGAGTTCGATTTATCATCAGGAAAGTGGCGATCTCTGGGGGCAGTTGAGCCATGTGCGCGACGCGGTGGTGCTCAACAACCACACATTGGCCGGCCCGCTGCCGGGTGCGCCGTACCCGACCGACTTTGTGTTCCAGTATGACGATGACGACATCGCAAGCCGGGTGACACCGGGCTCCATCTTCACGGACGGCCCGGGCAGCCTGAACGATTTCAAGTGGCAGCCGGCCATGGGTGTGTGGCAGGTGGACATGGTCGACAGCGCGCTCTCCTTCACCGGCATCGTGCAGAGCGTCTCCGTGCGCGTGGACGCCATCAAGAACCTCTCCATGATCGGCGACCGCGGCATCGACGTTCATCTTGATCCCGGCGAGAGCGAGGATTTCCTGGTGGACGTGCCGTTCAATGCCACCAACATGATCGTGCAGTTGACCGAGATGACCGGCCCGGTGGATGTCTACATTCGCAAGGACATCGAGCCGGATATTGACAAAAAAGAGTACGATAAATCTACAGTAGATGCTGCAATTTTACCTGGCCCGGACGGAAAGATTGGAACTGAAGACGATATCGTTGAATGGGATGGAAGCTCGCCGCGGGGCGAGCTCCATTACGGGCTGAACGACTCGCCGCCATTGAGCGAGGGGCGTTGGTTTGTGACCACAAAGAATCCCGATTCGCTGAATGATGTCGATTTCCACCTCAAGGTCATTTTCGAATACGACATCTCGTTGGATAACACGATCAAGCTGGTCAGCGCCGGGCCGGAGACGATCGAGGATGACATCGTCACCACCTCGCTGCTGACCGTGACCAACGACTTTTTGGTCGGCTCGTTCGAGGTCGGCGTGCGAATCGATCACCCGCGCCTTGCCGACCTGGATCTGCACCTTGTCAGCCCGCAGGGCACCCGGCTGCTGCTCTCGGAGAATCGCGGCCACACCAACATCGCCTACGGCGTGACGCTCACCAACGAGATGGCGGCGCTCCCGGTGTTCGAGGACGGCTTCGAGTCGGCGGACAACGCTGTCATCGACGACTCGGCCAAGTTCCACTCCGGCTGGGAACTCGACAGCGGCGAGGTGTACGTTTACCGATCTGGCCAGGCCGGCTTGACGGCGCATTCCGGCGTCCAGTTTCTCGAGATGAACGGCCTCGAGCCGGGCACCATCTCGACCAACGGCGTGACCGAGGTGGACAAGACCTACCGGCTGCGTTTCGCCTACGCCAAGAACCCCAAATCCGACGAACCGCTGGAGATGAAAGTCTTCATCGGCACGGTGACCAACCTGACGGTCACGGCGTCGATCGACGGCGCCAACGACACGGTCGCATGGGAGTTACAGGACGTGGTGTTCACGGCCAAGTCGGCCAACACGCGGATCCGGTTCCAGTCGCTCGCTGCCGACGAATACGCGGTCCTGCTCGACAGCGTGCGTCTGGACGAAGTCGTGTCGGCCAAGCTTTACGCCGTCTTTTCCGAGTTGGAGAACTTGGCCAAGGCGTCGATGAAGTTCGGCGACGCGCCGTACGCCAAGGAGGAGGAGCAGGTGCTCTTCAGCGGCTTCGAGGATGCGCCGATCGGCTTGGCCAAGACAAACGATGTTATCGACGGCTGGACGGTGACTAATGCCAAGGTGCGAATCAATAAAAGCAGCAGGGCGCACAGCGGCACCTACTACGCGACGCTCTCGCACGACAGCGCTTCCGAGGCGAAGGAGGACCATTATCTTGTTGAGGACTTTGACAGCCTGAAGCTTGGCCCGTGGGAGTCCTCAGTCCACTGCTGCGGCGACGGCACCGACTGGACCGCCGATGCCCCAAGCGGCTGGGTGATGGTTCTTGGCCCGAACCACGGTCCAACGGCCGGCGGCGATGGCGTTAAGGAATTCAATGGCTGGACCTTCGTGGATCCGGTTTCGTGGGAAAACACCGCTCCTGGTCAGGGCCGTACCGAATTTACCAAGGGCACCGTCAAAGGCCCGCAATTTCCTGGAGTGATCGCCGTTGCGGACTCGGATGAATATGACGACTTGGCCGATGCCAAGTTTGACGCTGCACTATCCACCCCGGCGGTCAACATCGCGGGCGTGGCGGCGGGAGCGCTGTACATCACCTACGACTCGAGTTGGCGGCAGGAGCCGCAGCAGGGCAAGGTGCTTGTTTCCTTCGATGGCGGCGATCCGGTCGTGCTGCTGGAGCTGACACCGGACACGCCTACCGCCTACAACGAGACGGTCACCCTTGCTCTCAATAATCCCGATGGAGCCAAGACCGCTGTGGTCACGTGGGATCATCAGGGGCACAACAACTGGTGGTGGGCCATCGACAACGTCCGCATCTACTCCGAGAAAGTGCTGCCGGGGGGTGCCATCTGGCGCGATCTGCCGACAGCGGTCGGTCAGGACTACAGGCTTAGTTTCGTCACCCGCGCCGCCGGCGATGATGCCGAGTACGTGCTCGGAGGTGTGGTCACCAATCGAGCTGAAGGGACGGTGACCCTGATCAACTCCATCCCGAAGAGTTCCGGCTGGATTACCAACAAAATCCGCTTCACCGCGGCCAGGTCGTCCACACCGTTGACGATCCGCACCGAGAGTTCCGCGATGCGTCTCGATACGATCGAGTTAATCGGTCCGGGCCCGCATAATCTGGCCGAAGAGCCGTTAGACGTCCTGAACGGTGAACGTGCCATGGGCGACTGGGTGCTTGAAGTTCGGGATCACCGTGTCGGCCTTGATGATGCGGATACTGAGATTGAGCCGATACTTATCAGTTGGTACATCAAGATCATGGGCAGCGAGGCCGAGGACACGGAGGCAATTGACTCCAAGGATCGCACTTACACCCGTGACGACACAGCCGAGGCACTCGAGGATGGGAAAAAGGTTCGCGGTAGAATTTCAGAAAACGAAATGAACTATTGGACGGTAGAGACCTGCGAGGATTCCACCAAGCTGACCATTGAGTTGTCCTCGGTGAAAAAGCGCAACAACGCCAAGGTCTCTTTGCTGGCCAGCTATGGTGGCTTCCCGTCCGGCGACACCGCCATCGACGATTATGTTCAGGTGGATATGAACGACTCTTATTACGCCAAGCTCGTGATCGGCGACACCGGCCATCTACCGCTCCAGCCGGGCGAGTCGCTCTATCTCACGGTGCAAAAAACCGACACCAACGTTACCGAGCGGGCCCTGTACGACATCGTGGCCAAGTGGGACGGCGACTGCGGCGGTGGCTCTCCCCCGAACACATCCGGCGACATCATACGCTTGGCCAACGCCGTCGGTGGCGAGTCGGCCCAAGCCAAGCCGGGAACGCCCGCGCGCTTTTTGTGGAGCATTCCGGCTGGCACCCCGGCAGCATTGCTCGAGGCAACCGGTCTTACCGCCGATTCTGACATCGAGTTGATCAGCACCGACGGTCGGCACTTTCGCAACAGTATCAACCTTGACCAGGCACCGGAGCAGATCGTCCTGCGCGAGGGCGAAATGATTTCAAGCGTCGAGGGTGACTGGGTGGTGCTGGTCAACACCGTCGGCGACGCGCCAAGTGAGTTCACTCTGCACACCACCCTGGCCGACGAGAAGGGCCAATTGGTGTCCTCGCAGCCGATCGAGTTGGAGATCGAGAGCCAGTACTGGCCACCGACCGTGCGCCTGGCTTGGCCAAGCGTGCCGGGCGAGCGTTACGTGCTTGAGTCGTCCGACAACCTCATCGACTGGACACCGGCGCACGAGCAGACCGCCGGATCGTCCGGGGTGGTCTTCCACGCCGAGCGGTCGTGGTTCGGCGAGCGTTACTACCGCGTGAAACAGGTCACCCCCGGCCGCTAACCGGGACCGCCAGCCACTCGGCCAAACGCGTCCTGTTTAATTCCTTCTCCCTGCAGGGAGAAGGTGGCCGAAGGCCGGATGAGGGTGAACAATCGGATGGTACTTTGTAACGTTCACTCTTTTTAATGACGAATAAACAGCATGCCGCGTATCGGAAAAGATGATGGGCGTTCTCCCTCACCCCGGCCCTCTCCCGCTGGGAGAGGGAGCTTGGCCAAGGGCGTCCTGCTTGATTCCTTCTCCCTCAGGGAGAAGGTGGCCGAAGGCCGGATGAGGGTGATCCCCCGGTTGGTTTTTGGCAGGGTTCAACGTTTGATCGTCGGATTGCTCAACCTCCCGGCGCTGCTCTGCCTCGCCCTCGTTAGTGCCATCCTTATTTCCTGCACCACCACTCAGCGCGCACCGCTCACCCTGGCCGCACCGCCGCAGATTCCCGGCGCGACATTTGTCGGCAACAAGGCTTGTGCCGAGTGCCACGAGAAAATCCACGGCGATTTCCCTGGCAGTCCGCACGGCCGTTTTTACCGTGGCGACGGCGTGCACTGGGCCTCGGTTGCCGGCTGCGAGTCGTGCCACGGCGCCGGTAGTAAACATGTCGGGACCGGCTTGGCCGCCGACATCGTGAACCCGCGCCACGACCCGCTCGCCTGCCTCAAGTGCCACGTCTCGACCCACGGCGAGTTCACCCTGCCGCACCATCACCGCGTGCTCGAGGGGCGTATGACCTGTGTCGATTGCCACGAGCCGCACGGCCAAAAAATCCACCAGCCAACCGGCGGCCTTGGGCTGCAACAGCGCGACGCCGTTTGCATCAAGTGCCATGCGGAACAGACCACACCGCATGTGTTCGAGCACGAGGCGTTACGCGAGGGCTGCATGACCTGCCATAAGCCGCACGGCGGAATGAACCGCGGCATGCTCGTCCAGCGTGATGCCAACCTCTGCCTCCGTTGCCACGCGCAAATCCAAACCGGCGTCGCCGGGGTGTTCATCGGCAAGATGGACCACACCGGCTTTCTGCGTGGCGGCACCTGCTGGTCCGCCGGTTGCCACTCGGCCGTGCACGGCTCCAATTTCAGCCCGCGCCTGCTGTACTGATGCGAAGGCTGCTGGCCATCCTGTTGAGCGGTGTGGGCGCGATGGCGCAGGAACCGGTCGATACCGGCAAACTGCCGATGTCCGCCGAGCGCAAAATCGATTTCGCCACCGAGATCCAGCCGTTGCTGAAGCGTTCCTGCTTCAAGTGCCATGGCGACAAACGGCCCAAGAGCGACTACCGGTTGACGAGTCGCGAGTCGGCGCTCAACGGCGGCGAACTGGGCGTGGCGATCCTCCCCGGCGACAGCGCCAACAGCCCGCTCGTCCACTTTATCGCCGGCTTGGTCGAGGACACCGAGATGCCGCCGGAAGGCAAGGCACCGGCTCTGAGCCGCGATGAGATTGGCTTGGTTCGCGGCTGGATCGACCAGGGCGCGGCGTGGTCGCAAGCGATTGAAACTGTTTTCACCGCTGAGCCGATGGCTCGGTACATCACGATCAGCGGCAGCGAGGAGGCGTTCCGCCAACACTGGGGAATGACCGGGGGACTCTCGCTCGGGCTTGGCCAAGTGACGGCCACCGGCCAGACCAAGGGCGGCGCAAACGTCGAGTTCGATGGCCGCACCATCGGCGGCGACGAGGATCACCTGACGCGGCTGCGCATCCACCGTCCCGGCTTGGGCTACGTGGAGGTCGGCTACGAGTCGTGGCGCGAGTTTGGGCTCGGCACCGGTGGCTGGCTCGACGGCATGGAGCACTCGCCGTTCAGCTTGGCCAATGCGCCGTACCTCGACCACGAGCGCGTCTGGCTCGCCGCCGGCTTGGCCAGGCGCGACGCGCCGAAGCTCGATTTCACCTACGAACGCCTTGGCCGCAACGGCCGCCTGGCCACGCAGCAGTGGGGCGGCGTGCCGGTCGGCGAATTCGAGACGCGCGCCATTTACCCGGCGACCAAGTCGGTGGACGAGACGATTCATCGCCTGTCGCTTCGCGCGGAACACGAGATTGGCGACACGCTGCTGGAGGACGCGCTGACGATCGAGTTCGGCGAGTCGGCAACGGAGCGCGGGCATGCCGAGTTTTTTAGTTTGCCGGCGACTGGGGCCAAGCCGGACTACCTCACGCAGATCGGCGAGGAGCGGGAGTTCGAGCGCGGCGCGAACTCGCTGCGGCTGACGCGGCAGTTGAAGGATTGGTGGCGCGTGTCGCTGGGTCATCACTTCACCAAGTTCGACGGCGCCGTGGGACTCGAGGTCGTTTCCCTGTCGCCGAACGACCCCGGCGAGGCACCGTGGATGGGCGACCGCAGCAACGCCATCCGCACAAAGCAGCGTTCGCATCTCCTCAACGCGACGACGCTGATGGGGCCGTGGCGAAACCTCACGCTGAGCGGCGGCGTGCAGGGCGAATCGACCCGCCGGGAGGGCATCGCCACCGGCTTGGCGCTGGGGTCGTCTCCGGCGCGGTTTGCGTCGGGACAGGACCGCGCCGGCGTCGAGGGCAACGTGCAGCTGAGCTACACCGGCCTGAAGCACACCGTACTCACGCTCGGCGCGCGTTTGCGCGGGGAGAGCATCGATCTGCGCGAGGACGGACACATCGACAGCGAGTGGGGCGCGGAGGGGTTCATGCGCGAGACCGACGAGACCGGCCGTCTGGCGCAATATCGTGCCGGGTTCGCGTGGTCGCCGAACACCGAGTGGCTCGTGCGCGGCGGCTATAAGTGGCGCGACTCGCGCAGCGATTACGAGCATCCGCTTGACACTGATCTGTCGGACGAATCCGGCAACGGCTATCCGGCGCACATTAACCGCCGCCGCGCCCGTGGTGACGTGATCGACCTTGGCTTCACTTGGCGGCGGTTCCCGAAATTCCTGCCAGGCTTTCGCTGGGAGCGGCATCGCACCGACTACGAACTGAGCACGCAGTCGTTCGACGAGCCGTGGGGTGGCCCAAGTCGCGACGGTGGACGCCATTGGGCCGGCAAGCACGAGTCGGATGTCTTCAGTTTGTCGATTGTCTCAATCCCGCACTCCCGCTTGGTTGCCACCACCAGTATCGGCTACACCGACACCTGGTCCGGCACGATTGAGTCGCCGGCGCTTGGCCTGCAGCCGTTCGAGGGCGACGTTTGGTTTTACGTCGATCATCTCAGCTACGCGCTTGGCCAGACGACCGACCTGACTTTGGTGCGCTCCTATTATCGGGTGGATTACGGCGATTCGAATCTACCCGGCGCGATCGCCTACGGGCTGGACGCCGAGCGCTACGGCATCGTACTTGGCATCCGGCATCGGCTAGGTCAGGCGGCGATGTTCAACGTGCAGTACGGCTGGTTCAGCAACGACGAGCCCAGCGCCAACGGGGTGCACGACTACAAGGCCCACATGATCCTCGCCACCTTGAGCGTTGATTTGAATTGACCGGCCGGGTTTGACATCATGGCGGCGCTCGGTCACTTTTCGCTGAAGCAGAGACATGACAATACCAGGCAAACCCACTGATCCGCAAAACCCATTGGGCGACCTCGAGGAATGGGACGACTTCGTGAAGGAACGATACCCCAAGCCGGCGGACGCCGAGTCGCTGGTCGGCACCAACCAGGACAAAACCGAGGAACAGTTTCGAGACTACGAGGCGGAGGCTCGTTCGTCGGTGCGCGATTTTTACCGGCTCAATCACAGGGGACAGACACTCGATTTTGTCCGCCAAAAACGGGATGCGTACCTCAAGCTGGAGCGCCGCGAGATGAGCGTCTGGGAGGCGGCCGAGTTTCTTAACACACTAATTGATGACAGTGATCCGGACACCGACCTGTCGCAATTGGCTCATTTGCTGCAAACCTCCGAGCAGATTCGCAGCGACGGGCACCCTCGCTGGTTCATCCTCGCCGGTTTAATCCATGACCTCGGCAAGGTGCTGTGCCTGTTCGGTGAACCGCAATGGGCCGTGGTGGGTGACACGTTCCCGGTCGGTTGCGCCTTCTCCGACAAGATTGTTTTTCCCGAGTACTTCGACGACAACCCGGACAAACAGAGTGCCGAGTTGCAAACGCCGTTAGGCATCTACGAGGAGGGATGCGGACTCGACAATGTGATGCTCTCGTGGGGGCACGACGAGTACATCTACCATGTCACGAAGGATCACATGCCGGTCGAGGCGCAGTATATGCTGCGCTACCACTCATTTTATCCGTGGCACCGCGAGGGCGAGTACAGCCAGTTCACCAACGAGCGCGATCGCGGGATGCTCAAGTGGGTGCTCGAGTTCAATCGCTACGACCTCTACACCAAGAGCCACGAGGCGCCGGACGTCGAGGCACTGCGGCCGTATTACGAAGATCTGATAGCAGAGTTTTTCCCGGCCAAACTCCGCTGGTGAGCGGCAAGGATCACAAGGTTGCGGCGCTGTTGGAAAGCGTGGAGGCTGGCCCGCACGATCCACACTTCGCCGGATACATTCGCTGTTTCAACGAGCAGAATTTTTACGAGGCTCACGACGTTTTGGAGTCGTTGTGGCTTCAGGATCGCAACGGTCCGGACGGCGATTTTTTCAAGGGGCTGATTCAGTTTGCCGGCGCGTTTGTGCATCTGCAAAAGCAACGCCCACGCCCGGCATTGAAATTGTTCCGATTGGCCGCAGCCTACCTAGCCAAGTATCCGTCGCCGCACCTCGCGCTAGATGTCGCCAACGTCCTGCGCTTGGTCAAGCGCTGGGGCGAAGCCGCCCAAGCCCTCGGCCGAGAAGGCGATCTTTTGGCTGAACAAACGCCACCAACACTTCGGCTTCAATCTTGAAGCTTGAAACTCATTTAACCGTTTCCGCCTTGCGCCCGGGTGGTGTCACAGCCCAAGCTGCCCGGCCATCGCGTGGTTGCCCGTGTGACATTGGACGTCGCTGTCCGCCGGGAGTTTGATTACCTCGTGCCGGCGGAGCTGGAGTCCAGCGTCCACGAAGGCACGCGGGTCAAGGTGCCGTTCGGCCCGCGCGAGGTGATGGGCGTGGTGACGAAGGTGCTCGACGAGTCGCCGCACGGCAACCTCCGCGAAATTATCAAGACGGTCGGCGGCCAGGCGCTGGTCACGCCGCCGATTCTCCGGCTCGTCCGCTGGATGGCCGACTACTACTGCTGCGCACCCGAGGTGGCGATGAAGGCGGTGTTGCCGGACGCCGTTCGCAAGGAGGCGGAGGGCTGGCGCGAGCGGTTGTTCGTGCGGGCGCTGCCGGTGCACGGCGAGTTGCCCAAGCTGACCAAGCGGCAGACTGACCTTTGGCATATTGTCGAGGAATGGCGCGAGCTGCCGCTGCAGGAACTGGTGCGGCTGGCCGGGACGACTTCGACGACGATCCGGAAGCTCGAGGACAAGGGGCTGGTTTCCATCGCGCCGCAAATCTCCGAGCGCGATCCGTATGGCAAGGAACACATTCTCCCATCGCAACCGCTCGAGTTGAACGCCGAGCAGGCGACTGCGCTGAAGTCGGTCATCGATGCGATGGAGCGCTTGGCCAAGCCGGGCGACGACGGGGCCAAGCCCGGGGGCAACAGCGTGTTCCTGTTGCACGGCGTGACCGGCAGCGGCAAGACGGAGGTGTATCTGCAGGCGATCGCGCACGCGCTTGGCCAAGGGCAGGGCGCCATCGTGCTCGTGCCGGAGATTTCGCTGACGCCGCAGACAGTCGAGCGGTTCAAGGCGCGATTCAGCCACGGGCCGCAGCAGACATTGGTCGCCGTGCTGCACAGCCATCTCTCCGCCGGGGAGCGGCACGACGAGTGGCACAAGATTCGGCAGGGCCGGGCGCGGATCGTCATCGGCGCGCGCTCGGCGGTGTTCGCGCCGGTGGAGTCGCTTGGCCTCGTGATTGTCGATGAGGAGCACGAGCATTCGTACAAGCAGGAGGAGGCGCCGCGCTACAACGCCCGCGACCTCGCCGTGGTGCGCGGTCAACTCGAGGGCGCATCGGTGGTGCTCGGTTCGGCGACGCCGTCGATGGAGAGTTACCACAACGTGCAGCGGGGCAAGTACGGCCTGCTTTCGCTCACCGAGCGGGTGGACAATATAAACATGCCGCTCGTGCGCGTGATCGACATGCGCAGTGCGGGTCGCAAGGAGAAGGGCATCAGTATTTTCTCGCCGCAACTGCGCGAGGCGATCCTGCAGCGGCTCGAGAAAAAAGAGCAGGTGATGCTATTCCTCAACCGGCGCGGCTGGTCGTCGTCGTTGCAGTGTCCCGACTGCGGCTTCGTCGCCGAGTGCCCGAATTGCAGCGTGTCGCTGACCTACCACCGCGCCGCGCAACAATTGATGTGCCACATTTGCGGCCACGTCGAGGCCGCGCCGAACAAGTGTCCGCAGGAGGGTTGCGGCAACGCGGCGATCCGCTTCGCCGGCTTGGGCACGGAGAAGGTCGAGGCCGCCCTGGCCAAGAGCTTCCCGATGGCCAAGGTCAAGCGGATGGACTCCGACACGCTCAAGCGCAAGGAGGATTACCGGCGCATCCTCGGCGATTTTCGCACAGGCAAAATCGACATTCTGCTGGGCACGCAAATGATCGCCAAGGGGTTGCACTTCCCGAACGTGACGCTGGTCGGGATCATTCACGCCGACCTGAGCCTGCACATCCCGGACTTCCGTGCCAGCGAGCGGACGTTTCAACTGCTCACGCAGGTGGCCGGCCGGGCCGGGCGCGGCGACGTCGAGGGCGAGGTGTACGTGCAGTCGTTCACGCCGTTTCACCCGTCGATCCAATACGCGCGCCGGCATGACTTCATCGGTTTTTACGAGCAGGAAATCGAGTTTCGGCGGGAGTTGCGCTACCCGCCGATCAGCCGCGTGGCGTTGCTGACACTGCGCGGCCGGAGCGAGGATCGCGTCAAGTTTTTCGCCGACCATTTGCGAAAGGAGATGGACGAATTGGCCGGGGAACTGGGCGACGTCGTCGTCGCCGGCCCCGCGCCCGCGCCGCTGCTGCGCGCCGAAAATTTCTACCGCTACCAGGTCATGATGCGCACCCCGCAGATGTCCGCGCTCAGCCGCAAACTCTCGGCTTGGCAACAGACGTCGCAATTCCCCGACGACATCCGCCTCGTCATCGACATCGACCCAATGACGCTGAGCTAACTTGCCGCTAAGCCTTCGGGGCAATAGGATGCTGGCCCAAGGTTGGGATGGTCTTGGTTTTGAAAACTCGAAGTGGAAGCACAAAATCAAATTGAATCACCGGTCGCCGGCCTAAATCGGCTGGCGCGCAACCTGTGGTGGACGTGGAATCAGGATGCGCAGGATGTGTTCGAGGAATTGTCGCCGCGCGCGTGGCGTTATCTTTATCACAACGCCGTGGCCGTGCTGCGGGAACTCTCCGACGAGGAGCTGCGGGCGCGGTTGCTCGATGAGGAATTCAACGGCCGCGTGCAGGAAGTGCTTCGGCAGTTCAACGCCTATCTTGGCGCGACCGACACGTGGGCGGCGGAGCATGCAGCCGGCTTGGCCAAGCGCCCGGTGGCTTACTTCAGCGCGGAGTTTGGCTTTCACGAGACGCTGCCGATCGCGGCCGGCGGCTTGGGCATGTTGGCCGGCGACCACGCGAAGTCGGCCAGCGACCTTGGCCTTGGCTTCGTGGGCGTCAGCCTGTTTTACCGCGAGGGATATTTTCAACAAGCGATCAATGCCGAGAACTGGCAGACGGAGTATTACAGCCAGCTTGACCCGCAGAAGCTTCCGCTCGAGCCGGTGCTGGACGACGACGGCCAGCCGCTGGTTTGCACGGTGGAGATCGCCGCCGAGCCGGTGTCTTTTCGCGCCTGGGTGGTTAATGTCGGCCGCTGCCCGGTTTATCTGATCGACGCCAATCTGCCGACGAACCAGCCGCACTTTCGCGACCTCACGCGGCGCGTGTACGGCGGCGACAACTCGACGCGCATCATGCAGGAAATCCTGCTTGGCGTGGGTGGGGTGAGGCTGTTGCGGCGGCTCGGCGTGGAGCCGTCGGTGTTTCACATGAACGAGGGCCACGCAGCGTTTCTTGCGCTGGAGTTGATGCGCGAGCAGATCGCCGGGGTGCCGGTTTTGACGAGGCGCTGGCCGGGGCAAGGCGGCAGTGCCTGTTCACGACTCACACGTCGGTGCCGGCCGGTCACGATCGTTTTGGCCATGAGCTGATGGATTACGCGGTGCGGCACCTGTACGGGCAGCTCAACGTCAGCGCCAAGGAGTTGCTCGCGCTTGGCCGGGTGAATCCGGACGACGACAACGAGGAATTTTGCATGACCGTGCTCGCGCTCAAGGCGGCGCGCGCGGCCAACGGCGTGAGCGAGTTGCACGGGCAGGTCAGCCGCGAGATGTGGCACGGCCTTTATCCGGAGGCGTCGGTGGACGAAGTGCCGATCGGCCACGTGACCAACGGCATCCACCTGGCCGGCTGGATGAAAGGGCCGGTACGAAAATTCTGGCGGCGCAAGCTTGGCCAGGTGGAACCGGCGGCGGACTGGGCGGAGGAATTGGCCAAGCCGGAGTTTTGGGCGCGCATGGGGGACGGGTCGTTCGTCAGTGACGAGGAGCTTTGGGCGCTGCGCTACCGGCTGCGGCGCGAGCTGATCGAGTTCGCCCGGCGGCGCTTGCAGGATCAGGATCACCGCTCGGAGCCAAGCGACTTCATTGCGTTCGACCACCTGCTCAACCCGGACGCGTTGACAATCGGTTTCGCCCGGCGCTTCGCCACCTACAAGCGCGCGCCGCTGGTCTTCGACCATTTCGAAAATCTCGTGAGCCTTGTCCGCGACCTGCGGCGGCCGGTGCAGTTTGTCTTTGCCGGCAAGGCGCATCCGCGCGACGACGAGGGCAAGCGGTTGATCCAAAAAATCATCCACATGAGCCACCACTCCAAGCTGAGCGGGCATCTGGTGTTCCTCGAGAATTACGACGTGCACGTCGCGCGGCAGATGGTGTCCGGCTGCGACGTTTGGCTGAATAACCCGCGCCGGCCGCTCGAGGCTTCCGGCACGAGCGGCATGAAAGCCACCTGCCATGGCTGCCTTAATCTGAGCATTCTGGACGGCTGGTGGCGGGAGGGTTACGACGGCACAAACGGCTTTGCCATCGGCGGCGACGAACACGCCGACAACGTCGAGGAGCAGGACAAATTGGACAGCGAGAACCTGTACAAGGTGCTTTCCGGCGAGGTAATTCCCTGCTTTTACGACCGCGACGATGGAGGCATCCCGAGGGCGTGGATCGGGAAAATCCGCCGGGCCATGGTTACGCTGGCGGCCCAGTACGACACCACCCGCATGGTGCGCGAGTACACGCAAAAATTTTATCTACCCGAATGACTGACCGCACCCAAGCACCCAACCGAGAACTACGCTCGCTCAACGCCGAGGAGGTGGAGAGCACCCTCGCCGAGTGGGGGCACAAAAGCTATCGCGTGACGCAGATCCTCGGCTGGCTCTACAAAAAGCGTGCCTGCTCGATCGACGAGATGAGTGATCTGCCGCAGGAGTTGCGCGACCAACTTGCCGGTTCGTTTCTGCTCAAGCCACTCGAGTTGGCCAAGGAGCAACGCTCGCGGGACGGTACGGTGAAGTTCCTCTGGCGCCTCGCCGACGGGGAACTGATCGAGAGCGTTTTGATCCCGGCATCCGTCGGCAGGGACGGCAACAGAAGCGACCGGCACACGATCTGTGTCTCGTCGCAGGTCGGTTGCGCCTACGGCTGCAAGTTTTGCGCAAGCGGTCTCATGGGCTACAAGCGCAACCTCGACGTGTACGAGATCGTGGACCAAGTGTTGGCCGTCGAGCGTTGGCACTTGGCCAAGGGCGGTGAGCCTGCCAAGTCGCAGGGGGGGCTGGTAAACAACATTGTTATGATGGGCATGGGCGAGCCGCTCGCCAACTACGACAACCTCATCCGGGCGCTCGAGATTTTCAACTCGTCGTGGGGGCTGAACATCGGCGCGCGCAAGATCACCGTGTCCACCAGCGGCCTCGCGCCGCAGATCCGCCGCTTGGCCGAAATGCCGCAGCAATATCACCTCGCGATCTCGTTGCACGGCGCGACCGACGAGGTGCGCGACAAAATCATGCCGATCAACCGCAAGTATCCGCTCGAGGAACTGATCAGCGCCTGTGAGGCGTATCAGCAGGCCAAGGGCCGGATGATCTGGGTTGAGTACATTTTGATCGACGGCGTCAACACCGGGCTGGATCAGGTCGAGGCGTTGAGCGGCTTGGCCAAGCGGCTGCAGTGCAAGGTCAACCTCATCCCGTACAACCCCGTGGACGGCATCGAGCTAAAGCGGCCAAGCGACGAGACGGTCGGTCGGTTTCGCGACGCGCTGCACCACAAGGGCGTCCGGGTGACCGTGCGGATCGAAAAAGGCACCGACATCGACGCCGCCTGCGGCCAACTCCGCCTCAAGTCGGAGAAGAAAACCGCCGCAACCCAAGCGCTTGGCCAAGCGGGTTAGGAGCTGGCTTTCATTTCGACGACGTCGTGGGGGGCGGCTTCCTTTTGGCCGGCCGGGCTGATTCGGGTGTAGCGGGCCTTGGCCCGGAGGTCGGGCAGGGTGGCTGCGCCGAGGTAGCCCATGCCGGCTTGGACGCCCCCGATCAACTGGGCCAGGAGTTGATCCAGATTCTCCGACACTTCCTTTAGCGCCTCGATGCCCTCGGCGGCGACTTTGCGGTTGGCGTCTCTCGGCGCGTGGCCGTAGCGGGCGGCGGAGCCGGATTTCATCGCGGCCAAGCTGCCCATGCCGCGGTATTGTTTGTAAAGTTTGCCGCTGATCTCCATCACTTGGCCGGGGGTCTCTGGGCAGCCGGCGAGCAGGCCGCCGCAGATCACGCCGTCGGCCAGCGTGAGCGCCTTGACGATGTCGCCGGACTTGGTGATGCCGCCGTCGGCGAGGAGGCTCACGCCCTTGGCCTTGGCCGCTTGGCTGGCGACGTAGAGGGCGGTCATCTGCGGGATGCCCACCCCGGCTACGAGTCGCGTGGTGCAGATCGAG
>ERZ813253.380-NODE-380-length-16078-cov-3.352141_pt1 | contig 16078 bp, 13 predicted proteins | sample MGYA00520893_ERZ813253 | MGnify/ENA primary metagenome ERZ813253 (study PRJEB31669, sample SAMD00080414) | marine metagenome | biome: oceanic hadal pelagic zone biome; feature: marine hadalpelagic zone; material: sea water | place: Pacific Ocean:Izu-Bonin Trench...
TGCCTGTCTTCCCGTTCCGTTTGCACTACACCCTCTGGCTATGGTCAGTGCGGCTGTTGCATTCGCGTCATTGCCCATAGCTAGGATCTGTGGGCCAGTTGCGTAAGCGCTGTCACCATCAGATTCCCCGCCACCAATTCAAATCTGGTCCCATCCCTTCCGCCGACGTTCCGGTCACAGCCGCCGTGCTCCGGATCGCAGAAGATCGGCTCGATCAACTCCAGTTCGTTCAACTGCGGCATCGGGATCAGGGCGCCACATAATTCGCAACGGAAGTCAGCTTGATAGACTCGCGGCTTCAGTTCGGAGACCTTGGTGACCACCACCTCGCTGGCGACCAGACGCTCGATGTCATCCGAACCGATGTCGTGCAGGTGGCGGTGGCAGTCCTGAGGTAATTCGGTCACCCTGAGATTCGGGTCGGCCTCCCAGCCTCCCTCGCGGCAGAGTGTGCGCAGCGACTCGGTTCCCGCCCTCAGCACCGGGCGCGGATGCTCGATCAGCGCGAGCGCGAAATCAGGGTCCCACGCCTGCAGCGCGGGGAACGGAACCTCGAGGCTCGGCTGCTCCGGCCAAGCAGAGGCGACCATGGCGAGGTCCGAGGCGAACTGCTCTTGCAGGAACGTGCGCCAGCGTGCGTGTGAATCCCTGATTGCCAACATCATCTGCACCGCACAGGCATAGACACCGCGGCACGGCGGTTATTCAAGTACGCGCGCACACCCCCCTATTTCCGGTGGAGCAGTGCAACGATCACAGGTGTCATTCACGCTGAACAGCGCTTCCAGTGGAATCGCAGCCCAATTGGATACGCCCTCGATTCAGCGGGATGCCTCGGCCACTCCAGCATCATCCGAGAAGCTCATCGACGGCGGCGCGCATGTCCGCCAGCCCCACTGGCTTGAGCAGGATGATGCTCGGCTCCGGCACCCCCCCAGCCTCGGTGATCTCCGTCTCGTCATGCCCGCTCATCAGCAGGATGGGCGAGGTTGGTTGCAGAGCGCGGAAGAGATGAGCGAACTCGACCCCGTTCATCCCCGGCAGCGTCATGTCGGTGGCCAACAGGTCGAACCTCTCCCCCGCATGCAACAGGTTCAGCGCGACCTCGGCGTTGGCGCACGCGCTGACCGTGAACCCCTGCCGAACCAGTATCGTTTCGGACAGCTTGAGCAGCGTCGGTTCGTCCTCGACGAGCAGAACCGAGCCACGCGTCACTGAATCCATCCGCGGCGACCACCTTGAGAATGGCTATCAACGCGTCGCCCCCCCTCATCTCTGACCACCATGGACCATCGCCGCTTGAACGAGAACGTGTTCGTCCGGCTGGACCCTGGAGAAGAGTTGCATGATAGCCTGCAGGAGGTGGCGCGGGTGGAGGGAATCGGAGCGGCGGCGGTGACCAGCGGCATCGGCCGGGTGGAGAACGCGCTCATCGGACATCTGAACGCGCAAGGGGCCTATCAACAGAAGATGCTCATCGGGCCTGTCGAACTGCTGTCGATGCAGGGCAACATCGCTTCCCTGAACGGTGAGCCATTCACCCATCTGCATGTGGTCGTCTCAGACGATGAACACGTGGTCCACGGCGGCCACCTGTTCGAGGCGCGCGTCACGGTGACGGCGGAGATCCACCTGCGCGTGCTCGGCGGCAGGGTCACGGACCGCTTCATGCACCGCTGCGAGATCATCGGCAGCGATTTCGTGGAACTCAAGTTCGACGACTGAATACGGTTGTGTTGGCATGCATGTGCTGTTCGCTCACGGGTTCGAGGGCAGCCCGAACGGCTCCAAACCGACGTACATGCGCGAGGAGCTGGGGTGGAAGGTCACAACCCCGGTGATGTCAGAGCTGGGCTGGAACATCGAACAGGAGACCGAGGTGCTGCTGCGCCTCATCGACGAACACGACTACGACTTGGTGTCCGGCTCCTCGATGGGTGCCTTGGCGGCCGCCAACGCCTCCACCCTGCGCCCAGAACTCGACCTGCGTCTGCTTCTGTTGGCCCCCGCCTTCGGTGTGGCCGACCTATGGCGCGAAGGTGCTGGGGAGAAGGGTCTGGCACACTGGAAGTCACACGGTTCAGTGCCGCACCACCATCGTGGCTTGGATCAGGAGATAATTCTGGGGTGGGACTTCATCGAGACCGCCGACAGGATGTCATGGCCGAAACTGGCTCACCCGACCGTGATCGTGCATGGATTACAGGACGACATCGTACCGATCGAGAACTCTCGGAGGGTCGCTGCCGAAAGCGAACATGTCGTGGCGCTGCTCGAGATCGAGGACGGGCATAGGATGCAGTTGGCGGGACCGAGGTTCCTTGAGGCGGCGAAACTATTGGGATTGATGTGAATGTCTCCTTGCTGACATCCTTGGATAGGGCCGGAGTGACCGTCCGGCACGACTCGGCAATCTGAAATGCAAGGCGCGGGTCGCCGCGACCGATGAGCGATGACGAGGGACTCGACTACGCCTCGTCGGGCGTCGACATCGACCTCGAGGGAGAGGCGATCGCCTCGCTGATCGGTTCCTTGGGAGCATCCCCACGCCCTCCGGGGACAGTGGGCGCACCTGTCGAGTTGCCCGGCGGTTTCGGCGGGCTGGTAGAGTTCGGGGACAACCTGCTGGCGCTCGCCACCGACGGGGTCGGCTCCAAGCTGCAGCTGGCGACCGCACTCGGTGAGTACGGAGGAGTCGGCATCGACTGCATGGCGATGAACGTCAACGACCTCATCTGCGTCGGTGCCGAGCCGATCGCCTTCGTCGACTACATCGCCACCCCGGAACCGGACCCTGGGGTGCACGCTGTGCTGGGCGCATCCTTGGCCGAAGCGTGCCGGATGGCGCGCGTCACCCTCGCTGGAGGCGAGACTGCCAGCCTGCCGGGCATCGTCAAGGAACTCGACCTCTCAGGCACTGCACTGGGCTGGCTGCCCAGGGAAGCGGCCATCACCGGCGAGAACATCACCGGAACCGACGTGCTCATCGGACTGCCGAGCAGCGGCATCCACTCCAACGGCTACTCGTTGGTACGCCGCCTGCTTGAGGTGACCGGGGCCGAACTCACGGATGCTGCACCATTCGATGCGAGCCATGCTCACCGCGACATCACCCGCTTCGCAGCATCAACGCCCGATTCGAACCCCTCCCTCGGAGAGGTGCTGCTCAACCCGACGCGCATCTACGTCGACCCGGTCGTCGACCTCCTGCTCGCCTGCCGCGCGGGTGAAGGCCCGTGTCAGGAAGGGGACATCCATGGAATCGCCCACATCACCGGTGGAGGGCTGTCCAACCTCCTCAGGCTCAACCCACACGTCGGATGGCACATCTCAGAACCCCTCCCTGAACCTCCTGAGTTCGACTGGATCCGCCAGCATGGCAAGGTGGATGCCCGAGAGATGGCGCGCACGTTCAACCTCGGGATGGGGATGGCGCTCGCCGTGGATCTCGCTGCCGGTGACGCGGTCTCCGACTGGCTGGACAGCCGCCTTCCGGGCTCGAGAGTTGTCGGTCACGCGAGTGGTGAGAGTCACACAGTGACTCACGTGGATGAGCGCATCGTTTTCGATGCCTACTGACGGGTTCGCTCTCATTCGTTCAATAACGGTCGGAGGGCCATGCCCAACATGGCCGACGCCGAGAACTGCCGCTGCTGCCGTTCAGCGATGCTCGCGGATGATTCTGCGGACGCAGAGATGTGTGCCGTCTGCCTTCCATGGAACAACATGCGCGAACTGATGCGCACGTCTGTCCCCGCATGGCAGATCCACATGCAGCGTGACCAGCAGCGGCTGCTCGACGATGCGGATGACTGGCTCGATGGAGACGGAGCGCAGATCGCCGAACTGCTGCCCTCAGGGCCAGCGTGGGCTGCGCTGCTCCGCGCTGTGAGCGGACAGAGGCACATCCGCGCTGATTCCGACGAGTTGGACCTGGAGAGCGAACCCGAACTCGACGCCATTCGCACCATGCTCTCTTCGCGCTGCTCACCGCTGTTCCCTGGCGTGACGGACGGCGATGTGGACCCACTGCAGGGTGAACTGCGCGCAGAGGTGGCAGGCCACCGCCTGGTCAGTGACGAGCGCTCGCTGCTGGTAGATGGTGTGCGCATCGAAGCCGGGCCGGGAGACCTGCTGCTGCGGATGCTGTTCGAGGCGAACTGCGAGGTCGCCACCGCTCGATTCCTCAGGATGCTGGCGCACATCGAAGGCAGACAGGACGAAGATGGCGTGGATCTCGAACAGCGCAGACGACGCACCGCGCTCCGCTCCTGTCGCTTCCATAGCGTCGGTGCAGCAGATGCGCCGCGGCCGGCAGTGAACCTGAAGGGATTCACGGAAGCGACGCCACCACTGTGCGACTGGGATTCCCAGCGCTGGATGTTGGGAATCGACAATGGCGCCGGGAGCAGGGTGCTGCTGCCGCTGCCGAGCACACCGACGCTCGTCGAGCGTTTCCTGTCCATCTGGTCAGGCATGCCCAGTCGGAGGGTATCCGACAGACTGCGGGCCATCTGCCTCCGCTGGGCGGCGCGGTGCGGCACATCCTCTCCCGAAGCTCGCATCACGCCGCACGAACGCTCGTTCGGGATGTTGCGCGGAGTGGTCGACTCCAACCCGGAGAGAGTGGCCTTCCTCGAGGACGGGCTGTTGGTCACCGGAACCATGGGTGTGCGCTGGTCGATCACCAAGGGACTGGGGGTGCACAACACGCCGTATGTCATCGAGCCGGTGTGCATGATCGACCCGGAGCGCAAGGGACGCCCGGTCTGCATGTTCGACGAGAGCACCGAACTGCCACTGGGTGACCGGCTGGTGATGACGGTGCTCGGGCTGCTCAACGACTCCGCCATCTCCAAGACCATCCCGCAGGTGGCGCTCGCTGCAGCCATGCTCAAATCGCGGAACAGGAGAACCCCTCATGCCGTGCTCGAGCAGTTGTTGTGGCAGAATGCTAGGGTTGCAGAGGATTGAACTGCATGGCCGAACCGCGCCGTGGACGTGACCGAAGCACATCCTCCCGCGGGCTGGCCCGGTGAACTGCTGCTGGAAGGGCGTACGCCGTTCCGCCTGCCCGTGCTCGAATCACAGCGACGTCGTTCACTCGAACGGGGTCCGGGAGACAAGGACGAGCGGGCGGTGTTCCACAATCCGGCGATGGCAGCGAGCCGCACGCGCAGTGTGCTGCTGCTCGCCCATGAACTGGAATCCGGCTGGCTTGCCGATGACGATTCGCCCGTGCGCGCCCTCGATGGAATGGCGGCGAGCGGACTGCGCTCCCGCCGCTGGCTCTCGGAACTTCCACCGGAACTCGCCGCCCGCCTGCAAGTGACCGCCGTCGACCTCGACTCCGAGTCGATCTGCTGGGCAGAAGCGAACCAGGAGCACCTCCCACCACCCCACGCTGTTCCCGCTCCTCGCTATTCCCACGGCGACCTGTGCCACATCGCCCGAGGATCCGAATGGCACTGGCTGGACATCGACCCGTTCGGCTCACCCATCCGCTTCCTCTCGCCGGTCATCCAGGCCGCTGCGCCCAGGGCTGTGCTGGAGGTGAGTGCCACCGACACCGCCGCGCTCACAGGCTCCTCCCGCTCGGCGCTCAAGCGCCGCTACAAGGCGAGAGCGCGGACGGACGCGCTCGCGCACGACACCGGCCTGCGGATCCTGTTGGCGACCATCGCCAGGAATGCCGCACAGCACGGCCGCACCATCGAGCCGCTGCTCTCCATCTGGGATGGGCATCACCTGCGCGTCAGCACGAGGATAACTCACTCTCCGGATGCGGCCGACACCCTCGAAGACCAACTCGGATGGCGCATGGCTGAACCAGGAGATGGGCGACCAGCATGCCTGCTGCCGCTCGACGAACAGGTGGATGAGGACGACCCCAGGCTCTCTGGTCCCCTGTGGACCAGCCCGCTCGGCCAAGCCGAGGCGATGGCCGCGCTCACCCCTGAACGAGCGCTCGAACTGTGCGCACCGCGGATGGACGACCCGTTCGTCAAGGAACTGGGACTCAGTGAGAGGGATGTGCGCCTGCGCACCCGTGCGGCGGAGCGGGCGGTGCGCCACATCGCGGGAGAGGCGAGCGCCATCCATTCGCCGAACCTGCTCGTGGTCGACGAACTGCCGAGACTGCTCGACATCAACGCCCCCCCGTCGCCCACGAAACTGGCTGCCGCCCTGCGAGAAGCCGGACATGCAGCGGCCGTCGCCGCTTACGGCGAGCCAGCGATCAGGACCGATGCACCATGGGATGTGCTCAAGGCCACATGCGCTGAATTCTGAGAACTCAGCCGCCGATGTAGGACATCTCGATGCGCTGGACATCCTCGGTCATCTCGGCACGCTCCTCCGAGTAGCGGTCGCTCCTGCCCTGCCAGATCCCGGTGACGAGTTCACGCAACTCCGAATCGCTGGCACCGGCTCTCAGTGGCTCTTTCAGGTCGTGGCCAGCAGAGGCGAACAGGCAGGTGTAGAGGTGCCCGTCCGCAGAGAGTCGTGCGCGGCAGCAGTCACCGCAGAACGGCTCGGACACCGACGAGATGATGCCGATCTCGCCGCCGCCATCCAAGTGCCGCCAACGCCGCGCCACCTCCCCGAGTTCCTGCGCGACGACCGGTTCCAACGCGAATTCGGTGTGCAGAAGCCGCAGGATCTCCTCCTTCGAGACGACCTCAGCGCGACTCCAGCCGTTGCAACTGCCCACATCCATGTATTCGATGAAGCGCACACTGACGCCCGACCCGTGGAAATGGCGCGCCAGGTCGACCACCGCATGCTCGTTCACGCCCCGCTGGATCACCGCGTTCACCTTCACGGGTCCCAATCCGGCCTCCAGTGCCGCCGACACCCCGGCCAGCACACTCTGCACGGACAGCGTCGTGTCGGACATCGCCTGGAAGGTCGCATCATCGAGCGCATCGAGGCTCACTGTCACCCGTCCAAGGCCCGCGCGTGCCAGCCCAGCGGCCGAGTGCTCCAGCAGCGTCCCGTTCGTGGTGAGCGCCAGGTCCACATCGTGGCGTGACAGCATACCGACCAGCAGCTCGAGGTCGCGGCGCAGCAGCGGCTCGCCGCCGGTCAGGCGGATCTTCCTGATTCCCAGAGGCAGCAGTGCGCGCACGATGGCGTCTATCTCCTCGAAATCGAGGATCTCCGCGCGTGGCAGGTAGGGAAAATCCGCCCCGAACGTCTCCCTGGGCATGCAGTAGCGACAACGCAGGTTGCAGCGGTCGATGACCGACAGGCGAAGGTCGCGCAGTGGACGGCCCAGACGGTCTACTGGTCGCATGGCCGAGGTTAGGGTTGGCGGGATTAAACCGTTGCCACGTGAAACCCCCCTGAGAGCGGTGAGCAAGCACCCTGGAAAGGCTCGTACGTGGTATGCGAACGAAATTGCTGGTATCGCCTCGGGGCATTCCCGTCGAATGGTGATATCCTATGGAATCAAAGACAACGGCATGGGAACTGAAACCCCAACCAATGTGTGGAACGGACACAAGGGTCTGCGCACCCTTCTGTTGGTGCTGGCGCTGCTGCTGGTGCCCACAGTCGGGATGGTCGCCGCTGAGAAGTCGGCTACCTCCGCGAGCCTGGAGAATGATAAGATGGAAACGGTAGGCGTGGACTACGTCTTCCTGGGCCTAGATGGCGAAATGAGCGATCTCGACGAAGATGTCGAGTTCGCTCTCGAGGTCGCGGATGCTGACATCGATTCCGAGCAAGACGGTGGCCTCACGGTCGCTGACGTGCTCGACCGAGTCAAGCCGGACCTCAACGACGACGACGAGCTCGAGTTGGAGCACGTCATCGTGGTCATCTACACCGACGGCGAGATCGCCTACGTGGTCATCATCCTCATCTACGAGGATGGCAGCTGGGCGCGGTTCAAGTTCGGACCGATGGACCTTGAGTGGCTCCGTGGAGCACTGCGTGACTTCGACGGACGAATCATCGTCATCTGGACCGACTTCGGCAACGACGACGACGACGACGGTGTGATCATAGTCGACAGGCCGGTCACCGGCATCGACGAGAACGGCGAGGACCTGCTCCTACAGCGGATCCTGCACTGGATGCGCGCCAACAACATCACGGTCGAGGACCTGATGCAGCGCTGCCCGCTGACCGACGACATCGACGGCAACGAGGACTCGTCTGACTGGAGTCAAGGCCAAGCCTTCGCTTGCAGGGTACTGAACTACCTGCGCACGCACTGGGGCGGCTGGAACACCGGCGGCGACGACACCGACGACACGGACGACACACCCGGATGCCCTGGTGGCCTCCTGGCTGGTCGCTGGTCGGCCAACGATGACGGACAAGGCGGAGTGTTCCGCGGCGTCCTGATGAACATGGACGGCGAAGGGATCGGCTACATGTGGGGACAGTACAACAACCACGGCCAGTTCCGCGGCGAGTTCGTCTTGCGCGGCGGTGCGCTCACCGGCACGCTCGGTGGCACCTACGATAACAGCACCTTCCACGGCGAGTGGAGCACGGCTGACGGCGACCTGAACGGTGTGCTGCGCGGCAACTACCTCTCAACCGAGGCAGGAGTCGGCGTGTTCCGCGGTCAGTGGAAGATGGACTGCAGCACCGACCCGGTGCCGATGCCCAAGCCTGTGCCTCCGATGACCGTCTGCAAGAAGGTGACCATCACGACCGAGGTCATCCGCGGTGTGGATGCAGTTGCTCTCGACTTCGAGAAGGCGACCGTCAAGACCGTGGTCAAGATCGTGTGCAAGAAGGTCATCCCCTTGGGGGATGATGTCATCGACTGCAAGCGCTGCGTTGACGGCGACGATGTGCGCCCGAAGCCCAAGCCGACACTCGTGCGACCGAGCACGATTGACGACTCTGGCAAAGGCAAGGGCGGCTTCGCCCTCGACATCGACAGTGAGGATGCGGAGCATGTGGCTGCTGGAGCCGCAGTGGGAGGAATCCCGCTGCTCGGCCTCAGCCTGCTGCGCCGCAAGCTGGCGCTCTGAACTGAGCACGAATAGATATGCGAACAATGTCGTGGCGGGGGGCTTCGGCCCCCCGTCACCACTACACCCAACAATTCTTCTTGAGCCCTCCTGACGATGGAAACCTCTCCTTTCACTACACACGGGATCACCCTCCTGGCGCGCCCCTGACTGAACAACGAACGGTCCTCCTGGCGCGCCCCTGACTGAACAACGAACGTGAGCGCAGGTTCATACGAGAGCCTGAGGGACGGTCAGACAGGGAAAGTCCGTATGCTGTTGATCACCGAGAATGCACGTAGCAAGCTCGACGAGTTCGCCGAGCAGGCCGAAGAGACCGAACTGGCGGTCAAGGTGGCCATCACCGGACGCGGCCCCAAGGGGTTCCAGTACGACCTGCAACTCGTTCCTCCGTCCGAAGCCGCAGAGGGAGATGTGGTGACCGAGGTCGATGGACTGACAGTCATCATCGCCGAGAAGAGCGCCGCCTACCTCGATGGAGCGACGCTCGACTTCGTCGAGACCCTGATGGGCGGCGGATTCCAGTTCGAGAACCCCAACCCGCTGTGGCTAGACCCGCTCGCACAGAGGGTCGCCGATGTGCTCGACGAGGAGGTCAACCCGGCGGTCGCCAGTCACGGCGGCAACGTGACCCTCATCGACGTCGTCGAGGGAGAGGCGATCGTCGAGTTCGGCGGAGGCTGTCAAGGCTGCTCGGCGGTCGATGTGACTCTGAAGCACGGTGTCGAGACGATGCTCATGGAGAAGATTCCGGAGATCGTCGCTGTGGTCGACATAACCGACCACGCCGCGGGCACCAACCCGTTCTACTGACGGCCGACATCCTCAGTTAAGCCGACATCATCCGCGCAGCCATGCGCGCAGGCGGAAGCCTCCTTCTGGTGCTGCTGCTGCTCGGCAGTACGCTCGCAGGATGCCTGCAGTCCTCGACCATCGTGGATTCGGAGTCTGAGCCCGAACCGGGGGTCCCCGAACCTGAGCCGGAACCGCTCGACCCTGGGCTAGACCACGACGGAGACGGGTTCACCACGGGCTGGGAACTGGCCAACGGCTGGGACCCTGAGGATGCCCTGTCCGCTCCCGAATGCAATCGATTCCGCCAACTCTGTCGCCTCGGCGTGAACGAGACGGTGTGGGCCACCTCGCACAACTCGCACGCATCTCTTGACCGGAACCACAACCTGATCAGCGCCAGCCAGCGCACGAACATCACCGCGCAGATGGAGGGGGGCATCCGAGTGCTCAGTCTCGACGTGCACGAATACGACAACCAGACCATGCTCTGCCATGGTGGCTACGACTATCCTCTCCACCCGTGCTTCCTCAGTGGGAACTGGCCTTTGCAGGATGCATTCGATGAGGTCGTCTCATTCCTTGAGAACAACCCCTACGCCGTCCTGATCATCTCGCTGGAGAGCTATGTCAGCGCGCAGGATGTCAGCAATGCATCTGATGCTGTCAATCTGACCTCTTACTTCCACGCACACGAACTTGGAACTCCGTGGCCCTCGCTCGCTTCGCTCATCGAGATGGACGAGCGAGTCATCCTGTTCAGCCAGGACCCTCCGGAGATCGACCTCCCATGGTACCACCACGATGCAGAGCACATGGCGAAGACGCACTGGGCCTACAACGACACGGCCTACTTCAACTGTGAACTGACGCGGGGCAACACGAGCAGCGCGCTGCGCTGGCTCGACCACTACGTGACCGACCCGATATCGTCTGAGTCCGCCTCGAACGCCTCCAATCAGGTGCCTGTCGTCCTTGAGCGAGCGAACAACTGCACCGCTGAATGGGGACAGATACCGAACTTCATCGCCGTCGACTACTGGGGGCAGGGAGACATCGTGCTCGCCGTCGACGTGCTCAACGGCTTGGCGCCTGAACCCTGAATGGACTGCGTGCGATCAGCCGATCATCGGGTCGTCGCCATCACGGACCTGGAACTCGACGTCGTCGGGGGCGGGAAGCATCTGCTGTGATTTCTCGAACATCTGACGCACGTTCTCCTCGATCTGGCGCGCATCCTCGAGCAGCGAGTCCAGTGGGACCTCGATGTCGGCCACCTCGCTGAACGCCTCGGTCGCCACCGCCGCCGCTCGCGCATCGGGATACATCGGATTGCACTCAGCGAGCAATGCCGTCACGTCGAGGTTGAGCCGGTTCGCCTCTGAGAGCAGCCACCCGGCGATGCCTGACACTATTCCCTGCTGCATGGGCTCGATGCCAGCAGCACGCAGACGGTTGCGCCCCTCTTCGGTGGCGGCCACGCCGTGGATGTCGCCGGATTCCTTCTCGCCGAGGTCCGGCGAGACGATGCCGTCGATGATGAACAGGCGGTCGAACCCGCCCTCGGTGAACCATTCGAGCACGGTTTCGGCGAATTTGACGTCGGTTTCGGCAGGGAACTGGATCTCGGAGGTGAACACACCCAGACCGTCACCCTGGTAGACACGCACGGGGTGCTTTGGAACCTCGTCATGCACCAAGGCCATCGGGGGGAATCTACGATCGATGACCGTGCCCAGTTGCTTCAGGTCGAGCACGCTGACGATGTTGCTGGCGGCGATGACCCCCACCATGCCCACCGTGGAGAAACCGCACACGGCAACTCCCCCGGTCGAGGTGGGGTCGGCATCACCGTGGAGCACGAGCGGGAAGCCATGCGAGTCATCGTCGTCTGCCATTCTTTCACTTCCCGACCTCGGGGCGGCCCTCCGCTTCTGAAATACCCGTCGGTGCAGTCACTCGTCGTGGTATTCTTCCCAGTCGTCCTCGTCGGGATAGCGATACCACCAGACGTCTTCCTCGTCCTTCCACCACTCGACGCCGTCTGCATCCACATGGTAGCTCTCGTCATCCATGTACTCCTCGTCCTCGCCGCGCTCCACTTCCTCAAGTTGACCGTCGCGCGGGCGGGCTCGCGTCGGCATGATGTCATCGAGCGGGCGGGTCAGGCCCAGATCCGCACCTCTGTCCGGAGCCGAGGACTCGAACTCCCCTTCCACTGTGGACAGCCAGTCCGAGTCATCCTGCTCCTCTTCCTCGACAGCGCCTCTCCTACGGGTGGTGAGGAGGAACAGGGCGGCCATCAGCACGACGGCGCCGGCGATCGCGCCCCACATCCATCCGGCGATCCCGCCTGTCTGCTGGGTCGGTTGGTCGGAAGGAATCGGGGTGGAGGCTGCGATGACCAGGTAGTCGAGTTCGACGATTGAACTGTTGGCGATCCATCCTCCTGCGTTGACCGGCAGGGTGATGACCAGCGTTCTCGGTCCGGGTGTGGCATTCACCAACGCCTTCGCCACCAGACTGATGGTTTTGGATTCGTTCGCAGGAAGGCTCACTGAGTTGCCCGGCATGACGAACATGTCTACGCCTCCGGTCGGGGGTACGAAATCGATGCCGACGCTGATTCGTACCGGATTGGGATTGAGGAGTTCACATTCCATGGTCATCGTCGATTCGTTCTCGATGATGTGCCAATCCAGATCCTCACAGGTCATGTTCACGGGCTGCAACTCCAGGTCCGGCTCAGGCTCCGGCTCAGGCTCAGGCTCAGTGGATGACGGGCGGAATTCCACGGTCAGCGGGCTGCCCGACAGGGTGAGCCACCCGGAAAGGTTGACCTCGTCGATGGAGATGTCCAGTTGACCACCGGTCGCATGATCGAAGGTCACAATGGCCAGCCCGTCGCTGTTGAACGTCGCCGTTCCACTGCCGATGCTCGTCTGCTCGGACTCGTTCCTTGCCGACCAGTCGAATCCCATCCCCGTGAACACAGGCTGGTAGACCGAATCGGCGGCGAGCAGCCGGATGGTGACATCTGCGGAATCACCGGTCATCTGCACATCGGTGGAATCGGCGGACAGCGTCGCATCCACGTGCGCGTGGGCGGACTCGCTGGCGCTGGACGAGCCCAGCGCCTGATTGTCATCTCCGTAGATTCCTCCAGCGTACTCGGCGGTGATGCTCACATCTCCGACCATCATCCCGTAGGCGGTCAGCGCATCCTCCCCATCCACCCAGGATATGACCGCCCTGCCGCTGCCGCCTGTCACCCCCATTTTTATGCCAGATATGTTGCCAGCCGAGATCTCGACCGAGACAGCGCGGCTGATGAGCGGCTCTCCCTCACTGCTCAGTTGGACAACGACATCCACGGAACTGCCGGATTGCAGCGGATGCACCCCTCCCACCGGGGCAGAACCGGTGGAGACAGCGATGCTGATCTCGGACTGGCGCACCGTGTTGTTGTGCGCCTGCACCGGACCGGTGGCGGTCACGTTCCACCAAGCGTTCCCGCTGACATCGACCGAGACCAGCGCCGCCCACACGTCGCTTCCGTCAGCGATCGCGCTGCCGTCCCCGAGAGTACTGACATTCACCAGCGTATCTTCACCGGCGTTGATCTGCGCGACCGGCGTCAGCGTCGAGGCGTCGGAGATGTCCGTGGACTCGATGAACAGCAACTCATAATCCAAGTCCCCCGAGGCGTTAGCCGCGGTCCACGATGCGATGAGAACACCGCCGGAATCGTCTGCACGGTCTGCAATCGAGACCGTCACGGCATCGGGTGGGGTGGTATCGGGCGGTTCGGGGGGCGGTTGTGCCGGAACGCTGACCGTGAGGATGTTCGAGAAGTGGCTGTAGATGCCGAAGTTGTAGAATGCACGCACCTGATAATCGAACGTCTTGTTAGCCACATTGTTCCCATCCATGATACCGTTGGCCAGTGGAGACATGTGAGCGAAGGATGGACGGTTGGTGCCGTTCAACCAGCGGAACAACTCGTAGTTCAGGAAGCCGGGGGCACCGGCGCTGATGTCAGTCCACATCAGAGAGACATTGTCCCAAGCGACACCGTAGAGGCTGAGTATGGGGGCATCTGGCAGAACCTGGTTGAGCGCTCCGTCAATCCAATTGATGTTCACAGCCTCGAGCGTCACAGAACCATTGCGCGTGGCTGACAGAGGAAGGCTGACGTTGAACGTCCCGCTACCCATCTGCATCACGAGGTTGAGCGAGTTCGACAGGTTGCCAGTTCCGAGGTTGTCATCGATCAGGAAGCCCGCTGAGTAAGTGGCGTTGAATCCAGACATGCGTACATCTCCGGAACCGACTGAGGAGACTATCGGCCTCACCGAGATCATCTCGATGCCGTATTGGTAGAGCATGGGCGCCATCATCCCAGCAGCGATGTTCTGTGAGAGTCCTTGAGTGATGTTGCCCTGGTCGAACCACTCCAGGTTGTCAACGCCGTTCTGTCCATCTCCCGCATAGCCCGAGAGAACTCCCTCGTCGTCGCCGTCACCCTCCACATCGAAGCCGACCTCATGCCAGCCGGCCATGAACAGGCCCCGCTGGCTCTCTCCAGCGCTGATCAGTTGTTCGAGATGACCGTCTCCGTCGAGGTCAGCCACCTGCACCTCACGCGGCGCTGTGTGCGGATTCAGGTTACGATAAGGTTGGGTGGTGATGGTGCCGTTGGGGGCGAACGCAAACACGGACAGGTTGCCATCCATGGTGGAATCGTTTCCATCCGGACTCCCAATGGACGCTACCAGCATGTCGATGGTTCCATTCCCGTTCCAATCAGCGAAGGTGTGGTTGGCAGATTGCAGACCGGGCGCAGGCTGGGTGGTCCAGCCACTGCCGTTGAAGCGTGCCGTGCATGCGCCGCCATCGTAATCCCCGACCAGATCGACGAAGCCGTCGCCGTCATAGTCAACGGCCTGCAACCCGCGCTGTATGCAATCGAAGCTGAAGTCCGTCGCCAAGGGGACCCACGAGTTGCTGGTGAAGTTGTACATGCTCGTGTGTCCGTCCACCCCGTCGCTCACGGCCACGGACAGGTTGGTTCCATGACCCCAGAAGTCCTCCACCACCAAACTGGACAGATGGGCGCCTTGCATGCCACCTACAGACCCGTTCTGCTCGATGTAGAAGGTGATCGCCGCACTGAGCGAGCCGCTGGTCTGGTCCCACAGACTGACGTTCAGGTTCCCGTTGTCGTGCACGGTCACCACATCACCGTAGCCGTCCTGTGACAGGTCGGCCACCACTGCCGCCGTCATGTCCATCCCCATGCTGACGTTGCTCGAGTTGCTCCATGTGCCGTTCCCGTTGGACAAGCCGATGCAGAGGTACGAGGAATTCAGGTCGAGGGCCAGCATCTCGGCATAACCGTCATTGTTCAGGTCCCCACTGACGAGTTTCGTCGCATCGGCGCAGGTGGCCTCCCAGTGGATGGTGCTGAATCCGGTGGTCGGCGACCAGTCGACGTAGCCAATGGCTGGGCTTGAGTTGCCACTCGGCCAGAGGTGCTCCCGCTGGAGGAAGATCGGTTCGGGCAGACCATCGTTGTCGACATCCGCCGTTTCAAGATGGTCGATGACTCCGGTCTGGATCCAGCCGCCGCCGAAGTCCGGCGTGAACTCGACGATCATACCGACGCTCTGCAATTGAGTGGTGCTCGGTAGCAGGAAATCGATCAGCGCCCCCCCGCCGCTGTTCACGGCGGTCGTGTTCGAAGTGCTACCATCCGAGAAGGTCCTCTGCTCACCCAGATCACCGAATCCGAGGAAATCGTACTCCCATTCGTACAACCCGTCCTGGTCGATGTCCAGGCGAACCACGCCCGGGCTCGGTCGAGCAGCGTCGTAGTTGATGTCCATGGTGGCGCTGGTGATGGTGCTGTTGCGAACCAGTGTGAGCAGCGCGTCGGTGTTTACGCCTGACGTGTTGATGTCCACATCCACCGAGTTGCTGCCATCCGCGAATGTGTAGATCGAACCAGCGTGGCTCGACGCCAGCGCACCACCGATAAGAGGGGAGAATGGTGCGAACAGCAGAACTACGAGCAGGAGGAAAGTCGCGCGCCGGCGGTCGCGTACGCCCGTCACATGTGCCACCCGGAGCGGAGCGACGGGTGAACACCATCAAGTCACTTGCCCCAGACACGAATGACGCAATCCGGAAGTAGAATGAGTCGTAAGTTGCGGAGAGACTGATATTATCCCGGTATGTGGAATATTTCTTTGGTGAATCAGCCACACTGTGACAGTCATTCGTCGACC